>Ga0065711_1000916_pt1 | contig 52086 bp, 20 predicted proteins | sample Hoacrofraction12_FD_59098 | JGI IMG/M metagenome (GOLD analysis project Ga0065711, IMG submission 59098) | Hoatzin crop microbial communities from Cojedes, Venezuela - Epithelial fraction 12 v2 (version 2) | ecosystem: Host-associated > Birds > Digestive system > Esophagus > Crop | place... | reverse complement strand
CGGCCTGAGGCGAGCGTCGCTCCGCCCAGCTCTCGCGGTGCGACTGTTGGTAGCGGTCGCGGCGGAAACGCCGCGCTGGCAGCCTGCTCGCCGTCCGCTCGGTCCCGCCCCGGTCGGTGGCCGCCTGCAGGACGCGCTGGGCCGCGGCAGCCTGGCGCGGGCGGGCAGCCTTGGCAGCGCCATTTTTCTGCGAAGAGTCGCGAGCTTGATAAAGAGATAGGAAAATAAAGGTGGGGTGGCGGGGGGGAGGGTGTTCGGTTGGCGCGTAGCCGCAATTCCGCAGTTGCTTTCACATACTGGGTTAAAATCCTGGGTGAACGGCAGCTGCGGAGAGACGTCCTACCCTACGAACCGCTGGAAATTGCTCTCGGCTGATGGTTCTGGGATGGACGGTGGCTTAAGCGCAATGCTGAATACGCTGAATGCAGGGAAGCGTTTAGGAACATGTGCCTCTGGCTGGAGGTGATGGAAGCTGCTTCTTCCTGCTTGGGCTGGAGATGCAGTTACAGAAAGGTGAACTTGGCTATTTTGCCCAGCCCATTACCACTGCTCCTTACGTGATAATAAATAATGATCGTTATAATAATGATGTAACAACCAGCGTGAAGAGCAGAGCAGACAAAAGGACTTGCTACTGGGGAAAACAATCAGAAACGCTCCGGGCACCTCACCCAATCCATTTAACCCACAGAAATAAACTTTATCTTTAAAATTCAAGCAAAACAAACAGCTGTGTCTTTTTCTCTTCTCTTTTGAGCCGATGTTTGCCCAAAGCCCTTCGTATTATGGTTCCTTAAGTGGAAGGTTGTTTGGAGGATGCTTAGAGAGTGTGGGTGTGGTTTGCTGCAGCTCAGCCCAGGTACAGAGTTCCACTCTAACTGAATAATGGAGACACTCGTTGCAAATTACACAAGTATGGCTTGTTTAATTAAAAATCATTGGGCCTCATTTTATTGGGCTTTCCTGAGACTGACGCTGGGTAGCCACACCGTTTCGTTGTATTTAATTAAACTTTATGTGAAATAAATAACTGACATGCATATAATGCAAATATGCATTTATGCATCTATAAAAATAGATGTTGGCCAAGGAGCCTGTGGAAGTTATCACGGAGGAGTTGTGCTCTGAGCCTGGTGCTTTTAGGACAAGGATACGATGGGTCGTACCAAACATCTGAAGTCAAGGCATCTGAGATAGTACGTACAGTTTGTGTCGAGTATAATTGTTTGTCCTATGATCCCAAGCCGTTTTCCTAAAATCCACCACTCGGATCTTGAAGTTCCTGTTAAAATCCTGCACAATAAACTCAGTTAGTGAATTTAGGGAGAATACAAGACTTTGTGGCTTCAGAATTTCATCCGAGGAGATCCATCTGAAAATATTCTCTTTTCCATGGTTATTTTTATCCTGCTCTTTGTCAGAGAAAATATGTAGGAAAAATGTGTTTCTAAAATGTGTTCCCAACTATAATGGTTGTTACAAAGCAGGGGCTTTTTTTTTTTAAATCTAGAGTATGTTCTTCCAAATTGCAGCTTTTTTTTCTGGCATTTGTTGCTTGGAAATGAAAAGATGGGAATGACGGAAGGAAAAGATGAGAAATATATTACAACAAATGGACTAACGCTTGAGGAGCAGTATGCTTTTCACCTCTGGGTGCCACTGTTCAACTGTTTCTTGTGCAGTGACCATCTGCTTAGAAGTCCAGCCCTTACTGGAGAAATATTTCCTGAAAGAATCTGTTAAAGAGACACTGCCTATATCTCTGGATAATCAAGAAGCAAGTTTCTGGTGTATGGATATCAGTTATGCACTGTTCTGATGTGCTATTTACATACTGAACAACGAAACGGTACAACAGTCAACGTTTGTTCAGTCTAATGAGGGAAGTAGCCTGATGGTTTATTTAAAACTTCTTGACTCTTAGTTGGAAATTGAAATGTGAATCTCCTTTTTTTTTCTGTATAAATAAGTACTAGTACGGGTTTGTGAAGTACGCGAGTTTACTGTAATCATTCAGTTGATTTAAATAAGTTTTACAATATCAACAATAATTTGCTTTATTGCCCACAGCCTACTTAATTCAAAAATCTATTGACTGATATAATTTCTTTTCAATTGCTGTGGAGCTGTTAATATTCAGAGAAAAATTAATTGCAGTCTGTGTATCCAGCTGTTCCACCAGATTAATTATATTGTGACTATTTCTCCTAGAAACTCCACCAGGGCAACTCTTTGCTAAATGACACCAGACCTCTTCTCTGAGCTGTACTGTGATTTTAATTCTAGTCAAATAGAAATCTTCTATAAATGAAATCAAGTGTGTAATTTAACTCATTCATTGCTATAAGGCTGTGTTTTGGGCAACATTTTCAAAATAATGGTAATTGCATTTTAGGTCATAATGATATGTACCTTTTCTCACCCAGGGAGGAACACAGCTGCTGTCTTGCCTGTACCTTCAATTTAGAAGTGTTCTTCCTGCACTGTACAAAGTACTGCAGTTTATCGGTGAAAGCCATCAAGCTTTTTCATATCTGCACACAGACAGTGGAAAGTTCCACGATAGCCTTATGAACAGGCATGGGCTGTATTTGTTTCTGTTCAATAGTTCTATATATGTTCTATAGATCCATTTGTTCAAAGTGGCGGAGGGAAAATTCAGACTAAAACATCTGTTAAAAATTAATTTCAACTTTGTCCCAGATTTGTACATTTTTTCTATCCAGTTTCATTGGAAAATCCCAAATAAATAGAGCACTTCAAAATAAAAGAATTTAACTTTATCCTGGGAACATGCAGTTCAGGTTTTGGAAAGGGAAACGTGTCATAAAATGCTGCTCAAATGAAACTGGTAAAGCTGTAAAATACGTAAGTGGAAACTTTGAGGAAACTGGCAATGAGAAACTGGAAATCAAGCAGTAATTTAAGTTTCACACAACCACCCTTTGCATGTGTGTGTACAAAGGAGAGACTAGGCACAAATGTGAGTCAGAGCTCTCCTCTCAGGAACTGAAGGGACAGAGATTCCCAGCATCTGTTTCCTTAACTATCACCCAGAGGATACTGGTGGTAAATCACAGTGAATAAAAATAGAGTCAGAAAACTAGCTCAAAACAAATGAGGTACTGTATTTTGCAGTACTTTTGCAGTAGAGCTGTATCCAGCTCAGCTTTCGTCTGTGTTCAGATTGGATGTGTCAGATCACATTCACTTCTAAACAAATTGTTACTAAAATCACAAGCATGGATAATTAGGATGTCCCACAGAATAGACAGCCGAATATGACGCCTAAGTAGGAGATTTGTCCTGTTCCCGTATTTTGATGAATGCATCAGTGTCATTGTTGTAGAACAAGATGGCCAAACCTTTTGGCAGTGTTGATGACTGACCTCCTTTGAAATGAAGGGGCATGCGTCGAGTTGAATCAACTCTGGGCCAGCCAAGAGACTCCAACTGGAAGAGTGAGTTTGTATGTACGAATTATATCAGGTGCCCCAGTGAGCTGTACCTAATTTCCATGTCATCAGTGAAGGCTGAAGTAACGATACTTTGCCTTGAAGGGCTCTAGTGAAATTTGGTTAAGGTACTGTGAGTTCTTAATCTGGAAGACACATATAGTTGTAAGGAATTCTTATCAACCGTAATAGTTCTGAGTTTGTACTTGAATTTAAAATAATACTTTACCCATTTATTAATGTTGTGATGTTTAAAAAAATGTCAAAGATCAATATGGAATTAACATGTCCTCGGTATATCCCATTTGCTGTAAATGGCCTTATTATTAGCTATGTGAATGTAATGTGACTCTGGGTCTTCTGAAGAAAACCCTAACCTTTTATTTTAGAAATACTTTTATTTATGTGCAAATAATGTGAGATATTCATGGAACCTATAATATGTTAGGAAATGATAGTTGCAGATTTCAAGAAATACAGCAGTTTTAATGAATTAGATTTTCAGGTAGGAGAAGTTGACAATATTTAGCAGAATTGATCCAGTAAATTAGCATTGACAACTGTTAGCGACTACTGTTTCAATATACACTATTATCAAGAAAGAGTAAAATTTTTATGTCTTCTTTTAGTGTTTTGCCTCCTCATATTTTGAGGATATACCTTTTTAGTTTTGTTTTATTCATCATAAAAGATAATATAGTTTTATTTCCAACACAAAATGTTTTAAGAAAAGCCTGGAGAAGTTCGTAATTTTAGTAGCAGTAGCCCTAAAAATTCTTGTGGTTGAAGAATATTTGATAAAACACTAAAAGACTGATAAAACACTAAAAAACTGATAAAACCCAGAACAATCAAAGATGCAATAAATACTAAGAATGAAGCACTGTTGGTTAAAAGCTCCCACACAGAAAAGAAAAAGTTTTACAATGAGGATCACCTAGCCTACTATCTCATATTGCTGTTAGATATAGAGAATTGGATTTAAATCAGTATCACAAACAATGCAATAGCAAATTAGCAATGGTGGTGTTGAAGAGTATTTAAATTATCTGAATCTCTAATTATACAGAGTTTAAAATTCTGAAAAAAATTTTCTTCTGTGGTTCTGAAACTGGCAAACTTAACAAGGTGACTCTCATCTAACCATAAGTATCTGTTGTTTATAATTCTTTTCATCTTTGCTCTACAGTGCATTTCGTCCAGTGTCAGTGCTCTCCAGTTTATGATGGTTACCTTTCTAAGGCAGTTTTCTTTCCTGGCATTTATATAGTTTAGAATCTGGACCTTGAGGTGAAGAGTACATTTTAAAACAAAATGTTTCTTAGATTTTTAGCCAGGTAAAAAGATTTCAATTAATTTTTATTTGGTATTTGTTTAATTAGAGTCAGGGTTCCACAGCACCGTGTTCTTATGCTACATGGTGTTATGCAAACGTTAGCACTGACTCAGAGATCTTCCTGTTCAAGAATGTGCAAATAGACTTTCAAAGTGACTGGTTGCTGTTGTAGCCGTCATGCCCGATGGCTTTACGACGTATCATGTTGAGTAACCAGCTTATTGAAAGATAGGAGAAGGTAGATGAAGAATATTCAGAAGTTCCCTGGATACAATGATGATCCAGCTCCATTCAGTCCCTTGTGCTTAATTCTGTTTGTGACATGATCATTTCTAGTGATTTGCTTCCAGTAGTATTTGAGTCATGTGGTGTGGTGAGTGCACCGGCTGCTCCAGCTGCAGATGGTGTTTTCCCTGTGTGCTTCTCTCTGCCATTTGGCATTGTTTTCCATTTTGTGTGTTGACTCGTTCACTCAGGAGCTTTAGTAACTGAAACACATCTGATTTGTTCGTTGAGCATCATACATGTTTTGTCTCGCTGATGCTGAGAAAAGGTATGAAAGATGCTGAGAGACACAAGGCAAACAAGGCACCAGGTAAATTAAGTGGTGTCAGATTTTTTTTTGCCGTCTGTATTTATTTTTCTTGATTAAAAAAATGAAGCACTTTACCTACAGTATATATTTTTAGTACACTTAACATGTATCATTTACCCAAAGCAGCCCCCACCCAAATAACAACAGCAGTTCTTTTTAGCAGTGAGGAGAAATCCCAAAGAATTTAAGGCCAGTAGTAATTTCCGATGTGCAATTTCCTATGTTTTTTAAAAGAGTTACATTAAGCTAAATCATTTTTCTATGATTTCTCCAACTGATCATGTAAATAGTAACACTCTTTTGTATTTGTGCTGCCTGTTTTACTGTTCTAGCTCTGTTACTGGAATAATTCGCTGATTCATTCAGTAATGTTTTGTGACATCCATTTTCACACTGTATTTGGTTTTAAAAACCATAGAGCTCTGCATGACTGGGAAGCTCTTCTCATAGCTCCAAAATCAAGAGCTATGAAATCGCTAGACTTGCCTACAGGTTGTTTAGTCACTGGAACAAGATTTAATCAAATTATTGTCTGTTGTATTCTAGGAGCCTTTGTAAGCAATGCAGCTCATTATTTCTTGTCCTAAATGAGTGTCTAGATTTTAGAAACAGTCATAAGTATTTGTTGAGTTATGTGTATATATGCACATAATATGTAAAATTATATGTATAACATTTATTAACTTTTACATGTATAAATACATATGTATGAATATAAACAATTATGATAGCTTCTGAAAGATGTGAAGGCTAATGGAAGTTGGATACAATCTTAAATACAAAATAGAATGATTCTTAGAAATTCAGATACAAGAAAAGCGCAAAATACCTGTTGCTATGATGGCTTAGAGGGAAGGCTTTCGAATGAGATGAGCAACAGGGTTAATACAGGTGTTTAAGCACTTGCTGCACCGCCTGCTTTCTTGCTGGGTCCTCTGCTATAGGTGGACAGGAAATGGGTTGTGGGAGGACTTTTATCTGGTGAGCGGTACCGACTGTAACACAGCTGCTGGAACAAAGCAAGCCGTAACCCTTTCCAAGAAACAGTTGTTTTGCCATGGACTTTCCTGGAAAAAAAACCAAAACAAAACACAAAACCCAGAAGCCAAACCCTGCTCCATAATGTTTTCTTTCTCTTGGAGTGTAGTTTTAAGCTTCTTTTAGTTCTGATCTGAATTATTAATATATTTAATAATAAAATAGTTAAATTTGCATACACATATTCTTAAATTTCACCTGTGCAGACAAAATGCTAAGGGGCGGCCACATGCCTAACAGTAGGGGAGACTGATGTTATCAACATCCCTGCTGTTAATACTAGTGAAACAAAGTGAGGTGGAGCAGGACCAGACATATCAGTTCACCCCTGTCAAAAGAGAGATGTTCTTCTCCTGTGCCCCCTGTCAGCTTCTTCTCTCCATGCTTCAGTGTGCTTTGCTACTGCTTACTTTGTAGTAGCTGAAATGCTCATTCCATATCTCTTTCTAACTATGGGCGGGTTTCGGTGAGGAATAGGGTATTGCTGGTAGTGAGTCAGATGACCTCTCTGAGGCCCCCAGTAAGTAAGCACCAGAGCTGATAGGGAGGAGGAGGAAGGACCATGCAGCCAGATGCAAGAGCTGCGGGGAGGAAGCAGGTAGATGTGCAGGGTCAAGGGGGCAGAGAAGAGACAAGATTTTGCTCTTTTGTACTGGATAGAGTACCAGATTCTAAATTCTCCTATCTAAAACCTCCACTTCACTGTCACTTAACATGTTCCACGGAAGTTAATTATTTTTTTAGCAAGTTGATGCAAAGTGTACTTAAAACTATTGGAGTTATGCATGAGAAAGTCTTTGGTTGCCTAACACCAAACCCTACAAGCCATATTCAATTCTGAAGTAAATTTTTCCCTGCTTCAGTTTTTCTGGCAAGTTTTCAAGAATAAGTAGAAACCTTATCCAAGTGTCAGATTTGGTCAGTAGCCAATATTTTACAGAAATACACATGTAGAAAATAGGGAAAAGAGACTTTGTGCCTTGAAAAAGGCACAGCTGGAAGTTGCATCTCTAAAAGGTGCCTCCAGTGAAAGGCAAAGTGGTCTTGTGTGTGGTGTTTTCTTGTTTGGAAATACAAGAACTTTGCATGTGCATACTTCTTTCAGTTTTCACTTGAGTTTTAAGTGGCTGCCTTTGAAAAGCAGAAAGGCTGCAGTCTGTGATCCTGACATTCTTGAGGCATGTCCTTTTATCTTCTCAGGGTGGTTTTGTACTATCATACCAGCTCCTGGACCTTTTCTTGTGCTTTTAACAGCCTACTCTAAGTTACAGTTCATTCACGCTCAGCCAATAAGCAATTTTAATTTCTTCTTGTTGCTCAGTAGTCAGACTTAGTTGCAGCACATTAGTAGAATTTTTTATATGAACATTGATTCCCTCCTGAGCTTTACACAGTGCTCTTTGCTGTCACACTCATTTTCTTCATAATAGTAAATTTATTTTAACCAAACTTTTGGGAGATAAAGTGCTGTTATCTCAGTTTTACAGATGCAAAACTGAGGCGTGTGGAAACAAGAATCAGAAGAAGCTACTAATTCTAGGAACATGGCTTGACAGTACTGGCTTTTTTTTTCAGAGTATCTGGTGTTATAAAGCACTGTATTATGTAATAGCCCTAGTAATATAGTAGCACATTAAAAGCACTGTTTCCATTTATTTCAATTACTCCTGTCATGCGTGAAGTACACACATTCAGAGATTACTACAAAAAATCTGCTTTGAGTGACTTGCCCAGTGTGTAAGGACTCTGTGTCAGTGATAGCGTCTAATTCTTTAGGGCAGATTTCAACTGCCTTATTCAAGAAATAATACATTCTGTTTCTATTGAATTTTAATTCTTTTAATTACATAGCTTAGCCCACATAATGTAATAAATATTTCTGGTTGTGGCAAGGAATTTAAAAAGACCTAAAGCGAGAGATGCCAAACTTTACAGGAAAGCTTTATGAAACAACCACCCAGGCATCAGTAAAGTGGTTATTTGTTTCATGGCTTACTACAAGCATATTAAGTAGAGAATCTTATTTGAGGAGACGTGTGTGGTCCTGAAGGTATTTCTGGAAATACCAGGCTGAATTCTGTCACATTCAGTCTGACCCATTAAAAAGAAGGATAGTGACAATCCTAGTGCTGAAGTTGCGCTGCACATGAATTTTTACTGTAACTCCACAGTAAGAATACACCTGCACCTTTCTGCCTTCTGCAGCAAATGAAGCAGTGGAGTCTAAAAAGTCTTCTGTAAAAATTCTAGCACAGAGCAGCTCCAAAGTGTGCAGTTAGACAGGCATCCTGTGGAACAATTTGACTGAAATTATTTTCTTTCCATTCTCATTGCCTTCTCTCGTTCCCACTTGAAATTCTCGTTCTCTCTGCTTATCAGTATGCTTCTAGGTATCACAATCACTTTTACTTTAGGTAGGTTTATGCAGAAATTTCAAGTTCAAAGTCTTCTTTGGCTGTTGAAGAATGGTATTTTTCAGGGAATAACAGTCAGCTGGAGCTGTGCCTTGCGTACCAAGTTTTATCAACTTGGCTGCTACCTGTAGACTCTCTCATGAGAACTGTTCATTGCTGGTGAAATCGATGTTGATGGTGCTTTGGAACAGCCTATAGATTTTATTTCTATTTGGCTTCTGTTTAATTGGTTTTCTGCATGCATACACAAACTAAAAATCCATTTATTTCAAGCAATCACAAACAGAATGGGAGGAAATGTTTCCATCCAAAATTTATTCCACAAAGGGCACTTGGGTCAAACAGTTATTTTTATCTGGCTATTTATAGTGACTAAATGTTGTATGAATGTGTCTTGCAGGAGCTGTTCATAGACTAATGGTTGAATCCAGTCCTGATTGAAATATATGGAACTCTTGCTGGCCACATTCAGCTACAACAGGTCTGGAACTGGGCCATTCAATTCAGTAGATTAGTGCAGGATGCAAGCTGGTGGGGAATTTGATTCACTGCAGTTATTAGGTGTGTGAATATGAAGCAAGTAGAGTCTTGTGGAAAAAATATTAACAGCTAAAAATCAAAAGCAACATTTCCATTGGGCATTTCTCCAGTAGGTGTTCTATGAAGTGTTAATAATATGCAATTAATTCTCTGAATGCAGCATGTGCACTCTTTTTTATCAGGGATTTGAATGTTGTGAAAACAGGATCCTTTCAGCTCTTTAAAAGACACTAAAAAATCTGTCTGCTTTTAAGGCTTGTGCTGTTCTCTTCCTAGGAGTTTGAAGGGCGGTAGACTGCGAAGTTTGCTGAGTGTACAGATGACTTGGATCAGCCCTGTCTCTGATACGCATTGCGAATCCAGATTATACTGCTTCAACACCTTGTTATGATAGATAACAGGACTTTTTTGTCAGGCACAAGGTACATGTGCAGCAAATGTATTTATATGTACGTGCTTTTCTTAAGACCTGAAGCCCCGTTCCTTCATTCTATCTAAATTGCAGAACAGTCTTTCATTTAATCTGTCTACAAGCTTATGCACCTGTAGTTAATTGGATTGATAATTGTTAAGATGGAATATTTTGAGTAAAATGGTAGAAACGCCGGGAGAAAATGACTGCACAACATTTATTCTTACTTTTAATTAAGCAAGGATAAAAGGATATGACTATTACGTTTTATTAAATTGTATGCCTATACAGTCAGTACTCTGTAACTAGGCTCAGAATCTGTCCAGCAGTATCCAGTAATTTTTTTTCAGTGATTACTGCACTATTTTTAATGAAAGGACATAGGACATCTTTACACATAAGTAATAATTGTTTTTCTTTTGCTGTATTTTTAAAGCAAATTGTCAACAGCTGTGATGTAAAATTCATTATTTCCTGGCAGTTAACACTCAGGTTTCCCAGAATAAGATATGTTTTCCTAGGAAACTGATGCCTTGCTACTGTAGGATTAAAATTCTAAATCATCTCAATGAAATGCCTATGCTTCCATTTTTAATTGTTGAAGTCAGAAAGGGAATAAAACTACATAATTGTAAATGGGTTTGGATTTCAATTTAAAGAGAAAGCTGTCATCTTAAATAAGTCCAGTAACTCCTGGGAGCCAAGTTAATTTTCAAAAGATAATAACTTTGAACAAAAAAACCCCAACAACCCAACCTCAAGTGATGTATATTTATAAACAGGAAAATCATTTTGAATTGAAGAGTAGTCTCTAGAGATCACTACACTTCCACAGTAAAACAATTCTCAGCTTGAATCCAATCCAATTTCATAGCTTTCTACTGTCCTAGCATTGTACCCTCGTCAGTTAAGATGCTAATTATTTCCCCTTTGATCGTATCATCTGATTCTGATGATATCAAAGCAAACTTAAGTGATTAAACATACAAGTATTCGACATTTGACGTGGCAAGGTTCACTTTTTCCTCCTGTTCAGTTATAACATTGTTGTCAAAGTAAAGTAAAAGTGCTTTTTGTATTGTGACTTAAATGGTACCTTTTCTATGAATGCTGTGCACACTTATTCCTTTCAGGAAGCAAAGGAGAGAAAACAACACTTTGTGTTATGAATGTGGCTTTTTACATTCTGACTTAACCTTTAGAAAATGAAAAATACAAGGTCAAAAGGTAGTTATGTTAGAAAATACTCACCTGTAGTGCTGTATTGATTTTTTTTTAAAGGAAAAACCAATGGCATATAGTTGCAAAATGCATTCATTAGCCCTAATGGCATGTTTCTAGCACCAGTGCTCCAGTAGTCTTCTCCCCAGCCCTGCATTCTTTTTTAATGGTTACAGTACAACATTTGCTAAAAAGTAAACTGTTCCTTTTTTCTGTAACATAAATGATAAATTTGGTGTTGCATGAAGAGGTAGTATTTATCTTGCATTTCTGTTGCTTTTCTGAGAAAAACAATAACAGAGAATCAGAACCCTTAATTAACTGTTCTTGGACTGTCAAGAACATGTGTTTGGGAATAAAGGAGCACCTTTGGGCACCAACACAGTAGGTCAGATGCTCATGTTATTTTTATACCCATTTAAATAGTGCTGTACAGTATGTAGAAAACTTAAGCAGAGAACAGTATACATTTGTGTTCACCTTTGAAGTCTTTAGATTGACAGAGTAGTGTAGAGCAGTCTGTAGGTACACCTAGTGACCAGCAAAAGCCAACAGTAAGTGCCCAGGGATACATTTTTGAGCAGACATAAAACTGGAAATATACAGAACATAAGTTATTTGTGTTGCAGTATGGACACGAAAGTGTTATGAAAGTTGGAATTATTTTGGAAAGAGAGACAAAGCCTTTGAAATCAATCGTGTCTTCTCTTTGATTTTGAAGTGCTTCATATCAGTTTTAAGTTGCATTCAAATCATGATATCATCATCAGCCAAATGCTTTCCTACCATTGCTGAAACATTGTTTCAGCACTGATTTGTAGGAGAAAGAAGCCACTTACTGAGTCAGAGACCACTTCCTGAACGTTTTAATTTTACGGGAAAAAGCAGATAGTCATAGGATATTGAGAACAATAGGCTCAGCAGCTTTTTGCTGGGGGAAGTCTGACAATAATCGGCTTTGATGCAAATACTGTTGTGAAGATGTAATTTATCTTTCTTTAGGATATCTAAGAAAACAAGGAGGAAATGCTACCGAACTTTCATCTGAAGTTTTTTCCAGTGTACTTACAAGGTCAGATTTTTGATGCGAGTGATTGTATCAGATATATAACTGTGAATCTGAAATGTGCTGTTCCTGAATATTGCCTTAAAATATTGAATATTTCCTTTTTTTCCTGGAAAAAAAAGCCCACAAAAACCCACAAAACCAAAAAAATAACTCAATAATCAGAAACACGTTAGTATCAGGATCTTTTTTTTACCCTGTTTGAGAACATAGTATCTAGGAAATTTAAAAGAAATTCTGTGGAAGAAAGTCCAGAACTATATTATGTCCATATCCATTTATTAAAAAATGCTTCTCTGATCTCAGATGAGATGTGGACCGTGTAACAGATCCTCAGAGACTGATTAAATGTTTTGATAATTTAGTTAGAAGTTGGTTATAAATATTTAAAATTATTGTTTTTTTTAATACTGAATATTAGGTGTTCATGAGGAGAAGAGAATTTAGGAATCCTGTCTGTAATCAGGATCTGTTTCTGCTAATATAAATCAATTAGGTTTTACAAAGGCTGATGTTACATTGTGCTGATCAGCTAAAGCAGGCACTGACTGAAGCAGTTCCTTGGCTGTCAAAAATCAGTAAAAAATAAAGGGCTTGATCTTGAGAAGTATAATAAAGTTTTTTTGAGAATAATCTGAGTATCCAGAATTGGCATACTCAAATCTTGATACCTATATCTAACTTAGGCTTGATTATTCATTTTCATATGCCTGATCTCTCTAATAACCTGAAAATTCTTCATGTATTTCTCCTGCTTATCTATCTGTGATGCTATATATGTTTGCTATTGCTGTTACTGAAAATGATATCTGTTAGTGAAAGGTTACATGGTATAGAAAGACTGGGCTGTGCAATGGCAGATGAAATGAAATACTGATGAAAATAAAGCAATTAACATGGGGAAAAAGCGTTGCCAGCTTTATATATGCAGAGATTGCACGTGCAGGAATTGGTTATCATCATTCAAGAAAGAGATAACTCCATTATACTAGAGCTCTATGAAGACATCTGATGAGTGCTGGCTAATGGTAAAATTGAATACAATATTAGGAATTATTAAGAAACGAATAGGAATCAACCATTGTTAAAACCATCATGCAGTTATGTCTTCAATACTTGTTTTTTGCACTTCTGACCCCTTCAGCTAAAATTCGCACAGTAGAACTAGAGAAGTTGTAAAATAAGACAACAGTGGCAATAAAAGAAATAACTGAAGAGGTCAGGGTTCTACAGCTAGGAAAACAGGTAGTGAAGGGAAATATGACAGATGCCTGTAAAATCTTCAGAGGCAGACAAAAGAGGAATAGGGATCAACTGTTTCTTCTAAAGCAAAAAGGAGGGGTCATGAAATGAAGGTGCAAGGTGACAGGCTTAAAAAAAAAGAAATACCTTTTCAAAAAGTTTAATTTAGGTGTGAAAATTTTTGTCATTGGATATTGTGGAAGCTAAATTTTACCTTGGTTCAGACAGCAGTTAGATAAATACGTGGCAGAAAAATCCATCAAGGTCTGTTAAACACAGATATTACCTCTAGTTCAGGAAGTCTCTCCCACAAATTGCTGGGAGCTGGAAGAATGTCCAGGGAAAGTATTGCTGAATAATTGCTCTGTTTTAATACTCTTCCCTAGGTACTTAATATTGGCTTTTGCTGGAAACAGGATACCAGGCTACATTTGTTTTGACCTGCCATGGCTATTCTTATGATCTGCCCTGAAAACAGCAAGCATTCCTATATGGAGTATTTTCCAGTGAAACTCAAAAATCAACATATTTACAGTGGGAGTAACAGTCCACAGAGATATCATGGTTCTAAATATTATCTGCCAAGTGCTGTTATGTCCTATAATTAAAAGTTTGTGTATGTTTACATATATATAAATATACAGGGGTGTGTACATGCAAAAACACCTACATGTGTAATATTGTTATTATTGATTTCATCTATGATGGTGTGATCTTAAACATTTGTGCTTTAACAGCACTCATAGAGATGTGCTTGAAATTGCAGTTTGAGTAGTTCCATTGACTTAAAATAAGCTTTCATATTTTGCTGAAGTAGGATATGAGTGTGTACATTGGACATTATTATTACTAAAGGAAAAGTGTCCCACTATTAGTCACCATTTCCATATCTTCTGAATATGCTTAATTATTTTTCTTAGAAATAAAAAGATAACAAATCAATTTTCAGTTGGATTTTTCCAAGTTTTTCTAAATAAATACGATTTTTGGCCTATATTGTCGGTGCAGTTTTCTTTGGTCTTGGCCAATTTTAAAATCTGATCCAGCAAACTCTTCCTCTTGTGATGTTCTTCATTGACTTAGCTGCTCAGTCAGTGAAAGTTTGGAGAACAAGGCCCTAAGTGTCGCTGTGTCACTTCTTCAATAAAATCCAATTATTTGTGTGCAAGCATAGACTGTATATGTTGCTGCTGTGAGATCATATACAGGTGAAAACTGCTGGTAACAATGGTGCTCACACTAAAAAGCTGTGAAGGAGTATTTAGAGGAGTGATCTGCAATGAATAGAATCTGTGTGAAAGGATCACTTCAGAATATAGTTTCAGCATTTTTAAATTAAGTTAAATGATATCTCTGGGACAAAATAGCAGTATGAGAACAGAGAGGGAAACCACACAAAACTGCTGCCTTCTATTCTCTTGGACTTTTTTGTTCGTCCTGTTTGTTTGTTGAATTTTACATGTTGCAGATCAAAATACTATTCTGAATTTACAAAATCAGTTTTGCTGAAACATGCAACAAAAAAAAGGTATGAAATATGTGATGTCAGGAATGTATCTTAAAAACTTTATTCTAAAAAATTCTAGAATACAAAACATTAGGAAGCATGTTCCATTGAATTCAGCTGAATTCTTTGACTTATCAAACTCATCAACAGAAGTTTATTCTCCTAGAAATCATAGCATCACAGCATCACAGAATGGTAGGGGTTGGAAGGAACCTCTGTGGGTCATCTAGTCCAACCCCTCTGCCAAAGTAGGTTCACCTAGAGCAGGCTGCACAGGACCATGTCCAGGCAGGTTTTGAATATCTCCAGAGAAGGAGACTCCACAACCTCCCTGGGCAACCTGTTCAAGTGCTCTGACTCCCTCAAAGTGAGGAAGTTCTTCCTTATTTTCAGATGGAACTTCCTGTGCTTCAGTTTGTGCCCATTGTTCCTTGTCCTGTCGCTGGGCACCACTCAAAAGAGTCTGGACCCATCCTCCTGACACCCACCCTTGAGATATTTGTAGGCATTTATAAGGTCCCCTCTCAGCCTTCTCTGCTTCAGGCTAAACAAGCCCAGCTCCCTCAGTCTTTCCTTCTGGGGGAGATGCTCCAGTCCCCTCATCATCTTCGTAGCCCTCCACTGGACTCTCACCAGTCATCTTTCTTGAACTGGGGAGCCCAGAACTGGACAGAGTACTCCAGGTGGGGCCTCACTAGGGCTGAGTAGAGGGGAGGAGAACATCCCTCAACCTGCTGGCCATACTCCTCTTAATGCACCCCAGGATCCCACTGGCCTTCTTGGCAACCAGGGCACACTACTGGCTCGTGGTCAATTTGTCGTCCACCAGCATGCCCACATCCCTCTCCACAGAGCTTCTCTCCAGCAGGTCAGTCCCTGGTCTGTACAGATGCATGGGGTTGTTCCTCCCCAGGTGCAAGACCCTGCACTTGTCCTTGTTGAACTCCATCGGGTTCCTCTCCACCCAACTCTCCAGCCTGTCCAGGTCTCACTGAATGGCAGCACAGGCTTCAGGTGTATCCACCACTCCTCCCAGCTTTGTGTCATCAACAAACTTGCTGAGGTATGCTCTGTCCCTCCATCCAGGTCATTGATGAAGAAGCTGAGCAAGACTGGGCCAAGTACTGTCCCTTGGGGAACCTCACTAGCTACAGGCCTCCAACTAGAGTCTGCGCCACTGATCACAACTCTCTGAATTCTGCCATTCAGCCAGTTCTCTTACATGGCTTGTGAAGTAGTAGATTTGCATTTTTATAGTTAATGACCAGAAGGCCAAATCTTAGCCTTTTTATTCTGTTTGGACGGGATTCATAGTGTCTCACTTCAGGCACCTTTGTAAAAATATGGTACTTAGACTATCTCTTCAGACACAGTGGGAAGAGACAAGCACTTCCATGGGGTGATTGCTGAATGAAACTAAGCTTTAGATCTAAAGTTGTCTGGAAGGAGCAAGTCACTTTAAAATTGTTGCTTTTATGTTTTCTTACATTGTTTGTTACAGGAGCAGAGAATGGGATAGGAATGTGATGCAGGAGTGTATGTGTGTGCAGCTGTAGGTTTGCTGATAACTGTGTCCACTGCATAGCATGCTTTGATCCAATGGTGGATCAGAGAAGGTGGATATAGTAGAAAGGCTTTCTAAAGAAAACGCCAGTCCTGAAAGCCCTTGATTCACAAACCTACTCTATATTTGTACAAGACAAGGAGATACCATCATATTCATCTAACTTAACTGTCTGTGTAAGTCATGCAACTTTTATTCCACCTGTCACTGAAACACGTAATTTCAGTGCCAAGCCCATAACATCTTTCAGAGGATATAGCCACATGATAGACTAAAATAGTTGCACATTTATACAGATAGAAACAGAAGAAGAGACTAAACCTTTTTTGGAATGGTGGATCAGATGTTGTCTGGATCCAACACTACAATCCCCAGGGGAAAAAATAATCTCCTCTGAAGAAAGTGTGCATCTGCCTGCTACTTCTCCTGCTATGATGGATAGTTACAGGAAATGAACTGACTCAGCAATGATACAATGAACCTCAGTCCCTTCTCTACTCCTGCTACTTCCTCCTATTTAGAGTTAGTAAATAGATACTCCGATAAAAACCTACTGTTGAGATACAAACTATAACACTGATTAAATGGATTGTTTTGCCAAGGGAGATGTAGCTGAATTGCCCATTTTTCATTCAAATCTTCAAGCTTAGAGAAGTAGCTTCCAGCTCTAAATATATTGAATCGCCATTAACCCAATGAAGAGGGTAAGAACACAGATATACACTTCTTATTAGATAAGCAGAGTTGCTTGTCTAATAATATGAACAATTAAATGGTGGTGTTTATTTAGATCCTTTTAAAATTAGTTTGATTCCACATGACAAGGTGTTGATTAAACTTGCAACAACAAGAATTCAAGATACCCACGTTAAAGTGTTTGTATAGGTCTGGTAAGGGCCCACTGCACAAATGATGTGCATAAACAATTGGTTAAAAAAGAAAATGCAGAGCTACTCACTAGAAATCAGGCTCACCAGAGTTATTATTTGTTCACAGCTGAATAGAAGCCACTTCCCAGAGGAATCAGTAATTGAACCCTGTTCATTCCACTCTGTAAAATGATCACGACACAAAAGTAAAACAGAAAGCTTGGAGAACAGAAGAAAATGCACATACAAGAGTGCTGAGTTTTGCTATGTGGAATACATTTCATATGAGAACAAAGTGCTTTGAAAACATGATAAAATAAATTTTATATTTGTATCTATTTTAGTATTCATTTTGGATTTCTTTAGTACATAACAACTTACAATATATTAAAAGATAATTAAATGGATGTATTTCTGTTTATTAGTCACGAGGTTTTAATGTAACTCTCCAGATTTATAACAGCTTTAAAATGGATTCATAGAGTTTTAAGGCTAAAAGAAATGGTTATGGTGATCTAGTTTGACCATAGACCATTTCCCCTGGTGATTCCTCATTGACTCTGATGGCCTGTGGCTGAACTACAGTAAATTTTATAGAAAGATAGTAGTAACAGAATATGAATAATTTGCACACTTGATATTTCAGATTATAATCTTTAAGCACTTTGTATGGTTTTTCACATGCCTGAATATTTCCATTGTGTCTTCTGCTGAATATTTGAATACACATGAGGGTTCAAGGTTTATTTCATAATTCGTTGTTTTATCTGTTTAGAGATGTTGCAGTTCTTAGCACAGAGTGATAAATTACTTGCTCAAACAGAAACAAGTCTATGACAAAACTGGTAGCAAAACCCTGTTATGTCTATTGATTCTGGTCCCACCCAATCACTCTCCTGAAAATACTGCCTCTATTAAAGTATTTCAATGGGTGGTGTGTTTTCCAACAGTTTTTATGAGATTTGAATGAATGGGCAATCTACCTGAAAGGAAATCTCCCTTGAAATAGCATAATATGAAAAGTTAAACATACATCCCCCATATTAAAGAGAATATGTTGTGGACACCCATGGGCTTTTAGGGATAGCAAGGAAAGCAGAGAGTGTCATAGCCAAACATGAACTGAACTTACTTGTGTTGATAAATGTGTAGCAGCAATTTATCCAGCAGTGTTTGAAGCCGGGTAGAGTGTCTTACACTTTTGGTGTTTTTTTGCTAAGGATGTCAAATAAGAGGCCTTAAGAATGAATACAGTTTTCTTTGTCAAAGATACAGAAAATGAGGAAAATGGAATTCCATTTGGCAAGATTTTGGTGGGGAAGAATTTTGTTAAAATTATACTACTCAAATTAATGAAATTCTACTTATAGTGAAGAGAAGATATAGCAGTTGTGGAAAGTAGTATTCTCTTTAAGAATGGAGTTTTAAAAAAAAGAATCACAGTCATGAGAACATGTCATTGCTCTTATGTAACCGAGAAGAAGTAAAATTTTAAGTGGTATCAAAACTAATGATTGACAGTACCATGTTATGTGTGAATTTGATTTTATACTCTTGAGTCACTGATAATTGGTTGGGATTTTTTTTTGGTTTTTATATGTATCAACCCCAAAAAAACTTATTAGTATTACTAATAATATCTAATGCCGTCAGTTTCATATGTAACTGTCTGTTAACATGCAACATGAATTAATGCACTCAGTTTTATGAATGGAGTTTGCAGTAGTGCGATCATACTTGAAAGCAACAGTGGTGACAAATGATTTTTAACTAATTTTTGTTTCTGACATTGCTTTTGGACTCTTAGGAAGGTCAGAAGTTAAGGATAAATTCTGTTCAAGTCAGGAGGAGAATATTAACATATATGGTGGAGTCATATTGAACTTTAATGTCTGGCTTGAAGATAGCTGGCCTCTACGAGGGACAGTAAAATTATTCTTTCCTAAGTTCAGGCCTGTAGTCCTTGACCTAAAGGATAATAGTTGCAGTCTCAAATCCTTTTCAGGTGTGTGTCCATCTGTTTATGTGTACAAGATGTAGAGAACAATAAATCTGCAAAAAATAATTACATTAGTTTAGTAGCGAAAACCTTATATAAAATGACCATTACTAGTTAGACAGTAATCTACAGCACTGAGGAGAGAGAATGTTGCTTGCATCCTCAAAAATGAATTTGCCATTTCTGCTTCACTAAGAAATCATTAAGTGTTGTGATGCGGTGGACAAATCAGTCGGACTTTTTCTTTTTTCGAATCTAGTTTCCTTTATTCTGAAGCCAAGTAAGGAAGAGAGCAAGCAAACAAGCGAAAGGAGCGAGAGAGCTTTTTAGCAGTAAAGAGCATATATTTATATCCACAGATATGGATCTGAGCTACAAGGCCAAACAGGATGTTTCCCTCCTTTCTCACACTCCCTACACAGAGAGTTATTTTTCTAACACAGTCATTCCTTGTGACTGTCTTCAGTCACATACAATCATCCAGCTGCTTCAGGCGGTTTTTCAGGCTGACCCTTTCATGACTCATGCATACAATAACTATTATCCCGTGTGGCCTGCTCAGATCTCTGCGTTCCTGCGATTATTCTTAATCTCCATATGTTGTGTATAGCTCCGTCATTGTGATGCAACAGAAGTAATTCCTTTCCCCTCCACCACGAGTGGTAAAAAGAGAAATTTCACTATGTAGTGCTTTTTGTATAGCCTCTTGAACTTAGTGCTGTAGATGTATACTAAGCTGTGAATGTTTCTCTTATTTATTGCTTGAAGCACAGCCTAATGCAAGTTGTATTTCCTTCTGTAGTAATTTTAAGTGAATAAATATGTAGATCCTGGCACATTTTCCACTGGTATGAAAGGGAAGGAGATACATGGTTTAATTGTTTATCACCATATTACTCTCTGGCGTTTTGGCTACTCATAATGATTGTCAGTTTCTTTCTTTTGACCAGGCAGCTAACTAACTAAACTTTGCATAAAAATTTATTGGCATGTGAGTTATATGTGAAATTTAACTCAATCCAAAGGTAAACATTAAAACTGTGAATGCTTCAGGTCTTAACTGTAAACTCAGCAACAGAGCTTAGCACACAGTGTGTGCTAATCCCGCTCTGATTGGAAGCTGTAAATTTTCATTTCAGCACCACTGGGTCAGTTTGAGTTCAGTTACTCTGCAGAATGAAGTAGTTTACATGTTATGTTACCACTGCATGCTAACTCATTCTTTTAGTACTGAAGAACTGATTACCAGATGTCATTTGTGGAGGGAGAATCTCAATGAATATGTAAATCCCATTCTACTGACAAGGTAGAAATACCATTTTGGGAAGTATTAAAGCAACTAAATTGAGATAACTTCAATTTTAATATATATTTTAAATTTTAATAATAGTAATATTTTTATTTTAATAATAAAAATAAGAAGTTCATTTTAGTAAGGCACTTTAAGAATTTGTGACTTCTAATAACATGCTTTTTAAGTGTTAGTTTGGAATTCAAGAACCCCCCAGGTTACTTGCATATGAATCAAAATAGATTTTAACCAGTGTTTATGGTTGCAAAAAAGTGTCTATTAGATTTATTCCCAAAGTGCTATTTGCATTTTAGTGAAATGATCTGTAGCAAATTTAAAAAATCATGCAAGAAAGACAAATCACTTTCTCAGACTAAAAATGCATCACTGGTGATGCATCATTGGGTTTAGTAAATTTTATTTTTCAGTGATTTATGACTGTTGCTCTTTTTTGTATGATTTTGCAGAAGACAGATCCTGCCCACCTCCAACTTTATTTAGATCATGTCTTTAGTAACAGGAACTAGTTCATATGTAAATAGGAACTTAAGGCTGAGCTCAGAGCGTGTTGACCAGCAGTACGAAGTCTAGCTGGAGGCCAATAACCAACAGTGTATCCCAGGGGTCAGCAGTGGGCCCAGTACTGTCGAATGTCAGCATTAATTGTTTGGATTATGAGGCAGAGTGTACCCTCTGCAAGTTTGCTGAAAACACCAAACTGGGAGGAGTGGCTGATACAGCAGAGGATTGTGCTGCCATCCAGAGGGACCTCAACAGGCTGGAGAAATGGGCTAACAGGAACCTCGCAAAGTTCAAGATAGGAAAGTGGAGGGTCCTGCACTTGGGTAGGAATAACCTCCTGCGTCAGAATGCGCTGGAGACCGACCAGCTGGAAAACAGCTTTGCAGAACCCAGGACCGGGGGATCCTGGTGCACACCAAGTTAAACATGAGCCAGCAATGTGCCCTTGCAGCAAAGAAGGCTAAGGGTATCCTGGGTTGCATTAGAAGGTAAGTTACCAGCAGGTCGAGGGAGATGATCCTTCCCCTCTACTCAGCAGTGGTGAGGCCACACCTGGAGTACTATGTCCAGTTCTGGGCTTCCCAGTACAAGAGAGACATGGACATACTGGAGAGAGTCTAGCAAAGGGCCATTAAGATGATTATGAGACTGGAGGAAAGGCTGAGAGAGCAGGGACTGTTTAGCCTAGAGAAAAGAAGCCTTGGGGGAATTTCAGCAGTATATATAAATATTTGAAGGGAAGATGTAGAGATAGAGCCAGGCTCTTTGCAGTGGTGTCCAGTGACAGGACAAGAAGCAATGGGCACAAACAGGAGCCCAAGAGACAGGAGGTTTTGCTTGAATGTGTGAGTGACTGAGCACTGGCACAGGTTGCCCAGGCAGGTTGTGGAGTTTCCTTCCTTGGAGATACTCAAAAGCCAGCTGGACATCATCCTGGGCAATCTGCTGTAGGTGCTTCTGCTTGAGCAGGGGTGTTGGACAAGATGATCTCCAGAGGTCCCTTCCAACTTCAGTCATTCTGTGTGTGAAGTTAAGTACTTCTTAAAATTATTCAATTAAAATAACAAAACAAAATCCCTCACTGACAAAAATAGAGTGTAACTGATGAATAATTGTTGTGTTGCTTCACCAAGTGTTTTGGCAGAATAGTGGGGAATAGAAGGGTGTGTTATGAATACTCTGACTTTAATTTCTCATCTTGTGTCTGCTTTTTTTTTTTTTTTTCCTGGCAAAACACTGCCTAGTAGCAATAGGAAAGTCATCAGAAGAATTACAGGCAACAGCGCTAGAAATTACACTTCAGTTGGTAGAATTTCATTACTGTGGTAGCAGTCTTCCTCAGTTGAGGATTTGGTGCTAAAAGCATCAGGAAGAATATTTAGCAAGACAAATATTTACAGAGCAATCTCCATTACTGCAAACTTTGAGTAATGCCAGGCTAAAACCACAGGTACCCTTGGTCTGGCTCATGACTATGGTTAAAGTCCTGTCTGCTGCTGTTTGAGCTGCATGAAGACAACCAGCTACACCCATTCTGATGAAAAAAACTATAGTGAAGAAAAATATTTCCCAATTTTCTGTGTTCACTTTTCTGTCATATTTGGAAGCTGGCAGAGATGTACTGAAGAAGTTATACTTACATGGAGAGAACTTCATAAATATCAGCCTTCTTATTTTAATTCTGCCTGGCTGGTTCTTGGTTTAGAGAACCTGGAGGCCAGATGCTGCAGGGAGGATAGACCTCCTGGCAATAACCCAACTTTATAAAAAAGAAAAATGCTCTGCAGAGAATGATAAAGAGCTGGCTTTCCAAAGTTTGGAATAATTTCATCAATTTACAACCAAAGCATGACCAGTGATAGTTACCATATACATCTATTATAGCAAATGAAATAGATTATAGTAGTCAGTTGAAATATTCTTATTCTAAACAGTGGATAACTGAAAGAATAACAAGTCTGCCGTTTGAAGGAGGAACATGTAGGGAGTTAGGTGCTGCTAGATATTAGCTGACTCATTCATGTGAAGGCCAGTAAGAGGTCCCCTTTAATAACTTGTCTTGCTTTATAGTTATGAAGATCTATCATTTCATTAGAGTGAGTCATACTTCTGAGGACAAGAGGTCATTGTAGAACTGGTACCACACTTATGAGAGGTGGTAGAGGCAGAAATACACTAGTTGTGGTGGTTAGAGGTGACTAAATCTCTCTGGTTTAGTGAGTACTACCTTAGACTTTAAGGAAAAAAGGCCAGTTTAGCTATGGCACATGGAATAATCTGAAGACCTTTTAAATTAAATTAAAATGTAGAAAGCATCTGTTTATGGAAGCACAAAAATAGATGGAGCAGTTTCATTATTTTGAGGTACCCGCCAGGAAAAATTTATGATTTTACAACTATTCCATCCTCAGATATCTTTTCTTTCACGTTTATGGGCCAGGATGAAAATTTGTGAGAAAAATCTAGTTTAACACACTTGTTAATGGATGTTATTAAAATAATAATAGGCAAACAAGCAAACATATTGTAATGAATAGTTCAGTAATCAAACTGAACTCATAACTAGCTGCAAATGAATGTTATCCTTCAGATCAGTACAGAAGATGTGAAAACAATTTATGAGATTGATGCAAGATAAAGTTGTTTTCTTTTTTAGTCAGTGTCAGAACTTTGAAGGAGCAACTTATTTCCTTTAATCTAAGACCCTAAAAAGCTACTTAGTGTCGTAACAGCTGTCTTTATGTAGCTGGTGAAGGACACAACTATCAGTTCTGCTATGAAATAATACACAAAGATAGATCACTTAGTATATGTCGTAAAATTGATCTAGTAAAGTTTCTGAGAAGTGCAGAGACTATATAGGTTTCTTTATGGCCCACAACTTGAGTTTCTCCAAATCTTGCTGCTGTTGCATGAGCAATTGTTAATGTTCCTTGCACCCTTCCTTAACATAGCCTCGCACAGAACTCACAATGGCTTAGATGATAGAACAGACTGCTGAAGAGCTTTGATTTCTGCAACTTAAAATAGATCTTTTAAACTTGTCAGAAGGTACACATTGGCGAGCCATGAGATTGTTCCCCCAAGCGTATGTGTGCATACAGAATCTGTCTGTACATTCACATGCTGATAGGGGCAAAATGTTTCCATCTCACAAAATAAGCAACCTTTTTTTTTTCAAATGTGTTGCCATTTCTTCTGCATTTTTTTCTTCAGGAACTTTGCTCACTCATGTTTATTGTTCCTAAAATTCAGTCAAAGGACAGCTTCATTAGATACTAATGGCAGTAGGAGTTGCACAGGCAATGGTGGTTAGCTGGCATAGCCAGTGACTGAAATTTTTACCCTTTACTCCTGCAGACGGCCATCAATGGAATGGAGAGACCCTCATCTGAAGTGGTGCAGGTAAGCGGAAAGACCACAAACTGCCTTTATGTGTTCGTGACTCCTGGGTTGGGGGGAGCATTCTACTTTGCTTTCTGTGAAGACAGACTGTCAGCAAGCATAAGGAAAGTTCATGTGGCCCACGCTTTCCATAGTAAGTAGCCTTCAGATCTCTTGTCCTGCTTGGAGAGTCCTACTTGTAGCTTCCTACAAATCTGGCAAATTCTACTGGTGTGCCTCTCTGGTACTTTCAAAAGTACATCAAGATCAGCTTGATCAGCTCTCCATTTGGTATGTTTATCAAAGGGACAGGTGCTTAAAAAAATAGTCAGTGACATCACTAGGATCTACATTTTGTCTACAGAGTCTTTTAAATCCATGACATTTACTCCCTAGCAAGAAATAAGGAAAGTAGCATGCGGCCCAAATCAGAATTTATTAACTACTTCAGTGACTTTTAACCTAGAGATGCAGGACTGCTTTGTCTTTCTGTCAGAATTAATTGAGTTAAAACAGCTTCTTCTTGTTCCTTTATGTTCGTTTTCTTCTATACTGGCTTAGTAGTGTTTGGTTACTATCCTGTTGTTTCAAATGATAATGAAACAATCTTTAGTGTCTTCTTTTGTCACTGTAGGACAGATTTTGGACACCATTGCAGCTAATGTTTCAAACACAATAATCACAAAACAAGAACAAATTTGAGGAGGAATTTGCCTTCCTAACAGCTGGTTCTAGCATACATATTGACTAATCAAGTTCTTTGTGTCCCCTAGGCACAGAGTTGTTATATAAGAAAACAACTTCGAGCACTTGTAAAATTCTATCTTTCACATACATTGATTTAGAACATTAGGCCAAGCTGTATCTCTGCAACTGCTTCATGAAGGTAATAGGCAGAGTGTCTTACTGAGCTTGGAAGAAACTCAACAATTTTAAATACCAAACTACTTTTTAATAATCCTCTTGAGACATTTTTTATCATGTGCTATACTCTGTGATCAGGGTTGTTATCTGACTTCCTACCTTTATTCTCAGAATGGAATATAATCAATTAAAAAAACTTAATTCCAAGCTCATTTCTTTCCAGTGTCAGTAAACAGCTCAGCTGTGATTCATTGTCATATCCATCTTACGTGCCAGACCTGCGCAAGTTTAGTGAACGGTCTCCTCTTACAAAGCCTTTGTGAAAAGTAAACCATAGAGACTCTACTGGAAATTAATAGGAGCTAATGAATTTTCAAGTTTTTGAATATTCTACATTTATGACTTCTTCAGGTAAAACCCCAGTTATTTAGACTGTGCACTCAAAGAAGTGTTTCTTTCTTATAAGTAAAGCAGCTACATACAAACACTGACTGAATTCAGTGACCACTGAGTTTCCCTGAAGAAAAGCTGCACTTGGAACTCTACAGACATTAAAATAATAATAAAAAACAGACTGTTGCAATAAATACTTTTCATTAGCACATCAAAGAACTGCACTCTTCTTTCCTTGCTTTGAGTTTGACAAACAAGCAAAATGCCAGGAGATCTGCCTTCTGCTTGGCTTGTGTGGGTTGGTTAGTATCATCTTCCTTAGTTCCTGTCTATAAGAATTGCCTCATAGGGGTTAATTAATTTTTATAAAAGGAAGTGTGGTTTCTGGGTCGAATTCATAGTAGAAGTGAAAATTATCAGTACTGTTTTTTGGAATCTTGAAAATAAAATCTTTGTATAGAGATTTTATTCTTACTCTTCGCAGACAAAAATATTTTCCTCAGGTACTTTTATGAGCTTTAACGTGTTTGAAACGTATCATGCACAATTAGGTAGAATAGGCAAAAAATTGTGCTTCAGACATAAGAATCTTAGTTGTGCCACTGATAATGTTCATTTAACACTTGCCACACTTGCCTCATTAAATGAAAAGAATTATTTCTGTCTTCTTTTCCTAGGTGATAAAGAAAGTAGGGGAAGATAATGTATGGAAACTTCAGTAAGACTTGGTGCAGTAGAGACATATAAAATGGCTACAGTGTAATAAAGAAGCGTTAGGGTTAATCCATTGCCATCCAACTTTATTTTCTATTCCACTCCATTGCAACCACAAATATGAACTTGACAGATGTTAGTAAAAGGCTGGATGTAATCCAGGCTACAATGGTTGCTGTGGACAAAAAGTTTAAAAGTTCTGGCTCAAGGCTGCAAGAAGCTGAGAAAAAAAAAATAAAAAGAAGAGAATTTGGGCTCAGTGACTGATGGACAAAACACGAATTAAACTGATGAACTGTAAAATAAATTCTTATTGAGAAACATAAGGTTGATATAGCTTCATGAAAATAAGGAACTGGATAGCCTGAGATCTGTTATTTGTTGCTAAGGCTTATAATGGTGTTGAGAGATAAGTAATTTATCATTCATTTTACATCGTGTGGTGGGACTTTCTATGTTGGGATTGGTCAGATGAACAGCACAAGTATAGTAACTGTGTAATGGGCAAGCCTTAGCATTAAGGGATAGAATGTCATAATTCTCATGTAAATATGAGTCAAGAGTTCAAGTTTCAAAAATTGTATTTTAGAATCTGTGCTGTGGTCCAATATTTCAGCTTAAGTAAGTGTTTCTGATTGTCAGAATGAGAGTAAAAAATACAAGCTTGGAACACAGCTCGCCCTGTCTTGCCAAGGTAAGGATAAACATATTTCTTTCTTTCACCTCCCCAATGCCACTGATTTTTTTGGCTAAAGGCATGCAAAATATATCTACCTTAAGAATACAGGAGTGTCTTTGTAACAGTCAATCTGTTCAGCAATCTTTAATAATGCTGTCTTTATTCACCAGACTCCTTTCTCACCTGTCAGACGTTGTGATGCTGAGTTTGATTAAACCTATATGGTACTAGAAGTATTACTACCTAATTGAGCTACTCTCTGCAACTTGAAAAGCTGTTTCTAGTGAGATAATAATAATGGTTTTCTCACCCTTGCTAACACTGTATACTTGTTTGGTTCAGGAAAGCATGAAAACCTTGGACTTTGGCCAGAAAATGTTCCTATTGCTTTTGCTGAAGTGAAGAGTTGGCAGAAAACAGGTTTTTATTTTAACTCACTCTTCACTGCTCTTCAACAAAATGCAGTCTTAGGCCTCTTTACAGATAATATTCTAGAAAGGAGAAAATACAAGCAGAAGAGACATGTTGGTAGTGAACTCCTCTATCTTGGCTCTTTCCCATTTGTTTGTGGCTGTTTTTCCAGTAGTAATGCATCATTTTGTTATCTGTTCTTGTATATCTGTTACTTAGAAGTCCCTCAGTTTTTAGGGTCAATAGAGCTGAAATCCAGAACTTAATTTTTTTGTCAATGCCTCAATTTTGGCTGAGGCATTTCTTCCATTACTGGGAAGAAAGCAGCTGAAGTAGTCCTGCAGACTGGTTAGTTATCCAGGAGGGTAACATCTTTTTATGGCCAATAGGTATTTTTAGAAGAAAGACAGAATGTTCCTTCAATAGAGCTTGCAGAATTTTTTCCAATAGAACGATGCCTGTTTGATGGAACAAAAATATTCCACAGCAATGTTCATTCTGTCATAGCTATCAACACAAAACAGGCAGGGAGGTGAGCTTCTGTTTTCTTGCCAGGTTTTGTACCAATCAACCAGCTTGTCAGCAGCTGTGTGACCTCTTTTCTAGGCTCTCTAAGCTCTTGACTTGGCAAGCTCTCAAGCTCCTCAGTATCCTAGTTCGTCACTTGATGGGCAGCCAGCTCTTTCTCTGGCTGCTTGTATGGATCACAGAGTGGCTTGCTCCTGGCTCGCCTAAGCTTCCAAGTGTCTTGCTAACTGGCTTTCTTCTCTTCTATTTAGCTCCTGAAATGCCATTTCCACAGACTGCCTCGTTCTTCATTGCCTTGGCTCTTGAGGCGTGGTTACTGTGACTGGGCTATAGTCCATCTAGCTGGCTCCCTGGTGGATAAACATCAGAAATCCAGCTGGCTTGCTGTCCAGGAGTTGCTTCCTAGCTGGATATCTGGTTAGCTGCTGTATGGATTCTCTGTAAGGCTTGTCGTTGCAGGCAGTTGATTTCTGCCTATAGTCTGCTCAATGGTGTTCTCAGGACTTCTTTTGGATTTTCCTACCACAGAACAGATGGTTTTTACCTTTGTATAATGATTAAATATGATAATTCTTTAAAGAAATACTTGCACTATTTTCATAAAAGATTCCTAAGACTTTGGCTACCTGTGTTCTTCAGTGAGCAGGAAGATTTTTAAAGGAGCACTGTAAATTTAAAAAAATAATAATAAAAAATAATAAATAAAAAAAAAAATGTGTCTCTCCTTTTTTGCTGACTGATGTGTTTTGTCCTCTTATTAAAATGTCTTTCTCCTATGAGTTTCTAAAAAGACTTACATGAATCAAAGGTGACTAACTTTTCAGATAACACACTATGCCAATTAAACAAATGTTTACCTCAAAAAATACTCTTCTCTTATTTATAAGTTTTATCAATGTATGTGCTAGAAGTAAAAGCAATGTGAAATACCACTACATTATATTTAAGATAATGGAATTTCATTTAAAATATCTTACAACCAAGAATATCATCTAGCAGCATTTAAAAAAATGTTATCTCACTGTGTCTAGCCTGTGGATGGGGAGGCAAACCTATTATTTAGGAAGATCATAAAGCCCACTTAGGACATCACTATTATAAAGTTTTGACTTTGAATTTCCCCTGTTTTCTATTCCTTGAACTTCTTTATGGTACAGATGCTATTCTTTACTTTTTTGCTGTCTTTTTGTTGTATTTTGCTCGCTCTTACTTTTCTTATGCCACTTGCCAAGTATGACAAACCTGAGCATCCCATGCACAAGTCAGCCACCAAAATCAAGACTGCAACTGAGGTTTCTGATTGGATAATTTAAATGGTAGGCTTTCTTTTTAAAAAAATGAAAAAAGATACTACCATTCTATTCCAGTTATTTGGTTTCAACACCCTACTCTCTGAAATTAATACCACTGATAATGTCCTAGTAGTTGTCCTTGCTGCATGGACCAGTAGGTGGTAATTTATTCTGGCCATAACTGGGCATTCCGATCACCACTTCTGCTGATAAATTGTGCTTTATTCTTTTCACAATCTGAAGTTTCTGTAAACCATAGAAATTGGACACATTTGAAAAGCTTTATGAAAAAAGATAACCTCACACAGTTGGTAAGGATCCTAAAGAGCAGGTAACTTGCTTTTCTCAAATGCTCTCAGCAGTCTGAAAAACGAAGTAATATTGTTTCATAGTTTGAGTTAGGGGAGATACATGCTGGTCATACTACTGCAGCATTCATGATAATGATGATGATGAGACTATATTCTATCCAATGAAGCAATGAAATGTTTGAAGCCAGTCTTTTGTCAATACTTCAGTATTTCAGAGTATTAGCTCCCTCCTCTAATGAGAGGTGGAATAGCAACAGAACATGGGGAATGGACGTCTAGTGACCTCTTGAGCCAGCTCCCTTTCTGTCTGTTTCCTGGTGAGTGGAAAGCTGTTTTGTTCACACTGCTGCTATAGATACATGAAGTCTTTCCATAAGAATGAGTACTGAATGGAGCAGAGGAAATACGCACAGAAAGATACACTTCTGTGTAGGTTAGAGGATGCAGTTTAGGGCAGTGAGAGAGAAGTCCGTTGTACAGTTGTTTTGAATGTTTATTTAAACAGGATATAAATCTTCAGTAAGTGATCATTCTTCAAAGCCAGTGTACACCCCAAGCTTCAGGACCTAATGCAGGCACTAATTCACATACTATCTCCTTTTCCAACGCTTCAAGCTATTCAATGTGTTCCTCTTTGGCACATGTTAGAAGATGATAAAAACTGTTACAAATCTCATATCCGTGTTTGATGCTTGGACAACTATAGTGCACTCTTGGTATTTAAAAGCTATTTCCTGTAGGCAGTCAAGCCAAAGGAAGGTATCCAGAGTATATTGCAGAGATTTAAAAACAGTTCTTTGGCTAAGAAAAAACCCTAAGTCAAGCCGAAGCAACATTTGTGTACCTTGTAATTAATGTGAAAGTCTTGTATTGTGTGACTAGAAGCTCTCAACCTGTTATTTGGCATCATTTAGCTTGGATATGGGTGAAAATAAAGCTGTGCAAATGGCTAGAAGTAGTTTATAAAAAGAAAACTATTAGATGAGCTTTGCTGAAAATTCTGGATCTGACTGTGACTAAGGACTAGTTTTTCTGGAAGGACTACTAGAAGTAGTAGTTTTTCCAAGTATCTCTGTGAACTGTTATGCTTATAGCAATCTTCATATTCTAGGAAATAGTTGAAAGCCATATGCTTTTATATATACAATATAGGAAGAGAGAAGAGGCTATTATTTGCAAATAGTAGAGGGGGAAATGGTTCCTGCTTCTAGAAAAAGAGAAAGGATCTTATGCATTTATCAAACAGAACTGGAAGTTCTCCTCAGCTGAGTGGTCCTTGCTAATTTAGCTAGCAATATTTATCATTATGCAAATATTCACTATTCATGAGGCTTATTATTCAGTAATAAATAATCAGATTTTTATGCTATCAGGCAAGTATTATTGCATGCTATACCTAGCAATGAAGTGACGAACCCTGAAAAAAACTTAATCTAATTAAGCTGTAATGATTGTTCTGCCTAGTAACACAGTCAACACTTTGCCCAGTTATTCTGTGTTTTGGCTTCTTATGGGTTGGAACTCAGTTCCAATATTCAAGCTGTCTCTAGGCCTGATGATAGCAGTCTGAGAAAGTTACACCTTCACCAGCACAGCCTCATCCATGGCCATTTACAAAGCCAAAGAAAGTGTCAGGCAATGTGGGAGAACTTAGAAATATGTCAGTGCGTGAAAAAGAATCTCACAAAAGCTGGATATGGATTTGATAACACAGATCTATTTGAGGAGGAATTATCCCAGACTTTATTATTTCAGAGTTCAGTACCAAAATCAAACTTGTCATTTAGTTTTTCTACTTCAAAATTTCTCCTCTGAACCCTTTGGGAGGTATTATATGAAATACTGTGTAATATTAGCTAGGAGACTTTTAGAATTGGTTACAGTAAGTTTACATAGCAATTTGAATGCCTGCCAATGTTCGTGTTTTAGCGAAAGTTTCTTCCTTTCCACACCCTTTAAACATCCGTGAAGTATTTCCAAGAAAAGAAACAAGTGTAAAGATAATACAGTATGTTTGGCATTTCTGATAAAGAAAGGCCTGATTTATGAACCTTTTGCACACCATTCATTGTTCACAATTCATAGACTTAAAACCCTTTTTTCCTTGCACATGCAATTTCCTTCTGTCTCATAAACCAAGAGTGGGGTTTGTGAAGGCAGGTGAAATTGGCTCACACAACTTACATAGCATCTATCGTGACAAACAGGGAGCACATTTATTTTCCTTGAAGGTTCCTGGTATGACGATTGCAGAAATAACTGGCTTGTGTTCAGTCCAGATACAGATATATAAGCACAGAGGAGGTACACTAACCACCTCTAGGGAAACCCAATGCTCTCCATTTTTCCAGAGGATACCAGGGTTGCATCCTCTTAATGAATCCTGGAAGCAGTAAGAGGCTGGAGCTGAGGTTCCCCTGTCCTGCAGAGTGGTGGGGCATGTGTAACATCCCAGAAATGCCTTCAGAGTTCTAGGTAAAATTTTGTATCTGCAGTTCAGCAACGAGTACTTCTGCACAACTGTTTCATAAGGGCCATGAGTAAATTTCTGAGCCTAACTTTCAGATTTTGTTGTATGTAAATTTCTGCAGCAGGGTTTTACAGCTATTCTTCTCAGTATTAATTTCAATGTTTAATTGATGCAGCCAGTGCATAAGAAGATCTTAGCCTCTCCAAAGAAAGCTTAACTCTTACCTGCTTGTTGGCATTTGTATTTATTTAATTTTAGATTAAGCACTTTAAAAAAAAAGAATTCACTTTTTGTATCTAAATGATCTGCACAGATTCACTCAGTATCTGAGGCTGTTCCTAAAAGGGGACATATTCTTTGCTATTATAAAACTGTCTAGTGGAATGAAGCCATCTGTGTGATGGATGTGCTGCATGATGTAAAATTGTCATTAGCCTTAATCACAGCACCATTAAACTGGTCAAAAAACAAGACTGTGCATCATTTAGGCATATAATTAATATATTTCCTAATCTTTATTTAGCTAGGAACAACATCTCTTTTAGCTTTCATCTTTTACTGAAGGTCTTTGTGGCCAAGGGAGCACTTATACTGTCTTCTAACTTCTGCCTGTCTTACGTAGTGCCTAAAAGAACAACAGCAAAAATGTACCTGCAGGGTATATATATTTAATGTGTGATTCTTAGAGAATACAGATTGTCACAGCTGAGAGGTGTTATAGAACACCTAAATAGATGCTAAATATGTCTGGACCACCAGAACATGGTAACTTTGCAGGACAGTGCGTGATCTGAAACAAAATCTTTATTGAGGGACTGCAACAACTCTATAGGAGGTCTTATGAGCTTTAGTGTAAAGAATCTGTGCACTAAAGAGAGACTAAGTAGACCTTGACACAATTGACCGTTGTGGTCTACTCTGTCAATAGTATGCATACTGAAGAGAAGTCATTAGCCTGCAGATTGGAGTCTCCTGCACTGCTCCATGACACATCCAACTCTGCATTCTCTATTGCTACCACATGTTGGAAATATGCATATAAAATTGTTTTGTATGTATGTGCTTTGCAGTAGAAAAATATTACGGATCATTGAGTCTCAGAAGTATTCTCTTGGAACTTCCATTTGATAATAAAACTCCATACTGCAGGAAAACCTTCCTAGTCATGATTTTAGATTAATTGAAGACAATATATATAGCATTTTTAATATTCTTCTACTGTAGGATTGTTTATTTCATAACTGAATTAAATCAAAATAGAAATAATCTTTTCTAAATGAAATAATCACCTTTCTGGAAGAGGTAGGTTGTAATAAAGGGTTAGTATGTATCCAAAAGCACAAAGACAGAATTAAGGTTGAAAATTTGTCATTAACAGGCATAAGTATTTCTGGATTGTCAGGTATGGTGTACCATAAAGTATGTTGCAGTCATTCCTTACTGCTTTGAAAAAATGACATTTATTATCTTCAAGCTCTCTAGTTCAGTGGGATTGTCAGAACCTTAGGTTTATAGATAATTTATAATTTTAGTCAAGGTATTATGCAAATTGTACATGATGCTGTCTGGAAATTACTCCTTATCTTTTAAAGATAACAGTAAATGAAACATACCTGTTAATAATGTACGAGCTCCCAAGGACAGGGATTTGAGGGACTACAGATGCATATTCAAATCATACTGAAGAAGCAAGACTGCAGTTCGGTTTAGTTTCATGTCTGCACTAGAAATTTCATAAATTTCCTACTCAGAAAAAACATAAATGAGCTGAAAAAGGGCATGAGAACAACTTTATTTGCAGTACTTCCACTGTCTGCTTTTCAGCTTTGGTGATAACATTGTCTGTTAAACAGAGTCTTCTCTCTTTCTAGGTCTACTCCCATTTTAAGTTTTGACTTTGTCTGTGTGTGAATAAAAACATCTGTATGGCAAGAAGTGGAAAATTGGCAACTGAAAGTTTTTTTGAGCAATTTCCTATGCACTCCTATGCATTGAGAACATCTGAGCACTGGCTGCAGAACTGTAGTTCAGTTTTTATTTTCTTACATTTTCTGAGCAGGGGCAAGATGCTAAGGGTGGTAGTGCTTTGTGTTTATACCACAGGGAAGTATAACAGTGCTAGGAATGCAGAACGTACTGCGCGTACTGACAGGACAAAACAGTGGCACATGCCATGCGGACACATGAGGGATGAGTCAGGCAGGGGGACTGCATTCTCTGTGACTCACTCTGTGCCAGCGCATCCTTTTACCCAGGTGTGGTACCGGTGCTCCATGCATGTGCCCAGAGGCGCAATGAGCTTAATGTGCTGGGATTTAAGAGGTTGTCCTCCTATTTTGATTATAAAATGGGAACCTTTACATTCAAGTATTGTGATGGTAATGTAATACGTAATAGACATTTTGTGTTGGTAGTGAAAATACATTGAAGGTGAAAAAATTCTGTGACTTTATTGCAAGCAGCTCCTTTAATTTTTTGCTTTGATTTCTTCTTTTGATTATTTGGTATTCTGAAATTTTTTATCTTTTCATACAAAGCATATGGAGTTTATACTCAGTAGAATGCAACTTGCATTCAGAAAAAGCTTGGTTTTGCTTGTGTTTTCTGGGCGATCTGCAAGGTAAGCACAGGAATCAGAAACTTACTTAGAAAGCCAGTTGTTTGTCCTAGCTCAGGTCAAAACACTGAAAGTTTGCCTGTGAACATCCTCTGAAATCCAAATGACTTATTATCAGGCTTCCTTTGCTTTTGATCCTGCTGTAGGATGATGTGTTTTCCTAATGATGCAGAATCTCTCATTAAGTTCAGGAAACAGGATATAAGGATAAGTCAATTGACTCAATTTATGGGCATAATAAAGCAGGCCCTATTACCTTCAGCAATCAAGGCAAGACAAGGTGAAACATAAACTTGTAAAGCTATTATGACAAATAACTTAGTATTTACCTGCAAATACAGAGTTAACACACTGTGTCTTTGAAGCGAAATTCGAGGTGTTAATATCTGAAAATAATAGTCGAAGTCTATTATTTAATCTGTCATCTCAGAATATTTCAGAACTATGAGAATTTTTTCAAGTATTTCCTAATGTCTGCTCTGCATCTCCCTTTGGACTTTCTGAGTCAGTGTTAACCGCTGGGGCATTTTTTTTTCTTACTTGTAATATAATTAAAAACAAATTTAGCAGAAGAATAGAAGTTTTGTCCATTGGAGGCCTGTTAGTTTTTAGGAAGGTGATTGACAATGTACACAGCTGTTCCTCACAATTATAAAGATAAAAGGGAAAGAGTCTGAGTTTTCCAAATAGGGTTTCCTTTGTATGTCAGTGAAAACAAATCATTGGATTTGCTAGAGTTCTTCATGCAGCATGCATAAATCAAACTCCTTTACACATACTGCATTACAGAATTTACAGATGAAACTTAGTATCTTCCCGGAGAAAGTGATAGGACGAGAGACAATGGCCTCAAGTTGCATCAGGGGAGGTTTAGATTAGATATTAGGAAAAATTTCTTTACTGAGAGAGTGATCAGACGTTGGAACAGGCTGCCCAGGGAGGTGGCTGAGTCCCCATCCCTGGAGGTGTTCAAAAAATGTGTAGATGTGGCACTTCGGGATATGGTTTCATAGGCATGGTGGTGTTGGGTTGGCAGTTGGACTTGATGATCTTAGAGGTCTTTTCCAACCTATGATTCTATGATTCTATGATTCCAAACTGTGTGGAACACACTAGCAGATAAAGAAAACATTGGCAATTGGGATTTAAGCTATACTTTTTTGCCTTAACAGGAAAAGTAATACTTCTAATTTCAGCTGGAATATAGTCCAAAACTGGCAGAGAGGTGTTGCTTATCCATGCAATTAAAAGTTGCCTTGAACTTCATCTACTTATATCCAAGTTCAAAATTATGAAAAGAGGTCTTGTGCTTCTGTGTTAATTAAGTCTGTCATCGTACAAATATTGCCAAAGGAGGAAAATGGGACAATGCTGAAGGAAATGTGTGAAGCAAGTTGTCAGTTGTTGGTGCTATTCCCTAGCATTGAACTGTGGTGCTCAGGAGCAAGCCTATATTGGGGTGCTCTGACTCTGGATGTGTTGCTGTTCCGGGGAATACGTAACTCAGGGCTTTGACCACCTACAGCTCTTTCCATAAGGAAAGATGCGTTCATATGGGTGTCTTATGTCCAAATTCAGTTCAAACAATAATACTTCACTCATGTTATTTCTGACTTGTTCAAAATGTCTTCTGTGGTGTGACACAGGAAGCAAATATTCTAAGGAGAATGATGTGAGTGACCCTTACATATCATTTTTATGTTTGTTTGTAAAGTGCTTTTGAATCTTAAAGAGTTGCAAGTGCTAAGTGCAAGGCATCATGAATATTATATAAATGTATGTTCATTAGCATTAAAAATTCAGAAACAAATTATTTGCAGACCAGAGTGACTCAACGGGCAAAATTAAAGTACTAGTAACACCATTCCCATGCCAAGAAAGACACTGCATTTCAAGACAAGGGCCAAAGGAAGCAGTGTCAACATTGTAAACATTTTCACTATCCACTTTGTACATCTGCTGGATAAAATTATCTTGTAAGCCCATTTACCATGTCTCACCTTGCTTTTTCTCCCTTGACATTTGTGCCTACACTTCTGAATAACTACTGATTACCAAAGGAGTCAAAATAAAATATAACAGCAGGGACAGTACAACTGCCGTGTAAGGTAAATGTAGTAACCGTATTGATGATTTTACTAACTTACTTACTGAAGGAGAATTTACCTTGGGAATCTGGATGAGTTTGTTGTCCATCGTCGTTATTTCATTCATCAGCTAGATGTTGCTCTGGGCAACTGGTATGCTATTTGCCTCTCCTGGTTTTAGCTTGGTTTTTGGCCAGAAAGATTTGCATTTCGTTTGTTTGCTTCTTGTACTAACTGTGAGCAGTAAGGAAAAGGAGACTGCTGCTCTGTGAGGAATCTGAAACTGAACCCTTACAACACCTGAAGAGCCAGAAAGCATTATTAATCCGTGAGCTAGGATTTGTAGTTGTTTTGGAGGATCCCAGCCTTTTGATTCGGCTGATTTTTAATTTTTAACTTTGCAGGTGACAACAGCTTCCAAGTGGCTGTAGTAGCTGAACCTGATTTTGCAAGAGCACTTATGGTGTCCCTTTAAAAATCAGTTTGTTGCTGCTGTTAGAGAACTTGAAGAATTTTTGAGTGCTGCTTGTGATCAAGTAATATCCAGAGAGGGAAGAGATATTAATATTTTCCTCCTTGTTCGTGTTCATAACTAAGTTTTTTCTGCGACTGATATGCAGATGTAACTCCCATTCCTCTGCTTCATTGACTCTCCCTCTCATTTCAAACCTCATTTGAAACATATTTTCTCTCTCCTGTTGTTTGTTACTTAACTCCATTACTTAGTTACTAAACATGTTTATTGTCAAACACACAGGGTAATACCGAATGGTTTGCGAACATGTGTGTTTTTACTGCTTTGTCCTCTTTGCTACAGCTGAAAAAAAATTAAGAAAAAGCATACATTTTTAGCTTTAATATTCTGATATGCCTGCATATTAAATATGTGAAGTTTCATGAATTTTGTTAAAATTTGTTAGTCTTTTTTAGATTTTGATACTTTGCCAACGTATTCCCTTTCATCTTCTCGGTTTTGAAAACAGCATAGAATAAAAGCACAAACTTAGCAACTTTTCACCAGTATAGGAAGGTTAGACTCAAAGCTAACGGCCTAATTAAAAAAAAAAAAAAATAAACCCCCTAAAGTTTCTGGGGGTGTTTCAAGTGATTTCAATGAGCTTTGGATTGACTCCTCAGTGATACCAACAATGTAGGCAAAATGCAGTTTTACTGTGGTACAGACTTCTGGGGGAGCAGCAGAATGAAGGCTGGGGTTTGAGGAGGCTAATGACAATAGGGGAAGGGGAAGTTCAGTTGCTGGGGATGTGAAAGTAGACAATGGTCTGCAAGGCTTCAGAGGGAGAATTTTAGGAAGTTGTAGGTGGGGATGGAGACTTAGGGAGTCAGCAGAGCTCTGGAGAATTTGGGGTCTGAGAAATCATAGCATTTGATTTGAGAAATCATAGGAAATCACATCCACAGTGTGAAAGTGAGCTTCAGGGGAAAGCTTGGTCATGTAAGAGCAACAAGTGCTCTGAAGGACTGAGTTAGGGACCAGGGATTGAAAATACTCAGTAAGTTTCAGGGTATGCATCTTTATTGATGTTTGTCTGTGGTTTCTGGTTGGGCAGATACATGGTTCTGTTTGTCCCTTCCAGCCTTTCTGGGGACCCTTTTTTCCTTCCAAGCAGAAGCTGCTTTTCAACCTTTTGAGTCTTCTGGAAGGGGAAAGACGGGAAAGAGGAACAAGGCAAGGTCCGAAGAGATTCCTGTGTGGTGGAGGTTAAGATCAGTATCAGGTCTGGGAAAGAATGGTGTAAGAATTGAGAAATTAACCGTACTCATTAGAGCAGGGCTTTCTTCTTCTGGGAACATTTGCTGGTACTGAGAGGAACAGGCAGTGACAAACACTATGCCGTACTCGCTCCTGTGCAGCAATGGCGGGAGCAGTTGACTGTGAAAGCAGGAGCAGTTCAGACTAACTCTCTTGTCTTGTTAGACACAAACAAGGCAAGCAGTGTGTCACTGTAGGCTGCTCCTACTTTGTTGCTTGAGTCTTCTGGTCATGTGTAAGCACCATAGAAAAGTTTGTAAGCCCTTCCTAGAGAGTGTGTAGTTCTCATTTAAGCTAACAGTTGGTGTGTGTATCAATTATAAAACAATCAGGATAGAACTGAAAATGCGTGTAGCAAATGTTGACTTTCAGGCATATGTATTTCTTGTGAAGCTGTATATGAGAAAAAACCGTCCACAGCCACGTTGTGAACTAGCCAATGCAGATCCAGGCAGTGGCCGTAGGAGCTGTAGGTGGTTGCTGAGTAGCCAACATTTATATTTCAAAAAGTCAGTGCACATTCGAAGAAGTTCACTGCACATTCATGTGTCACTGCATGTTTTTATGGCCCCACTGTGCATGCAGAATTGTTTGTTTTCTTCGAATAGAAAATAGCATGAACCTGACCAGCACTACACAATAGCATAGACTCCTCTTCTAACATCTGGTTCCTTTCATACTGTAATAGATAAGCAGCTAAACATTCAGTGGCATAATTTCTTTTTCTTTTTGTAAATCTGAGGCATTCAGATGCTTATCAGATCCTGACGGCTTGCTGTTTTTACTTAGGCAAAAACACTACTGACTTTGAAGCCCGTATCAGCTTTGTTTAGCTGATGAGCATTGACTTGAGAGTTTGGCCCCAAATTCCTTTTATAGATAAATCATCTGGAGCTCTCACATTAGCAAACTGACTGCTTATGTTTCCAGTATTTTTTGGGTTCCCTGGCATCTGAAGCATCACAGAAGTGAATGACCTTTCTCACAATCCTTCAGTTTCAAACTGGAATTGGGAATTTAAAATAGAAGTTCGTATAAAATGCAATTTTCCTGGCAGGAAAGTGAAGTAAGTTCAACAACTTTATACCCAGTAACACTCCCACAGAAACAGATAGCAGTAGGATCAGACTTCAGTAGGCACAGGAATGACAAAGAACACTAGGAAGCAGGATTGTGTGACCAGACCTTTGAGGACTCACATCTGCAAAACATTATATAACATGTGGGCAGCTGCACAGGTGTTATAAAACTGCTGGTGTTGAGGGACTATTTGATTAGCTAATTACCCTTATAAAGAGACAACTTAATCTGTGTGAAACTCCCCCAGCTGAAAACTCATTTTGTCATTCTATTTTCAAATTTTCTCTCCACAAATTGCAGTTAAAAACAATTGGAAATTTAGAAGAAAAGAAAGAAAGGAAGAGAAAGAGAATCTAATTTGTCAATAAAAAAAATCAACTTTTAAAATTCCTCCCTGGTGGTCTGGTATTATTAAATATTCTTTTTGATTTTTTTTTTTTATCTTGGTTTATTGGAGGGAGAAAAACAATTATCTGTAAACGTAATTTTTAATGCATGGTAATAAAAATAAATGGTACGGCTCTGCTGCTGCTCACCTAAATCTTCTTCCCTGGTGGTCTAGTGGTATTAAATAATCTGTTCCACATGTATTCATCATTTGCTGACAGGAAAAGGAAAACTTTTTACATTTTATTGTCCACAAAACAAACACAATGTTAGTTAATCAGATGGGGAAGACTTTTCTGAGGGTCACTCAAGAAACAAAAGAAACCTTTTACTCTCCCAGCTGGTGTAATTTTAGCTCTCCTAATTTACATGACAATTAGCATGAAACTAGAAGGGCAGATATTATTTCCAGGATGCCCTTTGTGTTCTGTTCTATTTTTGCCAGATAATATGTGTTATGGTTTTATTCTTTTCTGCAACAAATTAGCTAAAGTAATGAGTGTTTGCCACAAATTATCTCGTTGCTGATGAGTCATTCCTTTGCTTTAGGATATTTACTGTCTGTTTTACACTCATACATAACACTTTTTAATGTAAATCTCACAGTGCTTTGCTAAATTAGATCAGCAAACATTATCCTTCCTATTTCAAAGACTGATAAACTAATAGGTGGTGGTGTGCAGTGTCGACTTGCCTGCAGCTGTGTGGCAATTCCATGACAAAAGAGGAAAACAGAACCCCAGTCTCCGGGTTTTTTCCCAGCTTCCAGAGCTCTAGTACCTTCTACTTCAAAAACGTGAAGATTTTCTTTTCCAAATGCCCTTAAAGATGATAATAAGCTTTTGGCAATGCAAGTGGAGTCCTCGTTAATTCTTATTCATCTTCTTTTCTGGTTTTTGTGCAGTATTTAAACACAAAGCTGGACAAATTTTTTTACTGGTTTTAAACGGTGTGATGTCATGGTGTATGTACTTTCCTCTCAGAGCAGAGAGACAAAAAAATATTGATTTGTTAGACACGGTATTATATGTATTAATACTGATTTTTGAAAATACAACATTTCTGCACTGTTATAATTTTGGTTTTGGCATAAAGTTTAGTAACACATTTTAGAGATTTATCTGTGCTAACTGATGATCCTTTTCATTTTATAAAACAATATATATGATTTACTTATTAAATACAAGCCTGTATTATTAACATATAAATCTCAAGTATTATACTGGATGTATACTTCATATGGCACATTGGGGATGTTGACGGAAACTGCTTCATTTCCTTTGGGTTTGACACAGTTTGGACATTGAAAACAGCAGTGGGTAGAAAATGGGTACTGGATCATTTTTACAAAAGCTAGTGCAGGAGCTGTTTTTTTCTAAAAAGCCTGTAAATAACAAGAGCATAATAGACTGCCACGAGATGTAATTTTGATCTCATTATGCTGTGAAGGCTTGGTAACTCAAGAGAAGTAAACCACCAGAGAGGAATAGATTCCCTATCACAATAATGTTAAAAGTAAAAAATAATTCCAAAGGGTTCTCAGCCCATTCTTGCAAAGCACAAATATTTTTGCTTTAAAATAGGAAGATATGTACATTTGTTTTTAAACATGAATTGCTTTCATCTCAGAGGTATAAAATAATTAACTTAAACTCTGATAAAATCTGTAGTTTGTAATTGAAAACATGTGCATTTTGGGACCAGCGGAATGTTTCCAGCCGAGCTGTGTGTGGCAGAAAGGAATCTCTGTAGAGCTCAAAGCATTCCTGGTTTTATGGTAAATGTCTCTCTCTCCTCACTGAATTCTTATTAATCAGTTTTATTTGCATGGTGTTGTAGTGAAGAGTACAATGCTTTAAAACATTTTGAAAGAGACATAAGAGTCCTTGAGGGAGTAGACTTTAATTTAGCAGTAAGTTCCATTATAAACCACATTCAGTGATAAGGCTTAAAAAAACCCCCAGACTTCTTATGTATGTGTGTACGTATGTATTTATTTTCTGCTGGTGGTGTTGGAATGAGTTCTTGCGAAAACTCACTTATAGTGGAGTGATGAATGACTTGTGTGGCAATGATAAGGATATATTTTATCAGAACATAATATTTGTTCACATTAACTACTATGAATACATTATAAAAACTTTTTCGTTAAACAACTGTTCTCTGGGGCATCCCAGGGATGATAATACAAACTAGAGTACTGTCTTTGGGATAAATGTCACACTGTTAAAAGTGAAGACTGGAAAGGAAAACCTAATCTAAAACCATTACTTGTCTTCAGCCAACAGCTTCTTTTCCCCAAAAACGTTACTTTTTACTAAATATTTTATTTAAAAGCAAACTGATAGCTTCTAGAGATTGTTAGGTTCTCAGCGACGGAGTCTATTGTCGTTTTCCCAAAATGCCTGATGTTATTTCATTTATTTCCTAGTCTGGTTATCTGTAGTACCATAGGATTGATTCCATTTTAATCCCTGTAGCATTCCTTGGAAGACAATCTTTGTGTAGTTACATGGGAAAAAAGTTCAATCTGGGTTACAAAACCTTCCTAGCCCATAAGTAAATATGAGATAGCTTGCGTGTAGTAACTCCTGTGTTACTGTGGCTGCTGTGTGACTATCAATAGTCTTATTAGATAGTTCAGAGCAAGCTCAAATATACCTATGTGAATTGCAGACCTACTTTTAAACGAAAAATAAAAAATATTACTAGAAGTAATAGATACTTGCACTCTGATTTATTTCTAAAATACAATGTCCAGTTGTGTTAAGGTGGAGAGTCTATGAAAAAAGCACTGATTGTGGAAAAATATTTAATTATACAACGACACACACACTTTACAGGTGCTTAATTAGCCAGAACGTGTTTAAAAAGCACAGTGATAAAAATGGAAATTCGATTGCATAGACTGTCACCGGAAATCTTTCTGGTAGGCTGACGACTCTGCAGCACAAATCTCTGTAGCTTAAGTTAATTGAGAAACTAGAAGCAATCATTACAGGTTACTATTTTCTCAGAGACCTCACCATAACGTGGGGGGACAAAAACATTTTATTAATGAGTTGTGTATTACAGCAAAGGAATGCAATGTTTTATTCTCTGTTCTGGAGATGTAGGATCCTTCTGGTCCCACTTCTGTAAAGCCTTTCTGATTTAAGATGAGTCAGTTCTGAAACCATTACTCCAGTGTAACAGCTTTCAATACTGGAAGAAGAATATAAACAACTCCATGCTTTGAAAGAGCTTTGAATTCTTTTTGTTGTGTTTTCTTTGTTTTTTTTCCTCCTAAGTCAGCCTGAGGTAGAAAGTTATCGTAGGACAGTCACTCTAAAGCCACTGAAAAGAGATTTAAGTGTTCAGTGTTAAGCTTTAAGTTTGGCAAAAAGCTCTCAGCTCTAGTAAATGGACAGAGATTTCCTAAAATAAAAAAGGTTTTAGTTTCAGGATAAGAATTCATGGCTAAAATTATGAAACAACAGTGTCTGAAGCCCATTCACCTCCACCCACCAAACCTGTCTGAAGCATTAAATTTTTGTAAAAGCCAAAAGAGATTCTTCACTACAAACAAACCTACCCTTGTGCTAATTGTTCTGAAGTACCAGGAACTTCTACACTAATCAGAATGAAAATAGTATTATTCTAATATGAATGGGAATCTGGAGGAAGCTAGTGGCTGTTCCATCTGAAGCAAACAGAAGGGATCCCTTTTCACACAAAAGAAAGAAGTGGAATTCCTGACCTCAATGTTTACCTTTAGTATTGAATATGCAAAAAATCCATTCTGATTCAAAAAATTATTAGACAAATTTCTGAGAGAGAAATGTTAAACACAGTATTACTGCTTTAGTTCAGAAAGTCCCCAAAGTGCATATTGCTAGGAGGTGGAAGACTGTTCTGGAGAAGTACTGGTTTAAGATATATAATCCTTCCGAAGCATCCTTATTGGCCATAACAGAAGATAGGATGGGGGATTAGACAGATTTTTGTCTGGCTGTTCTTCTGTTGATACACTGCTGTAATATCATTACTTTGACAGCTCTAGTCCTTTGTCACAGAGTAATTCTTCTTATAGTTGTTAGTCTCTGTGATATTTGCACTAATATCAAGGACATCAGTCTTTGTAGTTAAAGCTAAGAATCACAATAGTCAGTATTTATGGGCATTACTCATATTTCTGTTATTGCCTCCTTATGTGACTTGAGGGAATTCTTCAACTTGTGTGCCTCTGTTTACCTAACTTAAGAACTATTTTTTAGTTTTCATTAGCTGAGTGTTAAGATTCTTGGTGAGGATCTTAAAAGAATTGCAAAGACAATGCAGAAGAAGAGTGATACATACTGGCAAAACATCTGTCTAGAGGGAAGAAAAAGCAGGTTTTGAAGGGAAACTTCAGTTATAAGCTGTAAATCCAATGAAAGTATAATTAGCATCTGAAAAGCCAAGAAAAACTAACTATAATTATGCATTATAGCATTATGTTGACATGCCTTTAATCATATGGAATCAAGACAGTGATACATAAATTTATCACATCTTCATGACTTTTAGTCGTCTCAGCATTTGATATTGTCCTTCTTCAGGGCAATCATGAATCAAAATAGAAAGTTTCTTGTATTGTGGATTCTTCTCAAGAGTCACCTGTGGATATCTGACGAGAGGGAAGTTGCTGCATTAGCAGCTCTGAAAGGTGGTGACAACCCTCACAGCCCTTTTACGTCAGGCAGTCTTTGTTTTGAATTCATTGGTAAAGCAATTTGAGCAGCCTCATTGTGCATGCATGGCATCTTTTCAGTACATAGTTGAATGGGAGCCTTCTGTTCTTTTAAATAGTTATCACACATAAAAATTTATTTGTAGCAGCAGTAATTTTCCTAAAACAAGCAAGTTATCTGTCTTTGTGTATATGCTGCAACAGATACTCATCCTCAGAACATGACAAAAATAAAAACATTCTTAGATACACAGAAGCCAGAAAGAAATCTAAACGGATTGCTGTTTGAAAGAGAAATCTGAGCTGTGACTCTGAAATTATTCCGGCTTGCAGACCTATGGGTAGGAAACCTTAAAGTGCCAATATCACACTCTGGTCCATTCCAGATCTATGGGCCATAGACACACCTTTACGATAGCCCTATGAGACCTATTAGTCCTACGGGCTTTCAGTTCTTACGCCAGTGGAGTTATTGTCATGAGAGTGGCTTCAAAGGATGCAAAGCAGCCCTTCTACCCACTGTAAAAGGGGAAGAGCTTAGTCTTAACACTGGCAGAGCACACTGACAATATCGTAAATGGAAAGTGACATTCAAGTCATGACTTTGACTAGTTATGTCCAAGTCTTGCGTGATGTCCATCAGGTTGCTGTCTGTGTGGACTTGGAAGACAGGACTGTGTCTGGGAGGTTCGTTCTTGAGATGGAATGGAAGCTCTTCCCCTTGTAAGGATTACATTCAGCAGTTACTAATAAAACCAGTTAGCTGATATCATCAGCACAACTTGCCATGATTTTCTTAAGCTATAACGTAGGTTCAAAATTGAAGCTATCGAGTATAGTTTTGCATTATCCAGATACAAATCAACAAAAATAGGTTCACTGTACTAGTGCTTTCAATACTTGGTGCACAAAAGCAAATATCCTGCCCTTTCTGTTAATATTTGCTGTTCCACCACAAAGGAATTGTTAACTCCTCTCTTGCCCTACTCTTTCATAAGATAATAAATGTAGCAGCCAGTCCTTCCTAAAATGCCAAAATATTCAAGAATACCGTCAAAATTGTTTTGTCTTTAGAACTAGAGTGAATTTCACCTTGGGAGTAGTCCTGTGTGACACCTTCGATGCTTCTTCCTGGAGGAACTGCTGAGATTCCTATTTCTTGCCTTGCCTGTGAAACACTACTACAACAGCGTCAGAGAAGTGCACAACTTGTGCTGCAACAAGAATGAGACAGGCACTTTTCCTCAGAAAAGCAGAAGATGGTCCTTTTCATGTGGAATGTACAATGTGGTCTGAAATAGAACTGATTGCCTTTTGTTACTAAATATTAGTAAATTAATATTATAAGAATGTAGTTCAACATTTTTTGTTATGTGAAAGTCAAGTGAATGCAGATAAGCACAAATGGAGGTATTGCCAATGAAAGGTGGGGGCTCGCTGGCTAAGGTAGTCTTGAATGTACACAATAGCTTTGGGCAAATGGAAGATCATTTTCTGTGGTCACAAGGTTATGAAATATCCCGAGACGCATATCAGGAAAGAGGGATTTAGCTGATGGGTTGGAAAAGGAGCACAATAATACAGCTGAGCACAGAGAAATCTTCACAGACAGGGTAGGATTGCTCTTCCCTTGTAATCTACTGGCCATCAGCTTCTTCCAGTGCAGAGAGCGGGGGCTTCGGTGGTGGAACCAGCTGGTTAGCTGTTTCCAGGTGTGCGTTTGTACAGCTCTCCGGAGCTGCAGGTCATCTGTAGCTCCCACCATTACCCAGGAGAGCTGCTTTTTCAGTAGCTTCTAGCCTTCGTTATCCTTACGCTGAGCACAAGAGTCCCACTGTGACATTGAGCATATGGACTTGTTTGACAAGAAGCTGTGCTCCCACACAGGTAAGCAAGGTTTTTTATGTGAGAGGAAGAGGTGATTATGGATACATTTTACGTGCAGTGTATACCCACCCTTGAAATGTATCAGCTAAGCTAAGCAATGTCACACACAGGGTTGATTATACATATGGCAGCAGCAGAATTAATAGGTTTTCTGAATAGTTTTACTTTAACTCTCTCCACCTTTTTTCTGCTTCCCTCATCTGCACCTTGATCACATTAAAGCGTATCAAAATGCTAGCTGCTCATTAAAAATGAGTATGCCTGTGGCGGTCCATAAACTAAGGCCAACGTTTCAGAGGTGCTGAGAGCCTAGCAGCTCCAGCTGATGTCAACAGGAATTGCAGGTGCTCTGCACATCGAAAATTCAGGGCTCAGTTTTTTACCAGAGATCTGTCTTAAGCATGGCTCTGTGTGTGCTTGGGGAAAGGTAGTAAAAAAGCCAAAGCACACACGCACATGCAAATGCAGAACAATAATGTTTTCATTATGTTTTCATATGTACGCTTGAGATAAATATTTTAGAATGTCAGAGTGAAAATAAAATCTTTTCTATTATTTGCAGTTACTTACAATATATTGAACATGTATCAGAAAAGATCTGCAGGTTTACAGAGCTCTAGCCCATGTAAACCTGCAGCTCGTGTCCTGGGGACAGATCCTTGTAATGTGGTGAGCCTCCTTATGTGCTCGGGCACTGGCTGACATAGTCCGCCTTGAAGTACTGAAGTTTATAGAGACAATAGAGATATACGGGTCTGAGATTTCAGCACTTGCAAAGGATATCAAAGGGAATCGTGTTTTGACTGTAAAAATTAATAAAGTGCTACGGATGGTGATCTGAGAGTCAAGTGTTAGCAACTTTTTATGAGCATCCAAAATTATTGGTGATATTTTTGGTAACTGGTAGCTACTTGCCACTTCTTTATTCTCCTTTCAGGAAAATGAGAAAATAGTCCCACACAAAATAATAATACTGCCTCATTTCATAGATTTTTGCTTTGTTCTTGCTTTTTAAGAAAAACACATTTATATTCTATTGAGGACACTAGAGAGAGGCCCACAGAAAAATGAAAAATTCTGTACTTGGGGCCACATGTTCTGTGGAGAACATCGAGAGAAGACTACATAAGTATTTGTTTGCAGAATGAGGTGGGGATCTGTGGAAAAATACTGCATGCAGTCATCTCATTAAAAGCTTCATCACAGACTATGTGGAGCTTTCTACTAAACTTTGAGTGTCTGGTTTGCTAATTTAGCATCAGTCTTATGTAGCTGTGTAAGTGTGTAACTATACTCACCACCGCAGGATCATCACACAGCTTAGTAGGACTGTCCTTGCAGGAAGACAGCATGGATACCACGGGGTTATGGTATCATAGACGATGTTGCTTAGTATAGTAACAGACCTTTCTTAGCCTTCTGAATTGCATATACAATATTTTTTTAAGTGCTAAGCTCACACAAAATGTAAAAACAACCCCTTGCTCCAAAAACCTAAACAGAGTTAACACTGATTTTTGGTTCAGTCAGTGTATTTACTTATGAAAGAAGCAAGTCTGTCACTTAAGCAAGCCCCTGGGTGCGTTTACAAATACCAAACAACACAATCAATCATTTTTGGTGTATTACACTGCTAGCCATTGGCTGTGTAAAGGATGTGCCCTGCATTTTTTGAATACTGTAAGAGAAGTGCTAACATTAAAAGCAAAATCTCTAACAAGCAAACCCCCAAACCCTCTGCCAGTAAAAAAACTCAACATTATTTTCATAAACTTATACATAACACAACCTTTAACTATGATGACCTTTTTTGAAAAAATCCCTGACTTATGAGAGACCCCATTGTAGGTTTGTTTTTTTTAAATTGTCCTCTGAGCTGTTGAACAGTGTTGGAGACAAATAGAGGCCTCAAGATATCGCTGGACTGGCAAGGGATCTGTCCCTTTAAGAGTCTAAGCTTGATTGTTATGATGAGTCTGCATGCTTCGGAATGACGATAGTTTAAGTCCGATTTTTTAAAAAATGTTGAAAAATAGGGCTTATTTCTACTGCAAGCTTTCTAGATACTGAAAGAGAATCTACAGCAATGTCCAAAAAATTTCTCAATTTCTTAAATATTTGTTTAAGTGCTATGATTAGATGCCAGTAGAGTGCAATTTTTATTAAAAATAAATTAGGATGGGACTGTAGGTTAAAAAGTTCTAAAGAAAGCAAAATAAACAGAAGCATGAATGGTAAAAGGAGATGAAATAGCAAATGAATAATAAAATATTTAGTGCTTTTCAATTAACTATTCGGACGATTAGTATACTAGCATATCATATCATAAAAATCATGTCTATTAATTTTTTGCAGCCATTATCTTGACTCTGATTTAATCCCCTCAAATCAATAACAATGCTATTAAAAATGTGGAGGTAGATGTGTGGTTAGTGTGTAGGAAAATAACAGGATTATGGCTGAGGATCAAGAATGAAGCTGAAAACCAAGAGATTTTAGAGGAGAGAGGTGGGGGGCTGGAAGGGGACAGACACCTGAAAGGAAATGAAATGAGGAGGAAGGAATACAGCAAAACCCATGATGTGACTCTGTCCAGTTCCTGACGGTAGCTGAAGTGCTTTTCTGGCAAGATTCTTTCTCTCTTCCCCAAAATGCTCAATTTAATCTCAATCCTGAACAAACCTTCATTTCAGGAAAGGCACAGCCTTTTGGAATCACACAGCTTTTCTTCACAATGAAAATCTGTGTGTACATCATGAAGAAGATAAATATGTGTACGAATAAGAGTCCCCGGGGTCTTTTCTGAAGCAATGAAGCATCCTTGTTTCAGGTTACAGTGGCAGCTTGAGGGCAGCATTTCCATCCAGAAGAAAATGGCTGTGACTCCTCATAAATAGAGGCCTTCTTGGAAAATGAGATAAAGTGCATAACCAGGAATGTGTTAACCAGAGAGAGAAGAGAAACATCAGCAAAATGAAAATGAAGGGCTGACACATATTTGGGAAAAGGTTACCAGTGGGAATTTCTTTGTCTGAATGGATGTTTTGTCATATAAATAGGTGTGGTTTTATCATGATATTAGTTGCTAGTATTAATTAAAATTGTAATCAAATTTCCCTGGTGCTTTTCACACCTGAAAATGACAGTCCTTCACACAGCTGTAAGGATTCACCAAGTCAGAGTTTTGTGTTAATGTTCAAATCTTTTGCTCAGGTACCAGCTAATTAGACCATGCATTTAAAGTGAGACCATTCTTCTGTTTTTTTCTTTATGGTTTTGAGTAGAAAGGTTAGGCTACTACAGAAGAGGTAGGAGCAGTGCTTTGTGACTGGCAAAACCTGTTCTATTACAAGGTCCACGATAGGTTTTGCACGTCCAGCACCCTTTTTCTAAACACAGACTCCAGGCAGACGTCAGCTGGTGGAGAAAGAGGTGCCAGCCAGCCTAGCAGAGCGATCCTGGCTGCCTTCCCCCAGTGAAACAAGGTGGCTGAAGGCTGTGGTCTGCAGCATGGCTGTGTGGTGAACTCTCCAGTGTTTGCCTTTTGCCTCCCCCCACCCTCCTTGACTGATACCAGTAGCAGCAGAAGAAACGGGCATGCTTGCATCCATTTTATTACACCTGCTGGCCCAGGCTGAACCACCGGGCACGCCAGGGAGTGGGTTGTCCGCAACTCTCTTTGTTCCCCAGACACACAAGGAAGCTCGTGGATTTTCAAGTCGAGCAAATATTTTACACCTTTGCAAGGAGGGGAAGAAGTAGGATGGTACTTTTAATAGTAATTAAAAAACAAGGATAAGTTGTGAATATGAGCTGCAGCTGCTGGTCACAAGAGCTACGCATACTGCCTCAGCTCCCGGTTCTGGATGCTGGAGTCCCTGCTATTGTTTCACGCCTGATTTCTGAGTGGAAGTCCAGCAGGACTTTATCCCAAGCCAGAAAAAATTCCCTAGAGGAAGAATGGACTCTTGAGTCCACAGTAAGTAGGAGACTGAAGAATGATTGATAACTAAGGAGATATATTTTCTCACTGTGTGGTTGGGGTTTTGTTTGGTTGGTTTTGAGATGTGCAGGTTTCATCTCATTACTTGTTTCACAGGTCAGGCTTATGCCTCCCTTCACACATATCTGAAGAAATGAAGGTGAAGGCCTTAAATAGTTGATTTTCTCACATTTCTGTAGGCTTCGGGTATGCGCTTTCAGTAATTTCTTTGAGAAATATTATGTGACTTCTTCCTCTGCATTCAGAGTTACAGTGTGCTTTTGTCTTCAGAAGTAAAAAAACCTGACTGTCTATTTGTTACTCATTTTAACAACAAGCAAAATTATGATGAAATGATGATACATTGCTTTTGTGCTATTTGGCAGGAACAAATATATTTAGGTAGCATAGCCTGACATAATGAGAGGGAACTTTACAAAATTTTTCACCTCTACAGAGGCAAATCATAATTTGAACATCAGCACCATGATACAAGATCATCCATCAGCTGCTTCCCAGAATGCTGCACAAGAGCCGGTCACTTCCTTAAATGTCTTTGTACAGTGCCAGTTTAGAGAGCTACAGATTTAACTGGGTTATCTGGCCCTGAACATGCTCAGATAAGTCACGCCACCAAAGGACGTAATGACTGACTGGGTTAAAAGATCTCCAGAGACGCACTTCTTGATTTTTAGAATGAATGAAAGAGATATTAATAAATATGTGCTTTGTAATTTAGTTTTCTGTGTTTTGACTGTATTTCTTCATATGTTAAAGGTACATTAATGCGCAGTTGTCCCTCGTTCTCAACTGCTTTCATAATGAAAGAGGGTAAAGGGGTGAGTGCAAATGTGAAGTAAAGGGGCAATAAAAGAATTAACAACTGCCATACAAAATTCAATCTAACTTTCATTAAGCTTGACATTCAGTATCTGCTCTCAAAGAACTTACTTTCTGTCTTCTCATTGTTCCCTTCTTCGACTGCTGTCTTCATGGAAAAAATTTAGTGAAGGGGCAGCTTTTAAAGAATTCTGCATTCTTATGAATGCGAGTGATTGTTTCAAAACCTTCTGCCACGAGACTTCTGCTGATTCCTTATTGCCAACCCGAGTTCTCTTTCTCTATCCTAGCATCTCCCTTATCTGTCACAGAATCACAGAATCACAGAATGGTAGGGGTTGGAAGGGAACCTCTGTGGGTCATCTAGTCCAACCCTCCTGCCGAAGCAGGGTCACCTACAGCAGGTTGCAGAGGACCTTGTCCAGGTGAGTCTTGAATATCTCCAGAGAAGGAGACTCCACAGCCTCCCTGGGCAGCCTGTTCCAGTGCTCCGTCACCCTCAGAGGGAAGAAATTGTTCCTCATGTTCAGCCGGAACTTCCTGTGCCTCAGTTTGTGCCCATTGCCCCTTGTCCTGTCACTGGGCACCACTGAAAAGAGCTTGG
>Ga0065711_1027239_pt1 | contig 52087 bp, 27 predicted proteins | sample Hoacrofraction12_FD_59098 | JGI IMG/M metagenome (GOLD analysis project Ga0065711, IMG submission 59098) | Hoatzin crop microbial communities from Cojedes, Venezuela - Epithelial fraction 12 v2 (version 2) | ecosystem: Host-associated > Birds > Digestive system > Esophagus > Crop | place... | reverse complement strand
AGGAAGAAATTCTTTACAATGAGGGTGGTGAAACACTGGAACGGGTTGCCCAGAGAGGTAGTGGAGGCCCCATCCCTGGAAACATTGAAGACCAGGCTGGACAGGGCTCTGAGCAACCTGATCTAGTTAGTGGTGTCCCTGCTCGCTGCGGGGGGGTTGGACGAGATGACCTCTGGGGGTCCCTTCCAACCCAAAACTTTCTATGATTCTATGATTCTGTCTTGAATATCATTTACAATTTTAGTCTTGAAATTCTGCTTGAAAAGAGAGTTAGTAAAAGGGCAAGAAGCTTGTGTGGAACAACTTCCATCATAGGAGAGCCTTGTGAGCTTGGAAACAAGGTGCAACAGGAATACTGAGAGGGGTATGATCTGGTGGGTGGTATGATGGAGCTGAGTAGGGAACACTGAACACTTTTATGACAGTACAAGAACAGATTAGATTACCTGGCAACAGTTGTACAAGAGAAACCACATATTTTTTTCAAACAAAATATATACAGCATGGAACTGACTGCCACTTCTTGTGGAGACCAGAAGCGTAATGGACCTTAAAAGGAGTTAGACATATCTCATAGAGATTATTATGTATGGAGATCTGCTCAGAAATCCCCAATCTGCTGACTGGCAAAACCCGAGAAGAAATAATTACTCTTGTTCTGTTGGAGGTGGGTTAGCAGTCTTGATGGGCCTGTTACCTTGATTCTGCCTTATACTAAAAGTCTATTAAACACTTCCAAATAACTTTACTATTATTATTTTAGGTGTTTAAAAGAAGTAAAACCACAGTTATTGATAAAGGCTATGAAACTGTATGCTAAAAGATAACATCTAAGAAATAACTACTGCAGTTTGGCCACGTGTATTCATTTTTATAAAAATGTCAGCAAGCATACAGCGTGATTCCAGTTTTCCATTCCAATCAACAGGGCTGCAGGATGTTGGTTTTTTAAAGAAAATACTGATTTTATTTTTTTTACCTTGGCAAATCATCATATTTTTTCCTAGACCTTGTTCCTGGAAACTGCAAAAACATTTTGTTTGGAATGTTTATTTTAAAAAAATACTTTAGGCAAGCAGCAAATATGTAAGGAAATACTGATCTTGAGAGTTTATAATTTGGCAAAGTTAATTAGGCAAGTGAAAGCAAGTAAAATTCTGTGAAATTCCTGGTAGAAAGCCTTATGTTGGGATATTCCTTGGATTTGGATTTAGAGCAGAATGATGTTGTTAGCTTAAGTGCTGTCAGTGGAGTCACATAGTATGACTTCACTATTTCAAATAACATTCTTACACTAATTTATGCTAATATTTCATGTATTTAATTATAATTTCTACATCAAATCACTGAAAATAATAGCATTTGTGTATTCTAGTTTTAGGGATTCTTTATCATAATCAAATGCATAGAAATTTTTTCAAGACATGATGAATAAGAAAATTTAATGTTTTTTTAATGTACTGTTTAATACCAGCTTGCTTCAACAGTCATAATGCCTGTTGATATTTGTAGATGTCAACAAGCATTATGAATGATAATAAAAGATTATAAAGCAGTGTTTTTTTCTAATATGTTCACATTACAAATACACAATGACATTTTGGGGTATTATTTTTCTTTCTGAATGATAGACAAGCCAGAAGACTCTGTGGTAGTGAAATTGGTGGTGAGCTTACTGCAGCTGTCCAAGATGGCAGTTAACCATACAGGTGAAAAAGCAGTGCTGGGTAAGTTAATGAGTCCCACAGGTGCCCTAGGCCTGTCACTGCAAACCCCAGGTTGACACTGTGGATGTTCTCAGTGTCCTTCCTACTGCTATTTTGCATTTGCTGCCAGAGGTAACCATCAGCAATGTTAAAATGGGTGATAAGTCTTGTTTTCAGTCACTGTGTTTTACAGCTTTGACTAATAACTTAGCTTGTCATCAATTTAGACCCTGGTCTCTTCTATATGCAATATTAAGAGTCATCTGCTGTTATATGGGTCACTTACTGGGTTGAAAAATAGTAAGAAAAATTTAAGAGAAGTTACCTGAAAATTTGAAGGACATATCTTAGTGGAAATTAAAAGTTGTTCTCCATCTTACAACCTCTTCTGTATTATTTAAATTATTCTCACCTTTTACATGGAGCACCTGATTAATGTCAGATCGAAAGCACTAATGCTAAAATCCACATCCCCTCTTCCCCAGTTGGGGAGCATCTCCATGAAGGTGATGTTTACTGAAATTAGATGTCTGAACTAGACAGAAACACAAGTAATGAGAACATTTACCTTAAATTATTTTGGTCTAAAAGACTAATAACTGACAATTACAAAGCTAAGCAATTGAAGCTCACATTGACTTCAGTATGATACATTCTCCAGCACCTCTGCAAGCTGTAAGTTTCAGTCTTTTCTGCATTGTGTTTCCTCAGATGATTTGTTAAATTTCATTCAAAACACAACCTGTATGTCCTCAGTCTGTTCTTTATTTGCTCTGGTAGTAAAACAATGTTTTAGACAATGGAAACATTTTCAAGACATGCTGAGTATGAATGAAAGAGCAGAGAAATAGATTTTGGTTTCTTTCTGACAAATATTAACATCCCTTTTTGAAAACAGTTTTCAAGGTCAAATTTGTTTTGTTTTTGTATGTGGTCATGTGTTTTTATAAAATATTTTGTCTGGAAAGCAGTACATTGATACATCATTTTATGTAAAATGTAAGTTAATTCGTGTTGAGTTTACAGGCTACTGTTTGTATTTCTCATACCTTTAGGGTATGAAAATGAGTGTCTCTTACTGGCTGTGGTTCTGACCTTTTGCACTTACCTGTTTCTGAGAAAAACTAAAATCTATGTCTGATTTAAACTGCAAAATCCAGAGCCGTAGGCACTCCTAGAAAATTGAGTTGGAAAGCATAACTATTATTTATGAGTCTTAAGCTGCAAAATTTGTATAAATGTAATTTCAATCATAAAGCTTAAGTGATTATTTATAAATGTTTGCAGCTTTTGAACACGTAATAATCTCAGTTCTAAAAGTGGTTTATATTAGTTGGCAACTTTTTAGGGCATGACCTTGTTTTGGTGTGCAGAAGACCATAAAATTACCTGCATTTGCAGAGGCCATTGGAAGTTGCTTGGGAGAAATAGGTCCCATGGATTTCTCCACCATAGCTCTTCAGCGTGCTGAAAGTGCATTGGATTCTAAAGTGGTGGATTTACTTGAAGACAGAAAACTTCAGTGGGTCTTCATAATGTTAACTCAAATAAATCTTGCTTTAACAGATAATTGGTGAGTATATTTGCTTATTTGTTTAGTTCAAAGCTTAATAGGAGCCAGTAAGTTGTACGTTGTTCAGATCACCTCAGAGTAACACTCTGAAAGTGTTACTAACACCTCTTAATGTCCAGCCATGTGCTTCTTCAAGGCTCAGATTGCTTATCCAGTCAAGCTTAAATGTTTCCTAGATATTCTCTAGTTGGACTTGAACCAGAGAGTCTGTTCTGTGCTGTGGAGGATAGCAAGGACAGCAGTGCTATGGAGCAAATATTGAGGCTTCGCTTTACAACAAAATATACAATGGCATGTCCTAGTCCAAAATTTTCTGATTTGATGTATGTGTTGTTAGATTGTGGGATTATTTGTCGTGTGTGTTTATAAAGGTGATTTTGAAAATAAAATATCTGAATGAAATTAATAGTAGTGACATTGTGTATGTTATTCTTTCAGCATTGATGTTAGAGCTGCTGCTGTTTCCTGTTTGAAAAACATATTAGCCACCAAGTCTGGCAGTGAATTTTGGGAAGTTTATAAAAATAAAGCTGATCCCATGTTAATCTATCTACAGCCTTTCAGAATGTCTAGGAAAAAGGTACTTCTGATATACCTTATTTATATGGCGTAGGAGATAAAGAAAACATAAAAATAGATACTTAAAAAAAGTAAACTAGAAAATATTTTTGAGATAGCCTTCGATGAATGCAAAATTTGGACTTTTCATCAGTCTGATTGCAAATGTGATTGCTTTTGTACATCTGTTTCTCCTTTCTGTTTCAGCATTTGTGGCTTCTTCACGTAGAAAATTACCAATTTAACATTAGAAAGCCATGTACTTTCATTATTAGAGAGATGCTTTTTGATTACCTACTCGGTAATCTAATACATTCTTTCTCAGGATTCTGGTATCATTTGATGCAAAAACTTAGTGAAAAACAGGTCAGAAAAAAGGTGGATAATTAACTGTAAATTGGATATTTCCTAATTTTAAACTTTTGATTTGTAACCTAAATGTGATCTCTGATACAGCCTTGTTGATGTTAGCAGTAAAATTTTATTTTTAATACTTTCAGGTTTCCTTGGAAAACTTTACATTTATATGAATAAAATTGATATTGTGAATCAATTAAAACACAGTTAATATTCAGTATGTTTTAATCTCTGCAGATTGCAGTATAGTTTTTTTAAATTACCATAGAATTGTTTATATATATACGTGTGTTTCCCTTCTAGTTTTTTGTAGTACCTGCTAATGATACAGAGACTCCTTTAGAAACGTTGAATGACACAAACCTGTGGATTCCTCTGGGAGAAAGTCATGAGACCTGGATCAAGCGCTTAACTAGTTCAATACTGGACAGTGGAGGTGTGCAAAATGAAGTTCTCCAGTTAATGAAGCCGCTGTGTGAGGTGAGCTAAATTATGTGTATGTACATATATATAGGTATGTGCGCTGTGATGCACAAAAATATATGATTACTCATCGTGACAGCAAATAGTAATTTCTGCTATTAAGTTGGCTTGGTTTTTTTTCTTAGCAGCTGCTCTGCTTGATTGTTTTCTAGGTGAAAACAGACTTGTGTCAAACTTTGCTTCCATACCTGATTCATGATATCCTTCTTCATGACTCAGATGAATCTTGGACAAATCTTTTGTCAGTTCATATCCAGAAGTTTTTTACAGCCTGTTGCAGATTTGCCTCATCTAGTAGATCTGCTACACCACCAAATTCTGATTCAGGTAACGTCATAATATTTTTGTTTCAGATGAAAGAGGGATTCTTGTGAAAAAATTATCTTTGACATCAAATGTGTGGTATGCACTTGTAGGCAGGCAGAATTTTTCAAGCTTCTGTCCAATTGTTTGATCTTTTTCAGTGGAGATACCAGTAATTTCAAAGCTGTTCATTGGCAGCATCCAAGTAGTTTCTTCTGTATAGCTTCTTTCCTTATTGACAACTGGATAATGTTTATTACTTGATGAATTTAGAGGTGATCCAGTGTTGTGTGCTGTAAGACTGAGTCTTGGACTGTCTCTTAAAATGACTAATAGGCAATTAAATTCCTCTCTTACTCAAACAAGAGTGATTAAAGGCAGTTTTCACCCGGATTTTCCCCTTGGAAAAAAGACTAACACTTGCTTTAGCTTTTGCCTAATGTTGATAATGGTCTCTATATACTTTCAAAATACGTGTTCCATTGCAGCAGAATGGAAGGGACTTGTAACCAAAAGAACTGCAGCTCAGTATGAGGAATGCAATAAATTCCATTAAAAGCAAAGCACCTTCTAATCAGTCTGGCTGGTGTCCTTTCCACTTAGATTGTGGTTGAAGTTAGCAGAAATCTGTGTAAAAAGTAAGATCTTTGTTATTAGACTATGGGAATGGTATCTGCACTTACTTTCAGGAGCTGAAATCATGTATTTCTTTTATTTATGCATGTCCCTTACCTAACACAAATATAGTAACTTCAGGTTAGTATTTTTTTGTGCAGTAGCTACTCTTTATCTTCCAACTCCCTTCTTCAGTAAAAAATCACCAAAGACAAGTCATGCAAACTTCAGGTTGCCAGAGAGGTAAAGGAACCTTTAGTATTGATGTTTCTACTAAGAGTGGTGTAAATAAGCTTAATGATATTTAGTGTATTTTAAAGGACTTTTTTATAGACGCTGACTATCCTGGCCAGAAAGACTAGGCCGATATTCTTTCACATTTTGGAAGTTAGTTAACAAGCTGCTCCCACAATCCATATATTTTTGTTATTGTCCCACTTTGTAAGACAGATAAGCATTAATAATTTCCTATTTCTTTTCTGTAAGCAGCCAGGGAAACTGCTACACAAATTTATGCTCAGATATACAGAGTAACTCAAAATGTTCCATGAAAAATATGAAGAGCTTTTTCTAAGTTTTATAAACTTCCAGTTCAGTGACACCAAGGAGCAAATGATAGAGGCCTCTTCAAACATTGTGATTCTATGCAAGGAATCTTACAGAGGCAATAAAAGCAAAATAAAGGACACGTAAAAGCTTTGAATGGAGTTTTTCAGATTAAAAACTGTCCTAGTACCAAAAAAAAAATAGATGAAGTAGCACACAGCTTGTTGTGTATGTAGTTGTTTCCAGGTAAACTGGAGGTGCACTAGCCAGCAGAGCAAAGATACGCTAATTCCAAAATTGGAATGGTAGAACATCAGCAGTATTCAAAACAAAATTTTAAACATCTGATGATGACCAGTTTCTTCAAGGAGAAATTCTTACCCTATCAAAATGAGGAGAAAAACCTTCCTAGAAAACCTAGATAAATTTCATTCTGCTCCATCAGAATCCAAACCATGGCAAAGACCAAGCAGTTAGGCATGAGAGAGTTGAGCGCTTCTGAACAAGAGTCTTCATGTTGATCCATTTTGATGTACAAGTTATGGGAATTGCCTGTTGATGTTGGCAATTTAAAGCATAAGTGGTGTGAACATCATGCCAATCACTGCTCTGCCTGAGAAACCAAGCCTAATCGTAAATTGCCAACTGCTTGACAAGAGTCAGACCCATCAAACTAAAACTGAAGAACATTTTGGATTTGGTGTGTATCAGTCTGGCCAGAATCATGTCTCAGATGAATATTAATTTGCAGAAGAGGTGTAATTTTTTGATGAATGGATCTTTCAAAATACACATTCAGATATTTGTCCTTAGGATATAGAATTTCTATCTGATGTCATGAAAAAACAAACACAATTTTTGTTTTCTGTCGGTAAACTTGTTAGCGAGTGAGTACTAACGCTGTGCTGACAGCTTATAGTTACTATTATAGTCATTTGGTCTGTTGTTCAACAAATCCTGAAGAATAACTTTTTTCTTCCAGTCTTCTTGGCCAGTGCCTTTTCCTTCCCCTGACTCATTAATATTTTCCGGTACCCAAACATAATTCAGTGGGGAATTTTCAATTTTTCATCTGATCAAGTTATGAAGGAGGGAGTAGCAGTCTCCTTGGGGTGCTGACTGTATGGTGCTAACGGAGTGGACCCTGCCTATGAGACGCGGTGTCAACATTTGCAAGTAATGCAAGGCATGGATATGGATCTGGAGAGCAAAATGTCGTGGTGCCTCAGGAACTGAGAGTCAGATGTTCCCACTGTATGACTTTTGGAAGTTAAGCATGTGGGAGATGACCTATAAAGAAGGAGATGGTGTTCCTTCTAGAAGGTCTTTGGTAGCAGTGGAAAGTAGGCGTTGTTCATTTCTGTTTGTTGGAAACAAGAAATGCCCACATACTTCTTCCTTTATGTGGCTTTTTCTTTCTTTAGGGGAAATTTCTACTTCTGCGTCTCTTACTGTGAGGTAGTAGTAATAAAACCTTTGCTTTTTCCCTATTTCTTGTTTTTTGTAGTTTATGAATTAAAAATATCCAGAAAAATGAAAAAATTACTAACGCAACGACCAGAACTCAACCTTGTAGTTGTCAGATTTTTTTTTTTTTTTAAATACAGAATGAAGGCATGGAAATATGAATTCTTTAAAAGTATGTGTTTGTCTAGGGGAGGTAGTGGTTTTTGTATAAGCATACACACTATAAAATCTACAGTAAAGCTACTATTAAGTATTTCTGCGGCTTTGGAGTAACTTTATACGGGTCAAGCCTAAGGGAAGAGGTCTGTTAAGGAGCTTTGTGCAATGAGGTTGGATCATCTCTGAATTCTATAAGAAGAAATAGAATCCACAAGTTATTAATGCAAAGATAATTTGATAAAGAAAATTACATTATAAACTACTGTAATGTCACATCATATAAGGAGGGGAAATACATTTTGTGATGAGCTATTAATTTAATTTTGGAAATGCTATCCAAGGAAGTTTTGAGTTATTTTCTTGAGTACAAAATAACCTTTTTATTTTGTAAACAAATATGTCATGACAAAAGTTCATTATATTTTTTCTTTTGAAATATACATCCCAGAGCAAGAAACCCATAATTTTAGAAGTTTGGATAAAGTATCTCGACGAGCCATGCTTGCTGTTGTTGATTACTTAAGACGACAAAAGAGGTGAATTATAGCTTTCCAAAATGTTGCTTTAATTTATTGATGACTGTGCTAAGATCTGTTGATACTCTAGATTAAGGAAGAAGGATGTGGTAGAGACCATGTAGATTAAAAGAATGTAGTGACCTTGCATTTGTCACAGCACTGATGTGGCTAGCCTTACAGGATTCTAACTATGCTGAATGAGTTATCTGAAAACTTTTTGTCAGATAAACCTGCTGTGGTATGGGTTGGCGGGGGCGACTAAGGTAAAGTTAGCCTTTGGAAGGCTATATATTTAGATTGGATTTATTTTGTTTAATGTTAGAGAGAACGTCTGTTACAGGAAAATTGAAATCTTTATTTAATCAGATCTGTTTCAGGTACAGTCTTTGATGACAGCTTCTGGCTAGATCTGAATTACCTTGAGGTTGCTATAGCAGCACAGTCTTGTGCTGCTCACTTCACAGCCTTGCTGTATGCAGAAATCTACGCTGACAAGATAAATATAGACAAACAGCAAGAAAGGTACAAGGCTTCAGGAATGCAGTTTCTTGACATTTCTAGTAAAATGGATCATGTTTTGTGTGTCCCGGTAGTGTTTTGTTACGTGAAAAGTCAAGGAAACTTTAAAAAAAATCCTTAGATGCGTGTACTGACCTGGCAAATATTTCTGCCAGTCAGAGAATCATAGAATGGTTGGGGTTGTAGGGGACCTTATAGATTGTCTAATTCCAACCCCCTGTCATGGGTAGGGACACCTTCCCTTAGACCAGGTTGCTCAAAGCCCCATCCAGCCTGGCCTTGAACACTGCAAGTAAAGAATTTATTTCTTACAGCTAATCTAAATCTGTGCTCTTCTAATTTCAAACCATTAGCCCTTGTCCTATCGCAACAGGCCCTGCTAATAAGTTTGTCCCCATCTTGCTTACAAGCCACCTTGAAGTACTGAAAGGCTGCCATAAGGTCTCCCTGGAGCCTTCTCTTCTCCAGGCTGAACAGCCCCAACTCTCTCAGCCTTTCCTCCTAGGAGAGGTGCTCCATCCCTCAGATCATTTTTGTGGCCCTCCTCTGGACCTGATCCAACAGTTCCATATCCTTCTTGTGCTGGTGGCTCCAGAGCTGGACACAGGACTCCAGGTGGGGTCTCACCAGAGCAGAGTAGAGTGGCAGAATCTCCTCCCTTGACCTACTGGCCACGCTTCTCTTGATGCAGCCCAGGATATGGTTTGCTTTCTGGGCTGCAGGCGCACATGGCTGGCTCATGTTGAGCTTCTTGGCCACCAGCACCCCCAAGTCCTTCTCCTTCTCCTCAGGGCTGCTCTCAATCCATTCTCTGTGCTTGGGATTGCACTGGGATTGGGCCACTGACGGCAACTCTTTGAATGTGACCATCCAGCCAATTCCTTACGCATTGAGTGGTCCATCCGTCAAGATGTCACAGTCCTTGAATGTAATCCCAACCTTGCTAGCTTGCTAGCTGTGACGTACTCAAAATAGTGTCATTTTGACTTCTAACGAGGAGGTGTTCTTAGGAGTGTGTGTTCTGGAGCAACTTGACTAAGGCTAGTCCTTCTGGGATACTATCTCACTTTTTAAAATGAACACTTTTTCTGATTCTATTTCTCATAATTATTAGTGTGCTAGTGGTTAAATTATGTCTGAAAGTGAATCAAGGGGAGAAAGAAAGCACAGAATGATGGCCAGAATTGTATGACTTTAACTTGCAGAATTTCATAATCTTTAGCGTAGAGCTGAGTGATCCTTGTAGAAGCAGCTTTCTTACATAATGGACAGTTATCTTTGTTTTCTGGTCTAGCAAGATCCAAATACAAAACCAGTTTACTAGCTTTGTTTTGGCAATAAATAACTCCAAGGCAATGAACATATAACAAAAGTGTGGTTGCTTTTATTCTTTCCCGGAAGAGAATGTTCTTGCTTCAGGCATGCACAAAAGCAATTTGTTTTAATAAAGGATTAGACGTTACAAGGTGTAATGAAACATTACATTTTTCCTCTGAAAAAAACCTACCTTGATACCAAAATCCGTTGATGTTGATATTCTAAGTTCAGCTGATCATTTTGTCATTCTGGTGGAGATCCATTTTGAATAACCTGGGAATATGACAGGCGTGATCTTGCATTTGGTGTTTGTGCCTCTGCTTAAGTTGTTTCAGCATTTCTTTAGTTCTTTGTATGAAATTTCATTTTACCAGTTGAAACATTTCTCGTAGGTCATCTTTTAAAGCAGCTAAGAGTTTGACATTTGAGGAAGAAAGTCAAAAAACAACTATTACTATTTTGAATGAAAAAAGTAAAGAAGAAACTGGCATAAGTTTACAGGTACGTGTGTGTGCTTAATAATCTGAAAGCAAACCTTGTAGAATTACAATTAACAGTAGATCTCATCTGAGCTGAAGGCAGATCTAGATGAACTTCATAAACTGTATTTGAAGGTTCTCCTCATGCTCTAATTCACGGTGAATTCAGTGGCCTTGATGAACAAGTTAGATTGAGTACTCATTCCTTGAAACACTGATTAACAGGCAAATGTTAAATCAGAGCAAAGCAAACTTTGTTCCCCAAAAGAACGGACCTCCTGGTGGTAGCCAGCCAAGTATCTTTTTGCTTTGTTTTGTCGGAGGGGTATGTTCATTAGAAGTCAGCAAGTGAGTTGGTGTAGCAAGTTGTAATAATGAAAATCATAGTGGTGTAATCTCCTACAAGTTTCTTTAATATGCAAAAGCTGATTTTGTAGCCTTGTTGTAAGTTACTTCTTCCCGTAGTTCATTATTCCAGAACTGTGCTTGCATATTTTAAAATGCATTGTTTAGCTGGTATGTCTGATGCTCACTTGGTACTACTGCCTTTTGCTTTTCAGCCAGTCCACCTAAGGCCCAGCACTATTTTTTAATATCTTTTAGCAGGACCTGTTGCGACAGGACAAGGGGTAATGACTTTAAACTAAGGGAAGGTAGATTTAGACTGGATAGAAGGAAGAAGTTTTTTACAGCGAGGGTGGTGAAACACTGGCACAGGTTGCCCAGAGAGGTGGTGGATGCCCCATCCCGGGAAACATTCAAGGCCAGGTTGGACGGGTCTCTGAGCAGCCTGATCGAGTTGAAGACGTCCCTGCTCGTTGCAGGGTAGTTGGACTAGATGGCCTTTAAAGGTTCCTTCCAACACAAACCGTTCTATGATTCTGTGATCTTATCAGAGAAGTTAGATAGTCCTAAAGGGTTTTGCTAGACTACAAAGCATTTTTTGCTGTCATGATGGCACGCTCAGATGTTGCATAAAGGAAAATCAAGCACTGATAACAACATGTTATGTGGAATAACCTGTATTTATGAATTTACATGATATGTATAAAACTCACTTGAACTGTTTCCAAAAGAGGTAATTCTTTGCTTTATGGCACATGTTCTAGGATCTTCTCATGGACATATATAGAAGCATTGGAGAACCTGACAGTCTCTATGGCTGCGGCGGAGGAAGAATGTTACAGCCATTAGCGCGGTATAATTTATTAATGTTCTTATGTTCTTTAAAGTCAGTGCTTTCATTTATTAGTAAAAGGACCTTAAATCGAAAACTTCTTGTTAACTCACAACAGGATAAGAACGTATGAGCATGAAGCAGTATGGGAGAAAGCCCTTGTAACATATGACCTTGAGGCAAGCCTCTCTCCATCTACTCGCCAGGCAGGAATAATAGAGGTAATTTTATTTTTTAATAGGAAATGAATGTAGGAATTTATATCCGTTGTACTCAAAGTCATTTGTAGTAAATGCAGAAATGTTTTAGGACTAGAAGAGATGTCTTTGGTCATCAAGTCCAGCCCGCTGTCGTAGGCAGACAAACTGTATAATGTGAGACATTCGCTATTTGTCCTGAAAACATTAAGGCTTCTAGTCCTCTAGTCACTCACCTGGAATCCCTATCTTGGGTAGTGAATTTTGTGAAATATTTCAAAATAAATATATTTAATTTTATACAGAATTTGGCCAGCTCCTAAAATGATGTGATATAAAAAGTAATGCAATTGGTTATTTTTGCCATCTTGTTCTTTACACCTCTCCATTATGGCAACTATTATACTGAAACTGTGGTATTTCCGATAAAATAAATTAATAGAATTGATGTTGTCTTATTTTGATCCCTTAAAGTTATTTTGCTTTTTTTAGCCTAAAATCGTTTACACCAGTTCTATAATAACATAGCACAGGTATATCTGTGTTTCCCCTCATTTCATTTTCCTATGGTACTTTTCTTACCCCAGATTATTTGATATCATTGTTAAAGTTCCATTGTTTTCATCTTATTTAGTGCTGAGTTTAGAAATACTTACGGTTCTGCCTTACTCGCAAAGGCTTCTTTGTTCCCAAAGGTAAAACAAAGCCTTTTAAAAAAACAGTTCAGTTTGTTAAAGGATGAAACCCAACTTTCAGTAATTTTGTTAATTCCAGGCTTTGCAGAATTTTGGGCTTTGCCACACTCTTTCCATTTATTTAAAAGGACTGGAACATGAAAACATGGAGTGGTGTGCAGAACTGCAGGAAATGCGCTACCAGGCAGCATGGAGGAATATGCAGTGGGGCCACATCTCTTCTGTCAAGTAAACTGACTTACTTTTTACTAGTTCTTTATGTGAAGGCCAATGCTTTTGGTTCCAAGCAAAAAGACTGTATTAGAATATAGCTTTTATGAAGCAAGTTACCTAATTTATCTTAATCATTGACTTGAAAAGCAGTCACTTTCAATTAGACCTGTCTGGTTTGTGTGCACATCTCTCTTCATTTTCCCAGGAAATGGGCCGTAGCTGATTCTTCTTTTTGGTTGTTCATAACTATAAACTGAATTTTTCCATTTTTTACTCAGATAGTAGATGTGTCTTAAGTACATATGAGGGAGAGATAGTTTTTAATGTTTAATTTATAAGCAAAGGGGAAAAATATTACTCGGTAAGCCACAAGAGGTAATCAAGACCTGGATAGGCAAACACCAGTGTTGATTCATGGCTATGCCCTGGTAAGGAGTAATCTCCTTTCTTTTGTCATGTTGGATGCCTGGCATTGGCTATTTCATATGACTTGCCAGGGTATAGTGTGAACTCTGTCTAGTAAAGCTACATCATCACACATTTTGAGAGGAATACAGAATAGATTCACTACGTTTTGGCAAGAGCAGAAGTTACATGATGAGGTCTTCAGTAACTCCTACTACCTTTTAGTAGTCAAGAGAATGGAGGATTTTTCTTTCTCCTAAGACTGCTACCGAGAGATGGGTCTGGGGAGCACACTCCTACTGTGTTCCTTCTCTCCTCCTGCACTGTCTTAAGACCGCTGTTTAGAAGCACCTGGAGGACTTCACAGATACATCCTGTTGGAGGGCATGTGTCATGCCACAAGCAGAACAAGCTTCGTATAGGTGGACTCTGTTCATCCCTGAGTTAGGGCCTGCATAAACCGCTTTGGTTATAAACCTCTTAGGCAAATAGAATGTTCAGCTTTAATACAGGAGCAGAAAAAACTACATCTAAGATGAAAAGAGAGAAAAAGAGATGGCGGGGAAGAGGTGGGTCAAGGAGAAGAAAGAGAAGTGAAAAGGGTAAAGAAGAGAAAATGAAATTCAACACTGAGTTTTTTCAGCCTTCCAATTTTTTTTTACTTTTTCCTTTTTAAAAATATTTCTGAAGTTAAATGTAAAAAATTCTTCATTGTGAACTTGTTGCATACATACCGTAATACATATCTTTCAGCATAATACTGTGAGAACCGTAATACATATCTTTCAGCATAATACTGTAAAAATGTGTTATGAGTAAATTTTTATTGTGCAGTTGTGTTTTTGTCGTATTTTTGATATAACCATGAAGAACATCTCCATATTCCAAACATTTTGACAATTGCTGTTTTTTCTTTGTTGTAAAAGAACAGCTTGAGTTTATAAAATACTAAATTAATTTAAAATTTAAAGGGTTGCATTGTTTTTTTATCATGCGAAACAGTGATCCATCTAACTGCAGAAAATGTACTACTAAAAATACTTGTCACAAAGATAAAACTGACTTCTTTGTGAAAAAAAAATAATTTCCTTTTATGTTACTTTTGTTTGATTTTTAAGAGATGAGACAGGGAGACCAGGGTACCATGAATCATTGTATGATGCTCTTCAGTCTTTACGAGATAAGGAATTCTCTGCTTTCTATGACAGTCTTAAAGATGCCAGGTAACTATGCAAAAATTCTGCTGCAAGAGACAAAGAGAGTGTGTGTGTGTGTGTGTTTGCAGTCACAAGTTATGTATGAAAGACTATTACAGGGTTTTATGAGCTTAAATAAAGACTCATGCATTGAATAAAGTTAACACTTCTGGACTGCAACTTCATTTCTAAGTTTTTCAACTTAAATTTGTCTTTTGTAGGTATACAATCTGTGTGCTAATTAAAGATACATTTCCTGTAGTACACATCCCTTACTTTGTGGTCCTCTTAAGTGGATTTGAATGCTGACTACTCTTCTTTAGCTGAGCTGTCACATAGGCTTTGGAGTTTATATATGCTTACCATGTTTTCGTTTCTTGCCAAACTTTATTTTTTGAACTTTAATGGTAATACAAAATAATATCAAACTGAATAGTTTTGCTGTTGAAATTCTGTTCGCTGTATGGAAATTACATTATGGATATTTGGAATTTCTTGTGGATATTAAAAAAAATAAAAATCATTTACTATTTCTCTCTTAAATCCGTAGAGTGAATGAAGTAGAAGAGCTGTGCAAAGGCAGCCTTGAGTCTGTTTATTCATTATATCCAACTCTTTGCAGACTCCAGCTAATTGGAGAGTTGGAAAACATAGGTCTGCTGTTCTCCAGGTATTTTTTTTCAAGCTTGTTTTATACTCTTTTCTCAGTTTTTAGGATTTTTGGTTATCAAGTCTAGCACAGTAATAAAATCACCTCAACAAATTTTATTAATTAATATCTCAAACTTCTTCTTAAAATTATATGGATTTTAGCTTTACTACATGAAGAAAAACTTAGATTCTCTTCATTTCCAGAATGGATTTATTTGTGGTTTAGTTTTAATTTTTTGATATTATGCCAATTTTGTATTTTAAGTAATTGTTTTATTTCCTTTGTTCTGAGTTCCCTGGTATACTCCAAGCTAGCAGTCCTATCTCCTGGCCTTTGGTTTGCTAAAGTTACTGAGTCATCCTCTTCTAGTTTCCTTTCTAGAAATGTTTTCCATTTGCTTGATGTTACCGATGTATCTATTGAAAGTTGTTTCAGTTTGAGTCACTTTCTTCATGGACCATTATTACCATCAGTATTCTGCGTGAAGTCTTAACATTGCTTTTTCATCCTAGGAAGGTATTTATCTCTGTAGTGCTGATAACATTTGATTTTTTCTGCTATAGTTGTATCATTTTGGTAACTCAGAGTCATCCTACAGTCACTTAGCATGTCCAGGACCTTATGAACCATTGCTATTTGCAGTTAATGAATCACCTAAGAAAATTACACCTATAATGACAACCAACACAGCTACAATGTCACAGTTTGGAATTTATTCTTATATTAATCCATATATGACCTATATAATGAAATAGGAACCTTGATCTTTAATCTTTGAAGTAGCCCTATGTTTGAATGTGATTCCCTTTGCTGATGGACCTTTAACACAACAGATTTTGATGCTTAGTCAACAATGTTTATAGTGGAGTTGTGTGCGTTACTAATGTTCTTCTCTTGATCTTCATGTTTGTTAAAACTGGAAACCTGCCAGTTTATTCTGCATATTAATCATTGTAGGCTTTTATGGACTGTTTCTTGGTTTTGAACTGAGGATTGTGAACTACCTCAGCAGTTTATTTCTGTTACTTATCTTGCATTTCACTAATATTTAGTGAGAATTAATAACAGGTCTTTTTTCTTTTGGTAACAATTGCAGATCTGTTACTACTCAACAACTGAATGATATTTATTTGAAATGGCAGAGACAGTCCCAGCTTCTCAAGGACAGTGACTTCTGTTTCCAGGAACCTGTCATGGCTCTGCGCACTGTAATTTTGGAGATTCTGCTTGAAAAGGAGAGTGAAAATACCAAAAGAGAATGTATTAAAGACATCCTGACCAAACATCTAGTGGAGCTCTCTAGATTGGCAAGAACTGCTAAAAATACACAGGTAACAAATTCCAGGAAAGATCAGTAACAGATGTTTAGTTTTTCAGTTTATAAAAGAACTTAATTTTTAAACAGTAGTGAAGAGTAACTGTATTCTAAGTTTATTCAATGAATCAGTTAGAGACTGTGTAGGACTCTGTAGAACTTCTTCCTAAATTGTATTTATGGGCATGTTTTCTGAATTTTGTTCATAACTGTAAGCTACTCTATGAGGTAGATAATAGAAAAATAACATTTTTAGTGAAGAATGCTCTTACAGCGCTGTTACTTTATTTTGGTACAGTTTTATATATCCATCTTCCGCTTGTGTCATACTGTTTTAGTGTTCCAGAGTAAAGCTGCAGAAAGAACTCCATTGCATTTGTACATTTAGTGTGGTCTTCAAGGTTTTGTACTTTCAAAGCACCATTGCACTACGGTAAAACTCTCTCTGTGAATGACTTAATGGGATTTGCAGTATCAGTGGTTTCTGGAGCCATGAATGCATTTAAGGTCCAGAGTCAGCCTTGTCTTGTTCTAGGTAGTGCATCTGGAGTAGTAACTCAACAAGAATTTATAGAGCAACAATATCCTCCAAGAACCTCTGCAGAAAATAGTTCCAGCTAAATATATAACCTGGAAAGGTGTTTAACACTTCACATATGTGAAACTATATTGAACATTGGTTTCAGGAAGCTTCTAACTCTTTTCATGAATAATGATTAAATCAGTAGAATCAGGTTTACTCAGTGCCTCGAGAATTCTTTGAGAAAATTACTTCTTCAGAATTTTTTTATTTCGTGCCTGCCCAGCCACTAACACTGTGGTGATGAGTGTCCTGTAAGAGCATCAGCAGAAGTTCCATTTTTTTTGCTTTGATTTTTAGTTACAGAAGAAGATTAAAATGAGGGTGCCGTATTTTGGGAGGATTAGAAGGTTCTGAAAGATTGAGCCAGTGTGTTTGAAAACACTGTCATCCCAGCCTCGTCAGTCTCATAGGTCACGTGCAACCTTTGGGACGTACTTCTGGGCCTGATAAGTCTTTCAAACCATGGGATGGTAACCCTTTCCTTTTGGCACACTGACAACACTAAGTGTCTGGATGAAGAAAAGTTTTTGAGAAAGCGCTCTTGGCAGCTAATGGCTTTTCTTCATCTTTGGTGCCACTACCATTCATCAGGAGGAGAGTACCGTACAGAATCATCACACCACCAACTGAAGTAGCCAAACTTACTTTGTCGTTTACAGGCATTCTTACATTTTAATTGTTTACCTTGCTTATTCAAAAGTTTGACTGATTTGGTTATTGGTTGGACAACTTGTGAAAATACACTTCAGTCTCAATCTTTGACATTGTTAAAAAGGTAGTTTGCTCTTGGTACTATCGTAGTGGTGTTAGATTACTAAATGAGGATGTTACTTCAGTGATAGGAGGCATACAAAAGAATTAGTGTATGGTGGTGCCACTTTTCATACTATTTTTCTGCAGTCACTTAGGATGTAATAATAATCACTAAGCTAAAGTTATAAATCCATTATTTCAGTAGGTACTGATTATGGAATTTCTATACTTTATACCTCAAAGTAATTTGAAATGTTAAACATTGATACTTTATTTTGGAATTTGTGAAGTTTAAATCCGTAGTCTGGTTTTGTTGCAAATCAGGATTTTTTGCAAGTATATAGAAAAATAACTTCATCTGTTCGCTGCAGATGAATTCTTAGCATTGGATAGGCAGAGTATGCTACACAAGTAGAGCAAATCAAGATGGAGTTTAAAAGCGAAACTTGCTGTGAGATACATGTATTTGACTTAGAGTTGTTTACAATGTTTTTTTTTTCCATTTCAGCTTCCAGAAAGAGCTATGTTTCAGATCAAACAATACAATCCAACGGGGTATGAAGTTTCTGAATGGCAACTAGAAGAAGCTCAGGTTTTCTGGGCTAAAAAGGAAGAGAGTCTTGCACTGAATATTCTTAAAAGGATGATAAAAAAATTAGATGCAGATTGGTTTCAGGTATGTGTTATAGAATATATAAACTTATGGGAATTAAATTATTTAAGATCCTAATTCCACTTTCTGAAGTTTTCCCTTGGAAGAAAATTAAAAGGCTGTCTACAGTATTATTAAATCTGTTTTGTACTCTCAGAACGTCTGAAAGCAAAGAAGTCTGTATTAGCAAATCTTAGCAGGGGTTTTCAAAGCGAGTTTGTAAGAGTGGCAAATGTTAGAATTTATTATTCGTTATTTTGCCTCCAGTGCCACCACTGTGAAATACATCGCTTTTTAAAATCAGAGATTATTTTCCTTGATAAAATATCAACTTGTTTTAATAAAACCTGCTACATAGAGGTGTATCGTCTTGTTCTGTTCTAGCAGTTTAAGAAATCCAAGCAGGATTGTTTAGACATAGTCATAGAATCAATTATGTTGGAAAAGACCTTTGAGTCCAACCATTAACCTAACACTGCCAAGTCCACTACTAAACCATGTCCCTAAGCACCACATCTATATGTCTTTTAAATACCCCCAGGGATGGTGACTCCACCACTTCCCTGGGCAGCCTGTTCCAACACTTGATAACCCTTTTGGTGAAGAAATTTTTCCTAATATCCAATCTAAATCTCCCCTCACACAACTTGAGGCCATTTCCCCTTGTCCTGTCACTTGGGACTGATAAACATTCACTGCTGTACCTCAGACTTCGTTGTCCCTTGAACTAATCCATTATCAAGGAATATAGATATGACTTGGGGTGCTGTTTCATGTCTTCAAATCCTCTCCCATTTACGAGCACACTGAGCTGTGAGTTTTATGCTGTACTTCTGAAAATGGAATCTTACCTCAAACAGAGGAATGTTTTCTCATCAAATTTGACTTCAGCAGGTGCCTCTGAATCGTAGTTATTTTAGATATTTTTGTAAGCTTTCTGAAAAATTGTCACGATGTGAAGCAAAAAATGCATTCCCATCTCCAGAATACAAGAACTGAAACAAAAATCCCTCTCTCCTTTCTCAGTAAATGGGCAATAGGAAGTTCCAAGGAAAAAGTGTAAAGAATAGTTGGGCTGTATAGCCAGAGTGCTCCCTCTGACTGATTTGTAGCATAAGAACATCCTGAACCAGAGGTAGTTTCTTTATAGGTAATTCCTTCTGATGTTTTCTATACCATAAATTTGTCCAGTCACTTTCTGAGTCTCTGTATGCTTTTAATACCCAAGAAAACCCTGCAATAAGGAGTTTCACAGCTTAATTCCCGCTGGTTTAAGAGCCTCTTCCTTTTATTTGTTTTGAACACCCTGTCTTCATTTTGTGTTAGTTCTAATCTTGGAAAAAACACTGAACATATGTTCCCTGACTCCATTCTCCATAGTGAGGTAAAGTTTTATAGTTACATTTCCAAACAGGTTTCACAGTCCTTTGTTGTATACAAGAAGTCTTTTTCGCCCTCTCATGTGTTAAGTAACATTTATATTTTGCTGGTAATATCAGATGTGTTTTATTCCATTTATTATCCTGTGTTGTTTGTGTGCAGTTTTTTAGCCTGTCCTTGTTTTTATCACCTTGAATAACTCAATATCATCACCAGATCTTGTGTTCACTGCTCATTGCCTTCTTAAGACTGGATCTTTGGAGGTTTTTCACTGGTGACTGAACTCCACTGTAACAAACGTCCCATTTATTTCTCTTTCTGTTCCCTACCTTAGCTCTTTATCCCTGTGAGAATCATGCATTTTATTTCTTGTGACTTCATTTCTTCAAGAGCCTTTTTTAGAAGAACCATGTCACGTGACTGTTGGAATCTGTTGGAGTAGGCTGAATGAGAGACCTCAATAGTTTGGAATGTTGTGCCAATAGGAATTGCACGAGCTCAATGGGAAGCCCTTCACCTGGAACAGAATAATCTCAAGCAGCGTTACAGGGAGAGGTCTGACTGCCTCTGGTGTAGCTTTGCCAGAAAAGGCCTGGGGGACCCAGGGAACAGTAGACTAAAATGATCCACCAGTGTGCCTTTGTAGCAATGAAGGTGAACCATGTCCTGCGCTGTGTCACCGAGAGTGTAGCCAGTAGAGTGATTATTCTACTCTATTTGGCACTTCTTAGCCTGCACCTGAAGCAGTGTGTCCAGTTTTGGCCCACCATTCAATAGAGACATTGAAAAATATCCAGCAGAGGTCCACCACAATGATTAGAGGGCTGGAGAACTTGGCAAAGGAATAAAGGTTGTAAGGATTGGGTTTTTTCAGCCTTAAGAAGTAAAGGCTTAGGGGGATCTAGTCACAGTTTTCCAGTATGTAAAAGGAAGTTGCAGTGAAGATGGAGGTACCTCTGCTCATGAAGACGCGCAGTGAAAGGGCAAGAAGCAATGGCAGAAGTCGTTTCAGAGGAAATGCCATCTGGATACAGGAGGAAAATTCTGTACCACTAAACACTGTGAACACTTTGCCCAAAGAAGTGATGGAATCTCGCGAGATGGAAATGAATAGCAAAGATTCAGTTTAGGAGAGTCCTGGAAAACTTAATCTAAAGCCCTGCTTTCAGCCAAAGTTTAGGCGAGATGGTCTCCAGAAGTTCCTTCCAGCCTTGACTTCTCTGTCATTCTATGATGTCCTTTTGCAAAAGCTATTCTGGCTTTTCTTCGTATTAATTGGTCTGTTCTATTTGTGGGGTTTTTGTTTGTTTGTTTGGTTGGGGGTTTTTTTTGGCTCATTTGTCCACTTCTGGTAAGAGTCTTCCTAATCTGTGCTTCCCTGGAACTTCTTAAAATATTGGTCTCTCATCTGCCACCTGCCACTCCTCTTATATTAAGGCAGTTTTAACCAAAAGCTTTTATACTTCTTAGTAGTTCAGTTATTTCATCTGTGAATTGCTGTAGACCTTTTGAAAAAATACATTCTGGTCCTGGTGAGTTGATAGTTCTCATTTTGTGTGTTTGTTCGGCAGCCTTTGCTCTTGACACTTCTGTAGCAGACAGACCTTTGAATCCCTCACAAAGAACGGCTTTGCAGTGCGACTCTGCAAGCTCCTCCACAGTGAACACAGATGCAAAAAAATTTTTTTTTTCTGCTTTAGCTTCTCAGAGTGCAATTTGTTTTATAACTCTATTGTCTTTTTATCAAGTGGACTGTCTGGTGGCTGGCTGCTCCTAGTGTTTAAAAAATGTTTTTTATTATTTGTTGAGTCTTCTTCAAGTTGTTTGGGTTTTTTATCAGCCTGATGGTGGGATTTTATTTTTTCATTTGACAGGATATTTTATGAGTTCTTCAATATATTTTATTTTTCACTTGAACAAAACTTCATTTTGTGTACAGCTGTGGTAAAAATTTCTTTATCAGCCTTACCTTTGTGTTTTGCTGTGATGGCTTTCTTGGAGTATTTTTGGAGGGTCATAAACATTTGCTTTGAATCCATATACGTTATTGAGGAATATCACACTTCAGAAAAGCTGTAAAATTTGGGGCCTAGTTCTCCATACATATCAGGGCAAAATCAAGAGCTGCTGCTCTGCTTTTGATTTTCATGGTTGCTCCATGAATCAGTTGATGACGGCCTCCAGAAACTGAGTCCTTCTTTCACCTTACAGTGTTAAGTTTACCCTGTCCATGTAAGGAGGTTTTGTGTTTTTGCAGCCTATGATATCTTTCAGTATTTCAGAGTTGGTGTTGCCATCTTGGTCAAGTGGTCTTTAATATGTACCGTATAGTAAAAGTATTTTGGAAACTTGTCCTACTACAGAGTTAAAGCCGAGCTTCCAATCTGGAGGCAAGTCCTTTGGAAACCTGCTCCATCATCTTCTCAGAGCACTTTTAACCAAGTTTCCATGTGGAGTTCTGTCTGAAAAATTCAGTGATCACACATAGTTATTGCAATTCTTGAATGTTTCCTACAGAATGTTTCCTACTCTAGTACCTAGAGTACTATGGTACTTCAGACCAAATGCAGATATTAGAAAATACAGTTCTGCAAACATGCTGGGAGTTTATTTAACTTTTATTACATTTTGTCGTTGTTTTATTCTGTTTTTCATTGTTCAAACTGTCAGGTATTAAAAAATCTGTGCTCTCCTGTAGTCTGACATAGAATGTGAATGCGATTTAAGGTTTTTGACTACCGTAGATGTGGATGGTAAATCACTCTGTAGATAAATTCCATGTAATAGGCGTGAGTGATTGATTTATATTCAGGGTTTAAAAGCTTTATAAATTGCCTACCTCATATGCCTTCTTTTTTCTTTTGTTCCCAAAACTTGCTTTCTCAAAGGTTGAGAATGATCATCATCTGAAATTGATGTATACAGAGTGTCTGAGGCTATGCGGAACCTGGTTAGCAGAAACATGCTTGGAAAACCCTACAGTCATCATGGAGAAATATTTGGAAAAGGTGCATTCAGTTTTTGCAGTGTGCAGTCTTTGAGATAATGCTGTGCTAAAATACGGTCTTAAAATGTGAAGTAAATTTTTCAATGCAGCATTTATTTTTCCAGATTGAAAATATGGTTTCTTATAAAAATATTGTGGTTTCACACAGTATTGTATAACACTGTAATCTTATAAAATATTCAGAATATGACTGTATAGAATTTACAGTGAAAATTCTGTGTAAACATGGCTTAGAAGTGCAGTGATTACAACTACTAGTCCAGTTTCCCTTTCCTGTTCCACTCCATTCCCATCCTTTCCTTCTCCGGACAAATAGTTCACTTACTGTGTTTTCAGTATGGGCATTGTATTTGTAACGTTCTCTTTCCAGGTGCTGGAAAATCTTGTTCTAGTGTTTCAAAGTACTGTAATTTTTTTTCAGCTCTTAGTCAGTAGTAGAAACATTTTTATTAATATTTGCCCACTCTGATTTCTTTATTTCATGCTAATTTGTGAAACTCTGCAGTTGTTTTTCTCTGTTACTCTCTACATGCTTTCTTCACTCTGAAGATCTGAATCAATGACTTTCACATATAATTTCCTTTTTGGCACTTTTTGGACTGTCTTGTATTTTTTTTCTCACCATCTTGTGATATAAGGTTGTAAAACAATTATAAAACTTCATGCCTAGTTACTGGGAAAGACAGATAGCTGTAGGTGACTTCTGTGTGGTTATTAAAGCTATTTCATGTGGGATAATCTTTTTGGCTGTTTGCACTGAAGCACTCCTCAAAGATTAAATTTGCTTGGAAGAAAAGCATTCAGCCTGGTAGATTGTATTTTGTGTGTGTATGTATTCCATCATAGGCAGCATTAAATAACCTGTTGGAGCAGATAGTCCTGCTTGAGCAGGGGAGTTGGACAAGATGACCTCCAGAGGTCCCTTCCAACCTCAACCATTCTGTTTTTCTGTGATAATGGAGTTTAATCAAGTATTATGCAGCACTGCTAATCTGATATCAGTCTTATCATTACAGTAACTTCCCTTTTAGGCTGTGGAAATTGCTGCAAGCCACAGTGGAGACAGCAGTGATGAGCTGAAGAAAGGAAAGATGAAGGCTTTCCTGTCTTTGGCTCGTTTCTCAGATAATCAGTACCAGCGAATTGAGAATTACATGAAATCCTCAGAGTTTGAAAATAAGCAGGCGTTACTGAAGAAGGCCAAGGAGGAGGTCGGCCTCATGAGGGAGTGTAGAGTTCAGACAAATCGGTGAGCATGCAAACGGAGAGGTGGTCGCTATGGAGCTCTCAAAGTCTTCGTCTTTACTAATTCTCTGGGCAAGTGGTACAGCATGGGTCACGTCTCTACAGCTGAAATTTTCCTTCTGCACGGAACAGTGGCCACATGTGTAGTGCTTGTTGCGAATAGTTTCTGAACTGTGCCTGAGCGTGGTCTAGGACAGTGCTAGGTAGCATGGGCCAAAACTAAGCCAAGGAGTGTTGCAACAGGTAAACAGCAGGGATGACTGTGAGCCAGAAATCACATTTATTCCCTGGATCTGTTCAGTTTATTTGACAGAGAAAATGTTACAGAGTAAAAATAAATGAGTTTGAAATTTTTGTCCAATATACATTCGGTGAAAGAGTAGAGTTCATCTTGGTACAGAATTCTTAAAGAATTAGTAAGTACAATTGCGAGTGGAAAAAATTTAACTTCAGCTGTTGGAAACTGAAGTCTTCACGCAAATTCTCTTTACAGGATATTCACGTTTACACCAATATTGAGTTTAAATCATTAAAAAGAAAAAAGGCACTTACTGAAAATTTACTTAGAGTGGTGGGTCTGTGTGGACATACACCAGAGGAATAGCTCCCACTATTTGGTTTCTCAGTGGTTGATTTTACTGTGCTTGTACATACAAAACAAATTTAAAATTTGTTAAATTTGTAAGTAAATTTGTCTGTTGACATAGATACACAGTGAAGGTTCAGCGAGAACTTGAACTGGATGAATGTGCCATACGTGCCCTAACTGAGGATCGTAAACGTTTCTTGTGTAAAGCAGTGGAGAACTATATCAGCTGTTTACTAAGTGGAGAAGAACATGATATGTGGATCTTCCGACTCTGTTCCCTATGGCTTGAGAATTCTGGAGTTGATAGAGTCAATGAGATGATGAAGGTACATGTCTGCTGTTGGTTTTCCTTATGCTTTGACATTAAATTATCCATCTTTGTTCTCCTTCTGTGTTTCTAGAAGATGAATTGTGGTGCCGTGCAGCATGCTTTCCTAGGTATCTCCTTAACTTTTCCCTCAAAACATTGCTCATCAGTTTTTCATCAGAGAGCTGTATTTCTCAATGCATTTTAATTTAACTTAATTTAATTTACATTTTAATTTGACAAGTCTGTATGATAAAGCATATCTCAGTATCTTTCACTGTTGTCACCCTGCTATTTACATCCATTGGATACTACCCATCTTCAACATCCTTTAGTACATTATTCTAGCGTATAATACATATACTTTTAAGTAAAAGGGTATGCTTTTAGATTGTCTGTGTAACACAGTAGCCAGGCACCGCTAAAGTTCTCATTCTCAAGCTAGTTCCATCATTTCTAGAATTGTGCAGGAAATCGGTTAATTCTTGCCTTGAATGATCTGGTTGTAACAGAGATCTGTAAAATTTAATTCTTTGCTTTGTGTTATAATTTGAAAAATAGAAAGTGTTCCTTTATTCATATTTTGAACACACAATTGCTTCTTGTCTTAAACGCGAATTGTAATTTTTTTTCGATTAGGATTGTCCCTTGCCACAAAGAATCTAGACATGAATTCTGAATCAGTATATATCAGCTCTGCTCTAACAGAAGAGTAGAAGATAGTAGTTTTCTTTTGAAGGACTTGTAGCATTCAGGAGACACGGACCAGGATGATGTGATACTCACGGGATTGCCATTTGATCACACAGCAAGGATTACTCAGTTTAAAAAAAAAGGCAAAACCAAAATTGCTAGCCCTTACCTCGTATTTCATGATTGCAGGGGTTTTTTTGGTGGTTAGTACAGCTTTCTAACTGAATGTTCTCTACTACAGAAAAATGCAGAGAAGATCCCTTCATACAAGTTTTTGCCTCTGATGTACCAGCTGGCTGCTCGGATGGGAACCAAGATGATGGGTGGTTTAGGATTTCATGAAGTTCTGAATAACGTAATTGATGCTTTTCATATCTAAAGATACCCTTATTGGCTTAGTGGTGCATACTTCTAAACAATACGTGTCTTCCTTTGTGCAGTTATAGCTAAATGAGTTATGTAGGTGATAAAGGTGTATTAAAAAAGTGATGCAAAATCCGTATAGTGGGGGGAGGATTGGGAGCTTTTTTTCTTGCTACTTAATTGATTTTCTGGTTGTATAAGAATAGTCTTATGCAAGTATAGGAGTATACTTTGAATGTATATTAGTTGTGAAAATATCATCTAAGTATTCCTTTTTGTTTCTTATTAGGAACTTTAGAAGTTCAAGATAATGTTAGTTAAGTAATTTTTTTCTTCTGTACAGTGTTCAATAATGACATCTTTTTGTTTTTCTTGACAGCTAATGTCTAGAATTTCACTGGATCATCCACATCATACTTTGTTTATAATATTAGCTTTGTCAAACGCTAACAAAGATGAACTCCTCACAAAACCAGATGCAATAAGAAGAAATAAGTTAATTAAAAATGCACCAAAAGAGATCTCCCAGCTTGATGTGGTGACTACAAAAAATTCTATTGTTAATCACATTCAGTCTTTTCATTTTGTTAAAATATGAAAAAAAGATATGTCAATGGGTATTTTAGTATAGAGCTCATCAGCTGACTTCTGTTAAGAAAGAGCAGAAGAAAGTACTTTTAATAATAAAAAACCCTTCCTTTTATGCATACTTTGGTAATTATTAGTGAAAGAAGTCATTGTGGGGTTGAACAAAACATGGTTAACATTTCCTGCAATAAATAGCCCCAATTATTGCAAAGAGTTTTTTGATAAATGTCCTTGATAAGTGATTCTGTAAAAGGTGTTTTAGATCCAGCGAAGACTTGAGTGGGTTTATTGTTAAAAGTACGTACTGAATTGAGTCTTTTTTCTGCTTTAAGTGATAACATCTGTTCTATCCAAGTATTTAGCCTTGTGTAGTATATCTTTTGTTCCTTTATATGACCTTCATGTGTTAAAAGCCATGATGATGGGTAACACTCAGCTGTGGCTTCATGTTGATGTTGGTTTTGCTTGATTTTGGTAGGAACCTGTCTTTGGAATCATCTCATATCTAGATTAGTGCCCCTTTTTCCCCCATCACTATAGGCCTGGCATGGTTGTTCTTCGGTACCCTCTTACCCCCGACACTGATACAATTTTTCACCACATTTTTGTGTGGCTTTTTTTCGCCTTTCTCTCAGATTTGTAGTTCTTTTGTGGTTCCACCCTTACGAGTAGGATTGTGCTAAACTCAACCAAGTCTCTCAGAGGTAGACACAGAAGGGACGCGTGGTCAGATTTTTGCGTTTTGCATACGGGCTTTTTCCTCAGTTGGGAGGAAATAACCAAAGCAGGAAGGTGGTGGAAGAACATCCAAAACGACCTGTCCCTTTTTCTGAAGAATTTTTGCAGGTTTTTTTTGCACTTCCCCTGGGCAGATTTGCATCCTTTCCATCCCGACTAATAATTGACTTTACTCATTGTCTCAGATTAGACAACACAGAACTTTTCTTCAAATTATTTCTGTTTGTATCACTGCAGAGTTTCAGCATCCATGCAGGGACAGGAATGACTCTCACACACTGATGCAATGCACAGTCGATTCGATTTATTGCTCCACTTGCGTGGTTATATACATTTTCCATATCTGCACACGCGATCACGCTTATTTGGATAGGCTACAGACATAAATCACGCGCTGTTCGCACGCCCCACATTCCCTTATAATTGGTAACTATGCACTAACGCCAATAGCAACAGACCGCCTGCACGTCCTTGAACACATCTTGTTTTTGCTAACCCACACCATGTGCACTATCAGAACTTTCTCAATTGCTATTCTTAACTGCCCTTTCCAGCGACCTGTTCAGTTATGCGAACTGTTTTGCTTAAGCGGCCTAATCATGCTAACTCTCAAGCTACATCAACCCCAACAGTATCACAAAGGGCTGTCCATTATTGCAATTTTCTCTGCTTTCGTAGGATGTATCTCAATTGCACTTATTTAACTGCATGTTATGATGCACCTTTAATCTTAAAAGATGTAGTTTGCAAGATCTGATATTTGTATTCTGCTGGGATTTTTTAGGACAGAATGGAGGCTGCTAGCAATATAATCAATATCGTAAGAAAAAGGAGAGCTCATATGGTTAGAGATGTTGAAGCGCTTTGTGATGCTTACATCACATTAGCAAATGTAGATGCTACTCCATGGAAAGCTCAAAGAAGTAAGTCTTGGAAAAATTATTTTTGTTTTTAATAGTGAAGGTACATTTTATTTTCTTGGATTAAAAAGTATATTTCTAAATCTTTGTATTTAGTTGAAGGATAGCACTATGTACTAGTTTTGATAAATGTAGAACTTAGTCTGGGTTAAAAGTTGTAGTAATTACTTGCACCATAAGGTTCAGACTTTCTGAGTACGAAACTCCAGAAAACTCCAGTTGTCCTGTGGTCATCTTCATCAGCTCAACAGAAGTCTGCCATGAGGTTTTGAGCCCAAAAGTAATGTAAGCTGTTGTTTGTGAACTTTGTGTATGTTTATAGTTCTGAATTTAAAAATATGAATTCCTTTTAATTACAGAAGGAATAAGTATTCCAGCTGACCAGCCAATTGTTAAACTGAAGAACTTGGAGAATGTTGTTGTTCCTACTATGGAAATTAAGGTGACTGAAGATGAAATAAATATACACTATAATATGAAGTCGTAGAATCAACTTCTGATTTTTATAATAGCAGTCAGAGCATGTATCTCTTCATCAAATTCCATTGTTCTTTACAGGTCAGCCTACCCCAGGGGTACTCCCCTGTCAGGTGGGAGATGCAGGGTGAGATGGTTTCCTTGGGCTTTAGAAGACCTTGACCCCAAGTCTTGTATTTGCTGGATAAAGGTTTATCGTATGAAAATGGCTTCACCACTGTTACCGCTGACAAGCCTTTCATTAGCAGAAGGGGTGATGAGCTACCTGAATCACAGAGAGGATCTGGGAATCCGAATCTCCTGTTTAGCAGGTGCTGGCTCAGAGTTTCAGGGAGGCACTAACTGTCCAGAAAGGTGTGAGAGTTAACAGATATGCCTCTTCCGCTGTTCCTGAATGGCCAGCTTATATGATTTTACCATTCAGCAACGGTGAATGATCCATTCCCATTCGCAGAGGTGGTTCATGGGGTGGGTGCGTAGGCACTCAGACGCCACAGACTCTACCTAGGAGGCTTACTGGTTTCAGGAGTGTAGAGTTGCTTTTTGGGCCAGACACCTAAAATTTAAATGTGATGAAGCCAGACTTCCCTGTGTTGAAGTCCCTCAGGCTATGTCTATAAAGCTAAATAAAACAAGCCAAGGGACTGTTTTATGCCGGTTGACTTCAGAGGCCAGAAATTGCCACCCATGCTAAACAGCATTTGTTTTGTAGGGCTTCTGTTGGCCCCAGGTGTTGCTCCTTTGTACAACTCGATTGTCCTTTCTTTGCCTTTCTTCTTCTCCGGTACAAACTATCTGAAATAGTTGGAGGTCTGTGGTGTAAACAGCTGGAGCGAGATTTCCTTACAGGTAACTGAGTAGGGTTGCTTTGTGGCGTGAGGCTGGGGAGGAAGGCTGAAGATACACATCCTGCAGATTGCAACCGTTTTAGGATTGTGGATTGGGTCCATTTGCAGCCTGATGGAAGCCTGATGCCCACCAGCCGTACATGAGCCTGGTCTTGGGAGAATGCTGGTTGGGACAGGCCAAAATTGTGTCGGAGCTTGTTTAGTGGAAGTCTGCAGAGCCACGTCCCCTCTGCCAGGGAGGTGAACAAGTTGGAATCAAACGCATTCCATTGCTCAGCATAATCTTGTAACCTTTGTGGGTATTATCCTGGCAGGTGGTGGAATGCTCATATTAGTATTTAGCATATAGTCTGCTAATGAGGTTTGCAAACAACTCATTACCACTTTCTCTTGAGTGAAACGGAGGTAACAGTGATGTTATTTTTAAACTAATTTATAATTTCAGGTGGATCCCACAGGACAATACGAAAATTTGGTGACAATAAGGTCTTTTAAGCCAGAATTTCGCTTAGCCGGAGGCCTGAATCTGCCTAAAATAATAGATTGTGTAGGATCTGATGGTAAAGAAAGGAGGCAGCTGGTTAAGGTAGGTTCTGTCAGTTGTAATGACATCTCAGAGACTTGGCACAGTGGAATTTTGTTAAGTTCCCTTGCCAGTTTTCTCATTTATCTCTTCTGTACTGTGAACAGAGTTTTTCACAGATCAGTGTCAGTTTTCTCAGTTCAGGAATGCTTTAGTAAAGGAAATTACAAAGTCATAATAAGCAATGTAACAATAATATAATATAAATAATAACAATATAATGGTAATAATATTAGATATTTTTGTAACTATTTTTCAACAATGCATGTAATATGCAATAGCTTCAACTACCTGACCTGTGACATGTGTGGTCATGTCACATCTAGTGACCTGGAGTGTACAGCAAATAAAAGCCAGCAGTGCGTTGTGTTAAGTACCTTTATTTTTTCTTTCTTTCCCCATATAAAAAGAATTACAATTCAGAGACAATCAAAAACATGCAAATAGAAGCGCAAATCTCAAAACAAAAAATTATTTCTCTTTAAATTCAGGTGATTTCATTCTGTCTGTCTCTGAATGTAAACATTCAGCAGCTGCTGGGAGAATTCTGTTTTGCTGGTAAGGGTGGGGTAATTTTGAAAGCTTGAAAGAGAAGCATTAAAGCGGCAGATCTGCATCCGATAATCAGAACTGCGGTGCCAACTGGTGCTGCTTCAGCTGCATGCTGGATTGTGAAATACGGTGAATGAAACAGCTTGGTTTAAAAAGGGTACCATAAGGCATGTAGGTGGACTGAAACTTTAATCAAATAACGTGTCAAAAAAAAGAAGCAAAAGGTGATGATATAAGTTAATGATGGTTCTGCTTAAGCAGCTGAGCACTATGAGAAAACCAAATACAGAGAAAAAACAATTGTTAATTACAGTTTATTACAGGTGATTATTGTGGAAAAGTAACTTGTGTTTTATGGATTTTTTTAATATAATTTTTTGAAGCTGCTGAACAAGACGTTGGATGTTGAGAAGTGTTCTTTAACTGCTTTTTCTGTTTCTGCTGAAGGGGCGTGACGACCTGAGACAAGATGCTGTTATGCAACAGGTTTTCCAGATGTGCAATACATTGCTCCAGCAAAACACTGAAACACGAAAGAGAAAGTTAACTATCCGAAGATACAAGGTAACCCTGAACAGCTGCTGCAACAGAGGGATAAATGCTACCGATAAAGTGTATTTCCTGTTCTCCTCTTTTTAACCCAAAGACAACATAAAAGTGTGTTCATTTATGTATTATTGAAATAGTCACTGCTCCTTAAGGTATGGAATAAACTATTAGTACAATTTAATTATTACATTTACAACAATTATTACAATTAAATTTTTTCCAAGTTCTTGAAAAAACCTTTGGTGCCCAATATATATTTCAATACTCTTCAAAGCTTTCTTAGATGAACATATAATTGAAAAGAAATTAAGTCAAGCACTGTCCTTGAATTGTAAGTTGCAAGTCATTAAACTTGATCATATGAGTTTGTTTATGAATTCTCATTGATTTTAGTCTTGCCATATTCCTTAATTCATAATTAATTTTAGTCTTGCTGTATTCCTTACAATTGAATCCAGAAGGGCCATCTAGGGTCTGCTCATGCAGAATTTTAATTGCAGAACTGTTTTTGTTAGAATTGGAAATACAGAGATAAACTCCTACTGTGAATGCAGAAAATATATTTGAACAGGAACTTCTCCCTCCTTCTTCCTTGTATGTACGTGGGATTATAATAATAGCAGTGAAGATAGCCTCTGAATAAGTGCTTTCTAGGTAAGAGGTTTTGTCTTTGACAAAGGGGAGATGTGCGCTGCAGAATCTCTAAAGCAGCCCATCTGAACTGCTGGCATAGATTTAAGAATTCACAGGTGGAGTTAGTCACATTTTTTGAGTAATTTGCAATGAAGACTCAGTTTTTTATGTGTGTTAAAATGAATGAGAGCAGGGAAGAAGAGAATGGGGTTGCATTATGAGATAAAGAGACTTTCATGAAAAAGGGAAATTGAAGGGAACAGGCGGTAGCTGTTTCCCTGAGGACAGGAGATCGTTCTGTCTGCTCCAGCAGCTGAGGTAACTGTCACAGCCAGTTATGAAGTGAGAAACTGTTCCCTAGGGTGGGAAGTAGACTGAGACAAGCTTAATATGTTCACGCAGCTACCATGTGCTTGTTCCAGATTTTACTTTTTACGTGCAATTCGCACAGTGCTTGTACTGTCCCATTGAAGCACAGCAAGCTGTTGGCAGTCACAAATCATCTAGAGTACTGATGCAAACGCTCAAATCAAGTAGAATCATTAATCTGTACTGAAGTACCTAGTGGAAAGTTCGCTGGGCTAGGAAAGAAATTGCAACTATTTGGGAGAACAGCCTTGAGTGTATTCTATATGTGCATACAGAATCACAGAATCACAGAATGGTAGGGGTTGGAAGGGACCTCTGGGGGTCATCTAGTCCACCCCCCCTGCCGAAGCAGGGTCACCTACAGCAGGCTACGTGTGTATTTAAAACATGCGTTGTGGTCAGCTGCGTGGTTTGGTCTTTCATATTTTTCAACAACCACAAGAAGGCAGCCGCGCCGCGCAGCGCGTGTGTCCGTGGCGGTGTGTGCGCAGCCCGGCCCCGCGCAGCAGTGGTGGTGTTTCTGCAGGTGGTCCCCCTGTCCCAGAGAAGCGGTGTTCTGGAGTGGTGCTCCGGAACAACCCCCATTGGGGAGTTTCTGGTGAACGCCGATGAGGGAGCTCACAAGCGGTACAGGCCAAAGGATTACTCTGGTTACCAGTGTCAGAAGATAATGATGGTGAGTCAAAATAACGAAAACAAAAAATAGCTGGCTCCTATTCTTTACTGGGGGGGGGCGGTTGGAATTGACCGAGAATCGTATACTATATTTTTAGTATATAAAAATGAATATGACCAGTGACATGGAATTAATAGAACTTCAGACTTTAGTTTAGTTCCAGAAACCACCATACATTTAGAAAATTACAAAGAGGTTTACCTGTTACTTTATACAGCCATGATCGTGCAAGAAATTGTTTCCTTTTAAATCTGTGTAGTATTAACAGGGTAAAAGTATATTTAATTTTGGCTTTGTGCAGCTTTTGCACGTGAGTGAGTGAGAATGACTTTCTCACAGTGACATGACACCATCAGACAGGCAAAGGTCCCAGAGCAGAGTGCGAGGGGAAGTATCTCCCAACAAGATGCATTTACCTGTACGTGCTTAGAAAATACCTACACCTGCTGAACCAAAGAAATAGGAGTGTGGTTCTTCCGTGTAGCCCATGAGCTGTGTATGAAAATGTAATTGTGTAGTAGAACAGATCGATAGGTGCATGAGTGATTGCTGTAAAAGACGTTAATGCGTAGCTCAGAGAAAGGAGTGAGAACAGCATTTGGGGGAGGGGAGGGTGGTAGAAAGGAGGAATGTATTGCTTTCAGAGGAAGAGGTAATTTCCTTCCAAAGCAGTCAGTCACGGGGAAAACATTTCATGTGTGTTTAAAGGATGCGCAAAAGAAGCATTCTGAAGAAAAATACAACATCTTCATGAACGTCTGCGAGAATTTTCAACCTGTGTTTCGTTATTTCTGCATGGAAAAATTCCTGGATCCAGCTGTGTGGTTTGAAAAACGATTGGCGTACACTCGCAGTGTGGCTACATCGTCTATAGGTATGGGGTTGGGTTGTTAACACTGGCTTTTTAGATGATGTAAACAAAGAGTTCATACTATTTCAGAGGCAATGGCTGTTCGGCGTTTGTCTCATGTCAGAAAAGGGGGAGTAGGGGGCAAAACATGCCAGGAAGAACACCAGCATTATGTTTGTAATTAAGATTTCCGATTCATTCCTCCCCACCCCCGTTTCTGCAGTAGAAAGATAGAATGAAATTCTGTGTTTCTTTGTTTTATATAGTGGTTTGTATTTCTAGGTTCTGGTAGGATTTTTTTACCTGACTAATTCTGTTGTTTTGCTTTAACATTTATTCATTTTGTCTGTAGCCTCCAATGTTTTAACGGAGTTGAAAAGCTTAATCTTTTACTTGCTTTGTACTGACATCATCAGCCATGGCTGAAATGGTTATTTAAGCTCAGGCATTTTTCCTTTGACTTTTCTGTCTTAATAAGGAAAAGAATGTACTTGGATTGTGGATTTTCGTTGGATGAGTGAGTTCTGTATTGAATCTCTGGAAGACATTCTGTAGTAGATTGTATACGTTGCAGTAGATCCTATTTTAGATGTTAACATGTTGTGTATACACTCCCTTTTTTCTGAAAAAAAATTGAAGTACATCTACAGTTCAGCAGAATTCAGATGAAAGATTTTTGTAGGAAGTACTACTGCTATCCATGTGCATCAGCCAACAGTAACAGGTGTACATTGCAGCAAGGGAGATTTAGTTTGGAGGTTTTCTAAATTTAATGACAGTAAAGCATTGAAACAGGCTTACATGAAAGATCTTGTATTGCTGGAGATTTTTAAAACTGACTTAGACAAGAATCACTCAGAAACTATTTAGGTATAGCTGAGCTGCCCCATCTGATTTATGGACTGAATTATGTCCGGTCCTGTTTTCTGGATTACGCAATATGATACTGTGAGTTAAAAGATTTTCTTTAAAATAGTAATATTAACAAACCCTAATTTTATTATGCACTCGCTTTTTTTTTTTTTTTTTTTTAAAAAAAAAAGCTGTGAAATTGTTTGCCTAACCTATCTACAGAGAGAAATGGGCAAGAAGTCTGTGTAGGTAAAACAATACACATGTGTATGAGAATAACCTTTTGGCAATTGCGTTCAGTTAACCTCTTAATCTGTGGCATGACATCTGCTCTGTACTGGAGTAATATGTATACATAGGGGAAGAAATAGGCACATTTCTAATTTGTGTGCACATGCTACACTAATTCTAATCATCTTCTCTTTGTTAAGTTTTTCCCTGGTTTTAATGGCATGTGAATATGGTTTCAGCACTTGCCTTTTTGTTTCAGTTGGCTACATTCTTGGGCTTGGAGACAGACATGTTCAGAATATCCTGATAGATGAGCAAACAGCAGAACTAGTGCATATAGATCTGGGTAAGTGGGACAGGCAAGAGAACCTTAATTTGTCTTTACTGTAACATTTTCTAAAACATTTATTATCCTTTCATTTAGGGGTTGCTTTTGAGCAAGGTAAAATTCTTCCCACACCAGAGACTGTTCCGTTCAGATTAACCAGGGACATTGTGGACGGGATGGGCATTACCGGCGTGGAGGGAGTCTTCAGAAGGTACGTGCTCCTGGGCTGCACAGGGGAGAGGAGGCAGCAGAGTGCCTTCAGCATTATGCTTATTGTATGATAAATAGTTTCTGATAATATCCAAACATACATGCTGTCCTGTAACTCATATGCTGTTATTTATATAACCAATTATAAGTTCATTGCTGCTGCCCAGGTTTTCATATTCTTCACTAACTAAGGGGTTATTATTACCTTCTTGTGGAATTCTGGGATGGCTCAGTGCTTCCAAAGGCTCCACAGCTAAATTTCATCCCTTGATTTAGACTGCTGGATCTTTTCTTCCTTCAGAACTATGTATTTCTTTCAGAGCTATACTATATATTTGGAGCTGTTAAGTTTCTTTGAACCATTTTGTTCTGTCTTTTATTTCTGTTCAGGTTTATGTAAGTAATTTGCAGTCTTTTTCTTCTCTTAGATCCTATATTTGATATCACTTTGCAAGTGCAAAATACAAATCCCACCATAGATTTAAGCTGCAAGACAGAAAAATCCCAAAAGGGCTGAGTTTCTGTCAGCCTCCATCCTGTCTCCTGTGAATGACCCAAGAGAGCCCTAAAAAGCAGGACATTTCACTCATTCAAGACTGTCATGGTGTTCATGAACATAGCACTTGAAAACCCCAAATTTTGGGTCTTTTTAAAAGTACGTTGTGTAAACGTTGTCTTTGTAAGGTAGCAGTTGACATTCTAAATGCTGTCAAACTCACAGTTTTGTGTTACTTCTGAAACTTCCGTCCCATGGCACAGAAAAACATGAACTGTTTGGCTCCAGCTGAAGTAAATGCAGTATAAAAGGTGCTGCTGCAGATGCTGTTTCTGCCTCAGCCAGACTGACTTGTAATTGACAGTATAGGTGTAAGTGCATAAAGAAGTCATCTCAAGGTTGGGTGTGAACACAGTCAGTTCACTTTGTCGTGTGTGTTCTCATCCTGAGTAGCCAGGAGGCCTAACCCCTCGTTCGGTGGAGTACCTGTCCCGTAAGGAAGGCTCCGTACTCCTTCCGCGAGCGTAGTTTGCTTGGGAGTGGATGAAGGTAACCACTTCAGCATCTGAACTCGTCGGAGAGATTTCAGAAGTTGCTTAGTATCTGGCTGCTGGATCTGCTCATTTCATGCTAAGGAGCCCTGCTGAGGTTCTCTGACGTGTTGCTGAGTGCCTCTGGCACACACGTTTTCATCCAGCCAAGCAGTTCTGCCATCGTGGCACACCACAGCAATCAGTGTTAACTCAGTGATTGATTCTGCGTATAGAAACATGTCAGCGAAACAGGTAATCTCTTTCCCATAGGGAGTATCATCGGTGAAATACCCAGTGTCCTCCTGGTCTTACGTTTCTGAATTTCTCCTTTGTTTTCCAAAACGGAAATACTAGAGAGGTTACTTATTTGTTAGAAATTAACCTGCAAGTAGGGTACAAATATCCATTATTTAAATTATGAAAACACTATTCCATTTTACCAAAAAACCTCTAAAAACACAGTAAAATATTTTCTAGATGCTGTGAGAAAACAATGGCTGTCATGAGAAATTCTCAAGAAGCTTTGCTGACTATTGTAGAGGTAAGCATTTTTCCGTTCTTTCTGACAGTAACCTGCCAGAGTGTCTTCAGTTTCTTGTCTTTGTCTTCGTATGCATTACTATACCAAATATTCATGTAGGGTTTTTTGTCGAATTTGAATGTAGTACTGTTGGCCAGATTTGTTAATTTGTGTAATCTTCAGTAAGATCATCACCAGTTGCTTTTTCTGTGGGAATTATTCATTTCAGGCATATGCAGATTTTACCTCTTCAGCATCTAAACGCTTCTAGCCATAGTGCAACATTCCTAGCATGAGTAGCGCCGACTGAATTAAATCTTGTCTGCATAAGTCACAAAGAAGAGAATTAAAGTAATTTTAAAAACCAGCTTGTACTGTGCATTAAAAACTAATGATGATACTTAGTTCCTAGAAGTATATTAAAAAATGACCTCGTCTTTGAGATGGGACTGAGTGGCAAAACTGAGTCAAGTATGAACAACGCAAATACCTGCAAATGATCAGATGCAGTTTCGTTCTTGGATTGTCTACTAAGCAATTTAGCCCAATTCTACTGGCTTAAAAAAAAAAAACCCAAACCTCCTAATATTGTGGTTAGTGTGAGCATTACCAACTGAGTGTTTTTCTTCCTGCCAGGTCACTGAATTAACAGTTTAAATTAAGTAGAGGTTTGTTTACTGTGTAGGTGCTGCTCTACGATCCTCTTTTCGACTGGACCATGAACCCCTTGAAAGCTTTGTATTTGCAGCAGAGACCAGAGGACGAGGCTGACGTGAGCTCCACGCTCAGTACTGATCCACGAGAATGTAAAAGAAAAACCAGGTGCGAGACTTTTTTCTTACTATCTACCTGCTGCTCTGCTGCCTTGCTTTACGGCGTTCTCGCGAAATGTTGCTCGTGGTGCTCAGGTTCCATATCTGTTTCTTTTTCATTCTGCCAGCAGTGATGACCAGAGTTTTAACAAAGTGGCTGAGCGTGTTCTGATGAGACTGCAGGAGAAGTTGAAAGGTGTTGAGGAGGGAACGGTGCTCAGCGTGGGAGGGCAGGTGAACCTCCTCATACAGCAGGCCATGGACCCCAAAAATCTGAGCCGACTCTTTCCTGGGTGGAAACCCTGGGTGTGACTTGGAAGGGTCCAGTGCGTTTTTAGAAGAAACCTATTTTTATGCAGCAAGTGTCTTAACATTTCAAACTGGTATTTCACAATTAAAACATGTCAGGAGCAACCGTGAAGGCTTATACATGTTAGTATTTGGTGGATGGTTGGGGTTTTTTTTCAATAACCTGTTTACTGAGAAAACATTTTGCGTCCACTGATGTTCACTGTACAGTATAAAACACCAGCCCATGCTTTGATGTTCCTTGTGACCCGCGGGGCCTTCGCCTGGGCGTACTGGGTGCGCTGTGTTCTTCAAGCCTGAGATTCACCACTTTTGTGTACATGTTAAGTAGCCGAGATCTTGCACATAATAGTTCTGTATGGTGACACGGCCATGTAGAATGGATGGCCTAAACACAAGGAGTCATGAAATAACTTGCTAAAGTGCATTTCAAAAGGCGGGTTGTACTTTAAAGATAATGCTACAGTGACTGTAAAAGAAAACCAGAGAACCTCATGTTTGATGAACTGAGGGTTCTTGGGGTTGGGGTTTTTTTAGCTTAGTTAAATGGACATTTCTTTATATAGATATGGACTTTGAGCCAAGTGTAATACAGCTGGGTTTTTTCCTGTTGTAAATGAAATTATGTTGCTATTTTATTTTTATAACATTAATAGTGTAAAACAATACAAAATATTTAGCTTTTGTAGCTCAGACTTCCTTGATAAAATAGACTGACTATACAATGAAGCTTAGCATACCAGGTACGCCTCTAAAGCAAACGGTCATCCTGTATCTGGCATGAACACCTGTCGGAAACATAGAAGTTCTATTTTGAGCGCAAAAATCTCAGTCTGATTGCACGCAGTTTTACAGAAGACATTGCCCTTTCTTAAATAAAAAGACCTACTGTAACTGGACAGTCAGTGAATACGGATGATAGGGGAATCTGCTCAAATAACAGTCTCACTGGTATATTTAATAAATCTTCCCAAATCATCTTGATATTTAAAAATATGAATAAAATTTTGCATACTGTCACATTATCTTAGTTTACACTTTATGCATTTGTACAGCAGTATAAGTGAAGTATTGGTTACAATTAGCATTTCACTGGTTTTTATTTGTACAGTGTTCCCACAATTTTTATGCTGTGTCTTTGTTTTATAAGTTAATGTCAACATGGCAAGATGAGTCTTTTGTATTGTGTTTTGATGAAGCTGACATAAATTTCTGTTGATCTTTGGAACCAAAGGCGTATGCTGGATTTTCTGTGGGGAAGAACTCTCATCCAGGGGTACAGTGATTTGTTCTCTGAAAATGAAACTTAACTGACAGAGCACACACTCTGTATGTGAATTTTAAATGACACTTAGGGAAGGGTGAAAAGTCCTACCAGGCAATTACAGAATGGCAGGTAGGAAAGGACTAAACAAAAAGCACTTAAAGAGTTTTTATTTTTAAGCACAGACTTCAAAAAATCTGGTAGCATTTCTGAAAACTTCTCTCATGCTTCTTACAGAGGAAGTTCTTTAGGCATTTTTTGGGTTATTTAATACTAGAACTCTAGCTATCATGTAAATGAATATTGCGTAAAGCACTTGGGAGATCCTGTCCTTCCTGCATGAGTTACTGATGTTTCACTTGAAAAGGAGTATTTTCATCATGCTGGGCTGCAATTTACGATTTTTCCTTACAGCAGTCAGTGAAACATTAAAACAGTTGTCGCAGGAAAGTCTAGAGGAAATAATTTCATTATTCCTCTGCAATGCTGTTAACGTGGTGTTTAGTTCCTACATTTTGGAAGTCTGTACATTTTCATTGTTCAAGCTGAATGAAATGCAAATAAAAATGCATGCAGATATTGTAAATGGAATTGAAACTTGCTTACATCATTTGTAAGCTCCTGTAGCAGTGAAACACCAGTTACCTGACAAACATATGAAAACAGTTTGAATTATTAACAAACCTTAGTCTCCAAAACACTGTCAAAATCAATGTGACCCAATCCTGTTACTGTAAGATCTGAGTTCAGCTAACCTAACATTCTTGAGCTAATTGTCATCCGTGCAAAGCCCCACGTAGCCAAATAGTAACCATCAGAGCCTGCGCTTTCTTTTTGTTACAGTAATGCTTTAATTTTTAAAAGTCAAAATTAGAAAGTGAAGAGTTTTCAAAAAGGTAACATCTATAGATACACACTGTCCTTCTATAAGAACAGAAGAATAAAACCTGGATGGAAATACTGTTTGATTCTCAGCAATGGTTTTGCTGCAAATGCTACTACTGAAGGTAAGGTGGATTAGTATTTGAGAGCCTCAAGTATATTTACTGTATTAGTAAGCTAGAAGTATGTGAGACAAGTTGCCTCTTTAGCATGAATTTTTTTCTTGGAATGCATCTTAGTAGTTTTAAACGTTTACATTTAGAAAAGGTAAGTTCTCAGAAAAATGAGCCTGTGATCCAGTATGATGGGAAGAGTTTTTAAACAGCAACATATTTATTTGAAATTAGATTTTTCTGGTGAAACATCTGTTGGAGAAATGTCCTCAGGGGTATGAACTGTAAAAAGTTAAGTAATTGGTAAACCAATTTGAATTATATACCTTGACTGAACTTTTCCATCGGCAGGCAGCCCTGTCCCGTGAGTAGGATTTGGATTAAACTGTCCACCTGCTGAGGTACATCCAATGTAAAGAAAACAAGGATGTCAGTCTTCAGGAGTGCAGATCTGAAAACTTCTGTTGTTCTTACAGATAAAACCACCCCAAAATAATTTTCTCAGTAACTATGAATTAGTTAGGTCACTATTCTATGTTACTATGAAACTCTTGAGTTTATAAAAAGTAGTCGCTATGACTGTTTTTAAATGCACTAAAATGTTAGGCTTCGTATTTTCAGGAGATAATGCGCTCTGTTACACGTTGTTACTAACTGTGCTCTTCATGGATATTGCTGTTCCGTACCTGCACAAGTGGTAATGCTTCAAGGACAAAGGGTCAGTAACGGTACCTTTGTAAACAGGCGCTGCCGAAATCTGCGTGGGGGGTTTGGTGGTGTGACTGGTCAGTGATGACACTGTCCCTTTTTACTGCTGCTTCCAGCCCGGTGAATTTAAAGCTGAAGTAAGGCAGTAGTGTTGTCTCATGGAACCTGTAGATAGGCTGAAACGGCTCTCGGGGAGAGATTACCTCATACTAGCACTTCATGATGACACTTAAATACTACCATTAAATAAACTGGTATTCAGGTAGGTTGAAGAGTGAAACCACAGCAAGAAAGCTGGGAAGCGTCCAAGGGAGGGTTTAGGTTCTCCTCCCACCACATTTCAGAGTCTTACCTGTATCCCGACTGTATGAGGAGGCTGACATGTTGTTCATGTAACACATGCTCTCGCTCGTCATCTGCCCTGCACGTTAACACTGGCAGTACACCTGTACCTGCCCTCTCGGAGCTGCCCAGTGAGTAACAGCAGTAGTATCTTCAAAGGCGCGCACAGCTTCTGCTCTCCCTGCTCCCTCATTGTTCCTCACTGCTGCACATGTGTCCACCAGAAATGTGGTGCAGAGTGACCACAGCCATGCCTGCCCTGGGGAGCTGCTGTGCTGCATCCGTAGCTGCTCCTCCCTCTCCTCTCTCCGCACCCATTTTGCTGAACAACACACAACACAGAACGGGTTTGAGCTGATTTGGTTGCCTCGGTTGCGATGTACCACCTGTGCTGGATGCGAAGCAGAAAGGGTTATAAGAAAATGCAAATATCTATCAAAGATCTGCCTTTTGAAGGAACTTCCCTTTTTGGACTGAGTTGTGAAGTAGTCCTCCGCTCTTAAGAATTCCTCGGCTGTGCTGCACCGAGTCTTCCTGCAGCTTCTCAGATGAAGCAATGTTGCGCTGGGGGTGCTCAGTGGTGGTTGACTCTGCTTCTTGAAGATTGTCTATTAAATAGCAGAATTTGACCAAGTACTAATTTTCTTCACAAACAATGGTTTTTTTCCCTGTGATTAAAACGGAACTGAAACGGTGCTGGGCATGCTCCTATGCTCATACATCAAGAATGGGAGAAGGAAGGGGTGGGGGAGAGAGGGAGAGAGACACTCTGCATGCTTCTCTGACTACTGCAAAATAGTTTTCCAGTATCCAGTCGCAGGGCATACGAGGTTTGAGTGTGCCTCTGGACTATAACTAGCGTCCTTAATGCGAATTCCTGCCCAGTCAGCTCGCTCTTCCAGAGTACTGTGCTACAAGGGCAGGGAAATCTTGCTGTAAAGAACACGTACTTGATTTGCAGGAACATTTTTAGTGTCTTGATCTGTTCACCCAAAGCCCCTGTTTTGCACCCCCACACACCATGTTTGCTTTCACAAAAGCAGAGAAAGTTGAGTTTGTGCATTTTTGTGCTCCGGAAATTAACCAAGTGGCATAGCAGGGATGAAGCCATTTCCTAAAATGTAGTTCTGCTTCTGCATCACAGCTAGAACTGGTTTTATAGGAAGCTGGACAGCTGTCAAGCATAAAAAATTCTTCAGCCTGTGATGCCTTGACCAGCATTACGGAATAGATTTTTCTGGTGGAAAAAATTATGCTATGTGAGATGTCAGCATCTAAAGAGCCAACGTGGCAGTTCCTTAAGCTGAGCGAAGTCCATACAGTTGTGATTTTGGTGCATCATTTAACAATCCGTGGTTAAGTAATTTTTCTACATCCATTACTACATCTATTATATAAGGATATATGTATTACTGACGTATCTTAAAATGCATTCATCTGAAAAAAAGATCTGATTCCACCAAGAGACTTTAATCTTTTCAGTTCTCACCAGTCCCGCATATGAGCCCACAGCATTACGCTTCCCACTTTATTCATGATTATAGCATCTTTTACAGTATGTAACCTCAGTAAAGACATACTAGATTCCTGCTTTTATGTGATTTTTTTTCCCCACCCAGACAAGGATCTGTTAGACTGTTACCGAAGATGTTAAGACTTCCATACAAAAACCAGCTTTGCCTCTACATACACCTTCCCCAAACTACCTGCATCCATGAGAGAGTTCTTCAGATCTCCCAGAGAGACAGATTTTTTTCTAGAAGACTGAACATTTAGCTGTAGGTGTGGTTCAGGTCTCTATGGCCACTGCAGAGAGAACGATGGCTTTGTAAACTCTATCCAGAAGTGCTCCATACAGAGTTCAGACTATAGTAAAATAATCAATTAATAAGGTAGTTGTACTTCATCTCTTATGACTTACCTGGAATTTCCAGAAACCTTCCAGTCGTCGTACCCCTGTGCTTACCTTTGACTGAACACTGCCGTTGGATTTTGGCCCATCGGTAATTAAATATATGTACAGTCAGCCAAAGGACAATCTGAAACTACCTAGTTGTAATTTCACAGTTGTAAAGCTGAAGCTTGTGGTGTGTGCCTTCCACAACCTGTCTTCCACCCCCACTGCCCTGTTCTTTAAGGGAATTCAGCTTCTTGCCAGCAAGGTGGTACACCATAAACTTTATCAACACCGTCGTTGTTCGATAGAGGGTTACGGTTTCAGTCCTTGTCTCCAGCCCTGCTTCCAGCCCCTAAGCTGCCACGGAAGTTGTAGATAATGCTTGTCATCACAAGAGTCTTCGCTCAAATGAGTGCCTCCCATGGGCAGTTTCCAACCCAAATGCTTTCGCAGGGGAGACTCCTGGAGTGTTTGGCACGTCAGCACTAGACCGGTACGCCTCCTTTCATTCCATGAAGTTTGCCAGGATAGCTGATAACGCTTATGTTATGCAAAACTTTAATGTGAAAATAACATCAGCTTATCCAATTAATATTTAAAAAATAAGTAAATTATTCTATCAGACACAAAAAATGAAGCAATATCTAACCAACCTCATTAGTATCTGTCATTCTGTTTGTCTTCGTAGCTGTTTGCATTTCCTTTTTGTCTAGCAGACTACCTGACTGCACCCACAGACCAAGTCCAAGGATGGATCCATGTCTGGGGCTCTTCTGGGTACCACGTACGTTTATCACCGTAGGTCACAGTTGCTTTCTAGGAGGCTTTTGGTCAGTTTCTGTGACACCTCGCTGTTGCAGACTGATTTGCAGTTGCTGCTTTAGGACCACAGTGAAGCCTGTGTTCCATGAGTGGGGTGTAACATGAGATTAGCTGGGAGTGTCCAAGGATGTAAAGCCTGTTGGGGCAGTGTGTAGCTGGGAAGAGCCACACCTTGTGCAGTGCTATCCACCACCCCTTTTGGACCCTGTTCCTGGGATGAAGTGTCTCCCAAACTAAAGCCAAGTATTGCTCCAAAGAGCCAGCTGGTGCTGTCCAAAACAGAGCCCAGAAATTAGATGATTGTTGAGCAGTGGGGGGAGCCATGGATCCAGCTTGCTTGACTCATGGCTCTCAAGCACACTTCCTCGCCCCTTTCTTATTTCGCAGTATGGACAAAGACTTTAGTTAAGCAGAATCCAAGATGAATTACATGGTTCTTCAGGGCGAAGAGCTAACACTTCAGACAGGCCTTGTGGTTAGGCTTCATCTTCCCTGAAAGTGATACTGACTGCAACAAAATACCTCCTTATAACACCCTTTCCTGAGCAGTGCTTCTGTGTTCAGTCAACGGCCAGAAGTAAAGCAGATGCCCTTGGACAGAGAGACAGAATAATCACAGTTTACAGGTGGGCTGCAAACCGTATTTAAGTAAATGTTTTTGAAACAGGTTAAAGATTAAAAATCCTGGTGGAAAGTGCCAAAAATAAGTACCACTTTTCAATAACTTTTTCAGATATTAGTGTAATGTTTGTGCATTAATTCAGCAATCTGCCGTGCAGAAGCCTTGTGCTGTGCTCTGAAGAAATGCATTCTGAAAAGGGAAATTACTGCAAATGTGATTCAGAGCAGAACTGGGTTACGTTGCCATTTGTGTTTATGAACAGCAGAGTCCACTCTAAAGCGGCTGACATTTGCTTTTTCAGTCAGGGAGTGCTTATTTAGTCAGCTCCTATTGCTGAAATTACAACTCCACATCCCAATGGAGTAGAGCAAAATATAAACAAATATTAGCAAAATTACCATTTAGGATTTGTATCCATTGGAAGAATGTCTTCCTCGGAGAAAAGGTGACCTCACTGGTGTTACATCTGGTCCTGATACAAAGACTGTTTCTCTTGCATGAAAGGCAGTAAAAGTTTCTGTTCTTTCCAAGTTATGGTGTGGAATCTGAAACAATTCATATGGATCATGCTGTGACTTAAAAAAATGGAGTACTAAACAAGAGAGTGGAAATGCAAGTAAAGATATAATTCAGATCTTTAAAATTACACTATCTCTACCTATACTTGCTATAAATCCTTGTAACTAACTTAAAACTAAAAAAAAAAACCAAAACCACAAAGCTAGAGAGTTCTATTTGTGTTACAGAAACGGAGATAGAAGAGAATTAGCTTTGCCTAAGATTATGCATCTAGCAAACTAGTTTCTGTAATTATGACACATAATCTGATATCAATGCTGGTTTTTTTACTTAGTAATTTCTACTTAATATTGCTCTATTGTTAAAAAAATATTATTTCTCACAAAATCAGTTTGTTGGCCCATTTTTTTCCAGACAGCAGTGTAAGTCCTAAGTTACATCAAAAAATTTCAGTTATGTAAGTGTAAAAGAGAAAAGAGTCTGGCTCTTTATTTGATTTTGTTTTGGTCTTTTGACTTGCCTCACTACCTTAATCAGTCGATAATGCGTGTTAACACACCTATGCATTGCATAATACGTAAGTAGATCGTACACACTAAAAACCCCTGGGCTATGTCAAGACACAGAAACTGAGGCCTAACTGATGCCCTGTCAGCACACAGCAGTCCTACCGGTGTAACTAAAACCAGTTTGAAATCAATTTATTTAGGTCTGTGAAAACCACCGTGGGTGCAAACCTCCATGTGACACACATCTGTTTATAATTATCTCTTATCTGTTTATCTTAATTCTGCCATTTACACGCAAGGTCTCATAAAGCAATGACAATACATGAGGTATTGTGCTAAGGTAGACATTATATGCGGAAAGATAAACACAGACCTTTGAGACTGTGGTTCTCCTCAGGATATACGATGATTACTTAAAGCAAAAGTGTTTTGTCATCATTCAGTTTCAAATTAGCAGCTTTACTTTATGTAAAACACAGAAGTAAGCTTGTGGGCTCCCTGTTTGCACTCTTCCCACTGTTCTTCCCAGCCGCTTTCCTTCTCACTCCCACACTATTTTTTGAGTCTCGGTTCTAATGGTTTTGAAGTATCCTTTTTTTTTTATTCCAAAAGCCCTTAATGGATGCAGCTTTCAGCCGGTCTCTCCTGTAGTTCACTCATTGTTTCCTGTTTTCATTACAGCATTACAGCATCTGCATGACAGAAGTAGCTCAAGGGTCTTTTTATAGTTTGCCGCTGTCAAAGAACTACTCACCTCTCAATTATAGGCCTGCTTGAAGCTTTTAAAGATAAATAATGCTTTAAGAAATTGCATTTCCGTAAAATCATTTTAATAAATTAATCTGGTGGTATAAAAAGAAATTTTTTTTTACATTTCTATGCTATTTGCACTGTCCAATTACTCTTTATTGGAAATATTAATGTCTCAGTGACAAGCAAGTGATCCAACTGACTCTATATCGAGGAGTTGCATGGATGTCTTAGCTGGAGGAGGAGGCTGTTACAACATGTTCTGTATATAAAATAAGTAATTTAGCTTAAATGCGGGCTGTCACAATGCATGTAACATATCCAGTTTATGAATAACTCATTATTTTGATATTGGTCTTCCAAGTCTCTCCATGAACTAATTAGCATTTACTGAAAAATGCTTTCTCATCCACTAAGAAGAAAATTAGGGCTTCCTTTTGTAGAGCGCTCAATTTTTTTATGGTCTGAGAGTGATTTATCCTTGTGGAATAATATGAACCAGGTGGTTTTCCTGAAAGATGCATGAGATCACTCCCACGTGTTGATGTCGGGCCTTTGTGACGTTTTTTGTTACATGCAAGGAGACACACATTTCCTAACACTGGAAGTGCTAAACACAGACAGACAGAAAGTGCTGCAAAGAACCGCACTGGTCTTTATGAGATTGTCTGTTTCTCTTCGAAAAGTGCAGTCAAGAGCAAAATATCCTTAATTCTAAAATACATTAAGTATGCACACAGCTGTATTATAACCTTGATTAACAAAACCCTATGCTAACAATAAAATACAATAAAACTAGTTAATCCTTAGAGTAATTCAGAAGTACAGATGAAGTATGCAGAAATCTTGATGACTGCAACAGCTGCGTATTTCAAGCCATGCTTTAAAGGACCATTAAGTCTTTGGGATTCAGCTGACTTGCCCTGCTATTTATTGCTATAGAAGAGGGTTCATGGCAATAATTGCATGTGATACTTCACTGTGGAAAGACAGTTTTCTTAGATAGTGTCAACCTACATGGTAAGAGTGACTAGTATTTGCTTATTTTCTCAAAGATGAACACTACTTGTGTCTGGAGCGACAACCACTGAACTTCAGAAATAAATGTTGAATCACGACTGGCAACGACGAGGCCGGCACAAAATATTTGCCTTTCTTTACTTTCATCTGGAGTTCTAACTCACTGCACAGATGGTATGTGTATTTTTCTCTCTAGGAAGTTATGAAATGGTTCTGTAATTCCTGCTTACATACTCTTTCCTTGCTTCATGCTAACTCTTACTGAAGGGGATCATCTTATAAAAAATAAATTAACTTTTCACCCTGGCCTCTAACACTACAACTTGAACAGGAGTCTAAGTAGTGTCTAACGCTTCATTAGCCTCCCATATGATTGATGCGGGGTATACTAATGGTGTTTTGTTCATAAGGCAATGTTAAGTAAGGACGGGGAGGTTTAGAACAGAAACCAAATAATTTTGGAAGAAAAGCAAAAATCTAGCAAAAATGCCAGAGAGCTGGGCAATAGTTTTGGCAATAAATTAGCTTCCTTCCAGCAATTTCAGGCATTGTAGCCATAATTCTTAGTTCTTAATTAAATACCTTAAAAGCATGAGACATTTACACAGAACTATGATATTTCAAGTTATTTAAATATCAAAAATCAAGAGGCAAGTATTTCATGCCTAAATCGAAGCAGATGCATGTACCAAGACAGTTTAAGTGAAAGAATACTTAAGCATTTCATACCATTTTTCAAATCTCACTGCAGTGTCTAAGTCAGAGGCCTACGCACCATAGGCTTGCTCTGTAGCTACCAGAGCTAGACAGGTACCACCCCAGAGCAATTTTACAACAGCTAAGGTATCAGTTGCCATTCAGAGATACCGGTTTCTTCCTGTTGACTACACAGGGACCTTGAACAACTATGCTCCCTGCTGAGGTATCTCCGCTAAGTGACCAAAGATGGGTGGAATAAATCTGGCCACTAAAAGTCTGGCATAAAAAGCTGGTTCCACTGAAATTAGCAGAAAGACTAACATTAAAAAAGCTGTGCTTTTAGTAGGAGTAGACCACCCACAAATCTCCGAGTCAGTAAGACTGACAAGTGCTTAGGACTACAGAGATGGTGGATTTAGGAATCTAGCTTTATCCACTTTGAGCTGCTTAGCTGAAAACATTTTATGTATGCAACTATACTTAATGCTTTCATGCAGTGGCAATTTTGCGCATCCAGAATGATTACGACAGTGAATATTGTGTACTGTAAAATGATACCTACAGCACCTAGTCTGAATTTGATCAAAGCACCTGCTCCAACACCTAGCAACTCTGCCTTGCAAGTAGAAAAATAATGACCTACAATGCTTCCATCCTACTGAGAAATTAAGTCAGATACAGTATATTACTGTGATTACCCTGTTTCAATTATGTGGTAGTACTTGCAGAAACAGGCTCTTGATCATGTTTAGGTCCTTTCCTAGAGAAACTAGAAAACAGGAGAAACATAATGAGGTTTCTAGCAAGCAGACAAAGCTGCTTAAAGAACACACCACCTACAGTCACCCAGGAATAAGTGAAGGAAGTCAACTGGACCTATAAATATTTTTATAATTATCAAACAGCTTTCAAGTGGCTTGTAAGAAATGGGTTCCAGTCCATTATAACTATTTCTGAAAGACAGCTGCCTTCTGTGTGCTCCTTTCTTTCTTTGCTTCTGTTTTGTTTGCCTTTACTTTGATGTTCAGCTTTGTTTTCCCTTGGATCATAGTTACGGTTGTTTTCATCCTCACAGTGCATCCGTAACTGTGGGATCCAGAAAAGACTGGGGGCAATCAAAACCACCGTTTGATTTATATTACTGTAACGAGCCTTGGTTTCCAACATTACGCCGCAAATAGAAAACAGTGAGACAAGCCACTAAGAACGTAAGTATCTCACTTTGCGCTGTGCTGTGTAACTTGCACAGCCCTTAGCTCCTGAGGGTCAATGCACTTCACCGGAAGACGAGGATCTGTTCCTCTAAAACTCTGAAGTTCTTTGTTGTACTGAAACATAAGCACATCCTGCAGAGCAGTGCAAATACACCAAAAAAAGCCATGGTCTTCTTTATTTTACAGTTTTGGAAAAAAGCTGTGAACAGATTTTCCCATATCCAAACTCAGAGAATTTAAGAATCACGGTCTTTGAAATGGTCGAATTAATTGTATTTGTGTAGAAGAAATTGAACACATTGTTAGAAGAAATAGTTTATTTTTATATTAGAATAAGCTAATAGTGAAAAATCTTTTAAAGAGAAATACGTATCAGTATAAAGTACAGTTCCACATTCACTGCTTAGAAAGGGTGTTGCAACTGAGCATCTAGATCCCTCAGTTTATTTGTCCTAAAAAAAACCACTGAGTAAAACTCAGCTCTTCTTCTCCACCTTAGATTTACAGACCTACTCCTAAAAATAATGTTTTAATCCTACCCAACATATATATTTTTTTAATAAAATCAGGTCATCATCTCCAGATCCTTCCTTGAATGCTTTTCTAGCCATCAGTACCTACTTGCGACTCTTGAAGCACACTTTCCTCCAGCAGTGCAGCACTGCCCTCCTGACGAGGGCTGTCCATGAAGTCCCCGTAATGAGTCCTTCACCACACGCTAAGGCTGGTAGGTAACACCATAAACCCCAACGATCCACGGGCTGGTCTGTGTCTACTGGTAGCAGAGCAGGGATGTTCTGAAACACTGCAGTGCGGCGTCTTAGGTTAACTGACCTGAGCTTCCAGATTATTTACTTCTCGGTGCTTGTCAGTGAGTTCTTAGCAATGGATATAATGCCAAAAAACAATGGTATTTTGTAATTCTGTAAGGAACCTTACATCTGCCACAGGAGGGAAAGTAGATTAAAAACTGACGTTAAACTCAAAGACGCTAAATAAAAGGTAGAGTAGATGATTCCAGACAGTTTTCAGCAGGACATCTACTCCATGTATTCTGTCTCACAATGACCGATGATCCACAGAAAACAAGGTGAGATTGACACTGCAGGCAGAAAATGCAGCTTTCTAAGTAATAACAGAGGATACATGTAAGTAATGGATACATCTAAAAGGATACATCTAAGTAATAACACAGGATACATTGAGGGACCTGAGTGTCCTGGTGGACGACAGGTTGACCATGAGCCAGCAGTGTGCCCTGGCTGCCAAGAGGGCCAATGGGATCCCGGGGTGCATTAGGAGGAGTGTGGCCAGCAGGTCGAGGGAGGTTCTCCTTCCCCTCTACACTGCCCTAGTGAGGCCCCATGTGGAGTACTGTGTCCAGTTCTGGGCTCCCCACTTCAAGAAAGATGAGGAGCTACTGGAGAGAGTCCAGCAGAGGGCTACGAGGATGATGATGGGACTGGAACATCTCTGCTATGAGGGGAGGCCGAGGGAGCTGGACTCAAGCACTAGACTGGGAAACATCTCTAGTAACGAACAAATCTGCATTATCAGTGGCGCAAAAAGCATGAGCTAAAGGGACTTTTGGATGTCTGAATACCATGATTCTGATCCTCATAATACAGAACACACTTTGGAGCAATATAAAAGGTACATCCTCAGGTTAAAAGAAAAAACTATCAATGCTTCTGCTTCAGCAGGATTAATCACAGGCAGCGATTAAACTACTACTAATGATCTTTTCTCTTTTTGATGCACAAACTCAATTGCCATTATTGCTAATGAGATTTCACATTTTCAGTGAGCGGAGAACAGCCCTGTCAGTGATGATACCTACACAAACCTCGTTGTCAGAGGGAGAAACAGAGAACCAGGGTTTATGTGAGGAAAGATGGATGTGTAAACATCTCTGCCACAAAACATCAGAAAATTACATACAGAAAATTTTCCAAAATGCTAACGAGATGGTGTGCACGCTCAGCCAGTATTTCTTGTTGTTGACTACCCATGCTTAGACCTTCTGGCTAAAGACGTTGCCTGTCACCATCCACCCGAGTAGCTGGCTTCAGGGAATATTTCTAGCCAACAAATTTATTTTACCTTCATACTCTTTTTTCTTCTTTCTTTGTTAAAATGTAGTCAGAACTGCACCATATGCAAAAATCAAACCAGCTCATCTATAAACCAGCTTACTGTCTGAAACGTATCGGTGTAAGAAAGCCCTAAGGGGCAAATGGACTATTTAAGATCTACGGCTCCCACCTCTCCGTTTGGTCTGTAGTTTTGAGTATGAAAAAGGTGGTGCTTTTAGAAATGTTTTTACTGCACTGAAAGTTCACAATTTACTGAAAAATCCCAGGGTTGTCCGCTCGCTCACCCCTGTTTATCAAACATAGCACTTCCTTCAAAAATCTTCACAGCTTTCACCCAGACCACGGAAAGCTGTCCTAACACCCGAGCGACGAAACAACCTCCATTTTCCGCTCTGGATCCATTCGTGTCCCCAGGGCGCTCCTTCCCCCCCGGGCTGGCGGGCAGGTCTGTTCCCCAGCCGAGATTCCCGTCGCCACAGGACGAGCGCGCTCCGGGTCGCCGGGCGGCTCCGGGGCCTTCCCCGCCTCAGCCGC
>Ga0065711_1027238_pt1 | contig 52092 bp, 22 predicted proteins | sample Hoacrofraction12_FD_59098 | JGI IMG/M metagenome (GOLD analysis project Ga0065711, IMG submission 59098) | Hoatzin crop microbial communities from Cojedes, Venezuela - Epithelial fraction 12 v2 (version 2) | ecosystem: Host-associated > Birds > Digestive system > Esophagus > Crop | place... | reverse complement strand
CCATCCTGGTCTCCCTGCTTCCACCCTCGTACACAGTGCTTGAAGCATTCCAATATCCTTGCCAAATTCCCTCACAAATACTCTAATTCTTTACGTGCATGTCTCATTCCATCTGTTCCACATGCTCTTTATGCCATTTACATTCATTGGCAGAGGCTGTGAGATGACACCACACGTTATAAATTTGCTGTGTTTTAAAGCAGCTTAGGTATCGCAGAAGGGAAATGCGGAGCAGCTCAAGGTCTGGGGCTTTCTCCTGGCGACCTGGGTTAATTCAGCTGCAGGGCAAACTGCACATGAGTGTCACCAGCAGGTTTTCAGATCAGTACAGCTGCAGCTGGGGAACGTGACGTTATGCCTTCAGGTTCAGGAGGAAAAACAGGCTATCCTCTGCAGGATTTATGGAGTGACTGCAGGTATAAGAGACTTTGTGCCCAAATAAGCAGCATAGAAAAGGCAAACGTGATGTAAAGGAGGAATAAAGGGAAGTAGTGCTCGGTGGGAGAGGTGGTGCTTAGGCACATGCGTTGGTATCACCCATAAACCAAACGCTGTCTGTCTGAACCTTCACCGCAGGAGCACACCGCAAAAACGGGCCCACAAACGGGGAGTCTCCGGACTTTGCCTTTGGGAAATGTGCAGTCGGTTTGGGGGTTTTGTAAGTGTGGTCATCCCAGCCCACAGCCAGCTGCAAGTCTGTCTCTGAATACGCAGAGGGGCCATGGCAAATGTCTGTTGGGCAGAGATTTAAGAATAGTTTCCAGGACAAGAATAGGGAAAAAAAAGCCCTCTTCGGGTTTCAATACAGGGAGATTTGTACAACCAAAACACAGATCAGCTGTGTGTTTGGCCACATGCGTTAAACTCCTTGAACAAATTATACAAAAGCCTCAAGTCATGAAATTTCAATTATATTCTAAGTGCTGGACACCAAACCTTTTCTTTTACCTCCATAAGAGTACCTCAGATAAAAGAAACACGCGTGAAAGGACACGTATGGGTCCAACAGAGATTCGGCTAAAAAGCACCACAAAATCTGAAGCCTGGGCATGGCCTGCCCTGTGGGCAATAAACGTACGCCCTGCACTACCCCGGCAAGGCAGAACATCAGTGTATCCTGTTACAAGGAGTAAGGTATCCTGGCAGTTACAGCAGCAAGCCAGAATGCTAGAAACCGATGTGAGAAGTACCCATTTCTCAGACCATTATGCAATGTAATTACTTTACTACTACTATTAAGATGTTGTGAAAATACATACTATATTTCATCAGAGGTCAGTCAACAGTTCTAACCTTCCCTTTCCCAAAGCGAGACAACACAGCTTGCTTACCTGGCAAGACAGATTTCTCAATCTTTACCTCCCCATTTTTTCACATTCCTTTCCTCACCTAATTTTTCCTGTTTAGCTTGTGTGCTCTACCCAATACCCTGTTATCTTTTACCCCATCTCTCTCTCTCTTTCTCCTGTCTGTTACTACTGCGTCGTCTTTAATGCTTTCCTGCTCCCCTTCGTTGCCAAGCTGTAGTTCTCAACTGCTGTGAAAACGTTTGATTCATATAGTTCATTGTTTCTCCTGCAAAAGAATCGTTGTCTAAAATAACCTGCATGTGCTCGAGCAAAAGCAGTAAAGGAAAGCCTGCTGTTCCCTGCTCGCTCTCACAGTTTGAAGCCTTGTAGGCTATTGCATAGCAAACGAGAAATACGAAAGATAAACAGCTGCCACTGTCTTGAATGGGAGGGGAACTTGAGATAGTCTTTGCGGCATGGCATTGGATTTTTGGTCCAGACTTTTCATGCTGAGGAGAAAGAAGAGCTAGATTCTCCATTATCCAAACACTCTGTCCTTTATACACGCGCCAAGTCAACCTAGAATAATATGTCTTTGATTCCTCACCACTTCATACCTTCCTGTTAAAAAGCAGAGACAGATCAAGAGCTTGAGGTGATGGCACGAATTCAACATCACATTATAGTCGGTTTGGTCTAAACCTGAGAGCTATCAGAGGTGTTAATCTCACAGGAAAAGAATTGAGGGATAGGTTTACAATGGACTTAGGCTGATGCATCAATCTCTCCCAAGGAAGGCACTGTTCTCCCGGGACGGTGTTCAGCACATACGTTCATGAAGAAAGTCTGATTCCTCAGCAAGACAGTCACAGAAGACAAGGTGCTGCTCCTAGCCCAGCCAGTGGAAGACATCAAAGTGAGGTGTATGTCTGAAGTCTCTTCCTCCAGCTAGGCTGCATACCTCTTGGTTCTCAGATACAGACTGCTGACCTTCATGGCCACCTTGGTCACCTCCGACAGAACTGGATCCCCAGCCAAGAACATTCTCCTCAAGTTTAGGTACCTAAGGTCATCCTGTTAGAAAACGTTCTCTTAAGATGCTGGGGTTATGTCCCCTTTCAATACAGCAACGAGGAAGTGGGAGACACCTGCCTGGGGAGGTTCAAACCCACATCTCCCCTGCAAATGACCTAACTACTAAATTGCAGGGTGTTCTAGGCGACGTGTTCTCCACCCACACTTTGATGATAGTCCAGTGTGTAGCGGAGTGAAAGACACATTGGGCAAGAGAGAATGAGAATTATTAAAGCCTAATGATTAAGACATAGGCTTATTTTGCCTTGTTTTACTGCTTACTGCTTTACCTAATGACATCACGTAAGGCACTTTGCGAAAGCACGCTCTTTGATCCACAGAACCACTAAAACGTCAGTGAATTTGCTCATCTCAAGAATTTCACTTACCTACAAGTTAATTTCCCTTCTAATGTTGTTATTTCACCTTTTAGATTTTGTTCTCTTTTTAAAGTGCCTATCGTCTTTGCTAATTACTGCATTTGAACATTTCATCCTTACCATGTGCTGCTTGCATAATGGTGGAGAGAAAGAAATCTTGCTGTCAGTTCATTTATTGTACCCTTGGGCGGTAGAAAACCAGGAGGATGGAATACAGCAAATGATCAAACTCAGTAAAACTATCAAGGTAAGTATGTCCTACTAGCTCCATCTCATCAAATTTAAGCTATTCTGCATTACAAGAGATTGACTCACTTCATGTTTTGCCTCCTTTCCAGGCAGATTTGAAATTTTCACTTCTTCACATCAGAAAGTATCACAGAACCACATGTTAGACATGGTATATTTAATTTATGGTTTCATATACTATTTTTGTATATTTTTTGTATATTTGGGAGTCCAGTACCACTTGAGAATGACAACTATGAGAAATATTTCCTATTCTCCATTTAGGTTGCCAAGCATATACACAAACAGAGAAAGATAGGTAAGAAAAACTCCTTATACCAATGTGTCCACAAAATCACAGTCAGTACAGAACAAACTGCCATGTTTTGTACACTGTCTTTATTGCAAATGTGACAACATAGAAACAAAGTGCATGCATTTCTTGAAAGCTTTTTTAAAGGAGAAAAAAATCTTCCTTTAAAAAGTTGTGTGTCCTTCTCAAAATAATTCTAATGAAAAAAATAAGTATGGAATAAAATCTCTACCCAAATAGCTTGTGAGTTCATTGGTGTTTTTCTTTTACATGTGAAATACCATGAGTAAGGACACTGGAAACAGCAAGAGCAATTATCTTCATCAGTTTAGGCTGGAGTTCAGCATCTCCTGTGCTTTAGGAAGAAAAAAGTCTTCTAAATTGGGGGAGGAACTGGTCATGTGCACAGTATGTAGAGGAGAAACAAGAGTAGTCAGTTGGGACAGGAAGAGAAGCTACAGCGTGGGGAAAACACAGCACGTATTCATGTTAAGCACCAGTCACACAGTGAATTGAATAAAATAATTCGGAGTAGTAATCCCAGTGGGACTTGGGCCAGGAGGGTGAAAGGAAGGAACACATTTCAGTTGTGATTCAAGAAGTCCTGGAATCCTTCCTGACCTGCTGGGTTGGAATTTCTGACTCGATACCCTGCTTTGACTCAGAATAGGAAACTGTATCCTAACTGCAGGTTTCTTTTTATAGAGTAAACTTTATTGCCAACTTCCTTTGGAGCACAAGTTTATTCCTCACAGTCTTTCAGCAATACACCAATCACAAGGCACAAATGCAACAAAATGTGATCTCGGTTCCCCAAACATAACACGGTCTTTATCCAAAAGGCAAACAAGCGGACCAAAGCTCGTCTTTATTACCCATCTCAGTAAATACAGTATGCACTGATGGGCTTGAAAAGCAGCTGGCTAATCTTTCTCCTCCTTCTCCCCCTTTAAACTTGGCCAACATGAAAGGATAGTGATGTGGTCCAAGAAATGCTTGCCAGGATTAGAGGCTAAATTGGAGATTTCTTGTGTAATGCCGTAACAGGCGGGGGATGAGAAAACAAGCACTAGCAGAGACATTGATCACACGGATTTTCACTAAATTTGTTACACAGGAGACAGGCTGTCCTGGAGTGTCAGACAAGACAACTCCGAGCTGAGATGGGGGCACTGGAACTACTAACTTTGCAAACTGTAGAATGTAAGGTCTGAGATGTGCTCTAGCTTTGGTGTCGATTACACCTTAAAATGGGAAAGTTTAAAAATAATTGTGTTCCCTTTTGAATTATTTTATAATCAAAAAGGATCATTTGATTCTTTTAGCATTTCCACTGAATGGAAAAGATCGATAATGCATTTAAAAAAATACATATAAATCATGTAAGCAAAGCAATACCTCTCAGAACCTTTTCTGAGGTTGAAGTTGAGACAGCACTTGCTCTTTAAAAATAATCCGCTTCACATATTTAAATCCAAATTCACCATTTAATCCCACTGTATCATACATACATTTTTTTGAGTGAACTATTAATGCCAAAACAAGTGATATTAATTAATCTTTCCATTTCCTTCTTACTGAGACTTCTCTTTGTGTCTATGAAGAGGGCAAAGTTAGCAGGCAGGTTCCAGCTCTTGGCATCCGATTTGGGTTTGAATGAAGTGCAGGTATTAAGTGACTTGCCCAAGGTTATGAAAGAAAATGTAGAGAAACAACCAAACACAGAAACCGCAGAACCACCTCAAGCACTTAACTGAAAGGCCTTTTGTCCCGTCCAAGAAATTTGAAAATAACACCCCTATAAAGAACAAAATTCCAGACAAAGGTGTACGTGATACTATATTTTAAATTTTCTGTTCTATAAAGGAAGTTAATTTCAAGTAGTCAGCCAGAAACTTAAGTAGTAGTCAGTAAAATAAGATGTAAAGGAAGTCTTATTATTCTTCCTCTAGAACAAAAATTCTCATGGGTTTATGTTATAATATCTGTTTTCCAGAAAGATTTTTATTCTCCTTGATCCTACCCACTGTATTACTGTGTGAAACTGCTTTTGTTGCAATTCAGTGAAAGAATCTTCTATTTCACCGTTTCAACACAGGTGAAACATATGCATTTTGCTTTTGTTCTTTACATTTTATCGTTGAGATCACTAAATCTGGTGATTGGATCTGCAAAGACAATAAGCTCATGTGCACGGCCTCAATGAAGTCAAAGGAGACTACAGTGTATGAGACTGGCAGGAAGGTGAGATCTTGTTAGCGGAAAAATGCAAGCACCTGCACTCAGCAACCGTTTGCAGCAGGAGTTCACTATGCGGGTTTAGCCCTTTCTTCTGTTTCCAGTGCATGAAGAGTGTTAAGCGTTGTGGATGTTTCACGAGCTCCCCCGAACCGAATTCCGTCCTTGCAACAGGAGAAGCAGTACTTCAAAACTACTAAAATACCGTTTCCAGAAATGCCTCAGGAGTCCAAGCCCTGCTCACTTTCAGTAGGACTGGCTGATGCTCAGGTCTCCTTTAACAAAAAGTATTTTTCAAGATTTCATCAAATAATGAATATCTTTCATTATTTGCCACATCTGGAGTGGAAATCTGAACTAGAAGACTGTCTTCTCCCTCCTCTTGTTCTCAAATACAGTGTTTTAGGGAGGAGAAGGAAATAGATTTGAACATGGCTAAATAAATATTTCTGCTGGAAATTTCTACCAAAATATATTTTCATTGGTGTCTGTGATTTTTTATTTGCTTTTTCACACTTTCTTAGGCATGGACACACATACATAAGGGTATTTGTATGACTCTCTACAGACAAAAAACAATAGAAAAATTCAAAATACATCTAAGTGAGATTTGGGGGTTTATTTCAATTAATATTCACTGCTGCTATTTCGTTAGATTTATTCATTCTAATTAGCAGTGATTTAAAGAGAAAATCCTGCTTGCGTTGCCTCAAGGCACACAGAAACAGCAACTGGTACTGGCTTTAACACATTCTTCCTACACAGGGGAAGGAACCTTCCCCTGTACAAACACTGAAAGGATTCATATCCACTTTGTCCTGAGGGTTTCCTCCCTGTGGAACTTTTTCACGTTCCCTTCCGCACATGAGAGCAGGAACGGGTTGGACGGACAGTGGTAGTTATATACACCAGCCAACCACCCCCCACAGCTGCTAAAGGAAGGAGACACAGACGTCTTTAAGGCAGCACTGTAGAGAAATTAATTCTTCCTGCACGTTGCTAACAGCCCCGCATGTAGCATAGACTGCAATGAGTTGTTTTTAATGGCAAATTTTAGCTAGTAGGTTTGCAGAGTGACCACCTCTTGTTCGAATCAGAGCAGAGAAACTAGTCACGGAACTGTGCTAGCCCTCACCAAAATCCCAGCTTCTCCAACAGACCACAGCCTGTTTGCCACTGTTCCAAGAAAATCTCTTGATCCCATAAAAACCACCTCACAATGGTTGCTACCAGCTTGACTTCAACCTTTGTTGAGGTTTCGGTCCTGGGCATGTGAGGTAAATCAGGGGAATATTCTTCCCTCTGGCCTGTTCTGTGTTGGCTGATCAGAGTCCACGCATGGAGCTCCCGTAGACGTCAGTCGAAGTTTTATGCATGAAATGAATGCAGAAAGGCAGTTGAAATCTGCTCTGCGGTGAAGGCATCTGCATTGCAGATTGAAGAGGAAAATTTTGCCCTAAGTGCCAAATCTCATCTTCTAGGAGCAAAACTATTTTTGTTTTATACATGTGCAGAAAATGATCGTTTCGGCAATACGGAACTGAGTAGTTTAAAAGTGAACAACAACAAAAAAAGAAGTAACCTTCCTGCCATTTGCCATTTTGCAAAGTAAGTATACTTAATTTTTAAAATTATTTTTTAAAACTTTTTTGTTCCCACACGTTTGTAAGTTTGACAATAGCAACACAGGGCATATATGTTTATTTACTTGCTAAATTTCAAAAAACTTGGAAAACTTCAGCTAATGTGCAGGGGTAACGATTCACTATTGATGTGGTGACAAAGTCAGCAGAGATTTTACTTTGACAGAACAATGCACAGTCATATCAGCATAGCAACATTTCATGGCGGTTTAGAACAAGAAGAAAAGAAAGCCATGTACAACTTCTATGTGGAAATTGTAGACAAGAATTGAGATGTTGGTAAGCACATTCTCTCTCACTCAGATTCTGGGATAAGTTTTAGATTTAACACATTTGGTCAAGACTGTCATAGGGGGCCAGGGGACATTTCATTCCATCTTCATTGCAACCGCTGGTCTTTGAAAAATGAGCTATGGGAAAATACAAAGCTTCCTTGCTCTTTTATTCATACACTAGGCAATGCTTTTTGCTTCTCTCCCCCCCCCGCCCCCGAGTGATAAATCCAGCATGCAATTTTCTGCCATTTCAAAGCCCCGTTGAAGTATAGCTTTAACAGACACTTACAAAGAGCAGGTACATTTATTGATACACCTGATCATCTGAAAAATAGGTACTTATGCTTCCAAAGTAAGTGTAGTGGAAGCTTTGTGTTATATTTCAGCTGGAAATGGGTTTCCTCAGTAGAAACATGTTTTGTAGCAATGGCTTAGAATGAAGAGTGTAGTGAAGGAGCAGTAAACAGACAGGTCTGGCAGTGTCAATGACTGCAGGACTCCAAAAGAACTTGCTTTGGCAGGTAATGTACTCCTTTAAATTCCATATAGTGAGTCCACACAAGAAGCTTTAGCCTCAACTGCGTTATCAAACAATCTTTGAGAACAGTGCCAAAGGACAGCCTGGGTCTGTGTACACAAGATAACACTTCCAGCAGTCCTGCTATGCTTTTTTTTGTCGGTTTGGGTATGGTCCTGCCTTTAACCTGCATCAATGGTAAACGATATTATTTCTGTATTTGTAAAATCCTGTATGTGAGCAACCGTCTCTGAAGACTGCCCCTCAACCTGACCTTCAGAAATCTCAGCAGATTTTTATACAGGCAGCCAAGTCTGTGAACTGCAACTTCTTCTGGGATCTATTCAGCAAACCAGTGTATCCAGCAAAGAAGCAAAGAAGCCCACTGACCCAAATAATTTTGCTTCATAATGGTGCTCAATGATGTTGCTTTTCCCCGTTTGCCTTTCCTTTCTGTGTTGCTATATCTGTACTTTAAGTAGATATCCCTCCCAACAGCCCCTATACTAATCCAGACTGTCTCTGGTGGCTTGGATGAAGTAGATAATGACTTAATCTGAGATTTGATGCAACAGTAAATGAAATTTGGCCCTGACATCAAAAGCATTTTAGGGAAGGGACATGGTCTTAATTATTGCCTGTAAACAATCCATCTGTTCCCCCGAAAAAGGGGTTTTAAAAAGTGTTCAGTGTACAATTTCACAAGATGGCATCCTGTAATGTTTTCTGTTTGAGATGGCTCTTCATCTTTCTCACTGTGAATGTCCCTGTGACATATACCGTAAACTGTCAATTAATGAGCAAATGAGTAAGACCCACCTATCAACCAGGCACTGGCTGTACTGTTCTATCCAGAGAAACAATTACCTCACTATCTGCTTCAGAAAATGAAAACAAGAAAAAAGCCAAACTCTTCCGGACATACTTGTTTTGAACATTGTGTGCATTTCTCTCCTCCTGTATCGATGCAGTTAGATCATGTTCTTTTTTCATCGGGTTACAGCACATTTCACTCTGTCAGCATGATATAATTTGCAACAGAGGTGATATATCTTCCTCACTGAAACAAAGGATCTGCTCATACTACTTAACAAAGCTCTGATCCTAATCACATTCATCGCTACTTGGTTCTGAAATTTGCTAGAACATTTACATTAAATATAACAAAGTGATCTCTATAGACATTCTGAAAAAGAAAAACAAGGTTCAAAGATTAAGAAATCAGCTATAAACCAAGTCTTCAGAAGAGAACCTTTAAAATTGACCATTTAAACCCTTTCCTTATTGTAATCTCTCTTTCAAAGATTTAGCCAGGAAAAAAAGATTTGAAAGAGACAAATCAAAATTTAATTATGGTAAAATGACTGAAGAAACCCTTACATGCTTACTCTTTCATTTGCTCCAGGAATGACAGATGCATTTTATGAATTGTGATTCATGAAAGAGGCAATGAATACGTTGTGGGGGACTTTTCTTTCAGTTAATACCAATTAATGTTTTGAATGGGCTCACTGTATACCTTTCTTACACAGAAATATTCGTATTTTAGAGCCAAGATAATTTTTGGAGCATGTCCTAGTAACTAATGGCCAAATTTGCAAAAACTGATATGTGTAATTGATACCTGTATTTTGTAAGAAAAGCGATTTGTGAATGAGAATGATCAAATTTATGTTCACGTCACCTGTATGCATAACTGTGAATTAATTTATATGCAGCGTTTTCAATCCTATGATAACACTTTTTCTCGATAATAGTCCTGAAGTTCTTTACAAGCACCAATTATCTTACCGCGTAGGAAGTCTTGTCCTCCTTCCACACACAGAGGAACTGAAGAGCAAAGCCATGCAAGGACTCTGTAGCAGTGACAACAGTTGGGTTAACTACTTATCTTCAGCTCAGAGAAGAGAGAATGAAGAGAGAGAGACGGAAATCCTGAGTGTCATGGTTAAAATAGATTAAATATTATCATTTACTGTTTATCACACTATAAGGATCAAGGAGCCACAGTGAAGAAATCTGATAAATCAGTTAAAAAGCAGACTAAACAAAGATTTTTTTTTTCATAATTGAACCTGTGAAATTCATTGATGCAGGATGTTGTGTAGGCAGTAGGACTGGAAAGGACTTAAACTGTTCATGGAGGACTGATCCACTGACAGTTATTAAACATGATGGCTTATACACATCCCTCATGTAAGGATACACCATAAAATACCAATTGTGAGGAGCCAGGAGCATACAAAAGTAAGACCTTATCCTATGCATAGCCTATATGCAGCTCTAGTTTACCCAGCATGACAGTTACTGTGTTTATATTGTTCATGTGCCATACATAGACAGAAGCCAGGTGAGCAGCCCTGATATTCTCAGAGAGTTTTCAACAAAGTTTCTGCTTTGACTAAGAGTAGAGGGATAATCATGGATACAAATCCCTATATCAAAACCTCACGAAGAGGCCTGGATTCTACATCAAGTCCACAGCATGGCTTTGGATTCTGTGCCCTGGCCCTGGGGCAGGAGCAGCCAAAACACCACAAGAATCATTAATCTGAAATTCCAAAACAATTTAACCACTTTCAAAAAAAGTCTTTATATTCACAGCCTCTGACCCAAAATTCATCTTAAACTTGACGCACAACCAGCCAGTTTTCTCCTTTTCTCCCTCATCCCCTGTCTAAATTCTTTGTGTGGTAAAGAACAAACCACCACAGAGCTGTCCAGAAACTTGGATATACTTCCAGTACGTAGAATTCACGCATTTGAATATAGAGACCTCTCCCCACTCTCTGCTAAAGAACTTCACTCCTCAGAGAGGAAGGAGGACACCAGGTTCCAGGGAAGAAATGGTTCTGTAAAATTTGCATTTTTCATTGAGCCCAGCTGATGACTATGTCCTGCTTAAGAGAAATCCTCCTTCCAACAGCCCCTCAGAGAGAATACGTAGTGTCCAGCACTCAGGCAGAAGAAACTCTCCAACTGCATTCCCCAGCTCACTCTGAACTTTCGACCCCATTGTATACTCTGATTACTGGAACCAGCAGGATTATTTCCACGACCTACTTTCTAGTATGTTTTCCTGCTGCAGAGTGATATGGCCCAAGTGCTACTTGATGCTGTAGTTTTAATGTGGCAGGAACTGTTCAAGTGACAAATTAAAACTTGTATGTAATGGAACAGTGCTCAGGAACTCTGTACAGATGCACAACCTTTATTTCCAGCAAAACAGCCATTAAAAAGCACGTTTTCTGATGCTGGAAGGTCCCAAGACATTGCAGTGAACATCTTTTCGTGTAGTCCTTGGTTCCTCACACTCATCAACCCTGAAGTCAGAAAAGAAAGAACAAAGCCAAACAGAATTTTCCTCATGGCTTTATTAATTAACCAGCTGTTCCTGTGGGATTAGTATGCGTACGTCCTCCTCCAGAGGCAAACATGTGTTCTGCCCTTGATGAACAGCAAGGTATTGTCTGTGTCAGACGAACTGCCAGAATAATGACTACCTCTACAACAAGGTATCTTCCGTCGTACCCGGTTCAGAGATGAACTCCAATCCTTCCCACTGTCTATGGATACATCTTTTTTAAATTTAAGCTGTCCTCAAATTGCCCTGGCCTCTTAAGTTCATTATTTCAGACCCTCAGACACTCTAATGCTCTAACGAGTGGTACCATCCACTGTGGTCCTGCCTTTGGCTATGCATAGGTATGGAACTGGTACGTTTGCTCTTTGTAAGAGTGAACTTGCCCAGTAAGATACGCTGTCAGAAAGGTAGTAGTTTCACCCTTCTGGATTGCTTCACTTCTGCTGGCCTCAGCTCTTGAATTCCTTTCACAAACCAGACAGTAAATAATAGATTGTGTCAAAACTCCTAGTGAAAGATTACAGAAGCCTCTTCTGATTCAGACAAAGACTACAGACACTTTACAATATAACCCATTGCCACATATGATGCAGGCTAGAAAGCAGAGAGTGCATAGATCCGTGGGGCTGCATAAGCATGACGCCCAAGTCAATAGCATCCCTGCTGAAATTAGTGGAATTACATTGGCAGAATGAAAAGGCGATCAGCCACACAGTGGTTTATATGAGGGCTTGCTTTGGTTACATTGTGCAATGAGCAGATTCTTCTTGACACAGCTGTATCTTTATTCTGTATTTTAATAGGTCTGTCTAAATCTTCAGGTAAGTGAGGCAGGAGCTGACCCCGCAGAGCTAAGCATTGCCATCTGACTGGCAGGTTTGAACTGACATCTCTTCTAAGTGTCTTTTCAATATCAGTATAGCTGAGTTTTTGCTTGTAATTCTCAGTATAGTTTTAATTAGTGTCTGAACAACTTCCATCTAGCAGCTTATCTACATTACTGCTGTTTGACAGGACTGTAAAAGTAAAGATAAACCCAGTAGCAGGAGGTCCACTGCCTCAATGGCCATTGCCCTCAACAATTAACAAGCAGGGAAAAGAAAAACAAATAATGAGCACCAGGCCGGGCTGAAGACTCCCTGTGTGGGGACATCTTCTCACTGCGTGCAGCGTCCAGTCACACAGTTTTCAACTTGCTTTATGTGATGCCTCTTTCCTCCCCAGAAGTTTCTCCAACCTCTAATACTACATAGTCCCTGCATCTCCTGCCGGACTTCTGAACCCCTCTGCAGTCCCTCTCATCCCAGCCTGAATCCCTGGCCACTGTCGCTTAGTTCATGCTCTTCCCCTGTGCTTTCTTCTGCTGTATTTCCCACAGGCAACGCCACTCACAGTCAGTTCCTGCAGTTGCCATCCCTTCACTGCCACAACTGCTCTTCATCTTTCTGTCCCCTCAGAACCAAAAGAAAACCCCTACGTTCCTCTTCGTATGAGAAGAAATCATCCTAGCATCTCTAAAATGGCAAATGTCACGTGGAGATGCCCAAAAGAATAATTCTATGTATATTTAAAATAACACTATAAACAATTAAAATATTTGGTTTTGTCCATGGGCAGTAACTTTTTGTCCCTTCATGCTTAAGGCACTACAGAGTTATGTAAAACTTGAAAAAATTGTATGGAATATTCCTTAAGAGAAGCAAAGAAGCAAAGACAAACTATACAAGAAATCTCCGAATAAGGCAAACATCTTGGTGTTATGATAAAAAAATCACTATCCAGTGCAATTCATCACATTGTTTACACCAAGCTGTCTGCATCATTGCGGTACAAGGACAGGAAATTCATACCACCTTCTGAAGGTACAATGCAGTCCCAACACACTCCAAAGGACAGGTGTGACAGCTTTCAGGACAGTTGTGTCCTGAAGATCAATTTCCCAGGCTTTGTCCGAACCAGAAAATGAAATCATTGGTGAATCGCTCTGAAGCATAATGCTAGTTTAAGCTCCAAGACTTGAACCTTTGCAGAGCGGGCAGGCTAAAGCGCTCCCAAGCCTGGCTCATCACCACAGCCGCCCTGTTTTGAAGCGAGTTAGGATGCTGTCTGCATACCCCGCCGAGCTCCCTGGCCCGGTGCGAAGCAGAGTGTCCCTGTGAGGGTCTGCAAGAACACTGGCCTGCCAAGGGGGGCTAGATGAGTTGTTCCAGCTAGCCTGCATCCACACAAACACCAACACAGGGCAGGGAGAAACAACACCCAGAAAGTGAAACTAATCTAAACAGTATTAGGCAACCCTGTAAACAGTTCACAGCACTTCTACAAAGCACAAGGAAACACAGTAGCAGGATCTGTTTGTTCTTCCCTGGTAAGTATCTCTACAGTGGAAATCCATAACCAACACTCTTGAAAGAGTCTAGCCCCCAGTAATCTAGGTGGCACCCGGCCAGTATCACTTAGTCTGTAGGAGGCCTAGTTGGAGACGTATTTGGAACTAGTCTTGACTGACTGACACTCATCCTTCTCCCTCCTGCTGTAAAAAGTAAGGGTACATTTGCCTGTGTGTTGTTTTTAAATGAGCTGTTCTTGATAGTGTTATGGAGGAAAACTAATAAACTGTAGACATTATTAATAAGCCATTGAAAATAAGGTAGCATAACTGGCGTGTCTGCATTTTAGGCTTTTCACAACCTAAAGGTTTCATAACCTGAAGTGGCTGGTTTTTTGCCATGTAGAAAACACCAGAATTAGTCACCACCTTCTGATTTGGGTTGTGCTTCCTCAAATAGACCGGAGAAAAGAATTCACATAGGTGTTTTCTAGAGGCAAAGCGTGGTCTGAGCACAGACCCCAAACCACAGGAGGCTGGAGAGGATGCCTTCGCATGGAGAAGTGCTGGCTGGAGCTCTATGCCTTAGGACAAGGTGGTGGATTGCCTTTCTTGAAAGTCTTACCTCTCCAGTCCTGCTTTTTAAGCCCCTCCATCACCAAATATCCACACTCGTACAAGGCTGCTCCCTTGTTTGAGAAGCAGATGAGAAGTCAAAAAACTTTTTCTAGTGTCAGCTTTGCGACTCCTTTTGTTCTCCACAACAACAGTAGCATTCTCAGGACCCAGAAACTGGAAAATTTGTCATGAATTAAAGGTGTTTAGGCTCAAATGATTTTAAAACACTCACTCCCTATAAAATTATTGCAATATTTCAATTTTATGGTAGTACGATTAACTTGTGCTAGAAGTTCACTGAATGCTTAAATAAACACATGACTGTGCTGGGCTTTCTTCTTCTGCTCCAGCTACAGCTTAACTGAGAAATAGCCATTTCTGCATGAAGGGATATGAAACGTTCAGAGTCTGTGGGGGTGCAGGTGCCTCTGAATGTAAGAGAACACTGTGGAAATCACATTGCAGTGAGCTTGCTGTTTTGTTCAGAAATCTGTCATGGGTCCAAAACCAATGCTCAGAGGAAAAAACTGCCAAGCAGGAGTGGGTAGAGGAAAACGGTGAAGTAGGAGCTCTGAGCTGAATTACAAAATTCTGGAGTGACATAACAAGCGAGTGCATGTAAGTCCTTACAGTTTCAGTAAAACAGCCCCAGAATATGTCTCCTTGAAACTCACTTTCCTTTGTTGGGCTGTGAATAAACTCTTCCTTCCATGACAAGATTTCCTTTACTGAATATAAAGGACTAGGGTATTCCCTCTGCTCCCCACTAGACAGGTGTTTTCTTTCTCAGCGTTATCTCTGTGCTTGAGAGCCATTCCCAGGGCTGGGGAGCTCGAGAGAGGGAGATCCAAGACAAGGATGCCAGGGGATAGAGAGCCACATGCATCTCCCATTGCCCAGAGCAACTGCTAGAGGAGAACTTACTAATAAGATAACAGTCTCAGGTGGATTTCCTTGTCAATGTATATTGCTACTTTTAGGCCTTGAAATATTACCTTACAAGGAGACTGGCCTACAAAGAGCAAGAGATTTGGGAACACCTGAGCCAAATTCTTACTCAGGATTCAAACAATATGACCTGGAAAAAAAAAGTAATAAAAAACCCAAAAAAACATAGTTTTTCTTTATCTTCTTCCATTCCCCTGGGAACATGAAATCCATGCTGAAGTTACCTTCTCTAAGCTGCTGACACTGGGCTTTTTCTCCTCTTACTTGATTCTACTGACATTTTCATCATTCAAGAAAAGTTAATTTATCCACCCTGAATTTACTTTCTTTCAGAGACAGTCATTTCAGCAAGCATGGCTTAGAAGCGGGTACTACCGCCAGCACTGCTATTGGTCTGCTGTTACCTTAGGCAAGTTATTTAACCTCTGAACGTCTCAATTTGCCAGTCTGATGAGTGGCGATGAAAACTACTTCATGATAATATACTTTTTTAAAAAAAGTTATTACATACTGTGCAATTACTGGATAAAGATTATTCTTAGCCCTTCAACACGATTCCATCTCTTACCAGATATTCAAAGTAGCTATTGTCCAATCTTGGTGCCCAGTCACTTTTGAAGTGACAAGTTAATTTTCTCAGCAGAACAACACCTTATGCATGTCTCAGCTGTGTGTCCTCCTTTCCCAGACACGTGGCCTTTTCTGCACTTAAGCACAGCAAAATACACATTTCTGGCTGCTTAGTGAGACAGTACTTGTTTCTAGGTCAACCAACCACAACAGCTCATTTGAAATGGGAATAAAATAAAGTATTGGTGTATTTAATTTTTTAATGCACCGTGTTCCATTCATTCCTTCTTTCCAATCATTCACCTTCAAGAATCAGCTTTGATTCCACTTGCTGTTGTGTAATGCTCAAATTACCAACAGCTGATCAAATAGCACAGTTTCTAAGCAGTGACCCCAAATTCTTGGAGCACCACAGAAGACACAGAAATGTGACCTGACCTGCTTAACCCTGTCTGACCTTCCTTGCCACGCAGCCTGACCTGACCTCACTCCTTTTATTCCTCCCAACACACTTTAATAGAATCCACCAGAGGAAAGCAGTGGGGGAAGAAGGAGTCAGTCTGCCTTAACGTCTTATTTCAGAGAAGGGTTTCCTTAACTAAACATTATAACTCTTGACAGTGATTTCCAAATTGCTGGAACATTACCTCCCACCTCGCCACTGTAATCAGTTCTTTGCTTGGTACGTACTCAAGAGCACTCTTGAGCCACCATGCCTTTGACAGCAGGAACTCAGAGCAAACAGAACACATTCCTGAGTAAGATTTTCTTGGTATTGCAGAAAACTTTCTTATTCTGTAGGTAAGAACGTTTGGGCACTTTATCCATCAGCCTGACAGACACTGCCACTCTGCTTAAATTTGTTGGGAGAGGATAGGGAGGTTTCAGTTTGTCCTCACAATTTGCTGCTATATAATGCTCATAATAAATAACCATAAAGAGTTGCAAGAGTAAATCATCCCTTGTAAGAAAGTGTCAGGACCAGCAGTAATCACACCGCTGCATTTTAGCCAGTGACTCCTCATCCCTGACTCCCCCCACTGTTTCAAAAGCACAGAGATACTTCTGTCTTTCCAGGAGAGCTGTATTTGCAGGCAAGCTTGAAAACTTGGAGACATAACAGATGTCTCCCTCCACTTTAAATTTTTGCTTTTCTCCCTACTTACATAATGCTAATTAATTTGGGTTGAAGTTAGCTGAAATCTCTCTTACTCCTTGCTTCCACAGCATACATTCCAGACTTGCTGCTCTCATAAGCAGCCTGATCAGCAGTACGCTGTGCGTTCCTGCCAAATTCAGTGCGCTATTTTAACCAAACCCCATGTCTTCTCTTGCCCCCATAATATGAAATATCACTGCTTTTGAATGGATATAGTGTAGCATAATCATTTACACTAAGAGGTGCATGTTGTTTTCCAGAATATGCATTCAAAAGCATTTCCCAATTACTACAAAGAAAGTATTCTGTCTTCCCAAGGAGGAAGATCTTAAAAATTAGGCACACATGGAAGGGAAATAAAACCACAGAGATGGAAGGAACCTGCGCCAAGGAGATCCTATGTAAGAAAATTTAACCACATTATGCAGTTCTACCAAATGGTGGAAACGAACTCATGGCAACATCAAACATTTAATCTAAAAAAAGGGATTATCCCATATGTCCTGGTTTTGGTTAAAACAAAACAGCTCTAAACGGTGACACCATGTCACTGTGCTGATCTGGAAATCAGGATGATTCTGTAATTTTGGCATCACATGGTATGTGGGACGAGTTGGCAACGTGAATCCCTCACACTCTTCAAGCTCAGCTGGCATCAGGAAGGCCATGTCTGATTGGCAAAATTGATGCTAGAAAAACCAAATACACCCTGACAAGAGACTGCAGCATGCCCAGAACAACAAAGCTGGACTGAAGGCATCCAGCACCCAAAGCTAGAGCCGGCACTGTCCAAAGTCAGGCGAATCTGTCACTGCCCTCCTGAAGGGAGGCTTGGAATACAATATAGCCGTCCCAGCAGACTTAGGAGTAGAGCTTTTTTTTAAGAAAATGAGAAAGCAAAGCAGCTAACCAGAAGAGACCTCCTGCAGTAGCATGAGTTCCAACTCCCAAGACTGTCACCACATTTGTCCCAATAGTTCAGTAATGAAAAAGGAAAAAGTCATGGCACAGGGCTGGATACCTCGTTTTGGAATTCCTAATACCTGCAGCACCGCGTTTGCCTTGCAACATTTCTAAGGCCAAGGTAATCCACATATCCCTATTATTAGCAAGAGTCTGGACATCTGTTTAACTACTGAACTTGCACACTGTGCTTCCTCCTCTTTATTCTGCCTGCCTGCCTGCTTGTTTCATATTATAAATCCTTCAAGATAGATGGCCCATTTTCTTCTTTGGAAAGCACATGGCACAGAAATAATGTCACTGCTGCCACTGCTGCCACATCACTGTGACTTAACTCTTTAGATTTTCACTACTAGAAAAGAAACCCGGATAAAATAACATATTTTATATATCTAAACTAAAAATCAGATTCAGCAGTCTCTCCCTAGCCCTCTCTTGCACGCATCGTGAAAAGAGCCCATTTTGGTGAAGGACAGAATCTTGTTCAAGAGAAAACCTGAGCTGGAAACCTGAACTGGAAACCAGAATCTGAAAGAGAAGCTGTAACAAGTCAAATGTGGTATGCACTGACATAACTGCTCAGGGGAACCTGCACAGTAAACTCTTCCTCAGTGCCTGCCAAAAGCCAGTGCTATCCATCCCTCATGTTACTGTAGGAACCCACAAAGTAATGACCTTTAATAATATTTATTTGTATTGAGGACTATCCCAAATCAGCCATCAGGTAAGGAAAGAGTTCTCGAATTTTCTCCATACTGCCCATGTTTTCTCTGCCTCTATGGGGACATCCTTTAATGTGGCTGAGAATGTGCAACTCTGATTGAGCACTGGCACAAGAAGAGGACTTAGGCAATGAATTACCTCCAGTGAAGTCCTGCCTCTGCTGCTTTTAGCATGCTTCTGCTAATCCAGTGAGCAAGGCAAGCAGCCTTGGAGATGAGCACACAGGTATGCCACCGTGTCAGACTGGATGAGAGAATGGCAAGGTTTTATTATTTCTGATGGTTAAAGAAAACTGCCTGATGAACAGTACACATCTTACTACCAGCGCAGAAGGAAGACATTAGCCATGTGGAGAAACCACAGAGAGGAACCAGTAGAAAAGTGGCAGGAAAAGTACACACAGCACTAAACTGACACAGATAGTGTTTCCCACAGTTTGACAGACATTTCTTCATGCTGTGTTGCTTGGTCACTCTTCACACCCGGGTTTTTGGTGTTTACACCCCAGGCTCATTTCGCACTTGACCCTGCCTTCCTTTCCTGTTAATTGCCTTTTCCTACCCCTGAATGACTTCCAGAGATGATCTGTGCAAAAAAAAATTATAAACAAGCATCAGTTTTTCTTCCATTGCCTTCCTCGATTACTTTATTTTTAACTCTTTAACTTGTTATCCACTCTATGTCCCTTTGGACAGAGCACATCTGCTGCTTTCATGCCACTCAGTGGGCCAAATTTTGGACTGCTCAGGCCACTTCATCATAATAACAAGTATGTTTGATTAATTAAATACATTCTCAGCACTTTAAATGTTAACAGCACCAAAAGATCCTGTTTGAAATTCCAGGGAAACAACTTGTCTTTCCTCGACCATAGATCTGCCTAGTCTGATTGCTCTTAGTCCTACTTCCCTGCTTTTATACTCTGTCTTCTAAATACATGTTCTGAAGACAAAAGCTACAGCAGGTATTTCCTGAAGATATTTGCTTTCTCTGCTTCAGTGCCTTCCTTGGCACTTCATTATCTTCTGTGTAAAATATTTATTCCTATTTACTCTTGGTTTCCAGAACTATATAAAAAAAAAAATCTTTCCTCCATTTCTCTTTATTGTGTCAAAAGCTCGCCTAAGTCCCTAAGGCTCAGCTTTCCAGAGTGGGATTAATTTGTCCTAACCCAGACATATAAGTCAGGATGATACAAGACAAAGACACCCAAGTCGAGTCAGTTGACTCTGCCTTCGAAATTGCTCTCTAGTCTTTCCAGACTGCAGATGAAGCCCAGGGATATTGCTCAGGATGGATGCCAAAAACCTGAATAACCCAAACATTTGCCTCCTCAGCAGCCCAAGAACAAGATGCTGCCTAATGCCAATCAACAGTGAACACTGAGACCATGGACTCTATCCCTCTTCTGATGCTCACACCCCAGGCTCAGACTCAGAGCTAAAGAAAGGCACGTCCAGCACCTATAACCTTGCAGCCCCTCTGCTGGACAGGCTCCTCTGGCCATTTTTTTTTTTTTATGGAGAAGAGCTTAGTTTAACAACAGTGCTCAGTAGTTCTGAGTAGCCATAGAGTAGCCTGTCTCTGCTGTACCTCTGTGCAGAAATTATTCGAGATTTGTTTGGCTAGAAAGGGGCAGCCTGTGTGTGCATCCTAGTCATTACAACACACACCTGGAAGATGGAGTTCTGGGCTCTGAGCCCTGCTTCCATGACTGTTCTCCAAGTTCATATCAATCAGTTAGTGAATAAAATGTTTTATCGTATCTAGCCCTAAGGTACAAATTTACATGGCCCCTATTTTACTGAACTGCCTGTACTTACTGATCCTTAGGCTATCTTTAGACAGCTGTTCACTCAGAGCCTCCAGACCTTTTGAATCTCCTCACAAGTGCTTGGCTCTTCACACTAAATAGACATGGGGACTGAAATGAAAGTTACGCTGTCTGAATCATTAAATGATTTGGCCTCAAAACCCTGGAGACAACCTCCCTCCACAGGAGTGGTATCCAACACTGGCAGCAGAGGCACAATTACACTTTCCTAATAACATTGGGAGAAAATTGCACTTTGTTTGGGACCATTATCATCCTTGCCTCAAAAGAGCAGGCATTCCCTCAGATTCCAGGCAGAGCTACAGTGGGAGAAGGTAAGGATAATTTATCCCTCTCCATCAACTCTAATATTTCATGCATTGTTTTTACACGTGGATACACTCAAAAAGAGAGGACTTTACCACTGCAGTACAGTCCTTTCTGGAGTGGAAAGCAGTAGTCACACAGACTTGCTGTATACTGCTAACAGAGATAAAACTGCTCAGGATAATGAGCATTGGGCACTCCATGTCCCTGCAACTGCAGAGAGGATCTCGGCAGGCAAAATAGAAGAACTTACTGCGGGCTGGAATCTGGCCAGCTACCAAATTTCTCATCTCTTGCAGAAAGTGCTAATACACAATAGGAGGCCATAGCTACAGTCTTAAGTCTCATTAGAAAAAAATGGCACTTTCAGCAGCAGCAGCCCCTCTAACGCACCAGTGAGAAGTGCTGCCTACCTGGTCCATTATACATTGCCTAATGCTCTGGCTTTGCCACTGTAACTCCCACACCGTGACAGCACAGACTACGGGCACCAGCTGAGTTTAGATCTACTCTTCGCAGGCTCCTGCAGTGTTTCCAGCACAGAGGCAAAGACTTAAAGAGCCCCGCTGTAACACTCAGCACCAGTTTGTCAGGAGGAATACGCTCTGCCGAATCCACCCTGTACAGATCAGATGAATAATTACAGAAAAGAGCTTGAGGCAGTTCACAAAGAATCTAGTGCATAAGGCTTTCTTCAAAGATGAAATTTCCTCTTTACTAAAGCTCATAAGTATCTTTTAAACCTTAAGAAAATAAATTTGCCATTTTTCTCCTCACACAGAACCAGGTTTTCTCAGGGCAAAGCTACAGTGGCTCAGCTCGTACAAAAGTCTTGGGTTTGTACAGCTCTGATTCACAGGTTATCAATGGGGAAAGAGGAGGAGAATACACAGCTTTTCCTATTAGTGTACATGGGTCACTCGTTCTGAGCCTGTGGTTATTTTGTTGCTGCAGAGCATTTTTGATCTCTGGGACAGCTCCCTGGACAGACTGATAGGCAGTGCTCTGCCCAGTCCCGCAAGCGGAGGTACGAAAGCTCGTCAGTAATAACCTGACGGCTGTTTTTACAGAGGCATGAAGGCAGACGTACGTGATACATCCAGGCATGTGCTCAGCAATTCAGGAAGCAGGTATCAGAGCTGGGAACTGATCCTGGGTCACACAGCAGTCTTAAGCAGCAGCCAGACCATCCTTCTCCCAGCTTCCCAAAAAGCACTTACTGTATACCGACAAAATAGATTTAAAAACTGAATAATTAAAAAGCAAAACATGTCTTAGAGTTTAACAGCTATGAGGGAGAATGTTCAGCCACAAAAGGTATGTTTTTAATAATTCATTGCTGCCTTATTTAGCACAGAAGCAACTGTCTTAGATCAAAATTAAATCTTTCTAAATGAATTCCTTGAAAATGGCCACTCAAAAAAGTGGCATAAAAACTTAGTCACAAAAAGAAGAGGAGAAAAACAACCAAAAGCCTAACCTGAATAGAAATGGGAGAAGGCTTCTTTTTAAAAAATCACATTAAAACTTTCTTCTCAGTTCCGTATAGTGGATGCAACCCTCATGGATTTGTCCCACACGCCGTGCCACCATTCCCATCATGCTGTTGAAGTTTCATTCCTGGGGCAGGCAGCACTGCAGGAGGCAAAGAGCTTTGCCTGCCACGATTACCTCTTGGGAGCACAGGACCCACACTTTAACCACCCTGCTCCTCACCACCCCTTCCTCTCCCTCGCCACTTCACACGCTGCCCTGCCACCACCACCACCACTTTTTGCTGCTCACCTACAGAGGAAAAACAGAGCCATTTGGGCTGTAAGTAGAGCAGGCAGCAGAACTAGTCAGGCTAATGTCTCTCACCACTGGAAGTTGAAGGGGCGAGAATGGGGTAGGGTACACAATAAATAGCATAGAAAGAGGAAGAAAACTGATTTTCCTTGACTACTTTCCAATACATTAATAAAACCTGCTTACTTAATTTACTCCTGAGAAAAGTAACGTCTCAGATATGTTTTGCAATTTGCCATAATACTGTATTCGTGCACGGGACTAAGAAAGTGAAAATGTGTCAAAAAAAAAACAACGACTAATCCTGCTTTCTAGTTCCTTTAACCAGTTCACAGCCTAAACTACATGATTACAAAGGAGAAATAAACAGCAATAGCTACAAATTTGTAGCAACAAATTAATTTTTATAACAATTTGTAACATGGCTACAAATTTTCAGTGTCTTTATTTCTGGATACTGTACCCTTTTAGTTTCTAAGAACTTTGGCTGGGCACGGAAGCACAATAACCTTCTTGTTTCCAGGACTGCTGCAGACTAATCGAGGAGACACACACATGGTGCTCTCATATGGAGATATGTTGCTTTTTAACTGCAATCTATACAAAACTAAAATGTAAAACACACTCTTTAAGTAGTTTAAGCCCCCCAAAATTAGAAAGAAAGACCAAAAATTGAAATATGTACTATCAGGAGTCAGTCACCTGGGACTGATTCTCTCGCTCCTGAGCCTGGAAATGACTGCTGATCTTCATGCTAAAGGATGTTAAGGCAGGAGCAGAGTCACAAAGTGGGATTTACAGTCCAGTCTTGGGACATCCTTTTCAAACTGAAGTTTAACATAAGCTTTCATTGAAATAGTTTTATTTTTGAGTAATTTTATTTGCTTAACCAATCTTCAAAATCTAATTTTGAGGTGTGTTTTCCACTACATTATTGATTGGCTTGTAGTCATCACTGCACATCGTTTGCTGCACTCTCAAAACCAATTCAAAAGTCAACACAGATGGCAATAAAAGGGAAAAACTATTGAAAAAATACAGATACCCCTCAACACAGGAAAACTGAAGGCCTGTAACTATTATTGCCTTAATGTTAAAAAAAAACCCAAACCAAACTGGCTACTTCCTCCCTCTGTTGCTCTTTCTCAAGAGAAGCTCAGTAGCTGATATAAAAGGCATGCTGCAAATCAAGCTCAATCTGCACATGACAGACATGGGACTGGAATAACAAGGATATCACAGTCTAAGATTCAGATAGAAAAGCAGAAGGTGCAAGAGAACCATCATCTGGGATGATAAGGAGTGAAAGACGTCTGCAAAATTGCAGGCTTAATATGCAGAATTAATGCTTGAAGAGGGAGAATTCCAGAGCTACAGATGAACAAGCAGAACACCGTGAGGAGTTGAAGCGCGCTGCAGCCATTCTGTTTCACTAAGGGTAAATATGATAACTGTAATCTTGTCTTTTGACTGGTCACCTCATTTGTGGCAGTTATAAAAGAAGAGGCAGGACTGGTTGCGAAGGGGAGGAGTTTTGCCTATGAGATAATTCTGCTCAAGAGAAATAAATTAGAAACATTTGGAAAATAGGGTGTGTAAGTTATTACTGCCTGAGGGCGGCAGGAAATTATGAGAATAACAATGTATGAATGTGTTTTGCTGTTATTTACCTTGGCATTCAATAAGCCATGTGTAGTTGCCAGAGTAACTTCCACATCACATGGCACGAAAGCTACATGTACATTGTTTCTCCCTCACAGAGAGAGACACCCCCACACACTCCCCCAAAACTTGAAATAACAGGGCAATTTTTATAAGGAACCCTGGAAGCAGCCAGCCTCAGGAGGAGTATTCCTCTTTTTCAGAGTAAATAAATAACTTCAAGGAATCTTGTTGGCTGACAAAATGTTCACTTCAGACCCGATCCTGAATACTACGAAGCTACGAAGCTGGAGCATGGCCGTGGTGCCACAGAAAATCTGCGTTACCATGTACTCTGTTAGCAAATGTTCTCCAGCAGTACTTGTCACAAGTGAATCCTATACTGGACACTGAATCCTCAGCAAATCAGATTTCAGCTTGGACAGCCTCTCATATCCTCTGCTTCCAGACCCTGATGACCTAAGCATTTTCACAGTCCAAATCAGAAAAGATATCGAAAATCATAAAAAGGGGGAAAACCACAGCAGTCACAGCTAGGGGCAGACCTGAACTGAGCAGCCCTAGCTTTACACTGTATTTCAGACACCAAAGGTCCTGGCACCTTCACATTAAATGTCAGCAGATGGTTATTAACTTGATATAGCAACCAAAGGGCTGAAGGTAGATTCCGAACTTGATTCATTTTTCATTAGCTTCTTTTGAAAAGTTACAGACAAGAAAAACATTATGGTGCAGACAGGAGACCCTTCCCAAACTTAGGAGATCCACACACAACACCTCAAGTTTTCTTCACGTAGTAGCTGGGGACCCTGAGGGTGTACCAGCAGGCTGGTTTTGCAGGACAATGCCAACATACGGATAAACTTTGGGGAAAAAGGCAAATCCAAGGAAAGATATTAAAAAGGAAGTGGGATGCAGCAGAAGGCCAAAAGGAGAGGAAAGAACCAAGAATATCAGTTGCTAGAAATTGAACAGTTCTACATGTACTAATTTTACGGGGGTTTAAGGCGGTCTTAGGAAAAGAAAGCACCTTAAACCATGAATGGGTTTTATGATTGTGGGTTGAATATGTGACAATACTTCGTGGGTGTACACTGCAGTGCAAAAGGAGACAAACAATTGCAGTGCTGCAACCACTCCAGTTGTTTAACATTTACTGAATTGTGGGCTAACACAAATGGCAAGCATGCAGAGCAGATGTTAATGGAAAAGCAGCACAAGATCAGAGCTCCATAACCTGGAATGACAGTGAGATTAATTATAAGCCTCGCTGCAGTGTGCTGAATATGAAGTGCGTGGGAAGAAGAAATGCCAGGGCAGGACAGCAAAGAGTCTGCTATGAGACAGAGAAGAGCAGTTCCCAAACCTCAGGGCTTCAGGGACAGCATGGTGCCAACGCTGCTGCAGAGCAAGGGCTGTGCATGTGGCCTCCTGGGAAACCTGTAGCAGCTTGGTAAAGCTAGGATGAAACTGAAACATTGTGAATTTATATCCAACGGACAAAAATCTCTTCCTTTTTGCTTATAAGTAATACCATAGAGCATGGTTATCCTCAGAGTCACATCATTTATTCTAATAAAAACATTTCAATTCTGAAAAGGAAAAAGGGACTCAATGCTAAGATGAGCAAGAGCCCAGTGAAAGAGAGAGATGAGTTACTGCCACAATTTTTCATTCATTATTCTCATATACAGTAAAATTCACTTTCTTTAGACTCACAGAACTTTATTCCTCATTTTGTGTTTGACCTTAGGATCTCAAAGTAGTTTAGAAAAATTAGCCAGTCAGAAAGCAGCCGGAGGACAATGACACAAATAAATGACTTGGGGTTTTTTGGTTTGGGTTTTGCTTTTGTTTGTTGTGTTGTGGGTCTTTTGTGAAAAACATGGCAAATTTTCTCCCGAGCATTCATGATGTGTGGTATTTGGTTTTTTGTTTTTCTTGTTGCCTACCACAAGAGCTGTTGTATGTGGGTGAGTTGTAGTGCTTTATCCACTCACAAGATTTTGTAATGAATCTCACAGTTTTAGAATGTTTTGTTAAAGCCCTAGTTTCTGTGGCCACATGACTGTCTGGAACCGAAAAAAGCAAAAACAAAAGACTTGCAGTTTCATTAATCCCATAGGGTTTTTTAATTCATTTCTTAAATGTCCTTGCCATAACCCAGTTTAAAAAGTATCCCTCAGTAAGCAGACATAATAGTATGTAACTTAGGTGGCCAAATGAAGTGCAATATAAAAACAAAGTAATATTTCACAAAACATGCCAATGAATGGAGAGATATGCAATAGCAGGAATTAAATCTCATGGGAGAGACAAACCTGCAAGGAACAATTCTGTAAGCTGGGGAGACTTCTGGAGTGGCCCTGTGGCAGCTTCAGCTCATTTAAGAAATAGGAAGCACAAATGACTTTCACTGACGTCAGCCCAGTGTAACTGAGCACTTCAAAATCTTCAGTTAGGTTTTGGAGCATGTAAATTGGGCACCACAAAGGTGACGTCAGACTTTCTCGAAGTCTTACCTTACCCTTCAAAAGAGGTAGGATCTCTTTCCTGACAGACTGTGCTCTTTAGATACGTACCAGCTGTTTTCAGATAGGAAGAATGAAAATGAGATATCACTGACATCTTTCTCCTTCACCTGCAGAAAGATGTGCAGCCTCATGGACCTGTGTAATAGAGTCTGCTTGCAACAGATGAACCAGTCTGTGACTTTGGTTCTCCCCTTATATAGCGAAAACAGTAAATATTGACTTCACAGGATTCCCAGCATATTCCTTGCGCAGTTTTGAGAACTTCTTGGAAAGATAGTATAGTCCCAAGACCGCAGCCCCGCTCTCTCCCTTTCCAGAGTGAATGATCTCCTTGTAGCAGTCACCTTCTCTTGAGCTTCATCCAGAAAAGGTGACAACAGAGGATTTTACTAACAAAATCTTCTGCCCTTTTACAGCAGTTGAGCTGATGTTCCGCTGAGCTGCTTCTGTGCTTTTCCAGTTAAACCGATGCTTTCATCTCTCAGTCTGAATATCCGGTATAACCAGAGCCAGGGGTTGGCTGCCAGACTGTTAGCAAAGGCAGTTAGAAGAAGCCTCTTGCTAATGCACTTGTTCCATTGAGAGTTCAGGATGCCTTCAGGCACACACAGTGTTTGAAGAGGTCATTTCCACGGTGGGTTGAGGGTAGGGGTGGGTGGATGGGAGCTCTGAGAAAAGCCCAGAGGCATCACATACAGCTTCTATGGCCCAGCTGATACATACAACATACCTCCTTGCATTGCTAGTCTGAATTGATATGTATTATAAACAATTGTGTCAGAAGAGCAGAAAAATTGAAGGCTTACATTTGAGCGTGCAGTCCAACAACAGGCTTGTGAAACTGAGGCAGTTCTAAAGTCAAGCCAAGTCGACAGACTCTCTTGAAGTATCCGAGTAGCAGGAATCTGACGTGCAGCTGGCTCTTCCCAAGCTGGAGTAACACCGTGTTGCTCCTGCGCTCTCTGAGGTAAAAATTACCCTCCTTGCACTGTGCAAAATCAATGGAAATGCTGCAGGGGACTGGGGCTACCAGCTGAGCAATGCTCAGGAGTTCTATATACTGACAGAAAGGGGACATTTTTCTTCCTCTAACCTGCAACGAAGGAGACACGCAGGGCTGCTGGTAGGGCCATGCACGTAGAAATGGCAGCACAAGGGGAGGGAGCACAAAATCAGCTGTTAAACTCTTTGTATACAGGATGAATGAATGAGTTTACCTGCCAGCACAACTCCTCCTAAAAGCAAGTGAGGAAGGAACAGCTAATGTAAAAAACAGACTTGACGCTCATCTGAAATGGCTGTTGCACCTTTATAAGGCAAATGCCGTTATCTCCATTTCATTCAAGAGAGATCAAGATTGGTAGCTCAGTGGGGACAGATGTTGGAGAGCTGTAGCTGGCTGAGGGTGGTATTCAGTGAAGAAGAGCACGTCAGCCCTGCAAATTTTTTTCTCTTGCACACATTGCAAAGTTTTTGAGCAGAAAATGCCCTCAAAGGGAAGGATCCATTATTTGATGGGGTTAGGGACTAAGGCAAGAACCTAATGTTGCCCAGTGGATGGAAACAAATGTAATGTAAGCAGCTCCCGTGAAATCTGAATCTCTAAGGCACTGTGTCTGGAAGGGCTTTCTATCACTTGCTTTCTAGTTTTACCCCTCTCCACGCTGTGAAAGACCTGTCTTTTTTTTCTCTTTATTTTAGAGTAGTAGTTAGAGATCATACACATTACAGAGTAGCAGACAGAAGTGAAGAGTAGGCAGGCACTGGCAAGCTTCCCACAGACTTCTGGTCCGATTCATATTCCTGTACTCTGACCCGGAAATCCTAGTGTTCATTCCCCTTTCATAGGAGAAGAGAAGCAATAAAATAGGGAAGAAAATGTCAAAACTAATTTTACCCAAATTAAATCTAAGAGAAGACTTCCATTGTGCTGTCCCTGTGCTTTCCTCCCTAGACTTGTGTCATCTTGATTACTCTTAATGGGGGAAAAATAATGATTTTGAATGTGTGAAAACCAGATCATGGTGAAGATTTTAAGGTGGAGCAAGCAGAACAAATTACTATTTAAACCAGTACAGAATACATCAGACTACAACAATCAAGATGGTCATAACCCAGATATATGCAAACAGCACTTGGGATTTTTTGGCCAGTCTTGCAGCATTTTGTATATTTCACAAAGATTCGGCTCCTGAAATCAAGAACTTACATACCAGTCTTCCCTATCAGTTAGAAGATCATTTCTGAAATGTGTGGAAGAGTCTGGAAAACTGAATCCTAAAGGCCATCCAGCAAGTAAAAGGAATTTAGAACAATCTCTCAGTTTCTGGGATCTGATTTATGACTTTTGTATACTTTCAATGGTCTGTAGTCATATAAAGAAATCCAGTTGGAGATCTTCCTCTCCTTTAAAGATTTGGCTTAGAAGTAATTATGAAGGAGTGAACCTGCAATGTTCTAGGTTTTTCTTGTAGAGTTTTAAGCTAAAATGTTCAGCACTTTCCAGAAATCATTCCTAAGTGCATATAGGGTGCATAAAACTCCTCCTTTCTATTTCTATGCACATGGAGTTCAAACTCTCAGCTGAGCACCTAGAAACACCAAAGCTTAGTCAATGTTAATGTATTGCAGTTACATTGCCAGCTCTAAGAGAAAGATAACATAGTACTAACAATTACACCAGCTAACACTGGTGATGGCCATCATGTGGCCAAACATCCATGCATTATCAAGCGAAGTGCTATAAAAATTACAATTTATAACATTCTCACAAAAACATGGCAAGAAACAATAGCATTAGGAGGTAATAGTTTATACTGGTTCACCATGAAATTTCATAGGACTAATGAGAATAGAAAGCTTAACTTGAAAACAATGTCAGTGCTGCTTTTTTGTAAATTCCTTTGTTTCCTCACCCCGTATGAACTACATATGGCAGAACCCCCCTGTCCTGTAACAGGATTCCTGCTTCAACCCACGAATCCGTTGTGTCCCATCTCTCTCCATGTCTCAGGGCTGTACCAGGCCTGAATCTTTTATTCTTGCAGCCACATTCACAGTGGTTCTCTTCTCTCTAACCAAAAATCCAATATAGGGTCTAAGAGATGCATATTAATCATTAAAAAGAAACAAACACAACCTTCCCTTCTCAAAAGAACCAAATAATTATGCTTGTGCTAGTCATGAAGAAAGAGGAAATTACAGACAGCCACAGGGCACAGAGTGCTTGACTCACCCCAGCTGTTCTCTAATTCTAAGATGAAAGTTTTAAAATCTTTCCCATTTTAGAATAGTGGCAAAAATGATGGCATGCAGCCATGGGCTGAGAATTGCTGCCCCACCCCACAGATGAAAAGCAGCAACATTTACCTCCAGTTTCCTTCTTCATAAGACTCACTTTTGTGGGGAAGGGAGGGAATTTAAAATCAAAAAGTTCCCTGAGGTTGTCTCAGGTATCCTTGTCCTTTGAACAACAGGGAGGATCAATCTGCAGTGCAGTGTGGAGGCATGTAGGACGTACTAATGACTTCCCATACCACACCATTTACTCTTCTCCCTTCTTGATGGTAAAGTTTAGCTTTAGTCCTCCTCCGATAAGTGAATTTTCACAAATCTTCAGTTGACAGTCATTTTTCTGTATGGGGAAAAGAGGGGTCAACTTCATTGTAGGGATTTGATAGGCAAAGAAGAGCAGAACTTGCTGTACCTACGAACATCAATGTGAAGCTGAGGGGCAGGTATAGGGTTGCTCACAGTGTGAACTATTGGGATGAACCGATATATTGGCATGGGAGCAATTCTTGTTTCTCCTGTTTCTCCTATTTACATTTAATTCTGACACTTAAACCACAGCCACTTCCGGCCACATCCTGAAAGCAATTTTGTACAATAAGAGCATGTTAGTAGCTCAAAGTGTACACTACACGCAATCTTGGAATTTTGCTTTGGACTAGAATTAGCCTGGTTCCACAGACTGAGTATCCCTGCCATATATTTGGTTCAGGAGTATCCACGAGACCAATCATTGTTTAGGATCTTTATATCCCAACTGGGGGTTGTGGTGCTCCTAAAGCAGGGTCTTTGTTTCAGTGCCTCCAAAACAAACCTAGTTAATGCATTCTAAAACCACTCCAATGCATGGAAAGCAGAGATGATTACAGGGCTCACTTCAAAACTGCACCATTGCTCCAAATGAAAACACTAATTCAGGTGAAGCCTCTCTCAGACGAAAAGTAATCATTGATGCAGGGTGTCAGGGAAGTGGTATTCTGATAAGGGTTCATTATAATACCTACAGCCATTACAGTGAATACCAGCAGCTCTGCATCTTCTAACACACAACTATCCTTAATTTACTGAAGTCCCCCGCAAATCCTTCCTCAAACACCGAAAAGCCTTATATTACATACAAAGGAAAGACGGATGGCTTGTGGTAAGCCTATGTCTGAACAAATCGTATGCCTTTCCTGAACACACTGTATCCCTTCCCTCAACAACAGGAAGAAACAGAACTATTTTTAAAAGTATTTCATTATGTTCCCTTGCTATGCATTGGACACGAGGACTTCAAAACATTACAGTCTAGGCTGTGGCTGATAACGATCAGATTTAGGAATCTGTATCACACAGAGTGTGGATGCAACACACTAAGCTGGCACAATAGCAGTGATTACCCCTTGTAAGGATAACAATGTACAGAAGTAGAGCAGATCTGCAGTTCTGCTTCCATTAATACTGGTGGATCAAGGAGTCTTCTCTGCTTCTACAGCATAACTGATCTGATCAGAATTGTCCCTGGGCTTCCAAAGCAGCAGTGCCCACGTGAGTCCTACCAAAGTCAGTAGCTGTAGTCCCTGAATATGAAGAACGACTGCCCCATGGCGATAAGAAAAGCTGACATACAGATTCTGAGAAAGGTAGCAAAGATCAAGCCCCATTGTATGACCCACTCAGCAAAAGTGCCAGGTCTGTGAAAAAGCTGCTACAACTTGGACTGAGTCTTTGCTTCCTCAGCAACTTGTTTGCTGTTTTTTGGACAAATGAGTATATTCATATTGCACAAGACATTACTGGGGGACCACAAGCTGAAACACTTCCTTGCCAAAATCTCCTGTTGAAGTTTGTAAAAGGTTGTCTATGTGAAGAGGAGATTTAGACCCATTAGCATTTTTCACCATAAGAATAAAAAGATTTACAATCAACAGTAAAAAAAAACAAAAAAGATTGTGATACCTGCCCTTAAGAGCATCCACTACTAGCTAGACAGCATAACTTATACACTGAAGGCTAACATAGTGATCCTTCAGGATTTTGCACTGCTGAACATCTTCCCTCCAGCAGCAGCTCTCAAACCACTGAAGGGCAACGGTCTGGTTTGAACACTGGCCTTGCTTAAACGTCTGTGCTTGTCCGACATCCCCCACCTGGATGAAATGAGATCAGATCCCAGAGAAGAGCCTTTCGGGACAACTCCTTTGCACTCACTCTTGCTTGCTGCCTACAGATCCGCCCTCAGCAAAGCTCTTCTCAGTATTTCTCCTGTCCAGCCAAATCAGATGCTAGGAGTTCAGTGCTCTACCTTTTATCCTGCCACATCACACAGGGAAATGGGGAAGAGCTGAGGGGGCAAAAGAATGAGAATACTTTCTTCTGTGGTGTACTTTTAAAATGAGACAGAAGAGACACAGTTCTGCTACTCTGTATGTAACTTTTTTTCAATCCCTCAGAAACCTCAGCTATTTTCCACAAATAATTTAAGAGCCTATTTTACACCTAGAAGAAACTCCCACCTACTGTAATCTGTTATTTCTGGTGCATCCTAGTATTCCGCACAAAACGCTCCTCAGGTCTGAACTCCATTTCTTCATTGACACTACCCACTGGTACACCAAAAAAGCATCCCTTTTCTTCAGGGCAGACATCCACTGCTACACCTTTTTTTCCTAAGAAAATCCCAAACATGTTTCTTTCATGTATCCTTCAATTATAACTACTCCCACTCTTGTATATCAGCCTATATATTCCTTGCATGTTGTACATCCGGATGAGACTGTAAATCCCTCCAGGCAGGCATCTGCTTAACCTACGTGTTCTAAAAAAAATGTAGATTGGGTCAGACTTGTTTTTTTCAGCTGAGGGAGAGTCAAGCAGAAAGGAAGAAAGAGAATAACCATAAGATAATTGGGAAAATGGAAAACAGAGAACAGTGGAATAAGGGGAAGGAAGGAGAAACAAAAAGGATTGGTGAAGAGTGGGAATAGAGAGCGAGCTAATATAGTTGATGAAAATACAACATTAGCAAGCACAGTGTGATTTGACAAGTGTGAACAAGCCCACACCAATGTTAAAAAGCACTACATCTGGCAATGTGTCAATGTTTAAGCAGCACTTTCCTTCTCCTTCCCATGCTGGGATTCTGCATCCTTGATATTCCCCCAGATCCACTTCTAAGCTGCTTAGGTCTACAGGAATACATTTGTAGAGGTGGATTGGACAGAGAACAGATATAAATCGGCAGTAATTACAGTTACTATCATTCTCTCCCTCCCCAGGTTACCTCGTTACAAAAGGAAAGATCAGCAAAACATTGCAAAATGCTGATACACACCCAAACACAGGGAATCATTTAAAACAGAAATGTTGGGGTTAACCATATGGCGTTTAACCTACCTATCCCCTTGTGTACATTACTTTTACTCTAGCAAATATATGGCAATGAGATCACTTGTCTTTTGGAATACAGCAGCAGTACTGGGGCACTAAACTCAGCAGCTGCAGAACCTTAACTGGGGCAGGATACATATGTGAAAGGAATTTTTAAAATTTCCTCTAGCAACTTTCTTCAGGAACCCAAGTTGATATTTTTCTTAAGGAAAACTAGGCTGTTTCCCTGTTAGTACATGATAAACTCTGCATGTAGATATGCACGCAGATTTGATCGTAAGACCTACCAGTACATTATCAGTATGCACCTACACACACACTTGCTATGTTTATGGACATAAACCTCCTAGATTTGCCACATGTTAATCATTAGTTTTTAGCAGGTTTATCCTGTGTTGTTTTCAGCTAGGGTTTGAATGTTCTTCTACGTTTAACCATGTTCAAGCACATTTTATTCTTTTTTTACCGATGTGTCCATTGGTGGGTATCCATCATTCCAGCTGATGACAGCAGGCCTCAGTACAAACTAGAGCTCTCTATTTAATAACATAAACTACCAAATCTCTCATGCTTTTTGATTTTGGAGCTATTATGGAAGCAAAATATGAATCCTCAATACTTCCTTCTGCTTGAATTGCATTCAGTATTGTCCATTGTCAATTTACAATAACCAGAACCACAGCAATACAAACTTCCTGTTACTTATCAAGCGTTTGCTGCCGTAAAGCTCGTATGAGCAGATTGTTGTTTAATTCTCATATGTTCAAGCATTTGGAAACTATCAGTCATTTGGAGGGGGGGAGGCAAGAAAGGAAATTCCCAAGATTTTGCATGTAGGGACAAATTCAGCCCCTGATTAACAGGTGCAACTGTTGTTGTTTTTGCCAGATTTATTCTTGCTTCTAGCAGGACAGAGCTGAAAAATCATGTGCCTAATAAAACAGATTTATCATCTAGATAAAAATAGTTTCTTTATACTCTGCACTCCGTGTCCTGTGCAGCTAAGGAACTCTTCAAAATTCTTTTGTTTTTGACAATAAAATGGTTCCCATGGCAACACCATCTGATGTCACAGAAACAAGGCATGTGAGGTCATAAATCCTTCAGAGGAAAAAACAAAATCACAAAGGAGGCACAAAAAAACTTTACATAGCTGTGATTTGAGGTTAATATTGGCAGCTTTGTTCTGTAAGACTTGCTTTCCTTTCTTTTTTTCTCCCTAAATATTTTATTAAAATAAAAAGTGGAAAGATTTGCCCCAGGAATTTCCTGTTGGCTGTTGTCCAGAAAACAGAGAATGCCAGCAATAATGTGAACAATGCAAGTTCCTCCTAGGCCTGCTTCGAGCAAGCTTCCAAGTCCTTCTATAACTTGGCTGACATAGGACAGTGCTTTGGAGAGGTTACTGTACTCTATAGCCAGAGGTTTGTACAGCAACATTTCAGTTTCTCTCCTGTTCTTTCCCCTGCTCCAGCCTCCAGGTTACAGGAATCCAACTGTTCATGTTATTAAAATGAACATCTTACTACTGTACAATGAAGAATACTTTAAACAACTTGCTTTGCAGGGAAAAAAGAGCGGCTTGCATCTACTGTGTGATGAAACGCAGGACATTGCCAGCACAGAGGATTAGAGCAGATGAGATGTGACTGTCAGCCAGACACTGTGTCAGTGGTCAGTCCCAGTGTTTCAAAGGGAAGGGCCCAGAAAACCCACAGAAAGGAGGTAGCTGGGAAATAACATGCTTACTGTTTTTTTCCTGACCAGTGGTCAACATGCCTTTGAAAGGCAGTACGCTTGCAACCGTGTGTACACACATGTACACCCAGGCATGCACGCACACACTACTGGGTTTTTCCTTTCCTGCGCCTTGGCAGAACCTAGCCATTTTCCTCTTGTAGCTATTGCCTTTTACTCACTGTAACTTAAGAATCGGGCATCTGTTAAGTGGTTTGTAAAGTTTAAATAAGAAAGTAGCCAGCTCACTGAGAATCTGACATACTAGTCAGAGAGAGACATCAACAGAATTTCAGGTCACATGAATAAGATTTTAAGAACTGAATTTTTAATGTGTTTTATATGTTAATGCACATTTAAGAGTATAGATGAGTTTTTCACAGCTTTCATCCATGGATCCAAAATAATTTTTAAATGGGTTTCTAGTTTAGGCTTAGCTCTTTTATGAGGTAATGCAAAGGACGTTCTACCAATGAGAAATATATTCAAGCTCCCAAGTAGACCATGGCAGCAAAAATAAACAAACAATACCTTATTGTCAAGTACAAACATCCAAAATTTATGAGTCAGGAACTTGAAAAGATACTTGTTTAAGTTAGAGACTATATTAAAAAGAATAGATTTTTATATTACTTTTTTGCCCCAGCCTTAACAGTGCACTGAGTTGCTAGTTCAAGCTTTTGCCCCAGTTAGGTAATTAGAAGTGTACCCTTTATGTAATGAAACAGATTTCACATATTTGCATTACTTCAGGAACTGGAATTTTTTGAAAATACAGCAACTATCCTGAGACTCAATAAAATCATGAGAGTTGGCAGCACTGTGTTTAGGACAGGAAGTAATGAATGGTAATGCTTTCCCTCAAAACTCCAGGGATAGGTAGAACACAATTACTAAAGTATGAATTTACACCAGGCTGTGCTTGAATATGCCCTCTGAAAAAAAAAAAAAAATTCTCTTATGACCAGAAGAGGGAAAGGTTACCGGGTGTGTAACACATCATTATCAACGCATACACTGTACTTCAGTGCCTCCTGACAGGTCAGAACTGGCTTCAGGAATACTTTCTGCTCTGCCTTTGCTTTCTGCAATGTTTGGCATTCATCTGCAAAAATACTGACTCAGAGCAGGGCAGCTTAGGCGATAACAAGATCACAGCACAAACATCCCGGCTTTTATACTACTGGGGTGTAACACAGCAATGCAAAGTGTTTCAATCAACTGTGAGTAGTGGCTAGTCCAGACACAACCCGTCACCAACCATCTCTTTAGTAAGTGGAAGTTAATTTAACTATAACGTAGCATTATGCCCACAGGTACAGATTACTTTTCCATAACAACTAAACATATTCAGAAGGTGAAAACAGATAGTGGTGAAGTACTTGGATGCGTATTTCAGAATGGTCTGTCTGCGGAGTAGAATTTCAGACAGAGCTGTTGCCATGTTGGACGTTGGCAGAAGAGGGTAATTACCAGTGATGACCTAAGAGTGCTATATATACTTATACCACATACGTGGTCATGGAAACCACCACAAAAACTGCTGTATTTTCAAAACTATGACATAAATTTCAAACTATTATATGAATTAGCTTTATACTTCACAGCTAGGGTGCACTAGCCTCTTTCTATACCATTCACAGCATAGTTACTATAGTAACTAAAGTATTGCAAAAGAGAGGAAGATGCTAAAATGAAGCTAAAAAAAAATAAATTTAAAATTATAAAGACTAAAGAAAGGAAGTGTCTTTACAAACCCAAGAAACACAATGTGAAGAACGCAGGCACAGTTTTATGGCCATTTTTGGGGACTACCAGCACCACCTTACTCAGGATCTTGTCACTTAAATTCAGGTAAACTGTTTAGCCAGATAGTTCTGTGGCACCCAGCACTGCAGTAGCTAGGCATACCTAGACTCCATGATTTTATTCCCTTCATCAACATGCAGAACTGCAGAAAGAATTTCCTCTGTCTTCCAATTAATACTGCAAAGATTTAAAATCCATGAAAATGTCTATAGCTTGTATCAAATGTAGTGATCATCTCTGGGAGGGGAGACCGGTTTCTGAAATCTGCAAAGAGTTTAAAATTTCACATTTTCAAGTTTCATGTGCAAAGCAACTTCTCTGGCTTTAGCAGAGGAGTGTGGGAGTGACAAATCAACACACAGAGTAATAGAAACCGTTACATAATATTACATGCTAAAGAGAAGAAACCTTGACAGAACAGGCTCTCTAAAGTCAGGGATTAAAAAAGTTTTGTGCATCACTTTAGCTGTGTGTATGTGTATATTCGTACAGTGCAGAGTCTGATATTCCACTATTGACTACATGCAGATCTTAATGTAAAATTATTGTATCAGCACAATATTCACTCCCATTCTACAGCTACACAATGCAATCTAGCTGTGGGACAGTAAAACTAGATACAAAAATAGAAATTCAAGAGCTTCAACTAATTCAACATTCCGTTGCTCAAGGATATTCCTGATAAAGCCTATAGTACTCTTTCTATGTCAGCAGTTCTCTTGCCTCAACACTCTTTGATATTGTCTGCTTAATAGGAAAGCTATTGCAGTATTTTTTGGTCGAAATGTTATTCTGTTCTCTGATGTCTCCATGACACTGTCAAGAAAAGCCACTCTCTCCACCATATACTGGCTAGTCGTTTAAAGGATGCTTTCTGCAACTGACATTTCCCAAACACTTTTCAGAGAATGTGAAAAGCAGTAAAAATGGTTTCTGCTAAATCTCTTGGGACTGGAGAGGTTCAGCCATTAGCCATTCAAAGGCTCTGGCAGCTGGTCAAAATCACATGTCAACCACAACAAGCTAACCCATTTGGCTGAAAAGCAGACAAAGAATACATGGAAAATTGCCATCACAATCAGTTAAATAATAAAAACATAGCAGACCATTTGGAAATTTTCTAAGACCTTCGTTCATTTTGCAAATATTTTGCAAACCTCAAAAAACAATCAAAGTTCAAAAATGAAGGTTTTGTCACCCGTTATTTTGGTTGGCTGCAACAAACGGGGCAACACTCCAGCTCAGCTTCAGTGTACTTCAGGTAGCAAAACCTCGCATCTCACTAACCACTGAACTAATGGTGATATAAATCAACTTCGAACAATTGGGGAGGGCAGAATTGCATAGACACTTAACTCCTATCCCCTCGTTCCCTCTTTACCTTGAATCTTAATGGTAGATTTCAGAATTTTAGCAAGAAAGAAGGAAAGAAATTGAACTTCCTAATCAGCCAAACCAAATCATACAAAAAGCATCTAACAAAAAGTTCTAAGCTTCTCCCACTGAACCTGAATTGACAAGTTCACCTGTATTTCTCATTCCTTTTGATTTTTCTCTTTCCCTCAACACACAGAAAAGGTAGCACATACTCTTCAGACAGTCTAATATTTTTTTAATCAAAAGGAAATTAAAGAAGAGGCAATGATGTACATTCCTTCTGGGGAAAGTAGAAGCCTCATTCCTATCCTGTCTTAAAATAGCCCGATTGAACTACAATATTTGCATTACAATTCTAGGTCAGCTGCACCATGGGATTATGTGTGCAGATCAGAGGGTTGTTTAGTTTTTATTTTCAGCCTTGCAGATTTTTCACATTATATCCATTCTGCTGCACATTCCTCCTGATAACATATATCGATGCAGTCTGGAACAATTGGAGAGATTTACTCCCTGGGTATCTGGAGTAGGAAACAAGGCCTACGGCGGTTTTATTCACTGGAAGTGGAAATCTTTGCTGCAGAGTATCAGGTGTCAGAGTAGACAAAAGAGTCTTTGATCCTTTTCAAACATTGGTTCAGATTCTGATATTCTCTACTTCTGTATCAAATTATAGCATTCTTCACTACAGTACTCTGGATTTTACCTGGAGTACATAAAATGAGGACCAAGCAATGCTTACGAGGTGTCATCTGGTAAAAAGTCTTCCCTATCAACTACAGCTGACCAAATGTCTACTACAGCTCAGCAAAAGTTTCCAATTAATTTCACTTTCTTCACATATTGTATGTCAAATTCTTGACTACATTTTTATCTGAATAATTTGCAAACTTATTCATTGGATAATTCTGGATCTGCTGAAGGGTCTTGGTGGACAGTTCATACACACAATCCAGGCTGAGCTACCTAGTGACACAGATCAGGTGTTTTTCTACATTTCTCTTCTGGCAGCAGTGACTTAGTAATGCATGGATCTCGCAAAGGCCCAACTACACAGAGCAGCATTTCATACTCATTGCACTTTACCAGTTTGTGTGTAAGAAGCAGAGCACTTGTTGATCACAAAGGGCAATTTTAAGTATTAATTAAAGCTATTTAAAATCCTTTGCTGAAGGGCACTGCAAGAATATGAAATATTACTTACTGCCATGTACTGAAATAGTGAACAAATCCACACAATTACAAAAACTAGAGACCAAAGAGACTATCTAGTCCCTAATCCTGATCAGTTCAGCAATTAGTGTATTCTAAGAATTTTATTCAGTCTTAGTCAGTGACTGTACTTCTGTCATATTTCTTAGAAATGTGCTCCTCTGTACGCTGACTCATAGGCAAGAACAAATTTCATCATCTCATATTACCTTAAGAAATTACACTCCTTTTATCATCTTTAATGTTTTTTTCCCCAGAGTTTTTCCTTAGGGTTTTATGCTGCATGTTCTGGGTTTTATTTTGCAACCTCACAGCATTTGTGACTTTCTGAAGCATTTTAGATTATCACACCATTTCTTTCTTGCATTTCTCTTCCAAGCTGTACATAAAAAACTCTTTTCACTTGCCTTCATGAATCAAACCTCCAGATAGTTCATGCTCTGAGTTGATGCTGATCTGAATTTCCCCTACACTGTAAAAATCTTTCTTCTAATAGAACTTGTACACAGACTACAAAGCACATGTTTTAAGGAGGAAATCACTGGACAGGACCTGACTGGAGCAAATGAAAAAGAGTACAATCTTTTCTAGAAGAAGTCAATGTTCCTGACTCTGTACCACTGAGAGAGATATTTTATGTTCCTTGGATACTTTATCCTTACCACATCGTTATAATTTCAAAGTGATCCTGCTGGTATACTCATCTTCGTGTTTTGAGAAGTGAAAACACTAGGATTTAGTTTGATAGCAAAAATCTTTCCATTTATAAACATAAGAAACAGTTTAGATAAGGCCAAGCAGTTGATGAACTGTAATTACTTTCATGATTGATTAATAATAATACATGTGCATGTCCTATTATTTTTGTTATTCCTTTATTATAGTTATGGATATACTGATACGTAGGAACCTCACTCACTGATTTCTATACTAGTGTGATCTGCGTCATCCAAATCAAGGGGAAAAAAAAGGCCACGACTCCAGTTTCGTGTCTGTAGAAGACATTTGATTTTCTATAATATGAAGTCTGATCAAGAAGCCAGAACATGACATACATTCCAACATTACCTACACCAAATTGATTAAAAGCTGGCTGACAGGCCTTAAAATCTAACAACTTGAAAAAAGCTCCCCCTCTCACCCTGCTTGACATGAGTCTTTGCTTTGAGTGACTTCTGGATATATAATATATATTCTACAAGGACAAAAAAGACAGTTTTTTTTAAAGCTACCTACAAATGTACACAAAACAACTCTCTTTTCCCTTTCCCCATTCCCTTTCCCTCTGTCTCTCTCACTCTCGCACACACAGTGGAGACCTGAGATAGAAAAGCCACAGTTACCTCCTCAGCAGAAAACACTAACAGCATTTCATGTATATTAATGAAGATGCATTGAACATCTTTCATTGTGACTGAGCTAAACAGTGTTTGAAACCCGTAAGATATTGAGAGGGAGAGAGAGAGAAAGAGAGTAATATTATAGAAATAAACAGAACAACAGTCTGAAGAAGCCAAGGGCAACACACAGATTTTTCACTTCCTCCACGCTACCATCTGTAATGGAGAGAGCACATCAGAAGTCTCATCAGGTTCTATATGCTGACTATGAATACGATACTCTTGAGTACTTTTTTATGGTTTAATTTTGTTTAATGTTATTGTTGCTAATATCCACTTAGAAGCATGGAATTAAAATGTTTTTTTGTTGCTGCTATCATATTTTTCTCTTTGGCAGACTGATTATTTAGTCTTCACTTCTAATGGGACTTGAAAGGAATATGACGTGCAATTCTTTTGTGCACAAGGTTTTTCCTCGGTGTCTCGGTTCAGCAATGCCCAAGGTGGTTTAGTAGTTAACTTTCACTCCCTCTGCTGGCTCTCAGGCATCAGAGCAGAAGATATTATTTTGTTTAGGTCCTACAAAAACACAGTGTGTTTACTATCCCTTTTTTATACAGAAAACAATGGTAGCATTTAAAAGAAATTCCTGACACTTTAAAACAGTTCTGGATACATGTTTATGCATTTTGCAAGTTCATTGAATGTTTTAGTCCCCCCGGGCTTTCCAAGGCACTCTTCAGGGCTTCTAACCAGCCAGGTAGACAGCCACAGTCTAACAACACAACAGAGTCAACACTTCAATGTATTCATTGCCAGTCTCACATTTGATGTCACAGTGAGAATCTTACGCCATCAGACTTTTACAAGGAAAAGAGTACATTTGACGTAGCTATCCGCCAAGACTATGAAGACCTTTTGGAGAAAATCAGCAGCATTTACAATTCTAGAGAGAGAAGTATGAAAGATGGATGATGAGCAAACCAATAGCACGTAGAAGGAGAAGACCAATTAATCCTCTGAATAGTAAGGGGAGCTCAAATTGAAAGATTCTGTCATGCAGGCCTACAAAAAATGTTGCCAACAGCAAACGTGATTCCTGGTCATAATACAGCGCTCTTTTAGCCCATCATTCATGGCCCTCTTTTATGTAAGAGTTGTGGAATTAGCACATAAGAAAACAAGGATACTCTCAACCATTTTGCAGCATTGCGCAAGAACAACCTCACTATCTGCATCTAAAATACAAAGGTCATTTTCAACCTTACAGCTGGCCTTTGTGCTCTTCCATCATCACAGCTGACATAGCTGACAAGTTTATCTATCTTAACTGTAGTCTCCCTAGCTCAGCAACAATTGCTGACAAGTATCTCTCTGCTTTCAAAACAAGCAGAACACCGGGTTTTCTGCAAAACCATGTCTGGAGTGATCAAGGGATCCTGTACTCACCCTAAATCTGTTTTAGAAGAGTCTGGTTTTATTTCTGCTATTCTTCATGATCCTCCATAGAACTGCTGTCTCCAACAGCAAGACCAGTTCCTCCAGGGCTGCCTGCATAGGAGTCTGGCAATCTGCTGACAGACTATGCAACCAGCACTGGCCTTCCATCTCACAGTAAGTCACCTTCTACTGAAACTTTCCTAATACTGTGAAGACACCGACAGCTCTCCTTGGAGTTTAACAAGTCAGTGTCAGCAACACCAAAACAAAACACTTATGATCAAGACACCTGAACACAAAGCTGTTACAATGTTCTCTCAGTATCTATGGCAAAATGTCAACCTGGTGGATGAAAGAGAGAAGAGAAAGCTCACAAAGAATCAATTAACAACTTCTCAGCACTTAAAATTCACGCCTGTTCCTCCTAGGTGGTCTGTTTGCAGATGGCAGTACAGAGAGATGGTGAAAGTAAAAATTGTCATGTCACATTGAAAAAGCAGTCACCACCAGCTACAACAATCAATAGTAACAGAAAACCTTCCAGAAGCTACAAAACCTCAGTGCCATAAAGAGATGTCTAGAGACAAAGGTTATGATAATGACCAATAGACCTAATGCATTCTGTTCAGAGCCAAGCAAAATCCAGGCCTGACACATACACATTTTTAAGGATGGCATGAAGCATTACAGGAAGATCACAGAGAGATACAAAATGAAAACTAAATTATTAGAAGGAGTCTCTTAAATTTATTTTTTTTTCACCTCCTTAACAGATACCATCAGAAGTCCACTTTCCTCAGGATTTCTGATGTTTTTCTGGGAAAGTCTAAAATATATTTTGGACTTGAAGAAAATGAATATAATCTGACTACAGGTCTCTCAATGATAATCTGAAAGACATCCATGTTCAGTGAATGTCTATATACATCCAGGAATGTTCTGAAAATTGTCTATATTGTTGATCCCTGGTTAAGTGGCTTTGTAAGAGACATGCATGCAGCAAGAGCATGGTTTAGCAATGTTACTAACTTCCCTAATGGATAATGTTATCTGGCAGGTCAGTGTCCACTGACTGCAGTGGCTGCTCCTACAAGGTGACCTTCTGCTCTTGTGAAGTGGAAGTAACACGATCGCTGCAAAAGTGCAGAGCACAGCTGAGAAAGTCATAAGCGAGACAGAGCTGCAACTACCAAAAACTGAGGAGCTTTTCCTTTGATATGTTAAATAAAGCCCCCTTGAGGCAAAAAAAAAAAAAAAATTACCTCCCAGATCAACCAAATGTCACATGGGACTCTACAAGCATGTAAATAGGTAGAAAGAGTCCATCATTTTTACAGGCCAAACATAAACTGATAGGTCATATATTCTTCAGACCCTAGGCTCTTTGACACTGACAACCATGCATTAGAAAGAAGTTGTACCTAAAAGGAAAAAAAATTAAGTCCACCACTATTTTATGTATTAATTTCACTTAAAAACTGCCATATAGAGTGCAACTTGAATTACCTGGCATATACTGGTGATCTAACACATTTGAAAGGATGGTACCTCACTGAAGACTACTGCCAGACACCCATGTGTTGGCATGAAGGTTGAGAGAGACTTACTCAGCATTTACCTTGGCTTCACAGGACCCATACAGAAGCATGTGCCAATATGGGAACAGGCCAAATGTGTAATCGGAGTAGTTTAGAAACAACACTTTCTAAATTTCAGTCACCTTAATTTCATTGAGTCATTTGGAATCCAGGTCGGAGCGAGAACTCCCTGTTTATGTCTAAAAGGACAGATGCACAAGAATGAACTTTCCTGGCCTTCTCTCACTCTGTCTATGGTAGGTGGATAGAAATGGGGCAGAACAAATTATGCACAAGCCCAGGACTTTGCCCAAAGCTATAACCTAGTGTAAAATCGTGGAATCATAGCCTGAAAGAGCCTTGTCACCTAGTCCTCCCTGCTCTGCAGCAAGAACAATTTGTGCTTATACAAATTCTTCTAAAACCTTTCAACATCCCTAAGAAATCTATTTCAGTGCTTTCTTACCATTGTCATTAGAAAAGGTTTCCTAAAATCTTGTCTGAGCCTTCCTTGCCCAACTGTAGACTTTTTTTCTTGTTCTATCCACCATGAAATGAAGAAAAACTGATCTCTTCCCTCTTTACATTAGCCTTTTATGTCCTCGAAGACGAATATCGGGCCCCTTTTACAGTTGGATGAAGAACTATATTTTTGCTTTTGCTTCAGAAAAAGGACCAATGCTATTTGCAAGAGTATCCCTCAAGTTGAGTTATAAGTCTGCACTAGTAATCTGAACATCCACGTATCTTCTCCTTGTCTCACCCTAGAGCACACTCCATCAGTACAAGACCACAAAGATCTCTACAAACTTTACTTGTCGAATTGAATCCCACGCAGGCTGCAGGAGGCCTGACTGGGAAAGAAGAAGGAATTGACACCTCTCAGGCCCAAGAAGCGAATTCACCATTATACTTTCCTAAGTTGGATTTCAGTGGAGCCAAAGCTGCTTATGGTACTGCAACTTTGATCCCTACTGCTTCTGCTGTTCCCTCAGTCACCTGCCAAAGTGTAAGGCAGTTGGAAATTTTGTGGTGTCTGGGACGTCAGCTTTAGGTTCTCCAGAATTCCATGGTTTGCTGCAAATAAATTGAATTGACAGATTCTCCCTCTTTTCTTTGATGGAAAAGAGGCATACACCACTGTGCTTGTGAACACCCAGGAGGCCAGTCTCAGGCCTAATGTTACTGTATAGCGTACAGTCCACAGAGAAGATAAAACATGGACAGCTGAGGAATACATTCTTGGCTCCAAACTCCATTTATTCAGTCATTCCAATCACTGCATGCTGCAGCTTCATTCTAGCAGAACTAACTCTAATGAGGAAGATACTTCAGTCAATAATTCTGCTTTTTCAATAGTGCATTTGTGCTGAAAAGAAGTTGGAAATGCTCAGTGTAAGGATTTTTTCTGATGTAGGCATGAAACATAACTGGAACACTCCATAATACTGTAGGCCCCACAAATCAGAAATGAGAAACAGGACTCCAGTGATTGACAGTAGGCCTGGTCCATAACTTCAGCTGAAAAGACATGCAAATTTGTGGGGACCAAATCAGAGTGTCTCAAGAAAACCCAAATCCACATTTTCAAGCTAGCCACTCTGTTCTAGTACTTCAATGGTTTGAATCAAAACTCTTCATGTGAATTCTTCTAAACCTCAGAGTTATTGAAACAGACACCTCATTTTTTAGACCCACACCAGAGTAATAAAGGGTTAACATGTAAAGGTGTAAGGATTTAACTAAGTAATGAGGAGGACACTGGTATTCCCAACCTGACAGAAAATTGAAGGCAGGGATTACTTCCTGCAATCTGCTCAAAACAAAATAAAACCACTAATCTTGATGGAATAAAAAAAAGCCTTGTTTCTCTGCAGTGATCCTTGAACAGCAGAGCATTTGAGCGCAATAGAAGCAAAGCCAGCACTTGGCTTGTAGTGCATTAGTGCTCTATCACCTCTACTGCCACAGTGAACCATTACTTACTAAAAGTGCTCTCTAGACGGGCCCCTTCTGGGACAGCGTACCCATCACTTTCTGCAGGGTAGTTTGGAGAATTCTTCCCTTTCTGTTGGACAGTCCCCTGGGTTTCCAAACCTCATGCATTATGGATAGGATCTTAATGGAGACTGCCTGCCTAAGCACTGCTTGCTGAGCCTCTCAGCTCAAGACAGCCACTGCTACGCTGCGCTTTCCGCTTCTCTTTCCATCTTCTGTATGCCAATTAGACTCAAATTTTATTTCTGTTCTATCTGTATGAACCCCATTAAAACCCGATTCTGCTCATTTCCAACGGCTTTCTTTAAATGAAACTACTTTCCCTCTAAGGGTTCTCCCAGATTCAGAAGCAAATCCATCTGCAATTACCTGACATGCTGCCAGCTCATGCCACTTGGACCAGTCCCCCCACTTCGTACTGAGAGAGAGCTTCCAGCTTATGGTTACCTCCTTGGCACTTTGCAGCCTGCCACTGTGTTGTCCATCTTTGCCCTGCCTGATAAAAAATACCAATTCTTGTACATAACTGCCCTCAACTTACATCTCTCTACTGTAACACAATACCAGAATATTCTCTGTAGTACTGGCCATACAGGCATTAGCTCTAATAGTTAGTGGTCTGTGCAAATGCACCAATGATTTAACTTTAGACAGAAAAGAAACTTGCTCATAAAATATTTGTCAGTATCAATAGGCAATTAATGTCCAATAACCGCTTAATGAAGAGTCTCCCAGATTGAATGAAGCTTTGTAGCTATGCCCTAATCTTCTTTAGCTAAGAAACTTGGGATATTTTATGAAGGTTATGGAACCTTACCATTGTTACAGAGAAATGTGAATGGCTTCATGTCTTCTCATACAGAAAAGGAAGAGGCAAAAGAAATATTTTTCTTCCAGAACACGAATAATCTCCATTTTCTATGACTCCTTGGAGAAGAAAGGAAATAGCTTCAAGAGGGTGCAGTGAGGCTCTCCACGTCTTTTCCTGGTGATGATTATAGCTGTTAAAAACAGAAAGCTGTTTTTTTGAAAATTATGCCAGTGTAGCTTGACAGCAGACAACGAAATTGTCTAACCTCCATGAACAGAGGATCTACTCCTTTCTCCTTTCTGGTTAGCCATCCTTGTTCTTTACTACAAGTGGATATGAAAACTCTTTCTATTAAAACATGGTACCCTTCTACAAACAATTGGAAACAGAAGGTGCTTCAGATTTGAAGGAGACTACAATGACAGAACGGTCTTTGAAATCAGGCAGTTTGAGTAATACTTGAAATCTAGTACATTGATGCTGAGGTTGTTTCAAAAGATAATGAGGACTGACGCAGACATGAACATTTCTCTCCCCAAAGAGGCTTTCTTGGGAAAAGGCTGATTCTCCACTGAAGCTGGAGGAACCAGGGGCTTCACAAAACAATCTCAGATGGAAGTGGTTTTGCTGACGTATTACCTGCTGACAGGTTTATTTTATTTGTAATATTCTTCGCACAAATGTGCAAAAAAGCATAATGTGATGTCTTCCTTCTCCTCACAAGTTCCCACCTGAAGGTTTCTACATGGGAGGATTTCCCTTCTAATCATCCCTATATAATGCCAGGAGCAGAAACATTTCAGGCTGTTACACAGAAATGATACCCAGCCTTTCCTGAGCTGCTCTGGTTTTATTGTCTGGAACCTATCCATGGAGAAGGAACAGAGTCAGACTAAAATGACTAAGAAGCCACAATAGAGATATAGGAAGTAATTAAAACATTTTGTAGTTAGAAATAGTGAACTCTTTGGAGCAGGAATATGTCTGGCTATTTTAAGAATTGTAGTAGTCCTTTGTTGAGCTATAAAAATGAGTAGCACTTACATATACAACAGCTAATAATAAATGTAATGGTATTTTATAAAGCATGCATATAAAATGATAGCACAATAAACTGTAAAAACAGAGTATAAATTGTATGTTTTGTTCAACCCTGGCCACCTCACCTGTGTTCTGTACCTTAACCCTCCTCTCCAAGGATTTACCCTAGTTCAGACTCTATGAACAGTTAGAAAAACAGTTGCTACTTAAAATGCAGCACAGGAAAAACTGCCAGAAGACTGTTTTCCTTTCCTTTCTCTTCCTCTAGTTACACAGGTCCAGAGTGCAGGATGGATAGTAGACACTCCTGCATTCTTGCTAAGTTTCAAGGTCTATTGCTTAAATCCTCCAGGGCTGGATCTGGATGCTGTAAACCGACTGGCCCACTGCTGACAAGTCCAGGGAAAGGCATAATTCCCGAGAAAGGAGAAACAAAGCAATCACAAAGCACTTCCTTTTAGTCACTGATTCTAGCTAAGCAAAACTTCCTGCTCACATAACGATTGAGAAGCTGAGGGCTGCTGCTTTTTCCACCTATGAACAGCAAACTTGTTTTTAACTGTGGCTGCAGCCTCTGGGCATCAGCAAAGTTCATCTGAGTTCAAAAGAGGGTAGGAAGCCATATTTACTTTGGGGAAATCCTGAGTAAAAATAACATGCTTGTGTACTCTGTAACACATGCACAGTGAGCTTAACAAATCTGGGACGTGCAAGACCTTCTCTGTAGCTTGCTTGCAGCAGTACCCAATGTTCTGACCAGGCCGCTGGACTGCTCAAAATTCAAGCAAATGGATAAAATCCTCAAATACCATCCAAATAATATACTTTTGGAGGGAAAAAACAAAGATGTAGCCAAGATTACACAGTATCTGTCTTCAAATAGGGAGGTAACACTCTAGTTACTCCTTAGCTTAGGCAAAGTCAAGTACAGGAGCCCAGTTTTCCTTAGAGTAACAGAACTTCTCTTTCTTATTTCGCTTCACTGGCCACCACTATTGTTTTCTTCAAGATTTCGGAACTTAAAGACCTTATATCCTCAAGGATATGTATGACATAGACTTACTGCTGTAATAATATAACTCCCTGGGTGAATGTTTTTACGTTGGAATAAGCATATCCATATGGTAAGCCACGCTGGGATAGCTAGAGCATTGGAATTGCACCTCCTTTGGTAGGCAGGTCAGCAGAAGTTGCTATGTGGACAAGGCCAGGAAGACTGGCTCCATCGCCCAACCTAACCTAATAATAACACAGGGAACTCACTAGATCTAGTAGCGAAAGCTGTCTTTCAGTGTTCTCATCTTTTTAAAAACCTGAAGAAGCATAATGTCCTCCTGGTCTACATCCATAACCACCAACAACACAGAGCCAATCAATTTCTCATGAACTCTAAAATACTGGTTTCCAAGTCTGATGAATTTTTAGATAACAGCCTTATGATCAAACGCAAAGGCACTTTTGAAAGCATGTATATGAAGGTTCTCTCTAACACCTCTGCATTACTATTCCCTGGCACCACGGGTGGGTGACATTGGAGTGAAGCGGTTAACAGAAGAAAAAGAGTTGGATAGCATAGTTTACAATGGCTTGGGAAGTTCTGCAGGCACAAAAGGCAAAACGTAATGTCAAGCAGATGGCTAAAAACAGGAACCAAAGCAGAAAGAAAAAAAAAAGTTGCTTGAGCAACACACACACTTTTACAAGGTCTCATTGGCAAACCAGGACAATGACTCTTTTGTACGAGGAAAATAAATTATACAACGTAGAGCCATATCACCCTGCACACAAAGCTGCATTAAATGAATTGACTGATTAATAAATCAGACATCAAGAGCTACTAAAAACTGTCCAGGAACTCTCACTCCTGTATCCTTCATACGTACACATAACTGGCACACTATTGTTTTAAGCGGTCAGAATCGTATCTTATCACATGTGAACATCATAAGCCCTTTAGAGCAAAGAGCCAGTGCAGATTCTTTTTTTAGCCTAAATGTTAAGAGCCTTTGCTTCTGGAACAGGACAGTTCAAATTCTATCTCCAGTTAAACACAAAGCCCCAAGTGACTATAAAATGCAGTAGTGACATCTGTACAGTTTCTAAGGCCACAGATTGTTTCCATATTCTAATTACTACATCTCATTACAATGAAGAAAAATCACTTTTTTTTTTTTTGAGTCACAGATGTGAAAGGAAGATCTTGTGGTTGAAGTAAGGGATTCACAGAATCCAGAGGCCTAGATTTTTTTTCTCCTTCCAACTATATTGCAGACTTCCAGTGCAAGAACACTCACTTTCCTCCACTGAGTCTTGGAAGACTTAACAAATCTGTGTTCATAAAGCATTTTGAGGTCCTAATTTAAATGCCTCATACTGTCACAAAATACATAAAATACCTTACAAGCAGAATTTTTATTATCACATATTAGAAAGTTTGAAAAGAGGAGATACTGAATTTATTCTGTATGGCTGTTTTTTTGTGTTAACTTTAGTTTTGGAACACTAGACAATTAGGAGATACTATACAGTATTTGAATTTCCAAAAATGTAATCCTTAATTAAATCACAGTTGCGTGAAAAAAGTCCATACAAGATAATATTCAATTCATGCCGTTCTGCTAACCTTCCAGCCTTTCTAAGGCATCCAAGGAGCACGTATATTACAAATATTGGTTCAGTCAGCAGAGAAACGCCACTGGTATGATCAACCACCCTGTGATGGTGTTTTCAGCCCAGTGTCATATACTACTAATGTAATTGTATTTCAGTTTAACCCAGCAATAAACCTAGTACTGACAGGAATCTGCGATTCTTCACCAACATTTATAGACTGCAGCATCTTCTTCGGAAACACTGAGTTTCGTTAGAATACTAAAGCAACAGCTGGCATGATAAGGTATGCATACTTGTGTCCAAAAATATGCACTCTGGGTGAGGTACGAGGAACAAGGTCAAGGGACATGTGCCTTCAGGTCTCGGTACTAGCTGGAGAGCACTCGTGGTGCAGGGGTACTTACCTGGTGAGACCCAGTGGGGCAGCACTCTTTTAAAAGGGTTTTCCATACCACACGACTTAGGAAGTCACCGACGGACTACCAAAGACTTTAATGAGATTTACTCAGATAGAAGTTTTTAAATGCACAAAAAATCACTGGGTATGAATCCCCCACTGAACCTCTAGAGCCAGAATACCAAAAATGCTATGAAAAACCCTGTTGGGATTTTTTGTGAAACATAAGCAAATTAATTCAAAGGACACTCCATACACTCTCTTCTTAAACCTGTCCCAAGTAACAAAGCAGTTCCGCAGACCTGCAGCAGCTCCTGTGACCCACCATCTGGAAATGTAGGTATTTCCCTGTTCCAAAATTCAGACTCACAGTGCCTTGGTGGGGGATCTCCAAAGTGTGAGTCACTCCAACCGAGCTGCCACTTCTGGCCTAACTTGTTTTTGTCAGCAACAGATGCAGCCTCAGAACTCTGGGGTTTCAGTCCCTGTTCAATCTACAGCTATCCATTCCCCCTCTCAAAGTGAGCTTGCATTGACATTTTGCAATATGCAGTTAACTGCAAACTAAGTGACATTATGGTGGTGACACCAGATTTTTGCAACCCGAGCTTTCCAGTATAAACAAAAAGCAGAAATGAATCCCCCCGTCTCCTGAGCATTAGTAGTTCCTGAAAAGAGCAAACGCAGAATTACTTTGCTTATGGTCAAAAATGAATACTGCGAGGAAGTGACTGGAGGGCATTTTGGATTTCATGTTAAAGAAACAAAGCACAAATTGACTTTTCATAAAGGTCAAGTGAAAAATTGGATATCTTAAGGCTGCAGAGAATTTCCACTCAGTGTTCACTTCTGTTTACATTTAAAAAAAAAAGAGGAGAAAAATATTGTCATGTCCAGCTTAACAAATGATCTGGCTTAGGACAAAGGAAAGAAAAAGAGAAAAAGACTCTATTTGCAAGAAAGTCTGGTATTGCAAATGATACTGTTTATAGCAATGTTCCTCCATGGAAGCTATTATGCTGCCCTTTCACTAACCATTACAACAACAACAAAATCTATCCAGTTTGGTTTGTACATACCCCGAAGGTCCCAGCATTTGCCACAGGTTTGTGAAGTAGTTGGTTATGTACTGAAACAGGTATTTAAGAAACATAATTCATCCTCTAGGCTCAAAATATATCATGTAACAAACAATACTCATACTGAAAATTATATTTTACACTCCTTTCACGTGGATAAAACTGTGTCCCATGTGAACTGATGAAACAGCTTTGCAGCTATTTAAAATAAAAAAAAAAAAAAAAAAAGAAGAAGAAGAAGAA
>Ga0065711_1027237_pt1 | contig 52097 bp, 40 predicted proteins | sample Hoacrofraction12_FD_59098 | JGI IMG/M metagenome (GOLD analysis project Ga0065711, IMG submission 59098) | Hoatzin crop microbial communities from Cojedes, Venezuela - Epithelial fraction 12 v2 (version 2) | ecosystem: Host-associated > Birds > Digestive system > Esophagus > Crop | place... | reverse complement strand
GAGGGCTCGGCGGCCGCGGAGTTTCGGTCGCTGCTCGGCGGTGGAGGAGCGGGGCGGGGGGAGCCCGGCAGCGGCGGCCGCGGGCGCCCCGCCGTTGTGCCGAGGGGCCCGGGGGCCGCTTCTCGCCGTGGAAGCGGCAGAGACCTCTGAGCCCGCAGGGACCGGCCGGGAGGAGGCCTGGGGTGGGTTCCCAGGGGGCGCAGAGGCGGCCCGCAGCGGGGGGCCCGCTGGCTGGGGGAGGAGGGCTGCTCGCTGGAAACGCCGTTGCGGTGACGGGGGCCAGGGAGTTCCGCCAAGCGACGGCGCCTGTCCCGAGGGGGCCGGTGGCGGTGCGGCGGGCACAGCCGGTCTGGCTCCTGACCCCCCGCTCGGGCAGGCCGGTGCCGGGGCGGGGATGTTCGCAGCCGTGCCGCCGGTCTCCGGGTGGGGGGAAGACTCAGGCTGGGCTTTCTCCGCGCCTCTCGGTCCGGGGGTTCGTTCGCGCAGTGAAGGTCGGCTTGCGGAGCAGCTGCTTCCGCAGCGTGCTTGGCGTTAGGACTACAGCAAAGCGCGGGGACTCGGTTGGTGCGTGCGGAAGAACAGACGCTCCTGCAAACGGGACGAAACCGGGAGCAGGTGCAGGTGGCAGCAGAGTCGGAGAGATAATACGTTCACCCCAGAACCGGGGTTCCTTCGGGTCTGAGCATCGTCGGACCAGGAAGGAGAGGCCGCTGGGCTTTTGTGGTGTGTAATGAGGTCGAGGGCGTGGTAACACACGCTTGGACATATTCTGATGTGCAGATTTACTTCTGAATTAATAGTACATCTGGAAGGAAAACAGGAAAAGGAAACTCTCAAGTAGGTGCAGCTTAGAAATAAATGATGGAAAAGTAGTGAAACTGGAATTGCAGAAAAAAATAGTCTGTGTGAGCAGCGGCTACCAGGACCTCATAGATACAAGTGAACTGTCTTCCTTGGGTAAATTCTGGTGGGATCTCGTGTAAGGACTCTTCAGCTCAGAATTTGTGTAAAAATTGCAAAGGGCTGAGGTTTCTCTCCGCCAGCAGAACATGCTGTTCTACAGCACGTGTCTTTCTTATCAAGACAGTAAATTTTGATTAGCAGTTGTTCAGGTCAACCAGTGTAGGTGCAGAAAACATACTTAACTGCTTGGAAAAATGGAAACAGACGGCTCCTTAAAGCCTGGCAGTAAGTAAATGCTGCTGATGTCAAGTGTGATTCTTTAGTTTTTAAATGTTTGACCAGGGTTTTTACTTTTTAAATCTAGGTATATCATTTTTCTTACCTTATGATCGGCTATACAGGGTGTATCAGTTGCATCTTGTCGTGACATTTATCTAAACCAAATGGGGTTCTTAAATTGTGTTGTGTCTGGTGAAATGCTCAGTTTTGACAACCGTTTCACCCTTCGGCTGATCCAGGATGGACTTTCTGTTCGGTGGCAGGTCCTACTCGTGGGCCATTTTTGAGCACATGGGGGAAATATCTCATGCAGCTGCACTGTCAGGAAAGAAGGTGCATACCTTTCTACTAAGATCCACAAGTAGTTTCTTACGTCCTGACTCCAGGTCTCCTTCTCAGTGCCTACTAGTTCCCAGGCATTTAGAGGATTATATTTCTCTAAACTGTTCCAGGGTAACCTGATGTGAGAACCTGAGCTTTTGTCTTTTGCACTGTTGGGAAAATTCTGCAAAAGCCTTCTAAAGCTCTGTGGGGGCTACAGTCTGGTTCACAAGAAGGACCCAAAATCTAAGAGGTCTTCTGCTCTGGATCCTCCTTCCATGAACATTTCTGCCACGGAGCACTGTCCTAGTGCCAAGGAGCGGAGCTGCATGTCTGGCTGTGAAAAGCGCTTGGAGGTATCTGGGGAGTCCGGTCTGCCTGTCCAAGGAGTAGGGAAGGTTTTGGCAAGAGCTCTATCCACTGGGCTCTTTTTTCAGTGTGGAACTGTGAGGATCCTACTAAGGAGTTCCTTCTCCCACATAGTGCCACACTAGGATTCGTTTTGTGCTGAAGGGGAAATCCCCACGTGCCGTCTAATAAGCGCAGGCACTTCTGCCTCTGGTCAAGCGCTGCAAGTTGGCTGTGAAGCCACGTTGTGATCCGTGTTAGGGACAAGTGAGGATGCTTGGTGTCTTGCTGACCCTGTGGCCGTACCATCACTGCTCTGTGGGAAGGCTTGGCTTTGGTCCCTAAGCGCTTCAGGACCTCACTCTGGGGACACTGTTTGTACTGGGCACCCCCAAGAATCTCACGTGAAAGGCATCTGCGCGGATGGCAGCGGTTGAACGTAGGAGCTCTGTCCCCACCAGGGCTAGGAAGCCCCTGGGAGCTGGGAATGCTGAGGGGCTGCCCTGGGGAGCCGTGGGTGCTCCCTCAGCGTGGGGTGCTGGGTTGTGTGGCTGCTGAGCTGCAGCGGGGAGTGCTTTAAGCACACTGAGTCACAGGAGCTGGCGCCTGGTGTTACCATAGAAATTGGATCAGCTGCTTGGGGTGGGGAGTCCTTGTCCTTTGGCTCTGCTGCTGCGTGGTTCCAGCGTGAGCTCACAGTGCAAGGGAACCTGATTTCTTGCTCCTGGTCCCTTTGAGATCAGAAGAGGTCAGACAGCTCTCGCAGCCCTCACTGGAGGATGGGGAATAATTTTGCTTGGGTCTCTGCTTGGCTGCAGTGGTTGACCCTGTGTGTTTGCCTTGCTGTCTTGGTGATCTGCTGCCTTTATATGTCTTGCTCTTTCCTGTGTCGGGAATCTAATTTCATTTGCTTAGCAACAGCTCCCAGCCCTTTGGGAGCCCCAGAGAGGTGAAAACTGGCTGTAAACTGGGAACAGATAAGGGAGGACAGGAAGTAGTGAGCATGTAGTGATCCAGAGGAAGAGGACAAACACTGAATGTCCAATTTCCTGTATTCTCAAAATGCATCCCCAAGCGTGGTCACAAGTTTTGCCCCGAGCATCGACGTGATGCCTTCTTGTGCTCAGGCTCTCACAGATTTTGTTCTCTGTGCTCACATCCAAGTAACTGTTTCATCATCAAGCTCTAGGGATGGAAGATGCAGAACATCCTTGCCCTCCTCCATTCTGCTAAAGGAAATAGCTTTACTGTGAATATCATCTTTCCACACAAAGGCGTTGAGCCTTCTCAGGTCATCTTTGAACGCTTTGCTCTCCTCGTAATGCAAAACAAGCAGAAGTCTGTCTGAGAAACAGCATTACAGAGAGTCTTGCTGATGCAAGGTGTCATTTTGTTTTGCTGCAGTTCCTCTTGGATTGCTGCCTGTTGTCTGCTGAATTACTTTCCATGTGGTCTGTGTGAGCAATCCGGAGCTACGTACTTGTCCTTTCTAGTGTATCCTTGCTGATTTCCAGGACGCTGACTTTAGAGGAGGACAGCTGTCTCCTACGGGTCATCCCTAGGAGCTGGTACCCTTAGGAGGTGCTGTATGCTGTGCTAGCTCAGTCCTGGGTTTGACCTATGTTCTGCTCCAGGTGAGAGTGAGAGATATTTGCAAGCAACAGCAAACACACTGAGCTGTCTGTTTCTCGGACCCTCTTAATTCCTTGGTCTCCTCAGTGTTATGGCATGCTTGGTGAAAAGTACTTGTCCTGACAATATGGCTTTACATTAAAGAGGTGATTCCGTGTTGCTTGCTGTCATGTAGGAGAAAGGGGTGCTGGGTGGTGCCGAAAAGAGATGAGGGTTGTATGTGTGTTGTTCTCCCTGTCTTACTAGCTCAGCCTACGAAATCCTGTTTTAAGAAGCTGTTCATTTCTGTGTTCAGATCCCAGGGCACTGAAGCACCCATTTCAGTGCTGCTGAGAGCTGTGGCCCTCCCTGCTGGGGAGAAGGGGGGTGATTCCTGGGAAAGCTTCCAGCACTGGGCCAACAGTGGGAACAGCTGGGCTTTGTGCCAGCCCTGGGGAGGGAGGGGGAGCGCGGAGCTGGTACTGTGCGTGTGTCAGGCAGGGGCTGGTGTAGCCTGTCGTCTTCCTCAGCGTCTTGCTGCTCATTCTGCTTCAGGAGAGAAACTGCTCTGGACAGAGCTGTGGTCACGCAGAGACTCCCTGAGAGGGTTGGTGCAGGCTCCTGATGGCCTTTTGATAGCTGCTGGCATGAGAGAATCTGACATATGTCAGACATATGTTAGTGCTTCTGGCTTGGAGGAGGAGAGTTCCTGCCTGTGTTAAGGGGGAGGGGAAGTATGATCTCTGGAGAAGATGAGGGAGGATTTGGGGAAATCGGTGAGAAGAGGAAGAGCCTCTGTGGGGAGGTAAACTTGTGATCTGTGTGTCTCACCTAGCAATCTCTGCAGTCCTCGTTCTAGACGTTGCACAATAAACTGTGGTATTTGGGGACCATGGCTACAGACCCGCTCTCGGAGCTTCAGGATGACCTGAACTTGGATGATACCAACCAGTCCCTCAGCCAGCTCAAACTGGCCTCCATAGATGATAAGAGCTGGCCAGCAGACGAAGCCCCTGATTTTCCCAAATCAGGTAAGTATCGTGCTTGTTTGGGGTCTGGGTGTTGGCCAAAAAGGAATTGTTTGTCCTGCAGCATAGTGGTCATATCTACATATGCAGAGAGCCCCAGCTCCATTTAAAAGCTTTATAGACTCATTAATCTTGCACCACGCCCAGGTGAATTAGCCCTGCCATTGAACAGCACTAAGAAGCTCAGAGCCAGCTGATGTAAATATGCTCTTCTCAGTCCTGTGGCTGGCTGCACTTTGGTGCTGACAGCAGAGACATGCTGTAAGTCCTAGAGTGTGCTCTGTTATGGTCTCCTGCAGGATAGTTTGGCCTTCCTGAGTGGAAGGATCTTGAACTTCCATGTGGGAGGTGGGGCTGGAGATCTGGGTTGTTGCTCTGAAATCCTGTGCTACGGACTGCTGCCCAAAAAGGTTGGGGAAGTTAGCTCAAGGGCATGTAGGACAGCCATCCGTCAAGGGACAATATTAAAAAAAGCCATGATGGTGCCTTTGGAACTTGGGTTTTGGTCTTTATGAATGTTTGTGACACATCTGAACAGTCATTTTTGAGACAGTGTGACAATCTGAGAGACACATTTGGACCTCATAAGATTTCCAGGTCTCTTCTGAAGTTATTGCTGCACTCAGAATTTCTGAGGTGGACAGGTGCATACATTAGTCCTTCCTATGTTGAAGAGCCATTTTTTTCTCATCCGTCTGTCTTTATTGTACCCCTCGCCAAGGTGCTCCACATCCCTTTGTCTAACTGCTTGTTCCTTGTGTTTTGTGCAGAGGACTCCAAAGGTTCCCCTGAGCCCGTCACTCACCTGCAGTGGGATGATCCCTACTATGATATTGCCAGGCACCACATTGTGGAAGTAGCAGGTAGTGGTCTTTCTGTTTTCCCCTTTGATGTCTTTGCGCCTGGGTTGAGGAAGGGTCTCTCTAATAGGGTTGGGGAGGCATCTGCTGTATGCCAAGTGGCAATGACAGCTGGCACCGTAAAGAGAAGGAGCACCAAACTTCTTGAATGTTTGCAAGGTGTGTAATTTTGCATTGACCTTGGTTAAACTTGCATTTGTTCTTGGCTCTTACTGTCTGGATTATACTATTAGCGGGACTTGGTTCCTTGGACAGCTCTAATATTTGAATGGCCAGAGCTTGCCATCCTGTCCAGAAACAACATTGACAGAAATCTGAAATAGGGGAAATAGGACCTTTTCCACTGCAAGCAAAGACCTGATCATTCAGGGTCACAACCATTTGGATTTTCTCTGTGTGGTTGTCTTATCCATATTATTTTAATTACGCTAACACTTGGTGATTTACTGCTGAGACCTCCATAAGAAAGAGTTTTGGGAGTAGTTTTTAGGTTGCTGTGGTAAGTCTTAAGGGAAAGATAATCCCAGTCTGTCTTGCATTCCTTGTTTTTTTTAAAAAAAAAGGTGCCTCTTCAGTCTGTTGTGACTTGATTCACACTTCCTCCTTGAGTATGTATAGCCACCTCCTACCCCTCCTATTGCCATTTCTCTGTGCCTTGGTCCCTACCTCACGTGTGAATTTGCAGTGAAGCAGAGGCACAAGCTGGGGTCCTCCTGATTCAGGGTTGTTCTGCAGCGGGGTTTGACCACAGAGGGAAGATTCTCAGGCACTTACCATGGTAAGAGGTGTCCTGACATCATTCTTCTATGGGCTTTCTTCTAGAATGAGCTTTCTTTCTCCTAACCTCTTGTGGTACGTCTTTTGGGGAACAAAATTATAATAGCAAACTCAAAATTTTATTGTCCTTTGTCTCCTGTGTGCCTCTGGCTGCTCAGGTTGACAGGCCACGTGTATAGCATTTGGGCCATTATGTCTTGTAGATTTGCCACAAGTGCTTTCATTTGCAAATGTGTTACTAACCTGCTTTTCCACGGGACTGAAGTTTCAGGGCTGGGGTTTATAGAGGTCTGCACCCTGGTCTCCCTGCTGCTGAAACTGGGAAGGGACAGATGTGTGGACTCCACTATTTCAGTGATAATACCTAGAATATTGGAATGCGAATGGCAGAGGTAACTGGTGTTTCTGGACTCTGGGAGCTGGTGAGTTAAATGATACAGTTTTTCACTTCAGACAAAGCTCCAGACAAAGTGCTTAGCAGAGAGTTTAGATGAGAGACATTGATAAGACTGGAATGTCAGCCCGAACCAAGGATATACTTTGTGTGCTGCCTCCTGACGTAAGCACAAGTCTTTCTGTGGGATTTCTGTTCCGATATAACATGATATTTTTTTCACGAGCTCTCTAAATGGAGTATCCCTTCAGTGGAGGTGTGTCTCAGTGGCTGTTGGAATGCAGCCATTTGACACGTTATCTGGGATAGCAAATGAAGAATTATCTAACTTCCTGAAAGGATTTCGGGGTGGTGTGATGGCTGACTGGGAGGCGTGCCTGCATTCTGAAAGAGATCTCTTCCCCATCGTGGTTTGGATTTGTATTTCCAGTGAGCTCTTTGTTGCTGTCGTGTCTCTGTATAGTGAAGAAGCAGCTCAGAGAAGCTTCTGTTGTTGGCTGCTCCTGGCCAGTTTGCACCAGTAGCTGGTTTATCTGAAAGCCTGTGATAGTCTCAGACACAAAATGTTGGTGTGGTGCCTTTCTTGGTGTTGGAAGAGCTAGTAGCACAGCTCCAGATAGTGGATTTGCTGCCCCATAGTTTTAAGACTCACTGGTGTCTCATCTGCTGGAAGAAGGATTTATGAAGTTGCCCCCCTCAAAGGGGCCTGAGTTGTAATCTGGGCTCTGGGGTGAAGCTGTTTGCTCAGTTTTCTTGGTCAATAATTGATAATGTTAGCTGTTTGGAGAATCAGACAGAGTAATGTTCTCTGGGCTGTTGCTGGAGGCAAACAGTCTGGAAAAATCATATTAGAAGCAGCCTGGATAATCAGAATCTTACTGGAGGATTAATATGAAACTTTGGATCGGGCTTCACTGACAAGTTGTGCTTGTCAGCACCTTCAAGTGTAATGTACGCTCACCACACTGAGCCTGAAACAAAATAGCTCCACCCCGGTTCTCTTGTAAATATTAGCAAATGGCAGCAGACCAAGAGTAGTTTTAGCCATTCTGCTGATTTATGAGCTTTCTCTTCCGTGTTCTTCCCTGTTCTGCACTTCAGAGCAGAAAGCATATGGCTAACTCTGTTCCTGCCTTCCCTGAAATATATTCTGGGATGATTATGCTATTTTGAGACAACAGCAGAAGGCTGGTTCCCATCTTCAGGCTGAACTCCATGATCCCAGGGTTATCCTGTGTGGTCAGAGAAGAAGTTACTTCTTGCGGGATGGGTGCATCATGTTAATAGCTTATGAAAAGCCCAGTTTTGATGACAGAAAGTTAGCACACTCATTTTCCAGCTGACCTTAATTTCTGATTCGCTTCAAGGCATGCTGGATTTTAATATCTGGCCTAAAGAAAGAAAAAAATATTGAAGAACATTTTGCAGAATTTGCTAGAAAAATACGGGTTTGGGTTTTGTTTTTCACTGAAAACTAGTGCAGCAGTTTCATGGAGACTCTCCTTTGTGCCCTATGCTCCTGTCTGTTCTGGGGACTAGGATCTTCCTGGAAGAGGCTGTCCACAGGGAGGGAGCAAGCGTGTCGTTGCTGTCCTGTGCGGTGGTATGTCCCAGGAAGGTGGCAGCAAAAGGCATCCAGGTCACAGTTCCGAGGGTGTACCGTGGCATTGCTTCGAGCAGAATATTTTAGTTATGGGAAACCTTCGTTTGGTTCTGTGATTCAATGCTTTTCTGAAGGAGAGAGAACATACTCTGCCTGTCCTTTCAGACCTACCTTAAGGTATGTGTTTCTGGAGTGTTTTATGCAGGCTCTGGAGAGGTCTCTGTGTGGTGTGCTCTTCTTGACTCTGAGTTCCTCTTTTCGTGAGCATTATAGCAGAGCAATTAGTCTTTATGTGTGGCTGGAAGTCGGAGCAGAGGCGGCTCGATTTCACTGCACAAACCACTTCTGCAAAGTGGGTTTTTTCCTTGCTCACATCACGTAGCATTTGGAGGAAACTCAGGCTTCTGGTTGAAGGCTGTTGAGGAACTATCCCAAATTTCTGTTACATGTAAGTGTTCTGTATCCTCCTGCTAATTCTTACATGGCAAAGGTGCTACTTCCACTCCTTTGGGGTTGAGGCTGTCTAGGGTGATGTGGTCTTGGCCTTGAATTTCAGTGGAGACTGAGTTGCAAGAATATGGCAGATAGTTAATAGCAGTCTGAAGGAGGTCTCTGGAGACGGCAATGCCTACTGGAAACCTGGAGTTGTGTGGGAAGAGCAGGGCTCTGGACAGCTCTCTGGCAATGTGTTCCTTCCTCGTTTTTCTGCCCAGTCTGAAGTACTGGTCTCGCCTTTGTGGTTGATATGCAAACCTATAGCTGTGAGGTGCATCAGCATTCCCATTTTATATAATAACTGGCTTTCCTCCTTTTGGAATAAGAAAAATGAGACTTAATGTATGATTGGTGTATGAATTTTCTGCTGCTGTGGAGGCTAGAAGTTGCTGTAGTTGTTGTCAGGAGAGTGGCCATCACTATTCAGCTATGTAGTCCCTGCCCAATGACTTCAAAGCTTTGCTGAAGCTCAGAGCATGTTTCTGCTAGTTTTTGTGGGAAATCTGCTGCCTCATGCCATTACTTGCCAGTCTGCCCTCGCAGAGAAGGCAAGATGCTGGTGTGTGTAAGAGCTGTGACTGAAGTGGGAAAGCAAGGTGGAGAGCTGGGGGTGCGCCTTCTTACATGTTGCTAGATGGAAACTGCATTTTCAACAGTGAGTCATTTTTCAGTGGTGAATCTGGTACCAAACCTACCTGAAAAGCAATGTGGCTGGCTGTTGGCTGCAGGTGCGCAAGCTGTAACTAGTGCTGATGATTTGCTATTGCTGTCGGTGATTGACGTGGGGAGGTAAAATCAATCTCAGATCATCAGTAAGTGTTGTGTCACTAAGCAGGCAAAGGTAGAAGTTGCAGACAAAACTTGTGTTGAAAGTGTGTTGCGGTGTGTCTTTGGCTAATGGGCTCAGCAAAGGCCTCTGATGACGAGAGTCCTTTTTCCTTCCAGTATGGTACATTATTACTGACTCCATTATACAGGGTGCCTGCATTTCTGTTGATTTTCGATGTAGTTTCTGGCTTTGACTTTTTTTTTTCCAGAGTATTTGTATGATACGCAATGATGAGTTGCTTCTGTAGAATTGGGGCCATCCAAAGCAAGCTCAGCTTGTGCACCGTGTTTTGACATGCGAGATCTAGGGAATGGAGAGTTTCTAAGGGATTCTAAGTTTCTAAGGGAGACCAAGGGAATGAAGAATTTCTTTCTAGAGCCCCGTTCTGCTTAGGCTCCTGTCTTGATAGGCCTGTGTGGGTCTGTGGAGTGTATAGCTGTGGGAGTGATGGAAAGGGGCTGGGCATGGCAATAAATGCCTTTGTAGACCACTCCCTGCCCAGAGAAACCTTCTTTCTGTTTTCTAGTTGGCAGTTTGTTTTTTTTGTTCAGAATCTGCTTTTTTTTTTTTTTTCTTTTTTTAAATCTGTGGTTGTGTTGAAGGTCTAGATTGCCCCCATCTTCAGCTGATGAGTGAGATCTAGCTTCTTGCAAAGCAGTCTGTTGGATGTGTTATTCATACAGTATGATGCCATTCTCTATGGACTTCTGAAGTTGTTCAAAGGACCATGACATTCAGAATTATGTTGCATTTAACCCTTTTAAAAGTGGCAGTTGCCATTTTGGTGGTAGGGGAAGTGTGACAGCAAGGGCCAGAAATTTGGCTGTGATTATACCCGATTAGCTGCAAATTCAAGAAGGAGATTTGGGAATCGTGGGGTTGCTGTTGCCACCTCAAATTGTTCAATAAGGTTGCTGTGAAGAGGAGCGTCGGGGAAAGGTGAAATAGAAGGAGCTTAACTGCCGTAAGACAGCAACTAAATGCATCCCAGTGGCAATCTGTGGCTAGACTCTGAGACTTTATGCTCAAGATTACTTTCTGGGAAAGGGTGCAAAGCTTGGCTTGCTATAACTTTGTTTCTGTTCCTCCAGACCAGAGTGCACTTGATGAGGCCCAACCAGGTAGGTAGATTTTTTTGTGGCGCTAACGTTTGGTACTGTAGATCATGGTATTCCTTTAGCATGACCGTGGCCTGTAGCTGGACTGTCTCAGGGGAGCCCAAACTTTGCTCGGCCGTAGGCTGCACTGGCAACTTTTCAGGAGTCCAAAGGCTGCACGAAATTGTCGTCCGAGGGCTGCACCTCTGCCTCAGGCACAGCAGAATCATCTGAGCCAAATTTGGCCTGTGGGCTTTACTTTGGGCACTTTGGGGCTCTTGGGTCTCAATGTAAACCCTGTTCTTCTTCTGTCATGGTGGTGGCCTGCTTGGACCAGTTCAGTTTGAACTCGGATTTACCTTGTTGTTGTGTGTGCTTTGGAATTTCATCCTAGGATTGCTTCCTATTTCTTCATATGATCTGCCGCTGCACTCACGTGCTAAGCAGCTGGCGCTTCAACTGGATTCTCCAGCTGAAAGCAACTGTTATCTGTTTCTTCTCCATTTGGCTGCAGAGATGATGTGTTTTGGTAACTTGTTCCTCATTCTAGCCTGAAGCTGTGCTAGGCTGCTCTGTGCTTCCTGAACGTTTGTTAATACTCTCCGGCCTTCAGTCCCAAGCCTTAAGAATTTGGCTGCCCATGCTTTCACACTTCTGAATGTAGATGAAAACTTCTTTCGGTATGAAATTCTTTCTGCTGTTTCTGAACAGCAGGCCAAGACCTTCGCACAGTCCATGGAAATGCTGATCCTCACTGCCTCATTAAGGCACTCATTAAGTGGGCTCTTCCCCCATTTACCATGCTCTCGGGCATCCTCCCATTTTGCATTCTTTAATCTGACTCTCTAGTGCATTTTGTATCAGTTAAAGCCTTACCGAGTGACTACAGCTCTATGGTTCTGGCAGTGTTTGGTATTGGGACTATCTAGATGGAAGATGTCATATATTAAAATATTTCTACTTTGAGCTCTTTACCGTCTTTTCCTGAGGGGCTTTGAATCTTTCTTTTCCTGAGGGACCTGTTGAATTCCAGAGTGGAATTCAACAGGCAACTAAAATCTGTTATACTTAAACACTACCCAGCTGGGTCATAAGCTTGGCAGGAACCTGTAATTACATTAGAGAAGTTTTTTACTGACAGTGGCTCTGATAAACATCCTAAGCTTTGTGAAACTTGTGCAGTAATGTTCCAGAATTATCTAGTGGTGTCCTCTTCTTGACCCTGAACTCTGTTAGCTTCACTGTTTTACCAATAACACTAGCTTTTGTTGGCAATTTTATCAGTATCAAAGTACCATTTGAATCTTTCATCGAGGTGGGCCCTCAGCCAGGGTACCTGGTGAAGGTAGGAATGAGCAGGGTCCCTGAACTGTAGTTATGTTGCCACTGAGTACTATGACAGCCTCCAATGGTGGCATAAAGGCTAACGGATGTATTTCAGGAGAAATACCTATAAATACATAGCAGGATTTGCAAGTCAAGCATGTATTTTCCGTGTTGGCTCTACAGATTCACTGGGTAGAGAGTCCCGTCTCAGGACAGTGCTGCTACCTTGATAGGAACTTCTGCTCTGATATGCTTGTATTGCTGCAGGTTTCAGTCTGTTAGCCTCACTATTTAAACTTCAACCATTTTAGAAGTATGGTCCTGCACTGATGACTTGGAGCCACAGCAATGATGTTCTTTGCCCTTTGTCTTGGAAGTGCACTGGAAATGCTGCTCTTTGGGTGAGAGGAAGAACAGAGTTTGAGCCTTAAAAGCACCATAACAGTGTTGAGGGGAATTAGCATGTCCATCAGTGCTGCAAGTTAGTATCTCTTTAGATGAGCAGCTGTCTTGACTGGAGAGGCTTTGCATATTAGCTACTGTCTTGCTCTTTGATGTTAAAAAAATATATATCTGAGTTACATCCTATAGGGAGGTAGTTTAATTCCAGTGTAGATTGAAACTATTTTTTATGTATGAACTTACAAAGGTATGCACATTGTTGGGGTGCTGTGTGAGTACTGACAGTGTATAAGTGCTGCTTTGGTGGTTTGTTGTTAACTATTGAGCATTCCTCATCTGAGAGAGGCAGGAGAAAGCCTGAGGAGCTGAGCGACTACTTCATGGTCTATAATTGTGTTCAACGGAAACTTTAGCTATTTACAATTGCAAACAAGGGGTGAAAACCTAGATACAGAAGATTAATGTTGCAAACAGGAAAGCAAACAGTGCAAGGGATGGGGCATCTGGGAAAGATCAAATGCGATAAGAATCTGTTTGGTCGGAGGCAGAGAGGCGACCTGCAGGCAGTTTCCTCCCACAGACAAGAATGCATGGAATGGCCTTTTGGTTCTTGCTTAGAAATTGGTACAACTGATTGTTCAGCTTTGATGCTGAATTTTGAATTTTGTCATGTCTGGAGGAACCAGACTGATCTGATATATGTCAGACGGAAACAAGATTGGCAGTTGGTTGTTTTGAAAGTGTCTGTCTTCACAGGCTGAGCTCCGTGTGATGAAACTGGAGTCAAACCCAGAACTCAGTAATGGGCCTGCTTGTTCCTGTGTAGGTCTCGTGCATAAATTCCTTCTGATTTGGAAGGTAAAATGGGCCACTCCTTTTTCAGTCATCTAGGGGACTGTAGCTTATCTTTTGATGTAGTTGGCCCTGGAAATTTTCCAGAGGAAACATGCCATCTCCCTTTGGCAGAATCATGGATTGTCTGTTCTTTCTTTACCAGTGATCCTAGACCTTTTCACCAAGGCTATATAAAGAACAAGATTCTGGACTTTGCATAGGCCCTGCCGTAGGCTTTCGTGTAATTCCAAAGGAAGGTGTTTAAGCTATGTGGTTCCTGACTTTTGACTTGTCAGGTCTGGAAATCAGTGCTCAGGAGCCTGAGCCAAGTGTGTGGCCGCCCACTGCATGGCATGAACATGGGGCTGTACTGCAGTTCTTCACAACCTGCCTTGATCAAGCTCGCACTTTGCTTCTGGCCCTCAGACCATCCACTCTGGTGTGAAATGCAGCCTCTCAGTTAACTGAGGATTGCACCTGTTCTGACTTTGGCACAGAGCTATGATCTGCAAAGGTCTATAGTCTTTCTGACCATTCGCTTTCGTCACTACAAAATTCAACAGATGCTGGGGTGCTACCATCTTCTTGCTGCTCTGTGCAGGCAGGACCCTTTGTCTTTCAGGTGGAAACCTATGAGTGGCTCAGCACCACTGGGAAGAGTCACAATATGCCATGTTCCCTGCCCAGGACTTTGTAGCCTGCACCTTTGTTTTAGAGACAGCTTATGTGCATTAGACCCAGCCCTAAAGCTCATAGCAAACTACCAAGAAACTCTAGGCTAGGCAGAGAGTGGGCTACCGTGGGATATGCAATGTGATGTTGATCTTGTGGCCTGGCTGTGACTGTATCTGGTTGTTCCAGATGAGCCTTGCATCACTCTCTCCTAGTCCTGCATTCTGGGTCATGCGTCCTCCCTAACTGCCCCTTGCGTCCGCATGTGTATGTCAGTGTGACAGCCTACGCCACCCCTTTGCTGGTCTGTACCTAGTGCTGCCTCAGTGTCCCTAGCTTTTGTAGAGGTTCTGGCTCGTGTGCATCAGCAAATTCTGTCTCTTGTGTTGTCTGGTGAGTGACTTGAAAATGGGACTTGCAAGGGACAAACACAAGTGAACAAGTAGTAAGAGAATCTGTTCTTCTGGCCAGGATGGGGGTAAAAGAAGGTTAGTGACATCTTAATGTCATGGCTGGTGTATGTGAGTTCTCTGGCTGCCATTTGCAGCACCAGGTGGTCATCTGTTACTAACTAGCAGTGTTCCCAGAAACCTCAGGTTTGCTGTTCCGGGGCTCAGTCTGAGATCTCAGTTGCTGCATGGCAAGTGTCACCAGGTGGTAGTTGAGGGCGAGAGCCCCTGCAAAGATGAGAAAATGGCTGCATGCTCTGAATATGGTAAATCAGTTTTGGGAAAAAGGATATGTTTCAAGAGGAATGATGTGTTGCGGGGCTGTCCTGCATAAGTAGCGATCCTTGCTGCTTTTCTGTGCTGTGGGCTGTATGTAGTGATTGTGCCACGGGAGGAAGGAGGGTGTGTTGAGTATAACCTCAGTAGCCCCTTCCACTGCTCCATGCTCCTTCTGCTTGACAAGAAAACATAGAGCAGGGTGAGTAGCAAGAAAGATGAGAAGACTTTAACCCTTCACGCTAAAGGAACCACTTCATCCCCACTGGTCCTAAAAATAAGTCGTCCTTATGGAAGTGGATTGGGTGTTGTGTCTGGGAGAGAACTAGACTTTCCCTCAAACTCCTTATGTGCAAAAGATTTGTGACCAGGTTCTTGCTTATCTAAATCTCTCAGTTCCTCTAACATGTCTGCTAAGCTTGTCCATGCCCATCTGCTCAGATTTTGTTTGTGGGACTGAGATCTCTGCTGGTGGAAGTTTACTGACGTATGAAGACTTGCTTTGGGAAAAACTTGGCTTGTTGTCTCTGAAGCCTCAGGGGGTGGCTGGGAGTGTCCTCCCTATCATGAGGATGCTTTATGGGTTATTTAGCTCCAGTGTGATGGGGACTGTTTTCTGCTGGGTTTTTACGTAGAATGCTTTGTTGTGCCACACTTTGCAGTTTCTTCCAGCTCAGGTTGCAATAATATCTCTGTGGATGGAAAAATCTAGGAAGCAGTGAACAGCTTGTTCTGCAATCCCCCTGGAGAATCCAACAGCCCTGCTTGGTCCATCTGTAGAAGAGGCTTATGATGAGGCTTGCTTCTCATCCCTGGGATGTGGATGGGACTGCACTGTTTCTAGGAATTTCTTGGTTTCCAGGGTATGAAATGGCTTTGTTCTGTGTGCGGGACTAAGCTTCAGGTGAAACAGAATTCTGTTTCAGATTCTGTGAAACAAGAAACAAATGCACCAGATCACAAGCCGTTAGCCTGGAACTGTGTGCAGGACAGAAGGAGCAGTTATTGTGCCTGTGAGGGACAGTTTTACCTGTGTCTCCCTGGGCACAAGTGCATTGGAAGCAGTGCCCAGGGGCAGCATGGTAGGATTAATGCTCCAAGCACTCTGCTCTGTACCTGAGGTCTCCATCACTACGTGCCCCAAGGCATCCTGGCTTCAAGTCCTTCCTCTTCTTTCAGGGCTGGAACATGGATGCTGTTCTCCATTCGCCTTGCCAGGCCCTTGGTGTTCAGGTTTCTGCTTCCATACTAGGCCCATGGTAACTGTGATGAAAATCAGGTTTAGCTTTGCTGGCAGCTGTGGCAATCCAGATTTTTGCCTTGTTATGGTGGTTCCCCATTCTGTGTTTATCCTTTGCTGCCAAGACCACAATGTAGTCCTTAAACTCCCTGTAATCTCTGGCATTTCATCTGCAGGTGATGACAAATATGGAAGGAAAGTAATTTTGTTCAGTGCCTGCCGGATGCCCCCAAGTCATCAACTTGATCATGTGAAACTGCTGGGGTGAGTAGTGTCTCAGGAGGCTGCTGTTAACTTCTTAAGCCTGACGTAATTCCCAGGTGCTGGATTCCTGGGGCCAGATCTGTCTGCAGTAGCTTCTTTAGCTGGACATGTCCTCCCAAAGTGCATACCTCCATTGCTAGAGATGCAAATCCTGTTATGGCATGCAAAAATGAGTCCCAAAGGGAGGAAGAGCCTCTCCGTGGCAGAGCATGAAGTGAGTTCAGCAGCTGTCTCTTCTCAGGTATCTGAAATTCACACTGGACCAGTACGTGGAGAGTGATTACACGCTGGTGTACCTGCACCATGGCCTGACCAGTGAGAACAAGCCATCCCTGAGCTGGCTGCGGGATGCCTACAGGGAATTTGATCGCAAGTGAGTAAGGCTGAAGCAAGCGAGGATATAACATGCTGTTCTGTAGCCTAACATAGAAGATCTTCCCCAGGCCCTGGCATGTAGCATGGTCATCATAATTTACTATCACTTATTTCTGCTGCTTATGGAGGTGGGTTGTTATTTAATGCAGGCTGCTCCTTCTGTAGTTACAGCCTTTAGGCCAACAGGCAAGCAGCAAAACCAGGACCCAGTGCGCGTGTGTCAGCCCTGTGGTATAATTGTTGCTTCCTGGTGAGGCTGCTCACTGCTTCTCAGTGAATCTTGGAATACAGTAGAGCATGCCCTTAGGCTGCTGGGTGGCCTGACACAGCTATGAAACATGGGAGAGCAGAGACCGTGGGTGCTGGGAAGTGGTGAGGCTCAGTGCAAAAGGAATAGAGCACCAGGGTGCCTTCATCTTGTGGAAAGGTTGGTTCCTCTGCTTGCAAAGTGCAGTTCATCCTTACTTAGCTTCTCTTGGCAGGTACAAGAAGAACATCAAAGCCTTGTATATTGTGCACCCAACCATGTTCATCAAGACCCTCTTGATTCTCTTCAAGCCTCTGATCAGGTAGGAAGCACTATAGGAGGGAGGGTCACCCACATCCTCACACTGCTGGGGAATAATGGGGCATTCTGTGGGGTATAAGATGAGCCCAGGCTGACGAGCCTACCCTGGAGTCTCTCACCCTGTGCTATCTCCTGCTGTTTCTGATCCTAGAAATATTCAGACACACGAACTACTGCTTTGGGAACCTACAGAGTCTGAAACTCTGTGCTGCTCCATTTCTATCCAGCCAAGTAGAAGTAAAGTGTTGCAGGCTCTGCTAATAATGAAAAAAGAAGTGAGAGCATCAGTCCAAATTATGTCTAATTCATGGTGTTGATGCTGAAGTCGTAACTCTGTAAAATAGTTGAAAACAAAACTTTCTCCAGCCTATTGCTGAACTTAGGAAGGAGAAATACAGCGTTTTAGGAAGCCTGCTGCTGCTAGGGCTTCTAATGTGACTTGGAAAGTCTTGGCATCTCCTGGTAAAATATATGGAGTTGGAGAGGTATGCAGGTGACGTGTCTGCTGCTTGGCCATGGCTGCACCTTTGCCCCATCAGTGCCTCTTGAAGGCCCCTGCTCTCCTTGCCTGCAAGAAGTCTGTTCTGATACTGGATTTCCTGATTCCTCACGTACCCACTTTTCTCTTGTTTTTCAGCTTTAAGTTTGGACGAAAGATTTTTTATGTGAACTTCCTTAGTGAGCTGGAGGAGTATGTGAAGCTGGAACAGTTGGGGATCCCAAGCCAAGTGCTGAAGTGAGAATGCTGCCTGTCTCCCATTTGCTTAGGGCTCTGTCAGAGGGGACTTTTCTGGAGGAACGGCAAGGGGAGGAAGAAGTTATTCCACTCAGGCAGTGGTTTTGGAGGGAGTGGTGACAAATTGCCTTGAAGATTATTGTTTCTCTCCATGCTTCTTCCTGTGTGTCCTTGGCCCCAGTGCCCAGTTCTGTCCTTGAGTTAAAAATCGTGCTCCAGTGGAGCACTAGTCCTGCCTCTCCCACTGACCCCTCGAGGGCTTTCTGCAAGCTGCCGACCTTAACACTGACCTGGGGCTTGTGGTGCATGTCAGCTGCATGTGGGCATGTGCTTTGCTCACTCTGCACAGTTCAGCTTCTCTTTGGGGCTTCCCAAAGTTGCCATCAGTCCTACCAGATGGATTCCCTGTCCCTCACACACACATGCAACTGTCTCATCACAAGCAGTGCTGCCCTGGCCTCCTGCCCACGCTGTCTGTCATCCTCAGCTACTCCAGCTCCTGATTCCAGATAGATACTCCTTTCTCCCTGCATTTTTCTGGCAACCAGGTGTGTGTGCTTGTTGCCCTTGTGCTCCAGAGCTGCCTGCCCTGTTTTTGTGTAGGTGGAATCAGTCATGTGAGGCTGGAACTGGTATCAGTGGGTGTGCAGTGGGTCGTGTGCAGTGCTGAGTTCATGCTCTTTCTGGGAGGTGAGGTGGCTTTTGACTAGTCTGTGTTTTGCCACAGATACGATGAATATCTGAGATCTCTGCAGAAACCTTCACAAGTGCCCCAGAAGCCAACACCCCCGCGCCCACCACTGCCAAACCAGCAGTTTGGAGTCTCGCTCCAGCAGTGAGTATCTCTGGATTGTGTTGCTTTTGCCCTGACTTGCTTGAAATGAGGTCACCGTATTTGTAACTGAACAGCAGCAAAAGTGGCTCTGAAAATTCCTCGCAATTCAGACTTCCGGCAAAGCTTTAATCATTCTTCTGAGGAGCTCTGTGCTCATGTCCAGATCCTGGCTGACTCATTTCAGTTCCACACTCTTTATTCCTCATCTAGATTGTACCTAAATGAGGATGAGATTGTTTCTGCAGCTAAGGATCACTAAGGGAGGAGGAAAACAAGGGCTGTGGGGATGGCTTTATGCTGCTAGAAACTTGCTTTAAGCAAGGGAAGTCTGTAGGAGGCTGATGGAGTTGTCTTTAGGGCTGTGCTATTTTGATTGAGCAGTGCTGCAGACACTTTCTTAGTTTTTTCTATATCATAAGTTCTATTTTAAAAGCACTTCTTTTCACCCTTGAACTGATTCCCACCCCCCATTCCTGCATGGTGACGCAGGCAAACAGAGACACTGGCAAGGGCTAGTGATACTGGCTAAGTGTTCAAGGTATTTTTAACTTTGAGTGTGATTTTTACCTCCCCGGGGAATGAGGAGGAACCAGTACTGTGCGGCCAGACAGATCCTCTGAAGCAATCTGGGAACACATTCCCCAGCTTCAACACAACATTTCCACGTGTAACCCCCATAGTGTTGTGTGCCTGAGCTTGGTAGTAGCCTGAGAGAGGTGAACAACTCCATTCTGTCAAGTGGTATAGACAATCGAATGTGAGGGTAGTGGTAGCAAACACCTTGGCATCACTAGGTCTCCCTGACAGCTGTTGCATTGATACATCTTCTTGTTACAGGAGTGGGGTGGGTAAACTTACCCATATATATTTCTCTTGTATCAGCTTCTTTCTGCCTTTGCTCCTGTGGGGAAGGAAAAGAAAGCTTAACCCTTTTCACCTGATTCATAACATGCAGCCGCCTTCTGGGAACACCTTTGCCCTGGCATCTACAGGCTGTGATTTTTACAGAAGATAGAGAAATATTTCTGTGGTGTAGTAATGAGCTCATACTTGCTCCAATGAGTGATGTAGCATTGTGGGTGAAGAGGAGAGAAGGCTGGAATAATGGCTGAACCAGGGACTGGGGTCCTTATGTGGTAGAGCTTGCATAGGCAACTTCAAGACTCAGGGGCTACATGCAGGGCAGGGAGGACCAGTCATTTGTAACCTTTTGTTTCTTCCTGCAGTCTCAAGGAGAAGAGCCCTGATCAGTCTGCTGTTCCTCTGGTGGTCAGAGACACTGTTGCTCATTTGCAGGAGCATGGTAAGTGTTCAGGGGAAGGTGCAGCCCCTCCTAATTCCATGTCAGTGGCTTCTCCTCCAGGCAAGCTCCCATCCAGAATGTGGTAAGGTAAAGAAGAACAGCAGTCTAGAATAAGGTGTAAAGGCCTGAGCTAGGTGAGTTAGCCTTCAAGAGAGATTGTGCAGGGCTTAGGAGACCTATTTCTTCCAGTTGTCCACTCTCCCGCTTGTGTAAGAGTAGCAAAATGTTCCTTGTATCCTTTGTCTGGTAGTGGAAGCAGAAAGAATTGCCATACTCTAAAAAAGGGACTTGTTGACATCTGTCTGAGTGCCCCACAGCATGGATTTATGATTGTTAAGACCAGCATTTTTAGAGACTCTCACATGGCTGCTCTCACTTCACAGCTCTTGCTACAGAGGGGATTTTCCGGAGATCAGCAAATACACAGGTTGTCAGGGAGGTCCAGCAAAAATACAACATGGGTAAGTGCCCAAACTCAGTGGAGCCCCTCTCATTCCCTGATTACTGCTGTCCAACTGGAACTGTGTTGGAGCTAGTCCATCATGGCTCCGCTCTTTCTCTGACAAGCCTCTTGGTGAGGTCCCATCAGGGTATGACCTGAGTTGCAGAGGAGAAGCATCTGATACTTCTGCTGTGTGGAAAGCATATTCCTTCCCACTCACATTCCCCTTGCTGCCCTTTTGCTTCCTGAAAATGTCCTTGTTTCTCGGGGTGGGATATACCATCTTAGCCTGGTTATACTAGAGGGACTGAAGATGACCCGAAAGAAACTTGGTCATCTGTTTCATTTGATGACTTCTAAAGATGTAGTGCTGGATTCAGCAGTGCTTTGCATATGCTTTGGGGACACATTTTTCCACTCTGCTAGAAGATGTGGTGCTTCAGTACCCTATCTGTGTTCTTCAAAATACTGCTTCCTTAGTTCTGGGCTCTGACTGCAATCTCCAGTTCTTTGTCTGGAGGAGGTCCTGCTTTGGCCAGTGAGCACTGAGTCTCTGCTCTGCTTTCTCAGGCGTGCCTGTAGATTTCCAGCAGTATGAAGATGTCCACCTCCCTGCTGTGATTCTCAAGACCTTCTTGAGGGAGCTGCCGGAGCCCCTCCTCACTTTTGGCCTCTACAGCCATGTTGTCAGCTTCCAGAGTGAGTTGTGACAAGCGTTCTGCTCCCTGAATGTTGCACTGGCCAAGGGCAAAGACATCTTGGGGGAGGGGTTGGGGGGTGCAGTCCTACATGGGATACCATGTGACTGCAAACAGGGCTTTCATCAGGGTGAGTGGGTGCTGAGGGTTCCTCATGGACCTGCTTGTCTTGTCTCCCTTGATTTTTAGGTGTGGAGGAGGTGAATCGTGTGGAAGTTGTTCGCAAAACACTCCAGACTCTGCCAGAAGAAAACTACCAAGTACTCCATGTACTGACGGCCTTTCTGGTGCAGGTGAGCTGCTCGAAAGGTGGGCAGTCATATTCTAGTTCAATTGCCGGTGCCTTGCATCAGCTTTTTGACTGCCTGCTCCCTCTTTTCCTTTGAGAGGACATGAGTCTCGAGCTAGGAAATAGCCTTTCTGTACCTTATGTTCTTGTTAAACAGAGATCAAGAACGATCACAATGAACTAGCCTAAGCAGTTGCTTCTCATAACCCTGAGAGGTGCAGGCGGGCATTAAGCCCATGTGGTCTCTACCAGGGAGGCTGAAAGCTCCTCAGGGTGGAGGTACAACTGCGAAATACCTGAGTAGGAGATTAGACTAGAAGAGGGGTCTTGGATCCGCACTACAGAACTTTTTTCTGCCAAGGAAGCCACTGCAGGTCTGTTCTAGTGAGAGGAAAGATCATTTTGTTCTGAGTGGTGATCTGGACTGTAGGGATCCTGGCTGACAGTGCTCTTGGTCCTATTGTTATGGTATGGCCTGATGGTTGAGCCGTAGTGGCGAATGGCAGGATACTACTCCTTGCCTCCTGAATGCTGGATGTCATGTGTGTTTCCCCCAGCTGTCTTCTGGCTCTGGACCTTCAGCTTCTCTCCTCCCGTTTGCCCCTGGGAGTCTGTCAGCCCTGGCTTTGGGGAGGGTAGAGGACAGCTGCTATGTTGTTCTGTAGGATTCACAATGGTCTTTTTCCTTCCCTCATAGGTCTCTGCTCACAGTGACAGAAACAAGATGACAAACACCAACCTGGCAGTTGTGTTTGGCCCAAATCTGCTGTGGGCCAAAGATGTAGCCATCACCCTAAAAGCCATCAACCCCATCAATACCTTTACCAAGTTCCTGCTGGACCACCAGAAGGAGATCTTTGAGGATGTGGAGGCCTGAATCCAGGCCAGTCCACACCAGCACACTGTGCCCACCTTCCCACCTTCTTTCCCACTTTGTCTTGGAGCTGTGACCAAGCTGTCTCCAGTGCAAAGGGACCATTGATCCTCTGGGTGATGAGCAGAGCGAGGGCTGTGGAGATGGTGGAGAAAGTGTGCAAGTAAGCGAGTAGGAGACCTGCTGCTCCGGATGGGGAGGGGAGCTGGTCTCCCAGCTGCTGAGAGTGGAGTCCTGACCCACCTGCCAGTCTGTGCAGCTCCTCCAGGGCTCATCACCAGTCTGCTGCCCTATCAGATGACCTACCTTCCTTTCCTCCTCCTTCCCTCACATGCAGTTTTTCTGCCCTCCTGGTTCCTTCCTCAGCAAAGATCTTTTTTGTTTAAGCTCCCAACAGCCCCAGCTCACCCCCCTTGCCTCAGCTGGGCTGGCTGGGCTGGGCTGGGGCAGGCTTGCTGGGTTGTGTGGCAGAGACGTTCTTGCTGTGAGTGCCATCTCTCAGCACTGAGCGTGCGTCCTGCCTTTCCCCAGAGGTGCCTACAGCAGGGAGGGGAGCCAGGCAGCCCTCATGCTTCAGGTAGCAGCGTGTCCTGCACTTGCAAACACCATTCTAGAAACCGTGCTTTTGGCAGGCAAGTGAAGGACAGGCTCACGGCACGTGGACTGTGTTACCTGTCAGACTCCAATACAAGGAAGCTGAATTTAGCCCACATGCCTCTGGGGTCACCCACTCCAGATACTATTTGGTGTTTGCTGGGATGTAGCGGGTGAGGTGCCTCCTGTAGTTACCCAGCTCAGGCGTGTGTGTCCCTCCAGCAGTATTTCCAGCCTGGCTGGGAAGGTTCATGCCAGATGTGGCTGTGCAGAGGGGCTGGCTGGGGCCATTTGGCAGCTGGGGAGCCTGAAAGGCAGGGAGAAAGTGCCCTGGTGGCACGGCCCTGCTGGGTGCTGGGAGGATCGCTGCTGTTCCTTGTGGCAGCAGCACAAAGCCTCTTCTCCTCCGTCGTGTGTCTGTGCGGACAGGCACAGACCGCTTTGGCTAGTGGTCCTTTTGAGCAGAACTGTCCCCAGCGCAGTGTAAACAGAGAGCATGGTCTGGAGGGAAGGTCTGGAGACTGGGGCTAACCCTCACCCTGGGGTGCACCAGGCCGGGCTTAAGAATTTCTGCCCAGGTGCTGAGCACTCATGTGCCAAAACTGTGATGCCAAGGGCCTTTGCCCTGTCTCCTCCTTGGTTCATACCTTCCATCCTACCATGGAAGCCTGGTGAGATGCATCCTGTGTGCCCTGGGTATGGCTCGAGAGATTGGGTTGTCTGCAAGGCAGGCTCAGAGCGGGGTGGGCCTGGCACCTTCCCAGGGCACCTGCAGTACTGTTGGGGCATCGCTGTTGGGTTTGGGATGCAGCATTCCCATTACCTGAGCTAAAAGAAATCCCTCTCCTTACCCTGGGCCCGGCAGGGTGTTAGTAAGGAGCTTCTAGCCTTACTTCACTAGTTTGTTATGTCTTTATATCTCGTGCCTGGGCCAGTCCTCCCTGCTGCATCTGGCCTCAGGGACACATCTTTTGGACCAAGCAGAACTAATTTTTAAAAGCTACTGGATGTTAAATAGAATTTGCTATTTCACAGCATTTTAGCCTGCCTTTAAACACTGACCAAAGGTCGGTGCGCCAGTTGTAATCAACAGGAGTGACATCTGCTGCAGGAATTATGGAAGTTGCTCTTCTTGCTGAGCTCTGGAATGGGGACGGGTGCGAGCATGGGTGGCCCTGCAGGGCAGCACAGGTCCAGCCGGCTGGCTCAGAGGAGGCACACCAACACGTGGTGGGAACAGTGAGCAAGAAACAGCATTGCTAAGGCTGCAGCAAGAAATGTTCTGAGAGGGCTGGGTCTGTTCCCTTCTGGGTGACTGGGGCATTTTGGCCTATGGAGGCTACAAGGCTGCTTGGTCTCTCTCTTGGAAGAGTCAGCATCTTCCCTGTTTGGCCAGGATTGAATTGCTTCAGGCTGAGCAATTCACAGCAGTAACGAAATGTTTTGGAGTTATACTCAGCTCCTAATTCACTTGTGATCTCTGCTAGAGTAAGTTAGCAGGGCTGATGTGTTGTGGAGGAGTAATCTCCTGGGATGGACAGTGTGGAGAGAGGTGTACTTGCCCCCGTATTTGTTTTAAGAGGCAAGGCTTGCTGGACATCCTGGGAGGAGCGTGGAGGCTGTGGGAGCCACGTGCAGCCCCTCTTTCCCTGCAGGCACCCCACTCCGTGTAGGCTTCAGTGTGGGGGAAGACTTGGTGCTCTGACTATGTCTGCGGCTGATGCTGGTCTCGCTTATACCCCCAAGAGGAAAGGCAAACCCAGCTGACTTCTCCTGGGACAAACAAGCCCAGGGTCGGCAGCTTGGAACGGGAAGTGCCTGTGTGCCGGGGCGGGAGGCCTTGGTCCTGCATGCAGCCCCGGCTCCCTGGGGATGGTGGCACGTTCCAGCCCTGCAGCGCAGCAAGGATGGCTCCTGCCCAGTGGCAAGAAGGAGCGGTGCTGGGATAGCGTAGCTCATCTCCAGGGGGAGAGGGGAGAGCAGGGATTGCTGCAAGGGTCCGTATTCTGGCTGGAGTTTGTTTGGTGGGTGCTCTTTTTAAATTTTTTTTAAATTTTATTTTTAGTGAATTCTTGGAATAATGTTTCCTTTTTTAGCAAAATGGAGACTGGTGCATCCCCTGCAGGCAGGGATAAAAGCCTGCTCCAGTTCAGTGCCTGCAGGGAGCAGATTTGGAGGGTATTCAGGAAGCTGCTGCTGCTCACGGTGGGAAAGCGCTTGCAAATCCTGGAAGGGACCCAGTGTAAATATGCCCTTTCCTCTGCTGCTCCTCATGCTGGAGCTGCCGGGGCCCTGGAGCAGGCACCGTGACCAGGGTTGCTTTAGCTGCTGCAGCCTGCTCTCCTGAATGCCTTCTGTTGAAATACCCCTCCTGTGACTTGCGTGGGGAGCTGGCCCGGGCCTGCCGGCCACCTGCAGTGGGTGGGTGGCCACCGGAGCCTGCCTCCACCAAGCCCTGGTCGGCCTCCTGACGCAGACAGGGCGCTGGCCGGGCTGGGTTCCTCTGCTGTGTGTAGGCGAGGGGCAGTATCCTATCAGGGTGCTGCTGGTCTTTGTCGGTTTTCTCCTTACTGTAGAGCTGCCCAAGGATCTCTCCCCTGGCTCGTCTTTCAGGTTAGCGACTGGGCATTTCTCACTGTGAGGGTACTCGTTCCACATCAGCCCTCAGCTTTTTAGCACCTAGACCATTCCCCTCTGCTACGCCTGCTGCTGTCTTCATGGCCTCTGATCGCTCCCTGGCCCAAGCCCCGTACTGACACCAGAGCTTTTGGGTGGTGCAGGGGGGGCTGGGGCCATCTTGGATGCCTTGTGGCAATGTTTGCTAATCTGAGAGAGAGCTGAGGGTCAGTTTGGTCCCTGTTTCCTCTTTTACGCACGGGGGCTCCTGTGCAAAATTTTTGGCTTTGCTTTTGTTGCTGGTGTTCCCTGCTGCCTTTTCTGTTGATGTTCCTCAGGTGCAGGGCTGGGGTTTTCACTGTTCACATTGTTTATTTCCTTCTAATCTGCACCAATCTTATATTTCACAGTTTGCACTTTTTGTATTTCAATAAAAATCAAAATGTAATCCCAGATCCAGGTGTGTCTGTCAAGTGGCAGCAGCTGTGGCACATCTACAAGAAACCCAAGTAAGGCTGGCTGCACTGCCAACCACAAACTGAGCAGAGAGGGAGGAAAGTGAGTGTGAAATGCCTCTCATGTGAGTAACTCTGGGAAGAAATACTGGTTTGCAGGAGCCTCAGGCTAGAAACAGAATTCAAACAAAAATGAAGTATTGCAAGTTTGGCTCTTTCCTGAAGAGGGCTGGGCTTCCAAGTTCCCTGTCACGATGAGCGGTCTGCCCAGGATTGCCCTTTCCCAGAGGCGGGCCCAGGCAGCGGCACAGGTTGTGGTGTCGCCAGGTGCCAAGCGCGAGCCGCCTGCAAGCTCCCCAGTTAGGATTAGCCGGCTGAGCTTATCCTGTGGCCGGGTGCTGTGTGCAGCGCTGGCCTGCACCTCCTCATCTCAACGTAGGTGGATCGCCAACTCCTGAATGTACAATAGTCTTTGGGTTAGGACCAGTACTCTCCACCCCTTGATCCACATACGGTTAACTACCTTTTCCTAAAGACACTGTAATTTGGTGGTTTCATCAGTACGCTTTCCACCTAGTAGGAAGGTTCTTACATGCAAAGTGATTACTACAATTAATAATGCAAGTGTAGCAACAAGTGAACCCAGTAGTGAGTGTGAGAATAGGAGCAGCACAGAGAGCACTGGAGCCGAAAGCACCACCAGCGGGCAGTGGCCCGAGCCCTGGCTACTCACCTGGTTGTCCGATGATGTGTTAGTCACTTGCATTGCTGAACCTGCGTATTGCTTTTCAGTTTTTATTGCTGATAAGCCACCCAATTAAGGGCTTCCCAGTGTTGCCAGTTCTCCTTCTGCATGTCGACATTATCCAGCGTGACTCGTGACAAGCTGTCAGCCCCACACCAGAAGGCAGGAGTACTTCTGGCATCCGGGCACAGGTAATACTTTGCATATGGTCCCTGTAGTCTGATGAATGATTGTACTGTAACTTACTGGACAGTACTTCAGTCCTAGAGTTGAACAGTTTGCTGCTTATTATTTCTCTGGGGCTTTTTCAGGTGGGTGGTGCTTGTGGCTGTAGTCTGTGATTTCCCACACCTCAGAATGTGCTGGACCCCCACAGTGGGGCCGGTGAGGTCACTACGCTGACCGTACAGCAGCATCCTGAACCTCTGTGAGCGCAGCAGCTGGTCTGGACCTGGTCACGGTGACCTGCTGCCGCCGGGGCGGTGCCGTGGAGGCATCAACTCTGGCCTTGGAGGAGTGCGGGAGCGGGTGGGTCCGTCCCTGGCAGGGTGCTGTCGTTGGCAGGACGTACGCTACGTGCAGCCACGCGGGCAGTACTAAACAGCGTAAACACCACTGCAACCAGATGTGTTTTCATGCGTAGCTCCCCCATGGCCTCAAGGACGTTATTCTGAGGACATTTTTCTTTTTGTAAATACATACAGTAGGCTCACAGTTGGATGGTATTGGATTGTTCATGACCTTGGTGATTAATCATCCTTCTATGACTTCACTTTTTCACTTACTTGCTGATGGTTTTTCCAGTCTCTTGTCATACTGGTGACCTGGTGAAGAGAGGAGACACTGAAGGCCCTGCAGTAAGGCCCAGAGCCCACAGGACCGTTATGTGAGTTTGCTAGCAACTGCTCTCTCCCCACATTGTGCAGTGTGTTTTGAAAGTGTGTGAAACGACACTCAGGAATACACTACATGTGTGTATGCGTGTTTGTAGATACATCGGTATCTATAAGGTTGCAGTGGGATTCTCAGTTTACTGTGTTACCTCCTGAAGATATGATTAAGATTTCTTTTAATAGTTACCTTTGTTTCCCAAGCTGGAGTATTCCCCTTCATGGAAGCTTGGAATATGCATAGTTATTCTCCCCCCCTCTTCCTTATAATAACCAAACACCCTTTACACTGCAGCTTAAATCAGCAGTTGCTATGTTTACACAGATTTTTACCATCTCACCTTTCCTTTAAAGGGAAGGTCTTAGTACCTTACATGGCGTTGTGTGTTATGTAGGGTTAACTTTAAGCAATACTAGAATACAGCTGTTAAGTCTGGCTATCGGACAGGCGTGAACGACACGCTGCAGGCAGTATGCTCTTGCACCAGCACTTCTTGCTGCTGGGATACCCACAGTAGTTCTTTCCACATCTTATTGGTCTCTGCTAGCTCTTTGATCACATCAAAACATTCCCACGCTCCTCTTCAGCATGTAGCAGCAACCAAGTGCAATGCAAATTCCGCTGGTGGTGGTGTTTCCCCCCCCCCCATTTTCCCACCCCTTTCTTTTGGAGACAAGTTAATATTTCAGCTGGGGCGGGACATCCAGATAATTCAGTTTCCCAAGTCACTGGCGGGAGGTCACCAAGGCCAAACACTCTGTGACTCTTCCCCACGCTCGTATTTGGGACCAGCCAGGCACCCGTTCTGTCCCTCCTTGCTCTCCTTCTTCTGGTAGGGTGGTCTCGCCAGCATCCTGTTGACTACTCCAGACGCAACGCACCGGTGCATGTGACCCTCTCTGTTGGAGGCAGCAATCAGCTCCACCCTGCACTCGCTGCCACTCGCTGCCAGGCAGCGTTCTCCCCATTCTGCTTCCTGGGGGAAGAGGACTGGGAGGTTGCGACCGTCCCAGACCTGTCAGTACATGCAAGAGAAAAGCACAAAACACAGCATTGCTTACGTAAAAGTTTTATTGGAAATTCTTTGAATACTTGGAAGTACAATGGAGACTATTTCCAAAACAATACAATTTAGGAGCCTTCCCCTTCACCCAAAGTATCTGTAAATCAGCAGCTACATACATACTGTCCTTGAATAGAGAACTGAGCAGACAGCTGCTAAAATAAACAGCCTTCCCAACACGATCTGTGGCAGACCACAGCAGCAGCGTTTGTGCAGTGGTCAGGGAACTCAGAGCCCAGATGTAGCAACTATGTGTTGAAGCCGAGGAATGCCCAGAAAAGAGGCATGTAACTCAGCCCTAGAGAATCTCTTTATTGCTATGGCCATCCAGCTCAACACTAGCAGCTTTTATAGACAAATTTCCGGGTTTTTAAAGTAGAAAAAACCCGTGGCGCACTGACGTTCTGCCTTATGAGATGTGGGAGCTGTAGTCATGTTGGGAACTGCACCAACAAACGAGCGCAAGTCTTTGGCTCGGGGGACCTCTGGGCAGGCTCAGCCAGAATGGCATGGTTTCTGCCAGCACCACAGCTTGTCCATGGGAGAGAGGTCAACAGTAGCACTGGCTGGCTGAAGTTCAACCTAGCCTGGTCTTCAACACAAACACTGTGTGACCCAGCACTCTACCCCCTCTCTGCTGCTTGGCAGCCCAGATCCTCTCCCCTTCCCAAGCACAGGCTGCACATTAAGAGAAGGTGACAGCAACCACGTGGCTGTGAACCACTTCCTACAAGGTAGCAGAAGTGAGAGCCAGCTGATCCATGAATTCCTTGTCTTCCTGCACCCTCTGCAACTCTTTCCACTTGTAAAACAAGGTGGCTTTAGCTGTGGGGATCAAGTATTCATCAGAAACCATGCAACTGAAGTCCTCTTGTGAGCTGTTTATCTTGGAAACTTTCTTAAATGTTTGTGCATCATACTTTGCAAGGACTAAGCAATTGCTGTGGGAGGTTGTTGAAAAGTTGAATTGGTTGAGTAAGCTAATGAGGTTCAGGTGGGTAGCTTTCCTTCAATAAAGCTCTTGCCTAGAGTTTTTGAGCTCACATGGCCTCCCACCGACCACATCACTCAACAAAAAAAGCTGGTAAAGTTCAAAGCATTGTGTTGCTCTGACCTTGCAATAAGCTCTGTTCTCATCTCGGTTCCTTGCTCTAGCAGTGGTACAGAAATAGTGTTCTAGAGAGGAGGTGGGGTTCCCTTCTCATCTGCTAGCAATCTCTTTCAATTACGAGTGCAGCTACATTGAAGAAGCTGCCACATCATGTTAACTAGAAGGCTGGTTACTCCGCTGCTCTAAGGAAATGAAGATGGTTCCTCAGTACTGAGACAACACAACCCCACTTCTGGAGAAAGAGAGAAAGAAAAAAAAGTGGTTTAAGGACAGTAAGTGTCTTGCAGTTGCTTACTCTAGTTACACATGGGAGGAGGAGAGAGAACCACATGAAGACCTACCTTATCTAAGTTTCTGTTTAGTGTCACTGTTTCTCCTCCTGTCCCTACATCAGGCAAAAGACACGGAACAGCCAAATCAACCACAGAGCGCTGCCAGTCAGTCACACTGTTGATAGCCAGCTCATTACAAAAATAAAATTTCAGCTAATCAAAAGCCAGCTGATTAAAAAGTACCATAAGCTCCCCGAAAATGTGCTTCTTCAAAGAAGCTGCCTTCTGAATGGCTGAAGAACACTGCAAGTTCATCCATGCCTATCAGAACACAGCTTTTCACCAAGTCCCTGCCACTCCACTACACTGATGTGTGCATTTCATTCTATCAGTGGGCCCTGACTGGATGTAATGGACACATAGTCCCCAAAACAGAGTATTGTATTAGAATAATCAAGTCTGTTTTAGAAAATAAATATCTTGGATATTTTCCTGCAAAGAGAGACCAGTCTCACTGGCCCAGGTTCCATGGCACACTTGCTGTCTGCAGTGATCCAGGGCAGAATCACCCGCGCTACTACATGAAAACAGAACATCTTTTAAATATAGGCTTCTTTAAAAGCAATAAATATTTCTTGATTCTTAAGATCATCTATTAACCATAAAGCAGGAAGGTTTGCAAGGGTCAGAGGAAAGAATCTTGGACTAAGACTCCTAGTTACATAACCCTAAAGAAACAGGATTCCTGGTATTTACAGTTACATTTCAAAAGCCGAGCCTATGAATTCAGCATCATCGCAGCTGCTACGCGCAGGCTTGCCAACAGTCGGCAGGGGTAAACTCAGCATGGCTGAGTGTCAGTGCACTCAGGAGAAACGTGGAAAGCGCTTCTGTAGTTTCATGCCTGCCGATCAGCAAGCGTAACAGAAGGCCTCGCACAAAACGACCATGCAGAGACCCAGTTCCTCAGAAGCAGGAAAACAAAAGGTAACTTGTATTACGCAGGTCCCCAAGCTGACGTCTCTCCCTGGGCTCCAGGCACTCGCGCTGAAGTCAGGATGAAACGCCCCGTTCTGTGGAATGGATGTCCTGGACGTAAAACTGTTGAATCTGCTGAACTCACAGACCTTGGAAATGAGCCAAAGCTTTCTATGCTCTAACAGGATTGGAGACTGTAGGAAAACGTCTGTTAGCAAGAAGCTATACCTAGGGAGCTTACACCGTAGGACCTCTGCAGGAAGCCTAGGGCAAATTTTCACAAAGCCCCTCCCACACAGAACAGAGACTGAAGAAAAAATAAATTTCATACACTGGAGTTTGACTTCCTGTGTCCCTACTGAAGTCTTCAATTCAAAACTGACTGTGAGCAGGAAAAGCAGTCCAGAACTATGCGGTGGTGTTAACTGAGGAAAATCAGCAGATGAGCCATATCTGCTGTTGACAAGAGCAATCAAAGAAAGCTCACTCGATGGAAGGAACGGGTCAAGGTGAGACAAAAGGCAGAGCAGGGGCGACAGAGATGTTTCTTGACATCATTCTCCAGGATGCCTTGAGGAGGAAGAACTGCTGCAGCAAAACTGGAAAACAGCTTCACTGCAAGGTTTCTACAAAGGCATCAAACTCTTTGACGTTTTTCTCGTGGACTGCCAGCTTCTCTGGTAATGAGTCCTAGAAGGGTAAAGAAGGGTGCAGATCAGGGCTCGGTCACAGCAGATAAAAGCAAGCTTTATCAGCCAAGAATTCTGTTTCTGAGTCATGCAGCCCCTCTCCACTGTGCTGGGCTCCCCTTCCCACGTGCACAAAACCAGGAGTCCTCCGGCAGCATCCAGCAAGTCACCCTGAGAAAGGCACTCTGCCCAGAGTGTGTCTGCGCTGCAGGAACAGTAGGTGCACCGGGGCATCTCCTTGTGCAACTCCCACCACCAGCTGCAGCACAATAACCTGCTCGTGTCCCTGCCTTCACCAGGCCACCTCCAGCTCTTAGCCACTGGTATTCCTTCTTCCCCACAGTACGTTCCAATGCCTGCGAGCCCAATACAGCACTCACCCAGACATGACTCTCACCAGCCACACCAGGATTTTACCTTGGCTCAGGCTGCAAGATCAGGCCTAGACTGCCCCCAAGGTTGATGAGGAAAGGCTGAGTTGGGGCTTTTCAGCCTGGAGAAGGCTGCAGGGAGACCCAATTGCTGCCTTTCAGTACTTAAAGGGGGCTTACAAGAAAGATGGGGACAATCTTTTTAGCAGGACCTGTAGTGACAGGACAAGGGATAATGGTTTTAAACTAAAAGAGGGTAGATTTAGACTGGTTATAAGGAAGAAATTTTCTTTATGATGAAGGTGGTGAAACACTGGAATGGGTTGCCCAGAGAGGTGGTACATGCCCCTTCACTGGAAACATTCAAGCTCAGGGTTGGATGGGGCTCTGAGCAGCCTATCCAGCTGAAGATGTCGTTGCTCATTGCAGGGGGTTGGACTAGGTGACCTTTAAAGGTCCCTTCCAACCCAAACTGTTCTATGATTCTATGAAGATACGACTTTTTCAAACTAGGAAGAGGGAGAGCATTATGAAATACACACGATTCCCACAAACAGAAATTTCAGGGTTCCATACCAAATCCTCTGCCATCGACTGTGCTCCAATGTCAATGGAGAGGCTGCTGAGTTGAGGGGGGTTCTGAAACTCACGGTAAAACGTCCCCAGGTCCATTGGAAGAATGTCATCTTTTGAAAATGCTGGTTTCTAGAATCAAAGATACTGCTGTTAATTCCCATTCAGAGACACTGGCTTCCCTTTTGCCATCATCTCAGAACCTGCTATCAGTAAACATCTTGACATTACAACTGTTGCTTCAGTAATGCAGACTAAGTAACTGAAGAACAGCCAAGATCTGTGCTTGCCTGAGCACTCGGAAGAGAGCATTTCCTTGGAATCTGGCTCCTTTAAGCATCAGAGAGAGGACACCAAGCCCAGGTGTTGGTAGGGAACTGAAAGAGCATTCACCCTGTAGTTGTTGGTTCCGAGCATCAGTGTCTTTGCAGTTTTGGGACTGTCAAACTCTAGGTTGGAACTGTGACTCAAGGGTCTTTTCCATCCCACTGAAAACTACTCTGACATCATTTGCCTTTGTACCAGCACCTGAAGGCCATCTAAGATGCAGGTGTTACACGAGAGCACTGACGAGGGCACTTACAAAGTCAATCATAACAAAGTCATCATGGGTGTTCCCTGTGCTGCTGCCACTGGAGCCCTCCGAGTGTAAGCTGCCTTGTAGAGGAGATTCAGTTTCTGGGGAGTCAGGAGGATTGACCTGCCCAAGAAATCAAAGATGGTGAGTACTCATCTTATGATCATGTCTGTCTGTGTATTTTGACAATGTAAGGGCTGTTAGGAGGTTGGACAGTAGACACATGCTACAGCAGCGGCAGCAAACATGTACTGTTATTTGCATGTCTGGAGAGCCCAAGACTCAACACAGGAGATTTTCTGAAACCAAACAAATTGAGTAACTAGTTCGTTGCTCAGAAAACAGTGTATTCAAGACGGGGATTCGCATGGATGTTGCATAAGGGATGCTGAGAAGGCACACATTATACCTCTGGAAGAGGCTTACCATGGGGTCGTTATCTTCCAGCTCAACATTCTTGGGAGCAAACATGGCAAAAGGAATGTCTAAGTTGGCCATGGTCACCTGAGGAGATTCAGCAAACAGAATTTCACTAAGATGCTCTACTTAGCCAGCACAGAAAAGGATATTGAAAGTCTTCGTCAGGCCTGCTATAAAAATTGCCCAAGATCACGTCAGCAGTTAGGCAGGAGGCTGACAACCTCATTTAAAAGGCATAGAGATTGTACTCAGCTGACCTAATGCAGATACATCCCCTGAGGTGGGATTGCTTATATACATCTTGTATAATATATGCAAGGATCAACTAGCTGCTACAAATGCAAGCAATTCTCTTTCATCCATCTAAAGGCCTAGAAGAGCAGCCCTAGGAACTGGGCAGGTCTCTAAGCTGCTCCAGCTGAGCTTACATGCTTGCTTACTAGCAATTAACTGGTCTACTGTGTGCCCTTCGAGGAAGGGAGGCTTGCTACTAGCTTCCCCAGTTCATGAACCTGTGGTAGTGGCAGATCATTGTGAGACCCAAGGATCAGGTCTTCCATACCCAAAGAGGGTGTTGGCAAAGTGGGGCAAATTCAACAGCTGTCACATCCCAAAGGGATTTTATGAAAAACAAGCCTACGACACGACCTTGTAGGGAAATGCAGCAGGCAGGAATACGTACTCTCAGTCTCCAAGGCTGCCCTGGCATTGGAGTGTTTTTTGCTCCTCCGTGTAGGAACACTTGGGAGAAGCAGGGTATTACAGTGCCCTCTAAGAAGATCTACTGCAAGTTACCTGGTTAATGGGTTTGTTGACAAAAGCTCCCACCTTCCGGATAAAGATGGTCTCCAAAAGGTCATGTGGGGAGCCACATTTCCCTTCGCTGCTGTTTGATACTGTTTCTGTGTCCTCGCTGGCGGAGGAAAACAGGCTAATTAGTGACTCATGGCACAAACAATATAGACAAATCACATGCTTTCCAAGACTCCTTCATTTTTCTGGGTTTATTCCTAGTGCTGGAAGAAGGACAACAGAAATCCCTGTCCTTGTACCACACCTTCCTCCTCAGTCATGAGCACAAAAGGGGAGTGGGACACTTATGGCATCAGGTTTGTTTCAAGCTGGACAGAAACTATTTAGCTGAATGAAAAGTTGCTGCCAACTGAAAATAGGCTTTTGTTTTTGAAGATGGACTTTTAACTTCAGAATGTGCACATTCACAGCAACTTCTGTTCATCACTATTATTTTTTCAGTAATACAGCAGTCGCAGATCTGTCAGGAGGTGAGGGCAAGAACTAGAATTACATCTGTCACTCAGGTTACAAAGGCAGCAGTCTAATAAATCACAACAGCCAGTGCCAGTATGATTCATTCACTGCACAGCTTTTCGTTATTTCTAGGACTTGGGTTTTTTGCTACCACAGGTATTCAGAACTTTAAAAAAAAAAAAAATAATGGTCAAGTCTTCTGGCAGAGGACTACTTAGACAGCATACCCAGGAAAGTGCTACTGCAACAATGATTTTTGGTTTCCTCACAGCAGAATATCTGCTTAAGATGTCTGACTCACAACTATGTGACCCCAAGAGAGACTTCACAAGAAATAAATATGTCAAAAAACCTCTAATTTAATTAGCTGAGAGGAAGGAGATTTAGGACAGTTTGAGGTTGTACTGTTTTCTTTTACGTAACTTTAAGCACAAAGCTTCTTAATAAAACAGTGAACAGGTTTGCAGTAACTGCAGCTGGTTTTGGTAACAATTCACATTAAGTTTCTGGAGAATTAAGACTCACTTGTGAACTTACTTCATCTTGTTGTTTTACAATCAGCAAAACCAGCAGAGATTACAAAAAGATAAATGTGATAATAAAGTTGACATAACAGAAGTTGTGAGGACGTTACAGGGACTAGGAGCTGTAAGTAGATGGGCGAGATCATTGTTTGGAGAAAGGCTGAAAAAGCCCCAATGAGAGAAAGCTGTTAGTTGTTTTGGGGAAGGGAAAGACAGTAGTTATGCTACAAACAATAGATAAACAGGGGAAAACAACAAGTTTTCTCTTAACGGGGTTATAAATGGCGTGGCACAAGTGGTGGATCATCTAAAACCAACCTACCTACTAGAAGGAGTAGCTGCTGAGTAGTGGACTCCATCCAGTGGGGTGCACATCCTCTCTTGGTCAGCCTGAGCGCCATGTGCAGGCTGGCTAGGAACTGGGGGAACTCCCCCCTCTTTGCCTGGGCCGATCAGCTGAGATGGAGAGGAATGGTCAAGTTAGAGATCTCAAAACCAGGCCAACGCCATAGTGCAATACAGAGCAGATTCTCTCATACTGGGACGAAGTTGTGGGGTTTTTGGCATATGACTGAGCTCTAGTCCCCATGAGGCTGAGAGAGGTGTCGAGCAGAAGGTGATCACCACAATACAAACTCTTGTTATTCTCTTCCTACTCCCTTCCACCTCAGGCCTGTTTTACATTGCAGAGCTCTCTGGCCATAGGTCCTCTGCTTCAAGGGGAGGGGGGAAAATCATATCCTCTTGCTGCCATCACTGTGTCAGCAAAGCCCTGGTGTAGCAGCAACATCACAAGCAGAAAAAGACTTCTGTCAGCGTTATGTATTTGTCTGATGAACGGATGCAAACACGCCACTACGGACTGTCAGTGTATCCTACGTTGAGGCTACAGCGCTGTGCTTGGACAGCTACAGGGGCAGCAGCTCTGTAAGACAGCCACAGTTTGGAATCGGTGATATGCTGGTGCAGGCAAACAGGTCTGCTGTCTTGGCATAGTTTCTCCACATGACCCCTCTGCCAGTACAGTCAGGGATGCTGAGGAGCCATTTCCCAGCTCCTGTGCACGTTGTGCTTTCTCTGTATTTACCTTACGTTCTGTTCATTCCTGACAGACAGGATACCAATGCATGCACTAGTTTCAGATGTACAAGTGACACATGAAGGTTGCAATACCAGCCACGCTTGTCCTTCTGCCCTCTACAAGTACCTGGTGAGGGTGTGCAGCATTCAAGCCACCAGCAAAGAGTACAGGATACCCCATGTCAGCTGATCCAACTCCCAGTGCAGCAGGCTGATAGGAAAGACGAGAGCTGGAAAGCTAAGAAAGAAGAGAAAAAACAAGAAGGGCAAAGGGAGAGGAGAGAGGAAGGGGAGGGGGAATGCCCCACAGCCTGAATAACAATCAGTCACTGAAGAAGGCACGGGAAAAGTCGGAGGCACAGCACTTTGGGCTGGCAGAAGGATGCTGGATTTTCACTGGAATCAGTCATGAAGGTTATCAATCTCAAAAGTTCTTATTGCAAGGGACTAAGTCTGGACCTCGATAAGAAAACAGGACTGGTTTCCTACACACAGAGGAGGAGGCTGTGCAAGGTATGACTGACATTCAGTCACATGGAAGCTCTGCTCTACAGGCCTGTTTCACATATGGGGAAAAAGCATGAATGCCATCATGCACTTACTAAAGAGCTAATATTTAATATTTTTTTCCCCAAAGTAACTGCATTATCAACTGTTTGAACCCATTCCCACTACACACTGAAAGAGCTAATCTTCAAAGCCTGTTCAAATAGCTTCAGACAAAGAACAGAGTCCCATACATGTGCTAGGTAAAAAGGACTGGGAAGGTAACCCTTGTGCGACTGCTTCAGGAATGAGGTGCTGGAAGCACTGAAACCCCAGAGAAGTTCCCTACACACCCTAAGGAATCTAGCTTGTTGGATTAAATAAAACTTTCCTGTTTTACCTTGCTTCACCTCAAGAGGAGCAGGGCCAATGCTGACATCATTTACAGGGGTCTGAATGATAAGCAGCACTTTCATTCACATGATGCTAGTTAAGAATGGCGCAATCTCCTCTTACAGAAGAGCAAATATAATATTGTTACATGCTTTGCTCCTAGAGGTATTCAGCCAACTTGACTCTTCCAAGAACTCATGCTGCTTTGAAGAATACTCTACACTCATCTTCCTGTAGAAATCCCGTAAGGAATTCTAGGTACCGTTACCACTGATATTACTTCTGTTTAAGAAATCTTTGGTATCTACAGCTGTGCTTCTCCATTCTTTAACCATTTTTTCCAAGTCCTGTCTTACAGTCATTTTTAGCATTAGAACTGCAAAGGTTTTAACCTCAAACTGCTTCATTCTCCACCTGTCTTTAAAAATCCTCTGGTAATTTTGTGGTAGCTAGGTGTTCCTTTTTTTTTTTTTTATATTTCTCTGTCCTCTGAGAGACTTGCAGGTTTGTCTAAAGTCATGTACCTCATGTTTGTGCAAGATGTAAACAAAGAACAGTAATTCAGGTCTTCATAAGGTGTTATTTGTAGCCAGGAAGACAGATGAAGTGAGATTTTTGGTTTTGTGAGTTGTTTCTTTTTCCCTCATCCTTCAAACTCCTCTGTTTTAACCCAAGAAAAGTTCTAACTGACAACTGTGCAGGTTCTAGGGACACTGGCTGTTAGAAAACACTCGGTGCTGTGCCTTACTACTGCTGTCTTTCACTAACAATTAATCCTTGCAACAGCTGTTGTTTATTCAGGGGTGCTTGTCCTGACTTTGGGAGACCTTTATCTGCAAAGGCACTTAAGCAGCCAGTCTCAATAATGAGCCCGGCACATTTTGGGTTCACCAGCCTTTCCCATGCACAACAAACATTCCCCACTGACAAATCTGTACTTCCCTGTATTTGGTCTGTCATCTGGCCATGTATAGCATATACTATTGACAACTCACTTGATATGAAAAGGCCAGTCCCATCACTGGGACCTTCAAGGTGTCCGTCACCACAGGAGGAGGGGTCTGAAAATGTGCCTTTGTGACAGTAAAAACACACTGTGCACAGACACAGACACACAGAGGAAACAAGGAAAAGAGAGAGTGAGAGAAGGGGAGAAAGAAAGAGAGGGGGAGAGAGAGAGAAAAGGACTTCAGAGAAGAACTATAAAGAGTTGGATGAACTGAATGCTAGTGAAGAGGTTTTGGCTGCAGCAGCCACACCTACACATAGAGCAGAAGTCTCAGGACTGCCAGAAGCACATTCATTTTGTAAAGAATTGACTGTTTTCCAGTCTCTGTGAACCACTCCACACAGGTGATATTTTAGACTCCAGTGAAGACTGACAGAAAGTAACTGCCAGAGACTCTGTTCCACAGATAATTGGAATTGGTACCAGCCAATTAGCAAGGAGAAGGCTGAGTGGATGGCAGAAAAAGCCAAAAGTCACTTTTTGTTGTTTCAGAATGTACAAATTACATGTATTTCAATAGTCTCCATCCATACACACTCCTAAACTTCCAGCATTCTGAGGGATCTCATCTTGGCAGGTCTGCGCTGCACCCTTAGAATAAAGGGGACTTAGATTAGGGTGCAATTCAAACACACTGATATGAAGAGAGAACTCCTTCAAGAGGAGTGATGCTCCAGAAGTAAACACTGTCTCACAGAGGGTACTAATGCAAAAGGGGCAATCCAAACCTGGTTCAGTCTCATACCTTCTCCCAGTCATTTTCCTACCAACAGTTTTCAGTTTTATGAAAGCTTCATTTCTGTGTATTACCCATGGCCAGACTTTCTGCTGAATTGTGGGCTACTCCACAACATATGCAGACATGCTATGCAAGCTCCCAGGGAGAACCTATTCCCTTGTATGATGCAGGTTAGGCCTCATTTCTACTGGGAAGGCAGGCAGAGATTTGGACAATCTGCCTACAGAACCACACACCTCCCAGTATTTTTCCTGCACATGAAGTTGTATATAGAAAGCTGGAGAAAGAAATTAGCATTTTTTTCCCCCCCCTCTACCTTACTTTAGAGACCACTCTGCCAAGACAGCCTTTACAATTCTAACTGTGGCAACAAAGACTGACAGTCGCTTTATAAAAAAGTGTACAGCATATGGCAACTTTAAGCCACAGGAAAAGCAAGAATGTAGGCTCATAATGAATGTGAATCCTCAAGGTTCATCTGGTTTCGCTAAGCTTTTCCCCTCAGTGACAGCAAAGCTTCATGTCCCCAGGGGAAATGTCAACTTCAATGTCTTTACATACACTACTGCTGTTAAGTAACACTGGCACAAGCAAGCCAGTGGAAATTTCCTTATGAACCCTTTTGCATTTAACCCATTTTGTGAGAAGGCAGGACACAACTCAGCCACAAACTCATCTCCTGAGCTGCGTACTGCAGTATAAGGAAAGCTTTATTCTATCAGGCTTAACGTGAGTGCTGGCTGATTAGTTCAACATTGCCTGATGCCCTGTCACCCAAAATCCACTTGGCACAAAAATGCTTCCTAAGAAAAGCTCATTTCTAGCTCATTCATTCAGTAGAACACATTCTACTAAACCAGTCATACTAATTCCTCTGGAGCAGTAGACAGACCCACAGCAAATTCTTTCAGTTGGGAACAGCACCCCAATTATACTTTATTCTATGTTTCACATCCACAGTAAAAGAGATTGAGAGTCTTTAGATTGTCTTTAAAGTTCAGCAGAGCCATCTGCTTGGCTGGACAACATAGCAGGACATTCCTGTATATTTAAAGCTATAGGAAAACAGCAAATCTGGCCAAGTCTTCAAAATACAGAATTGCGGAGTCAATATAAAGACAGTAAGTGAAGGAGTAATTCGAGTTTCTGGTTTTTGAGATTCAGAAGGAAACCATTATCTATTTTATTTTAAAACTGAAACTTCAATGAAATTTCCATAGGTAGGTGGAAGTACAGAATATTAAGTCCCTAGTTCAATACTGTGACCCAATTTGTTCACTGATTCTTATTCCTGCTGCCCCAATTGGTTTTAGATGGTCCAAATACACATAGCTTTTGTCTTTTTCCTGCTTTTCCATTCTGCAATGCAGAAAATATGACTGTGCCATAAGCATTTTCCTGATATTTCAGTGTTTCTTCCTCAATGTCAGTCTGTTACCTCTAGTTACGCTGCCTGGCGTCAATCTCTTCAATTCCTCTTCTTGAAGCATCAGTAAGTGAATGTGCAAGTACACTGCTATCCTCTTCAAGCACATCTTAGCCCAGCTACAGAAGTAGGTTCTTTTAATCCTTCTCAGTAATTCAGTCTTACTCGTCCCCTAGCATTTTGTTGAAATTAGTATCTAACTAGGTTTTACGCAGAGTGTAACAATATAAATAACCCACATATTAAATTTTAGCGAGCAGCAGGAGGCTGCCTGTTTGCACAGTAGTTGATGTAGGAGTATGCACACTACCCTAACAGTGATTGTTCTATCCAGGAGTAACAAGAGCTTGGTTTCTCTTACCTGAGATGGAGGAGAGGTGGAAAAAGATGTGGTACACACTTCTTGGGAATCTTCTACTGAGGGGTATACTGCACCATTGTCCTCACCAGCTCTACAGCAGCAAGAAAAGAAAAGCTTCATAACTCGAAATATTCCTTAAAACAAACAAGTAGTAAAATGCACTGGGACAAAGACTGCAGGGAGGTTGAGAGTATTTGGGTGAAGTAGGAAGGAGAATTATGAAGGGCTCTCATCTACTTGGCAGAACTGAGGAAAACAGTGTATGGAAACTTGAATTTTCCAGTGGCGCTCTTCTTCTACCCCCGATTAGAAACACTTCCCTCTGTGTTTTTTTTAACTAAAGGTTTTGTTACACTAATGCTACTGACTTTGGTGTTTACAGAACCACTGTCAAACAATACCACTGGTCCCAATCTGAGTGCCCTCACATGCCTTTTAGAGAAGACAAACCTCTCATCTACAGAGAGGAGTTCAGCTCTGATCTTTCCCCAATGGAAATAGCTGGAGATGCATGCCTCTGGACATGCAGTTCTACAGCAGGATTAACTGTTACCTTTTCAAATTCCCAAAGGCAGCCAAAGTTAAACATCCTTTGTGTCCAAGTGCTGCTGTAAGGAATTTGGGAAAATACTGGGGCTTGCTGTACGCAGTCTTCTAGACACGAGGAGAAAAAAGTTGCCCTTCTTCATATGCTCAACCATGCCAGTATGACTGACCCTAATCCACCAGTCTCCCTTCCCATGCAGTCAGCAGGTAGTGGAAAAGGCTCTGTATTTGGGCATAATGATGCCTTCCCCACGGCCCATGACTTCAAGTCAGTATTTCCTCACCTGTAATTGCAGGGGTGCATGGGTGAAGAGCTGGGATAGGGACGATCCACAAAGTGATCAATGATAATGCCCATGATAGGAGGGGTCCTCTCAAACTGCCTGCAAGGCAACAAGCAATGGCATTATTGGTATGGCTGCTTTTTCTCTCTCCTCTTAGCCCAGTTCATGGTGCCCTCACAGAAAACCCTTGTGTCTGTTAATGGGACCAGAGCATCTTTACAACTCAGCCCTGAAACTCCAAGCACCCATTAACAATTTGGAATTCTAGAGTCTGGCTTAGGGCTACCCAGATACTCCCCTTGCTGCAAGACTTAAGCATGAGAGAGTATTTTCCATGAAGGAGAATCTCAGCAGGAAAGGATAAGCAGATGGGAAAGACTTAGGGGCTCGTATTACGAGGGGTTTAATAGTATGTTATTGTAAAACAGTTTCTGTCATGATCACATTTTCTCACCTGGTTGACATGAAAGCGAGGTTGATTCTGTAGGCACAAGACAAAGTGATGGTGCCCACTGGGGTACCCACTGTCCCAACACGGACTGTCTGGAAACCTATAAAGTTAAGGAATGATTATCAGTTTCACTGATTATTCATGTTCCATACTTTTCTATTCTGAGGTTACATGGTCTTATTTCTATAGTGTTTCCATCATCCCTTGCAGTCTGAACTCCAACCACACAAACAGAACAGCAGTACTAGTTTGCCTTGTTGGTAGGCTTCATCCACAAGACTTCTGATGTTGCTTCCTATCTTGATCTCAAATATTGCTCTGAAGTTCTTCTTACTCCTGAGTAGATCACAATCTCCTTTACTGGTCCTGCACCTTATCAACATACCTCCATATTCTTACTTCAGTTCTGGATCACTAGAGAAAAAATACTCTAGATTTCATCAAAGTACCACCATTTTACCCATCATCTTATGATACAACCCTTCACTGGTAGATCTAGATAAAAAGCATATGTAAACCTCAGACTTAATTTTCCTTATGGCACTTAGGAATAGTAATAAATGGCTAGCCAGTATGGAAAACAGTTCTGCTCTAGTTTGTGTGCGTTGCCTGATCATACCTTCTCCCAAGCCACTTAGTTGCACTTCACCAAAATATATTCTGTAGAAAAAGGAAAAAGAAAAGGTATTAGGTTCATTTGGGACATAACGCTATACATATTTCTTATTTAATTTTACGAGTTCAGAGGCTGGAACTACTTTTCCTCCTTCAAAAAAAAAAACCAAACCACAAACACAAAAGAAGTGGCTAGAATGCTCATCTCAAAAAACCTTCCAGCTACTTGAGAGGAAGACATGTCACATAAAAAGAAAAAGGAAGAGAAAACAGTAGTCTAATCAGAAATTTCTCTTTCAGTTTTTTAATCCTCTGTGGCAAGTCTACAGTTCAGAGCAAAATTGTGAACTGATATAAACTTCATGGACAGGTCTCAGTCTAAAAGCTGATGCTCATCACACAACATAAAAGATTAACTGTACTGTAGAGACCTGCTCTTAAGTATATGCTAAACCAGCAACAGAGGCAAAAATGAAGAAAGAGTTGGGATTTCTTTTTAAGTTCTCAGCTGTGCAAATGATAACAAACCTGAGACTCAGAATCATCTAAATCAGTGACGCAAACAAGTCAAAGACTTTTCTCAAAGCCAAAAGCAAAGACTGGAAGGTGATAACCATGAACCACAAGCCAGGCAGATCACACAGGCTAAACAGAGTTGAGCTCAGTATTTGCATGAGTAAACAGCAAGAACTACAGGAAGTGGAACTGAGGATGCATCTTTAAAACAGAACAGCAGAAGAGAGTGAATCTCTGAATGTACACTCCAAAAGTATGCACGGCAGTTATGTGCAACATAGGCATTTACCAAATACAGGCCAGACACTGAACAACTGGATACTAGTAAGCCATTTAACCAGTTCTTGCACGTAGAATTTTTGTACTCTTCTCAACACGGTAGGCAAACAGCTATACTTCACAGTCTCAGCTTAGTTTTTCTTTCAATGACTCAGATGGAGGCTATAAGGTGATATATACATATATAGCCTGAAGTTCTCTTCTGTCACTGATCCGTAGTAGTTAAATCCAAATAATTTGAATTTATTATCACTCATCACTTTTTACCACATTTGCAGCTGCACTGTGCAAGTCTAGAGTCTCTGCTATTTGTATTTCAAATGGGGAATTTCATATTCTGCTTTACCTGTACAAGATTACGTATTCATGGCCTTGTTTCCTTGAGAGTCTGTAGGCTGGAGTTACCCTGGTTATAGCAAGCAGAGACTTCAGCAGTAGAGACAGCCTGTTGTATACAGTGTATGAAACTTTAATTTCTTTGTCACACCTATAGAACACAAAGGAAAAAAAATTAGTCCTTTGTTCCCAGCTAAGCTGTTTGGTTTTGTTTGTTTGTGGTTTTTGTTTTGTTTTAAATCAAAATGAGTCTGGGTCAATTGTTTAATGTCAGTTTTATTGCCAAAATGATAAAATAAAGCCCCGGTGAGGCTACCTGTTATTGACCAACCAGCTAAGAGTCCTACTTCAATCTAGTCACCTGTTGTAGAAGTAATTGCTGAAAAATGCCGTGCAGCCTTCTACTAGACAGAAACATCTTTTCAGTATTAAAAACATTTGTCGTTACTGAGTATGTGAATTCTCGTATCTGAGGAAGCATACTATTTGTAATGGAAGAATTAAGAAGGAGTAAAATTACTAGTTTATCTTCTTGACACCAATATTAAACAGTTTGACTGCTGCACTAGACAAAGAGGGGACTTCCCTCTGAAGTGTCCCAGGCCACATGGCCAGTAGGTGCTCATTCATCATCGTGGACTGAGCACGCTTCCCAGTTTCATCAGCTACAACAAACACACACACACACAAAGGAATTGTGAAGAACGCACTTACTTTTCATTCATTTCTAGACACCAAATCTCCAGCTCCATGGAGTCCCCCTGGATCAGAGAAAGGATGGCAAACAAAGACTTGTTTCAGAACACAAACCTTTACACATCTTATTAATGATCAGCAGCAGCCACACCTCTCAATGAAGATGTTTCTCCTGGCCCCCACTTCCTTGAAATGCAACAACAGAAAAAGGTGCACTGGAAGTTTCACCGCACAATTGGATCACCCAAGGGAATACCTTCCTCAGAACAGCTAAGCTCTTCGTGGTAAAAGAAACTAAATTTTGCTGCTCTACCATTTGTGTGTTTGGCCTCAGATATTTGCAGTGAATTGCTTCTGTTAAACAATACATTTCTTTTCATTACCACGCTACCTAACTTCATAAATGAAGACATTTTCACATTGTCTTGGACTAAAGAGAAGGACCCTGGTAAGTGACTTAAGATTCAAGTTAAAAAAAAAATGGCATCTATTTTGACTCAGTTCTCACCTCTGAGGTTTTGAGAGAAATCTCCACGCACATAGACCGTCCAACAGCAGGTAGTTGTCCTGCCAGGGCTTTCTTTGCTTCATGAGTAACCTCTGGTATATCTTTGATTGCCAAGTTAAACTGCAGGATGAAAGAGATTATTCAATTTTTTTATTTCTTTGAAAAACTGCCTAATGGTACACTGCAGGCAGACTCATAGACCCACATATAACATACTAGGTCAGTGTCCACTGAAATATTTATGAAACAGAAAATTCCCAGCTGGGCTCAGGCTTTTCATATTTGCAAATTTCCTTGGCTGCCAATTCAAATGGTTTTTTTGATCTTGCCATAAAAATCACATTCCTTTTCCCCTGCTTGAGTCCTATCTTCACCCAGAGAGTATCTCGAGTCTCTTCAATTTTAATAAAGCCCATTGCTACAAAGTCCTGAACTGCAGAGTTGCAAACTTCTGACAGAAAAGAACTCATCACCCCACCCCCAGCAGACCTTGGAAATGCGCCTTAGCTGGCAGGAGTTGCTGAGAAGAATCATTTCTCTCTCCTCTAATCAGCTGTTAAGAGCCCAGAGCAACATGTTGCATGTGAACAACAACAGCAAAAGAAAAACACACCACCAGTGAATGTAATCAAATACAGTAGTTACTCTATGAACAGTTATTATAGTCTGCACAAGACTATAGCAACTACACAGGGTTCTCAACACACATGCATGTGTGCGTGCACACACACAAAAACCCCAACAGTTATGGAGTCACTTTAAAGAAAACATGACTTTACCCAGTCAGAGCCTGTTGGGGAGGATGATGATCGGGTACAGATTTTCTCTCCAAGTCGGGCCTGGACAATTACTTGTACCGTCTGGAATAGAAAGGAAAAGACCCACACTCGTGTTTTGAGCTCAGCAAAGCCCTTGGTTCAGAACCTGAGCTAGACAAATTCCAAGTAAAAAAAAAATGATTGACCAGGATATGGAGAAGTGGAGTTTGCTGTTATGCTAATGTTCAGCTCTAATCAATTTAAATTATTACATATAACAGGTAAATGTATTTCAGACAGAAAATAATTTTAAGCTGACCTTCCTCTGTAATAACATGAAGTGACTAAGTCAATTTTGCAATCAGGAGTTGTAGTTTTGGTAATACTGGAACAAAATTTACAACTATATCCTGAACCTGGACACATAAATGAAAGTCAAGTGAATCTGTACATTTATAAGATAGCTGCTGTTAGAGTATCTACATGCATCTATGTACCAAGTAAGGCCAAATTTTATAATTATGTATAAACATAATTCAAAAGAACATGCTGGTATTACTGCTTTTAGATGCAATATAAAAATTTAGATAGGCTGAAAAGAAAGAGTGGAGTCCAAGAGAAGATACTACCTAACAGCTGGATGGTTAAATGTGTTGATAGGAACCCAAAGCTGACAGAGGTGTGAAGTGCCTATAACTGATTCTACAGCAAAACACTTCTGGGGGAAGAAAGAGGACTTACAGGTAGGAAAAAGGAGAAAAGATATTTTCTAGTTGTTCTCAGGAATCTCCTAAATTTGACATCAGCTTTTCTTGCTTTGGTCTTTAGCAAAAAAACCCAAACCCCAGCCTTGTTACTCTAGGCACAGCAAGTATAGCTGTTCTTAAAGAAGAGGCATTTGCCCACAGGAGAAAAAGTTACCTTCAGAGCAAAAAATTTGATGAATTTGTCCAGGTCCTTCCTGTCCTGGGAACTGAGATCAGTGTCCATTGCATATGGCAATCTGAAATATAGCACAGGCATGTGAATGAAGTCTTCCTTCAGCTTTCTGTTTGGATTTCAAGATTTCAAAAATATTTTGCTATTAGAAGCTACCTCAAAAGAAATGATAAGCACCGAAGGCCTCTGCCTGTCAAAATCATAACGTGCTAAGAACTTTGGGGGATGAGTGTGAGGTATAAACACGCTTAAATGAGTTTACCTGGTCAGTGCAAAAGATACTAGAAAAGAAATAACAATGGTGACTCACAATTAAACCTGGGTACAAGTTCTTCAATTTTGCTAGCTTAACTAAAAAAAGAAAAAAAAAAGCAAAACCCAAAGCACCGCAACGCCAGACTGTCTGGATTCTATACCAAGCTATCCATCAGACATGGCAGTCTCTGCTTCAGAAATAATATATCTTCAGTTATCAGCACTGGTCAAAAACAAGCCAGATTGTTTTACTGAGTCTGAAATTTTAAAAACAGTATTCCAGTGGTATTTCAGCAGATATGAAATCTAGATAATACACAATTCCTAGAATGGGCTACACAGCTTCTTTACTTCCAACAAACAGTACCTGCAGTAAACCTCTATAGCTACAAATTTACCTACAACCAACTGAAAAGATACATTTTTGCCAAGGGATAGTCCAAAATTCTCTGCTTGCTTCTCTTGATGGCTCTGATAAGAGCTGAATGCTTAGCTCCCACATTCACACTGCCTTGTTTTTCAGAATACAATTGTTTCTAGCAATACAATGAATCTGCACAGCGCCTGAGGCAAGGCAGGCCAAGGCACTAATCAGATTTCTGCCACCATCAGGTCACATGGCCTGGGATAAATCACAATGTTTCTGTCCCTTAGTTTCTTCACACATAAGTTAATAATCGTACAGAGACCATGGGGAGGAATGCCTTAATTAGCAGCATTAATTGTACTTTTTGCTCATAAGCCTTCAAAGTATTAATTCCCTCTAACTCCTGTTGCTGTTTTTGTTTTGAGACAGCTAATCAGCCTGAAGCAGCTTGTCAAACATCACGAATTTACGCATCGTGCTGCTCACCACAGGAACGGTGGTCTAAGGTCAGTGAGCACGAGCAGCTGCCATGCACAAGGTTACTCTACTCAGTGTTCAATCTTTAAGGAAGGACAGAACTTGCAGCAAGGTATGCTAGTTATATAAATTAAAGCTTATCAGGTCAAAGGGGCTAATAGCCCTGTTCACACAGAAAATATCACATAATCTTTAATGACTATGCACATCCAGAACTTTTATTTAAAATATTTAATAGCAGTAAATGCCTATTTTAAGTAATGCTTTAAGCGCATCACCCAAGAAGGGCTGCTAGATAAGAGTACTGCAATTTATAGAGCATTTTACAGAGAAGAGCGCTGCTTTCTGAATTACTCAATAAAAAGAAAGCTGGACATCTAATATGGTTGAAATGTCCTAGGCTACACTAATACTGCATCTCCTAACACTGTGCTGTTCTCATTACAAATTATGATTTAATCTGAGAACTAACAACACAAGCGATTCAACATCAGATGCATGATTGAATTATCCGCTGGGTATTTTAACCTCCTCATCAAAAGCACTGTACTTTCTTTCCCTGCTTTTACCTCCATTAGACAGAGATTACAGATCTTTTCTACTGTGGAGGGGATGCAAAAGGAAGTCAGCACTTAAAGCGATAGATGTTTAATTGATGCAGCACTCTAACTTAAAAAAAAAAAAAAGCTTTTAGTATAGACATTTCTCACTACACAAAAATAGGTGAGAATGACCTGTTACTATTCTTCTGACTTAGTTAAGTAAAGCACTGTAAGGGTTGAGGGGACCTGAGACAAGAGATATACAATAAAACCTGGCTGATATGGGCAATAAAATACTGCATTAAAAAAATACATCCTTTTCTCCGCAGAGAGAATGCTGACATTTAAATACCAAGAGAAATCAAATTAGCTTTTCATCTGAAAAGAAGTGAGAGGGCATTTCTATGTGACCCCTGGAGAATCCTGATATTGTAGGGCAGCTGTCAAATAAAGCACCTACATTTGCTGTATGAGGCTGGAAAAGAATTCTGGTATTGACTACTGCAAGACATTCGGGAACTAACGGAAGGTGTTAGGCTCACTGGTCTGCTAGGAAAGGAAACAAAGCAGATCATTAGCATGGTTCTCTGTGCAGCACAGGAATGATTTCTAATGACTGTATACCCAAGTACCTCTAGAGAGGAGAGAAACAGCCACCAGAGCCATGTCTTACATTCAGGGTTCAAAGAACGAGAGCTTCATGGTTCTGCCCTGCAGCAGCAGAACTGGGATTCTCCCTGCAAGATCTCAAACTATCTGTAACATTTATGAAACATTTGGGGATTCATACTCTTACCTCTCAAGCTCCAAATGCCAGCAACAGTTGACTCATCAGAGCCTAAAGTAGAGCAGAAAGCATCAGGCAAGGTTTCCTGTCAGGAATCTGTGATTTCAGGGGGAAACTGGGACCTTGGAACTCAGCTCCTGACATGTCTAAGGGCTGTCATCTGACAACCACGATCTCCTCGTTTTTGCAGGAGGACCTCTGGTGATCACCTGAGATCTGCTAAGGCTTAGGACAGTGTTCACTTTTAGAATCATTCTTGATAAGAGTCAAGATGGGCCTGGAATTACAGCAAACATTTTTATTTACAAAAATGCCTCGGTACCCTCAGGTTAGCTGCCACCACCTGACCTGGACAGGAAGGATATTCTTTAAACTCAGTTCCACCAAACTCATTCAACTTCTCTGGTCCTGTACGTCACAACGCCAGCAAGGCTCCTTGTTAAGTGCCAGTATCCGGGCATATGCTTAGCTCAAGGAAGATGTGGTCTAATTTTACACCAAATAACAACTATAAGGAAGTAACCTTTGGTCTAGGTTAGAAACCCACAGATGACTGATTCCTCCTCAACCAAGTAATCCCTTGAGTAAACTGATGCCTCACGACTTCAGCCTTACACGCCGGCTGTTAACAGGTAAAAACAAGCATCCTGGCCACACAGCTTTTTGCTCTGTTTCCCTCTTCCTGCAACATCCATTTTCATACTATTACCTTTATTAATGTGCCTTTGCCTCCACCTTCCTCTAAACAGAGACATCAGAGACAGATGTTCAAAGGAGAACTGCCACATGTGGCTCCTGACTAAAGCCTTATCCCTTCTCACAGGGTTACAAGGCAGAGAAGACTACTAGGCTTATCCAGCAGTTTAACATCTAAGCACTGTGCCTCATACACTCCACTGCTATTTATACTCTACTGCTCCAAGCAGAAGGACACATCAGCGTAAGCTGACGGCACCCTACTGCATGATGCAACGAACAGCAAGAGCCCTCCCCTTCATGCCTTGGCACTGCCCAGGGAAACTAGAGCTACGGGCACGCCACACTCCAGCCCGACAGCAGCAGCCCCGCCGCCCGCAGACACCTGCAACCCAGGCACGCTGCAGCGCACAGTGACACCAGTGAATACTGCCATTACAGTACGTGTTTCACACGTGGGAATTTAGTGTGTACATCTGTTTGATGCTCATGTACATAAATGGGAAAGGAGCAGAAGCACCTGATGCGTACCAGGCATTATTACTGCTGCTGGGGAAAGTATATACAGGCTGCTTCCATCACCTCCCTCCTCTGAGATTTCACTCTGAGCCATGGCTGCTACCATCGAGCCATCGAGCTCTCCTTTCAAACAGATATTTATCAATGCAAAATAATTACTCATGGTTCCTACCCCAGAGTGAAATTAGAAAGACCAGAGGGAAGAAACAAGAAGGGCTGTCGCTGTAAGGAAAGGGCTGTGGAGAGCTCCCATCCCAGCCGCATGTTCCTTGGTTACCCAACTGTGCCCGCCAGACTGGGCTCCTTGTCCCTACCACTCTTCCAGAACTTTGTTAAAACAGGACCCAAATCCAATCTCTGAGGATGTACGACGTGAAGCTCCAGAAAAGCCTCGTTGAATCACGCAGGTAAACAAGAAGCACATGGAAGTTTTTGAAGCTTTTAACAGGGTGCCTTTGATAACTAGGCTTGCCTGCCACGAAAGCTTTCCTAGAACATCCCTTTCAATGACCAAGAAGCTTCACTGCAAGCAGGTATGTTAAGCACATTAATAAGCAACTAGAAAAAGATCTCCATAAAGACAGCGCTCTGTTTCATGACTACAAGCCAAACTGCACTATCCTACAATTACTTAAAATTAATCTCCATTTCGCCTTCTTAGTAGGTTAGTCAGAAACCTGGAGAGAGGGAGGCAACAGTTCGAAATTTTACAGTATGCCAGTCTCATTCTTTAAAGTTTATGGATTTTTTTTTTTTAAGAAAATACTACAGTGGATTCTAGCAGGAAAATTGTTTCACTTAATATAAATATTCTGATGAAATCAAAGGCTTTATAGTTCACTATGTGGTTAAGTTCTGACTGATAAAGAGGCAATTTTTTTCTGCTGATCAGGAAATAGACTTGCTTTATAACCAGTAAATGACTTCCCAGCTCAGGAAATATCTTACTAAAGCCAGCACTGCCAGCTCCACTGGCTTAAAAACAAAACTAAGTAATTCCTGTTGACCAGCAGTTACATTCTGTACTTCCCTAAGGTCTAAAAATGGTGTCAGTTCAAAAGTCTATCCTCTCACTTTGTTTGCCAGGCCAAAGTATACAGACTAAACCAGGACCTGCTTCTACCCACTCTGTACTACAATCGCCAATGTGATCACCAGGGCCCAACTTCTGTGTGACTACACGTTCAGAAAAGTTGAGATTATACAATACTATTTAAACAAAATAACGTGATCCTGTAGATCCTTCTGGACATTTAAATATAGCCTGGCTCATCTGAATGACTGACTTCTTGCCACAAGAATGAGGGTTCCACCAGGTCAGGCCAGTCCTGCAATGGTTTGGAGATGCTCTAGGCTTCATTTGTATAGTGAACTAGTTTTCAGCTAAGGCAGTAATTTACTTTGCTGTGTTTTTCCCCCTTACAAGTGCCTGGTCACGCCAGTTTCGAGCTTTGTAAGCAGGCAGTTCACAGACTGAGTCCAAAGCGTCCCTCTTCTACCGTTTCACTGACAGGGAAAGCGTCTCTGCTCCCACCGGGTGGATGGGAAGGACTCCGGCAGTGGCCGGACAGCACCAGCTCTAACAGGAAAGGAAGATGTGATGATTCCTAAACCCCTGATCTTTCCCAACAGACGGCAAACTCCAGTGTTGCAGGAAGGCTCTACAGCGAGCCCTGGGGTCTGAAGGTCTACCCATTTCTAACCGGCTATGAGAGGGATCCCCCCCCCCCGCCAAAGACACCACTCGGAGCTGTCA
>Ga0065711_1027236_pt1 | contig 52113 bp, 36 predicted proteins | sample Hoacrofraction12_FD_59098 | JGI IMG/M metagenome (GOLD analysis project Ga0065711, IMG submission 59098) | Hoatzin crop microbial communities from Cojedes, Venezuela - Epithelial fraction 12 v2 (version 2) | ecosystem: Host-associated > Birds > Digestive system > Esophagus > Crop | place... | reverse complement strand
TCGACCTGCTGGCCACACTCCTCTTGATGCACCCCAGAATGCCATTGGCCTTCTTGGCAGCCAGGGCACACTGCTGGCTCATGGTTAACCTGTCGTCCACTAGGACACCCAGGTCCCTCTCCACAGAGCTGCTCTCCAGCAAGTCCGCCCCAAGCCTGTACTGATGCATGGAGTTGTTCCTCCCCAGGTGCAGGACCCTGCACTTGCCCTTGTTGAACCTCATCAGGTTCCTTTCTGCCCAACTCTCCAGCCTGTCCAGGTCACGCTGAATGTCAGCACAGCGTTCCGGTGTATCTACCACACCTCCCAGTTTTGTGTCATCAGCAAACTTGCTGATATCCACCTGTAGCCCGTGGAAGGGAACCCACGCTGGAGCAGATGGATGCCTGAAGGAAGCTGTGACACCATGGGGAGCCCTGCGCTGGAGCAGGCTCCTGCCAGAACGTGTGGACCTGTGGAGAGAGGAGCCCACACTGGAGCAGGTTTGCTGGCAGGACTTGGGACCCCGTGGGGGTCCCAAGCTGGAGCAGCCTGTTCCTGAAGGACTGCAGCCCGTGGGAAGGACTCACATGGGACAAGTTTGTGGACAACTGTCTCCTGTGAGAGGGACCCCATGCTGGAGCAGAGGCAGAGTGTGAGGAGTCCTCCCCCTGAGGGACAAGGAGCGGCAGAGACATTGTGTGATGAACTGACTGTAACCTCCATTCCTCATCTCCCTGCGCCACTTGGGGGGGAGGAGGTAAAGAAACAGGAGTGAAGTTGAGCCTGGGAAGAAAGGAGAGGTGGGTGGAAGGTGCTTTAAACTCTAGTTTTATTTCTCACTATCCTACTCTGATTTGATTGGTTACAAACTAAACTTCCTCTTCTCCGCAAGTTCAGTCTGCTTTGTCCGTGATGGTAATTGGTGAGTGATCTCCCCCTGTCCTTATCTCGACTCTCGAGCCTTTCATCATATTTCCTCTCCCCTGTCCAGTTGAGGAGGGGCAGTGACAGAGTGGTTTTGGTAGGCACCTGGCATTCATCCAGGCCAAACCAAAACACCCACTCAATTGCCATCTCACACCATTGCTGTTTTGAGTGTATCCCCACATAAAAGGTAAAACTTTATTTTGAGTTTTTCTGTGGCTGCTCAGCTTTATGATTGTTTTTCAGGAGACTGGAAGAAAGAAACAGAAAATATTTAATTATTGTTGTTCATCCTCCTATAAGCTGATGCTGAAAGGAGTTGATCATGATCTAAGCTCTAAGAGGGATCCTGTATTGGTGAGAAGAGGGGGCTTCGATGCTGCTAGGCAAGAGGAGGAGTGAATGGTTGGCTGGTGTCAGAACACCAATACTGTTTACATTCTGTTAGACGAACACCAAAGTTAAAAACAATCCCTTGAAAAACACCACAACGCTAAGACTGCAAATGCAAACACACAAAAGATGTCAGAACAATTCGACCTTAATTAACTCTTGTGTGTGCATGCATTATCTAATTGCATAAGCATATATTATTTCTCCCCAGAGCGCCTGTGTCTCACAATATGGGGGAAAGACAAGATCTACTGTGTGAGAAGCTGTTCCATATTTTCCTTTCTCCTCTATGTTTGTGTGGTCCCAGGCTTATTTAATGGGCACTATTCACTTCGTGCTGAAGGTAGGATTACTCATCTTATCATGGACATTCTTGTCACATTGCTGACTTCAGCAGCTACGGTCTTCACGTAAATTAACACATTTGTTTTCATCTGTGTAAAAGGAAGGCTTGGTATTATCCCCATTTAGCTGAGGAGACCACTGCTGAACAATTTCTATGAGAATTTCCTTTGGTCTCTCTGAAATGGTTAAAAAAGCAAATGAAATATGTTTTTGCCATGAGGAGAGCTGTTCTGCTTTAATAATAAGTGGTGCTACCGGTCCTACATAAATTTTTATTTTCATGGTAACCAGTGTAAGTGCAGATATCCTCATTATTCATAAGAATGATTAACCTATTTTCAGAATCTTGCCAACTCCTTTGATTGAACTGCCATTGTGAGATGAACCCCAACAACAGCCTCATCTTACTCTGCCACAGAATTATCAAGACTTCAGCTGACTTAGAAAGTCCTTTGCACCACGAAGGTCGATTTTCTTAAACTTTTGTCACCTAGATCCTTGCTACACTAACTAGTCTCCTTTGTCTTCTTCAGTCTCTCCCAATATCACTTTCATGGCCTTACTTCAGGAGTTCTTCTATTTTGAAAGTATCTTCCATTAGGGGAAATTTTTTTTTTTCCTTTAATTTTAAAACTCCACAGTTTTTAGAAACACCTGTCACTGTTTCCATCTCTCCAATCAGCGAGTAGTGCAGGTGTCTCTCTCAGTGGGGGCTGACAATTTGGTGATACTTCATCAGTGTGGGACTCCTGCTGACAAGTAGATAGAGACAAAGGAAATGCCTCTCATCATTGGAACAAGAAATCAGATTTTCTAAGTTATTGTTAGGTAAGTTAATTTCTTTTATTTTTTGAAGTAAGTCTGCACGTGTGTGTACTGGCATTAGCACTGGCCAGTTCACTCCTATTTCTCTCTTAATAGATATACCTAAAAAATAATTAAAGAAGGCCTTAAATCCCCCAAAAAGCATGTGTTGATACTGGAAAGCAGGAAACGTAAGAATACAGGGCAAAAGAGTTGGGGAGGGAGTGAAAACTGAGCCCTCCTGAAATCAGTTAGAGATGACGAATCAAGGGGAGCCTTGTCCTATTGCCTCCTAGATTGCTCACAGTGAAGAGGGTCACAGCCTCTCTGCAGGTTGGCAGAAGACTCGGTACATGAGTTGCTGATGATAAAATGCGCAAACTCAGGCCACATTAAGAATAACTAGTTGATGGAAATTGTTGTCAGAAATCCTTCTTCCTTTTCTTGCATTATGGATAACTGAGGCCCTGTGAAATTGCATAGCAGAGAGATTCAAGATCACCTGCAGCCATCATAGAATCATAGAATGCTTTGGGTTTGAAGGGACCTTATAGATCATCTAGTTCCAACTCCCCTGCCATGGGCAGGGACATCTTTGACCACGTTGCTCAAAGCCCCATCCAACCTGGCCTTGAACACTTCCAGGGAGTGGTCATCCACAACTTCTCTGGGCAACCTGTGCCAGTGCCTCACCACTCTCACAGTAAAGAATTTCTTCCTTATCTCTAATCCAAATCTACCCTCTTTCAGTCTGAAGCCATTACCCCTCGTCCTATCACTCCATGCCCCTGTAAAAAGTCCCTCTCCAGCTTTCTTGTAGGCCCCGTTCAGGCACTGAAAGGCTGCAACAAGGTCTCCTCGGAGCCTTCTCTTCTCCAGGCTGAACAGCCCCAACTCTCTCAGCCTTTCCTCACAGGAGAGGTGTCATCTGGACAGCAGAGAATAAGTAAGATCAGTGGTAGGTGTTAGTCATATACATAGTGCTGCAGGGTGACAGGAAGTGTGGTATGAGTACTCTTAGGATGATGTGAGTACTCTTTGCACTTGTATACACAGGAAATGAACTGCCCCCCATTCCTCTTTCCTACCAGGACAGTTTCTGTCTCTTTGGTCAGGCACTGGGCAGCCCTTAATAAGCAGGACTAAGCCAGTATACTGCATAGGAGAAAAACCACATCTCTGGGAATTAGATACTCTTGGGGCTGAAGGGAGTCTAAACTGTATCAGGAATTACACCTGGCCACTTCTGGTCAGACTGTGAGCCGCCCTTCCTGGGACTTTCAAAAGTATGTTGCAGAGAGAAGACAAAAAGCCTTGCTCCTCTAAATGCGCCCTCTCCCTTTCTTCCTCTCCTTATCTCTCTGAGGCCCATGGACTATTCTCTCCTGGTCTTTCCACTCATTTCAACAATCTCAAGTAAAGGTGGAGTAAAGATGGTTTTCTTCCAGACAGAAGCTCAGTGCATGCTGCATTTCTTCTGCAGGAAGATGGTCTCTCTGGAGACCATGGGTGAACAGTGTAGCACCATCAGCATTAGTTTTGGTGCATGGAAGAAACCTGTCCTCCATTTTCGTGGCATGGTGTCTGGATCCTGCTGACCCACAGCCCTCACATTTCCTGCATTCTCTGTAGCTTTGCTGTACTCCCTTCAGTTCCTCCTTGGACGCCAGGTCCTGAACGGTACAAGCCATCACCCATGATGTCCAGCTGACTTTGACTGTCATAAACAGGCTGATATTTGTTTAATTTAGTGAAATATATGCCTCTCCTAGCTGTTTGGACAGTAAATCCCTCCTTACCCTCCAGCTGGTATTTGCTGTACTTGAGTGAGCCTGGTAAAAAGCTCGGGTTATAATTTAATGCTGCTCTGTTTGTGCAGAACCAACAAGATTTTCTTATGCCTCTCAGGGTTTTCTAAGCCAAGGAACTGCTCTTTTCTTCGATGGAGCTCTCCAGTGCCTTAACAGCATTGCACACAACAGATCTTCAAACAGGGACAACAAGCAAACAACATATTACCTGCAGCAGCAGGTACTGCTGAGCATAATAATATACTGACACAGGACCTTACTCAGCTTTCTGAAGTTCCCCACAACAGAGTCACATGGCACCTCTTTTTTGTTATTTACTAACAACGAACTGCTTGTGGTCCTGCTAGCACAGTGCTACTGAATGGCAAGGGCCGTGGCTCTGTTATTTTCCATAGGTCTTTGCTATAATCCTCATCCTGATGTGAAAAATACGGACTTTACTGTAAGCAGGCATCAGGACAGTTCTATCGATATTCACGCTGAATGATTTCAGGAACACTATTTACAATTCCAGTGCTTTTGAGCACCATGATGATCTTGCCATTAGCTTCAGCAGCAGGAGCAAATCTGAGTACTGAGACAAGCTGCAGAGATACAAGGTCAATAAGGGTGGTGGTTACATGAGTAGAAGCTTCCAAAGAGGACTGAGACTTCAAGTTTTTTGCCTCTTCCCAGCCAGCTCCACATACTGTAAGGCCAGTTAATAGAAACATACATGCTTTAGAATATAGTACATATTCCCTCCTTTCAAAATTTACATGCATCTACTAATTTATTCTCTTCCATGATGACAAGAGGAATTCAGACTGATGGCTGGCACTATACTATATTAATTGTTTGCTTTCCAAAGAAACATCTGTGCTGCAGGGTCAAGTTCTATTCTTCTGCTTATAGTTGTCCTAATCCTGTGTGTATCCCCATGTGCCCTCCACTTTCTTCCGACTTTTGTCTCCTCATTTCCCCTTTGTTTCGATGCCTCTTATATCTTAGAGGCTGTCTGATCATGTGCCTAAGTCAAAGAGATTTCTTCCAAATGATTACTTTCATTCATAGTTCTCCATTCATATTAGGGAAGAACTGTACTTAAAGGAGTGAAAAATAAATTGAATGGGAATAATTTATAGTCATTGTCTCAAAACCAGTAAGGTAATAAGCTTTGTCATATTGGATAGTGAATAAGCAGTTTAATACATGGTTTTCCGGAGAGAATTTGGAGCCAGGTGAAGTCAGAACCCAGAGCGTTCAAACTGAATGAGTATCCAGAGATGTATAAGGCAGAAAATTATTATTTCCTCTTATCCTTGTATGTAGTATTTTCGCTCTACAAACCAAGAGATGGGAAGACCCAAAACACTATGTGAGATTGCTTGAGAGTTATGAAATCATTTGACCCTTTCATTTAAAAAAATTTTCATTTATGAAATATAATGAGTGCACATGTGAACCAGCATCAATATTTATGCAAAGATATGTGTTGTTTATTTGTGTAACATTATACATCTTAATTAAGATGACTTCCTTGTGAAGAACTCCTTCTGGAAATGAATACAGCTTCCCAGTTGTTAAATAAAAACATGCTAGAAGACCACCACAACTTTGGCCAATATTTAACAACCCACTGTGCCTCCAGGATATAACTCTGATGGATAGTCTAGAAAGCCCACTGGTGCCCTATCTGAGAGTAAATCATGCTTCAATTACTCCGTTTTACAGCCAACTGCAGCACAGGGAACATGCTTTGCCAGCAGTTGTTACCAGCATACTTGGAATTCTTGACCAAGATCATTGAAAACCCCATATGAGAACAAAAGGCTACAAATTATTTCTACAGTATGTTAAAGTTAAGACAGTAGGCTGTAAAATAAAGAGAAATCTCTCTATTAGATAGAGCTGTCTCAGAGTCACTTCTTCCTTTAGAAATCATGATCTACACTGTTTCATAAATTGATGAAAGGATTTTGACCGTTAAAGTTAATTGATACTGAATTTAAAGGCATGAACTTGAATCATTTTGCCATTTTCTTTGACAATTCTTTTTTGGCACTGCATTTCTCTCCATCACTGTATGAAGCAAAAAATCACAAGTACTGAGGAAGCAAGATTAACATGTACAAAAGATGAAGCACTGTGAGAAGCGACATCTGGGGCAATGCAAAAGATGTTTCAAGCAGTGTAAACAGGCAGAAGTAGAAACAGAAAATAAAACCTGACTTTTAAGTAAAATCAGCAACAACTTGGATTTATATAGTGCTCCATATGTTCTAGATGAATAATACCCAAGGCCTTTTAGAGTGAAGTAAGGTAAAAAGCACGCTTGAGGCAAGAAAGTAAGAAAATAATTAAATTTCTTGAAAACATTTTCAGCTTTGAGTAGGTGCAATTCTTTCCTTTAGATGACTGTTGGTAATGGTGCTGAGGTACTGTTGTTTTACATAATTGGCTTTGGATGGGAGCCATGCTGCGGTGAAAGAGCAAAGCCTGCTTGTAGTTGAAATGCTCATTCTATTTATTTTTATATTTTTTTAATGAAATGCTGCAGCAGAATTCTGACTGCTTAGAAAAATCTAGCTAGAAAGAATGAAAACATTCAGCTGTTTGGAAATGCTGTTGATCCAGTTACAGAAAAAAATAGGCCTTGGGTGGAAGCAAAAAGGAAGAACTGCACAACATGGATAGTTTTTCCCCCTGGTTTTGTTTTTTTTACCCCATCTCCCGTTTACAGAGGAGTAGACTAATAAAATGATTCTTGACGGTTGTGTCTAGGTGGATTTCTCCAGCACTGACTATAGTAAAAATAAAATAACCTTGTTGTAATATCTGTAATAGCAAAGGACTGTCAGCAACAAAAATATATGCAGCACAAAGTAAACAGCTGTTTAATAGTCTTGAGTGTGAATCATGAACACCAGTGGGGCATGTTTTGTCTTTTTACAGCATGAAGAGTTGCACTAGTACTGTCCTGGGTTCAGCTGGGATAGGGTTAATTTTCACGAAAAGCCAGTTGGGCTGACTCAAACTACCCAATCAAATGGGATATTCAATCCCACATGACATCATGCTCAGTATTGAATGGGAGGAGCTGGCTGGAGCAGGGTGATTTTGTTACTCAGGAGTGAGCTGAGCATCATGTGGTAAGAAAATTTCACTCTGTATATTCTTTTTATCACTATTCTTGTTGTTATTTTCCTCTCCCTTTGCTGTTCTGTTAAACTGTTTTTATCCCAACCCACAAGTTTTGCTTTTTCCTTCCGATTCTTCTCCCTATCCCACCAGGTGGGAGGAGTGAGAGAGCGACTACATGGTTCTTTGTTACCAGCTGGGGCTAAACCTCAAGTATAAAATGGAGTCTTTCTTTTTCTACCATTCCCCAAGCACAGATCACCACATCAGCCGAGGCTCGCTGAATGGAGATGTACGTATGCTACCCTTATTCCATTTCTTCAGAAGAAAAGTGCCATATATACTTGAATCAGTCTTTTTCCAGCATGATTTCACAGGTGAAAAGCTGAGCAAGTCAGTAATTTGTTTGGGCTATCACTGGTAAACTGCAGGTGGGTAAGTACTTTGGATATGGGTATTTTTCTAGCCAGAAGCTCTCATTACTGTTGCTGCTATGAAACCTCTCCATGATTTCTGACATAAAACCATGCTCAGACATTGGTCCACTAGTCCTGGAGGCCTGTATGGCTGAAACTTCTAACAGGGGCCTTGGAATAAGATTTAGATGTGTCAGACTGTTGTGATTCCCAGAACAGTGAAACAGGCAGTCACTTCTTGGCTACATGTCAACAGTAGGAGTTTTACAACTTATTAAAGCAGTCATCATCTTTATCACCACTTGGATTTAGCAGCTGTATTGTCCTGAAGGCCCCTGTCAGAATCAGGGTCATACTGGGCTACAATTTTTTATAGACAGCCAGAAGATATAGATCACGTTTCAAAGAGATAAAGATTTATGCTTGAAAGAGGTTATCAAATGACTTCTGTGTTGGAAAACAGCATTGATAGCCAGTACTTGGTCTCTCCAGCTGGCTCAAGCGCACTTCCTGATTCGGAGGAAGAAATCTTGCCAGCTTTTGAAATTAACATATTATTATTACTGGTATCTTGCTGTTTAATCCTGCACTATGTAGATAGCATGGTCCTCATCAAAAAGGAAACCAGAAGGGTGCACACATGCTGCCAAAAGTCTGCTAGAAAATGATTCTTGCCTAAAATTTTCAAAGCTGCTCGAAAGGATTTCCTGCTGACTTCAGCCCTATAAATCCACCCTTGGCTGCATAAGCATAAAGGAGAGGCTACTCATCAACACCAACATTCATTTAGCTTTATTGTCACCTTTCCTTTTCCCTTTAAACTGGGGAATCTTAGTCCCAGAGCTTCCTTTTTAGTGATGGCCCAGTCTGCTGACTATGCCTTTATATAAGAGTTAGACTAAAAGCAAAAAGCCCTGTCCATAACCCACTATACAACAGAGATCTGCAGATTGCCACAGTCCCTGAAGCTGATCTGATGGACTGAGTTGTGCACTATAATCCAACTCTTAGTTTCAAGGAAAAATTATTCACCACCAGTAGCTAACCATCACATGGAATAAGCAGCAAAAGGTGATTGAACTAAGTTTAAATTTCTCATACATGATAATCAACAGAGGAAGAGTCATAATAATCTAGGTTGGGCCAGTAAGGAAGTGATTTTGTGGTGTTTACTCAGCATGTGGAGAAGATACAAGGTTAGTCTGAGCTAAGTTTTTGCTATGAACTTACAGACTTATAATTGTGTGTTTTACCTCTGCAAGGTGCTTCTGCTGAGTCTTCTATGCTAAATAATTCCATTAACATTTCTGGAAATTACTGCGAAGTTATTAGTTCCCATCAGGATGTAAATGATGCAAAAATATTGTTCCTCAGGGCCCTGAAGAGCTAAGAGTTAAGGCAGTCTTGGAAAGATCACCACAGATGAACAAAGCACATGAGAAAATGGTAACGCAGATTTATGTTACAAGCTTATTTTTGCTTCACTTATGAGGCCCTAGGAAACACACTAGAATCTTGCTCTAGAACCCATCAACTTCTCTGGGCAGCGTATCAGACTCCTGAGGCAGCTGTTGAAAACAGAATGGTACTCCTCTAATAACAAAGAACCAAAAGCAAGGGCACATTAGTTAAAGTGTCAGCTGTGACACTATTAAAGATGCAACCAAAATTGCCACAAAGCAATGAAACTGCAATTTCCAATAAGCCATAGGCATCAAATCAAAGGCCACAACATCTTGCCAGGAACATAAACCCCATGATGCCTGCTCCTTAAGCTAGCTGAAAGAGAAGCAGCAGTACGGTGTTGCACAGGGAGTCAGTAACTGACACAAAGGTAACTTTAATGCCTCAGAACTGCCATATACGCACTGTCCTGTAAAAAGGAAACTCTGACAGTCTCTTTTTGTCTTAGGGGCACTCAGGATTGTAAGTATCCTTAGTACTCGCTGTCTTTCTTTTCTGGTTAATACAGAGACTGTGTGTCTTAAAGTTTTGTCATTGCTAGACCATGCTGTCTCAGTGACTGGAGCCAGCTTTCTCTGTTGTTTCCCTGTGTGGTAAGCAAGGATAAAACACATCCTCCTTTTCACAGAGGAACTTATTTTTCTCTCTTCTACAAGCACTGTGGCTCTGACCATACACTTCCAGTTACAATACGTAACCCAGAACAACAGAAATATTCCCCCAGTCTCCACTCCCGCCATGAGGTTCTTCCATTGCAGTTACCTGAGCTGTGGGAGTAATCGTGGAGAAAAGGAGATGACTTGTGCTCTTTGGGTTCTTCTGTTCTAGCCAGCAACACACTGGCAGCAATCTCTTCCTCCTATGGAGATAAAGAATGATAAGTAAGATAAACTAGACCTGCTGATGTGCTCCCTGCTGGGAGGTATTGAGAAGGAAGATGTACTGACCGATTTTAAAAGACTTGTGAGGTACAGATGAGCTTTACCATTTGGAGATGGAGCAGAGGCTTTTGATATGTTTTACTTAGGACAATGCAACAAAATAATTTTAGATTTTTTTCCTTTTGCGCAGCGTTCAGTGGTTGGACCTAGTGTTGAACTTACAACACGATACTTGTGTGCTGAAACTAGGGTCAGGGAAATGCTACTTTTGTACCTGTGGAAGGAACAAAACCTACATTACATGAAATGCATTAGGGGAGATTACCAGTGCAAAACTTCCTTTCACTTTCCAAACTGGCTCCTTGGGAGATATGATAATGCAGGGTTTTAAAACACTTAACAATTTGCATTTATATATATAAAAAAGGGGAAAACCCTGTACAAAGAAAAACACAAACATGTTCAGAATGCCTACTGCCAGCAACATCTTGGCATTTGCCAGTACTTAAAGGTTATGTCTGTCATGTTTAGATGTGGCATAAAGTCTTTCACCCTTTCTCAAGTAATTGGACATCATACTGATAGGTAAAATTGAATGTGTTATGAACAGCTCTCCTATAGACTTACAGGGCTTGTTGACAGACAGTGCTTGGAGAGAAGGCCTAATTTTATGCATGAACATGTCATGCTGGAATAATTATGCAACTGCTTGCTTTCCTTCTGCAGTGCATTGTGAAACCACAATGGTTCCTAGGAATTCATACCTTCTGCTGGTTTTGCATAAACACAACTGCTGTAGTTAACAAGGGGCAATAAATTATTAAGGTGAATGCAACATAGAACCAAGAATAAAGATCTGAATAATTACATATACATAAAATTGTCTTGCTCTCGATGTATAAAAGTGACTTCAGCCTACACACCTTTTGCAAACAGCAGCAAATACAAAACTGGCTCTCCCTGGAGAATCTATGGTCATTGGTTTCCTTCTACTTTGTTGGCTGACTGATAGACACATGCGCAAAAACTGAGGTAGCACTTTGCCTCTGGTAAACTTGACTTATGGTGGGTTTTTTTGTCTAGTTCATGGCAAGTTTAACCTGTGTGAAGTATCCCATCTTAGTCTAAAATAAGAAATCCTTCTGGATCATTGCTGAAAATCATTGACAGCTGACTAGAATCTTGCTCTATCCTGAACAGGTTGACTGAAAACTTCTGGTTAAGGGAAGGAAAATGTTGGGATAGGAAGGACATCTCTTGAGCTGAAAATAGCTGGATGCTGGGAGGGTGGTATTAGGGGAATGAAGGAGTAGCCTTATGCTTTCTCTGTTCCTATTCTCTCCAGGCATCTGTTCACTGTCACAGTTTTATGTATTTTGTTGGTTTTTTTTAAGCTGGTACACAATGTTCATGCCTATATTTCACATTTGGAAATGCGTATTTCAAAGAACAATGCAAAAAACATCCACGAAGAATGTATAATCTCTGAAAAAAGCTGACAGCATTCTTGCTACTGTTTCATTTCTAAATACAAAACTGACTGCCCTATTGCTGCTTCTGTTGGTGTGGTGAGAAAAGCTCATTTTTCATGTGAGTGGCATGAATGACTGTCTCCTTATTTTGATTTCTTTGTCATTTAGGATTCTTAAGCTTGCAAAGCTCCTAAAGAAAGGTGCAGTGAGTGCACAGCTGGCTCATGACATTCAGTTTAGGACAGAGGTAAAAGAGTCTCTGGGTCATTTATATCAGAGTGGAAGCACATGAATTGCTGTATGTGTGGGTCAAATCAAGTCCGTGACCCATTCTGCATCTGTGGCTGCCCTGGCCACCATGCTGTTGGCCACCTCTGTCTCTCTCTGGGGAGAGGAAATTCTTCACTGTTGATTTCTAGCTATCATGTAATATCAATTGGTTGTTCACAGAAATATATATTACAGTGAGCCCCCTCTTGGACTTGGGAAGATTCTTTCCTAATCAGGACTTATCAATAGTAAATTCCCTTCCTTCACTCTTTTCATAAGCAAGTTCATCAAATTGGCGCTCATAGAGAGATTGACTTCTCTCAATGGGCTTGCTGCTGCTTTTGACCAGGCTTTATGCTGGTACATTTATCTCTCCACCCCAAGCAGCATGCCAGGCTGGTCACTTCATTCTTGCCTGCTGTTCAGGGTGCAGCATGTTCTTGTGTTAGGTCTAACAGTGAACTGAACTGGATGGACCTTTGGGCTGGACCACAAAGGCTGTTCTTATATCTGCATGACATTGCATATATTATAAAGACTGTCTGGTTCCCGTGGTGCCTTAATGCCCCAGGCACAATTCCCAAAGTGGGGCTTTTCTTTTGCTGTTAGTCTGATCCAGTTGGCCTTCTTTCCTTCCCCTCCTCTGGTACACTCCTTTGGGTCCTCTCCAGTGCGGCTGGCACCAGTAGTGGTACTGCCAGAACACAGCTGCCTTGAGTGTACCAGAGTGGAGCAAGCCCATCTCCCTATACAGCTGCAGCTCACACGGCAAATGCGGATTACTGCTGGCAGACACAGCAGAAAGCCGTGAATGCTCATGATGTGCACCTACTCACAGTCATCTGCTCGCTGCTCAGGTGCCCCAGCAGCTCTGGGGTTGCAGGACTGGGATCCCCCTTGACTCTGTTCCTGGTTCTGACCCCCTTTCCCTTGCCCCCAGCCCCCACCTGCTCGTTCCCAGCAGCAAGGCTCCGGACGCGGGAGAGGCTGCGGGGCGGCGCCGCGGGGTGCGTTGGCTCAGAGCCCCGGCGGCCCCCCCGGGGGGAGCAGTTCCTGCGGGACCCTGAGCCTGGAGCTGCGCTTCCCAGCCATGGCCCAGTGGTCAAAACCACCTAATTTCCAGCGCAGCCAAACTCCAGATAGGTTAAAGACCACAGGAGTGAGCCTGCTCTCGCCCAGTTTCCAACCAAGGAGGGGCAGGTAAATCTTTAAAGGACCCTCTAACATAACAGGCCACCGCTTGCTCGGGGCAATCAGTTGACCCCCGTTCAGTGTTCTGCCATGTGAGCATTCTGAGTAGTGCAAGCAAAACAGGGTAATGTTTGTTCCCTTCTTTTCCCGTTAATTTTGAAGCATTGCTACCACTTTCCATGCTTGATTTTTTTTCCTTTGCTTTTCCTGTTTGCATGTGCTCAGCAGCAACCAGAGCATATCCATTTTTGAATGCTGTTAGTTGATGACTATCAATCCTGCACAGATGCTTGCATATGAAGATAAGTTTTCTCAAAGCTGCTAGCTTAGGGGTAGATGACTGTTCTAATGGTGTATTTATTGAACAGTGATTTATCTGTTGCAATTATTAGACGTTTAGGGCTGGCGATATTATACTAGTAGGTTTGATCTTTGCCAACACCTGGATCCCTATTTGCAATTAGCAAAGTGATACACTGTGTCTGCCACACTGTTACTCAACCCCTCCTCTACCACTCCTAAACAAAAGGTTGAGAGTAGCAAATCTCATCCTAAAAGCAATAAAAACGAATAATGTTGATCAGTACCTGCTTCTGGATTTAAAGGGAAGGATGGATTACTCAAAGAGAATGCAAGAAAACTTTCCTTATATCAGCAAATAATTCATGACGTGTATATGGGTATCCAGTAACTCTATTATTGCAGTAGTGTGACAAATATTGTGAAGGGGACAGCAAATGGGACATATCATTCTACTGTCTTGACAAAGATTATAACAAGAATGGGAAACAGGACAAATGTAACTCATTCTGGAGACAGTCCCAGAGCTGTACTCTCATTTGTTCTTCAGCATGAATTATACAGCAGTGCAGAGGATGAGAATGTGATTTTCACCATGTTGTATATTTTAATCACTTTTCTTTGCTACTAAACAAATAACTCATTGTGAAATGTGAATAGATGGGGAATATTTGAACTGTGAACTAATGAAGAGAAGAGGGCTGTAATGTAAGAGTCCTGCCAGTTGCATTAAAATTCAATAAGAGTCAAATTCAGCTCAGGTTTAGACAAACAGAATTCCTGCAGATTTGTGAGAATTGTCTGCCATGTCCCAGAGTGGAGCTGGACGCTTGCCCTTGCCTTCCTGAGCTTGAGTCTCTTGGAGATCATTCCAGAGCTGGAACCCACAAAAAATGGATGGCTGGTTGGTGGGAAGTCTTGAGCTGGAAGCTATGGTGGAAAAAATTATGGTTGTTAAGTGCCATTGGACCTAATTCTTCTGGCAAGAAGAGAAGGCAGCTTGACTGTTGTTTATGCCAACAACTGATCTGGATGTTGTTCGGTGTGGAAAGGCAACATCTGAAGCTTCCCGAGGAGTTCAATCCGAGGTTGAAATCCTAAAGTAATTCGTCTGTGGTAGAAGACAGCTGGGAAGCTCCCTAAGGTACCAGTGGTTTTCCAGAGCTTGACTCTTGGGTAAGGGTGACTTTTGTGAAACTCTGTATTAAAGAAAGGAAGAACTAGTTATTAATTTGAATGCTAAGTTATTTTCGGAGTAGCTTACTGTCTCTCTAAAAGGTCTCTAATTGTATAAAATCCCTTAGGTTTCTTCTGCATGCTTAGCCTGCCGTTCTGTGTCAGACTGAAGAATGCATTTCCCCTTCTTCCGCTTTGTTTTTGCTACATGCAACTCTAAGGCACCATGAACAGGCGAAGAGTTGACATGACCACCCATGAATTAGGCTGCCATGACAACCAGTGAGAGCAGAGAGACAACCTGAGCCCTGAATCTATGTACATGGAATTTCCATGTTCCATGTGGCCGGAGGGCTTGAATTGACAAATGATCCTTCATGAAGGTAGATGAGAATATCAGGGCTCCACTGGTGGTCAAGCAACCACAGCATAAGTGGGAATGCAGGAGACAAAGTTTTGATTTTGAATCTCGAGTGTGCTGTGATGACAATGCAAGCCATGGAGTGATTTGTGTGAGCTGCAAATGAGCACCTGTGACCAACGGAGGAACGGTCTGGGCTCGTTACATGAATGTAGGAGGTTGGTGTGGGTTTAGAGCGGAGAGTTACCTTTGAAAGCCTTCAGTTCTGCCTGTCCTGCAGGACTGGGGACAAGATACACCAAGCATTAGTTTTACCTGTGATTCAAACCCCAGTTTAACTTTTAGGACCAGATTTTCAGCATCAATTGAACATAATGGTGTGCTGTGTGCCAATGCCTTTCCACAAATCCAGCCTACACTGTAAATTACTTCAAACTGTGCATCCAGGTTCCCCTACCTGGCTCTCTGGAGTGCTGTGAGGATTAGCTGGTTAATTCTTGCTGGACAGTGGCAATTTCTACCATGTTTGGTCGGAGCTGGGGGACAACAGAGCTCTTTTGTGTAACACTGAATCATTGTTTTATCAGGAAGTAGGAGGCCTTTAAACGGACATGCTTAAGTTCTGCTGGAGATCCCAGGTTACACTTTGATTTAATCAGTTTTCTGAGAGCGCTGCTGAGATTAGGCCAGGAAAGGAAGGATGAGAAGGACTTTTGCTTTCAAGTTGAAAGGCTTGGGGAGACAACAGAGTGTTTTAAGATTGTTCATCTTCTCCAGAGTACAAAAGCCTATCTTTTTTTGTTGTATTTTGAATTAATAGCAAAGATTTAGGTTAGCAGGAATGCTTTGTTAGGCACAAATTTTCTGTCAAACTGTCCTTTCAGGAAAAGAGGGCATGGACAATGTTCAGAGTCTGAAACACAATGGTGAGCTGAGAGTAACATGGGTGAAGTAAGAGGGGTTATTTAGGATTTATGGTTGCTCTAGGTCAGACCAAAATTTATTAGTCTAGGACTGTAATTCCCTGGAGTCCTGGCTGATCTCCAGGTTGCAGTGATCTCAGTGTCTCAGAGGACAGATTTGAAAGCAACATATCTCAAATAATGAAATATTAAAACCCCTTTATTTGAAGAAAAAAAAACAAAACAAAATAAAAATAAACCTCTTAACTATCATGGCTACGACAAGATGCACCTCTCAATGACTCACGTAACAACTGTAGCTGCTGGAGCCCAACAGGCCTGCACAGCCAAGAGTTGCCTCCCAAGAGAGGAAGCACCATTCCCTTCTAGTAAAAGGCACAGAACCTATCCCCGTTCCCAGGGCAGTCAGCCACTCGGCCATGCCTGCAAGCAGGGTACAGACCAAAGCAATGCTCAAGATCTTTCTGATGCTTTGGTGTGGGAAAGCCTTCTCTCTCTGAGTTTGGAATAAGGAATAGATCACTGTAATCTTCTGTATTCTGATCTATCACCACTAAGACTAACCTGGGATGGAAGAAGCTGCCACAGTGCTAATCCATCATAATCGCAATAGCCTTGTGTCTTAGCTGTCAGGCATGAGGGGCTTGGATATACTGTTTGGGATAGCCACATATTAGGCCTGGTTGTCATAGCAGAATGTTGCTTTTCCCCTCAAAAAAATGCCGACGAAAAAATACTGTGTTAGAACTATGAACATGGTAACACCTTTTGTGGTGTCCACATGCCCTAGGGAGACAATGGTGAAAGGAGGTGATACAGCAGAAACCTTGTGTTTATCCTTGTCTCAATTCCAAGTCCTCTGATTTCACAATCTGGCTGAAGACTGGATTCTGGAGAACAACAGCTCAGCATAATGCTGGCAATGCTTTCAGCTTTCTCACTCATTCCAAAATGGGTCCCCAGTGAGCCCTGATGAAGGACCCATAAGCTCTTCACATCTCTGCTGAACAGCCTACTCAAATGCTAGCTGTTGCTCCTCATCTGTTCTCAGGTCAAGGGAGAAAGTACACATCAGAGAGGTCAGACATGAAGAAAGGAGCACAGTCCCAATCCAGCTTCCTGCTCAGGAGCAGGAAGAGAGTGGTTTCTGCATTGGGAAGTGCTGACTTCACTCTCTAAAGCCTTTGTGGATGATATTAAAAGGATTTGGAGGCTGCACAGATTTAACAGTCCTTTCTCACTTCCTCAACTTTCTACTCCAACCCGCTTTTGGTCACTTTCATTCATGTATCCATGGCTGGCTGCCTGGATTAATTTCTTCATTGAATGAATTTCCTTGTGTTAACAACATGTGACATATAAGTAATGTGACTAATCAAAAGGCATGGGAGTCTGATGTTCCAGCTACTGAAGGACATTTAGAATTCAGCAGCTTGCCACCTTTGTGTCACTCCTAAAACACTGTAAAATGTAAACAGACTGATCTAAAAGGAGATGCAGGAGTACAAACTTGCCCAGAACTCTGCTTGTTTTCATTCTCAGCTTAAATAAGTAAACTGTAATGAAATCTACTGACACAGTTTTGGCAGTTTTGATTTACAATTTCTCTGAGGCCCAGTAAACATTTCCTCAAGATCTTATCTGGGGTTAAAAATATTTCTGCGTTGCAACACACACCTTTGAAGAGTGTCAAACACTATAGCCATAATTTGTGCAAATGTAGTTGTTCTTTCCCTCTTTTTATTATGAAAACTTTCTGAAAAGAGTATTCAGAGGTGATGTTAATTGCTTGTGAAGGGTGCTGAAGTATACTTTTTGCACAAATCACCTGTGCAGCCTAAATGGTAGGTCCTTCTTCCAACTATAGATGGCAAAATCCCTAATTTTGACAGGTAAAGGAGGATGTTTGCTGTGCTGGTGCTGGTCCTGCGAGTATGATTCTTCCTTGCCTTACAGACCATAGCTCCTCGTTATGTGCAACAAGTAACTTGCAAAAATTCAGTCCATATTCTGCAAGCTTTGAAGGTACCCAGCCTGAATTGCTTGCTGAGACACAGCAGCACGCCAGCTGACTTGGCCAGAGTACTTCTCCAAGGAGGAAATGAGGGCTAATGCACTCAGACTCAATACAGAGTCTTGCTTTAACTTCGCAAGGCAGTAAGAAACGGTGAAAGGCTTCTTCTGCCTTACCCCCATTTTGTGTATGTGCATAGACTGCATCACAGTCTGACCCTAAATTTTTTCCTTACTTTCCTTACCATGAAGCTCACAGGTATATAAATTTCCCTGGAAAAACAGAAGAAAATCTTAATTGGGCTGCCCTGCTGAACAAGGCACTTCAGCAAGAAAAATAACCAGTCTACTGAGGCTCTGCCTAAGTTCAACTCAGCAGCTGGCAACTAAGCACTAGACAGCCACTTGCCCACCCCTCCCCTTCCACCACAGCGGGATGGGGAGGAGAAATGGACAAAAGGGGAAATTCATGGGTTGAGATAAAGACAGCTTAAAAAGGCAACAAAAGAAATACTACTACTAATGATAATAATGAATAACAATACAAACTATATAGAATACAATTTTCTCACCACCTGATGACTGATTCGCAGCCAATTCCCGAGCAGCGATCACAGAATGCAAAACTCCCCAAAAAGACTGAACTCCTGGAAAAGTTCGAACTCCTGGACAAGAGAAGATTTGAACTCACAGAGAAGAGAAGAGCAGAGACAGATTCCTGCCCCCCCGGACAAACCTAATTCATAAACTGAGCATGACGTTTATGGTATGGAATATTTCCACTGGCCAGCCTGGGCTAGCTGTCTGGCTGTGCTCCCTTCTGCTCATTAGCTGAATATAAGAAACTGGAAAAAGTCCTTGATTTCATAGCAACAGCTGAAAGCATCAGTGTTATCAACATTCTTGTACTAAATCCAAACCACAGCCAGCTCCTGAGAGGCAAATTAAGGAGAGGCTCACAGTTTTCTTCTGGGGACCCACTCATACCTGTGTCTCTAGAGAATATGATTCCTGAAACAGAGTTTCTTCTTTGACACGGGCTGCAGAAATGGCTTTGGGGTGTGTCAAGCTCAGCTGTGGTGCTCTGTGACAGATTTCCTAACTGTAGCTGGGCAAGCTGAAGACAGACTGTAGTTTCATCATTTTTGGACCGAGATTCCCCCTTTAACACTTAAGTATTATCCACACACTGGTATTCTGGCAAGCCTCTGTTCATGCTAATCTGTTAGGATGGTCCTGTTCCCACTCATAATGTGGCACAGTATGTCAGCTTCACCCAGGCAAGGATGCCAACCTCAGTTGGACTGTGGATAGCCTGCAGAAGAAATTCCTGCTGGTGGAAGAAGTGCCAAATTAGGCCACATGCTCTCTCATTGGGATGCACTGTGCCCAAAGCTGCTTTGGTATCAATTATGAAGGGAGTAACACCCTTTTTCAAAAGAGAATGTGTTAACCCTTCCATTTCATGTGCTCTGTCTCCCCTGTTCAATTTCCATATGTTATTTCTGGGGTTTGCCTGTATAAAAAGAAGGTGTTCTTCTTCTCTGACAGCTAAGAGAAAGGTCAGATAAGGGTGTTCATATTATGAGCCCCAACTGTGTTTGTTGTTGACTTCAGAGTTGTCTCTTTCTATTAAACCATTTGCCATTAAGACAACAGCACTGGGTGCTGCACAGACACTGATTCCAAAGACATTCTCTACCCCCAGCAAGATTACTGTCTGACTGCTCAATGTTTCTTTGCAGAAATCCAGGCGTCCCACGCTCCTGCAGATCTCGGCTACCCCCAGCGAGCCGGTGAGCAGGTAAGAGACATGTCTTCTCCTGCATGTATCCCTCTGACCAGGACTTGCAGGAACTGTCAGGATTCACAAGTGCAGCATTATTCAGGACAGAAGAGCTTCTGGAACTGCTGTTTTCTAATCAGGATGATTTCTACATCTTCTGGCAGGCAGCTGCATAAGTAAGAATATCATACCTATCAAACTAAATGCGCCCGCCAGCCTCAGCGTAACATCTCATCAACAATCTTGCATTGGTGCTGAATTGTAACTTATTTTTCTATGGGCTCACGGTTGCTTCTGCCTTTCTAGCTATGATGCTGTTTGTCCTTTGTGTAAGCACCATCCTTTTTTTTTAAATAATATGAATGGGGAACAATATACCTCCAGCTAAAATGGTTGCCTTTCCACACTTGCTCACCACAGGAACTCTTTAATCAGTAATGTCAGCCAGGAACAGAAATCTCATACTTGAGAGATAACAGTTATTTTTTGGCAACTTCTTGTATGATAAGCCCAACAACTGGGTGATTACACACTTTCTCAAATAACACGGGAAAACGCCACACCGCATTTCTGAAAGTACATGTTGCAGCATCTGGAAGCCGCATAAGAATTCTGTCAAGATTTTTTTCTCCTTCTGTTTATTTTTTCTGTGCTCTGAAATCTGAGTAGAATTTTGACATTCTTGAGCTATCCACCAACTTTTCTGCAATGAAAGGCTCCACAAAGAGTACAAAGTGAATACTATAGACAAAGTGCAACTGATTAATGGGAGAGGGTTTCTGCCATAACTAGGCTGCATAAGGTCACGGTTAAACAATTTTTCATAGCTGCTTCATCCACTGAATTGTACTCGCATGATTGCACTGCTAGTTGAAAGGGAGATGAGCAAGTACATGCTGGTTGAGTAAATTATTAAAACATATAAGCTGGAGGAAAGCTGTTTCTGTGAAAACACTGCTAATGAAGAGAGACCATGCCTTTGCAGCAGTGAAATTAAACAGGTGAAAAAATACCCTTTCGGAACACTGACAGTGTGTTTCTAAGGTGTAGGGGAGAGATCTGTGAAGTAATAAAGTTAGTCTGAGTCCCTCTGAGTACTGTTCCTATGATGACGTCTGGATGGTGCACCTTTACAGCTAGCTCAAGGTATTTGCACTGGTTTAAATGTGGACCTGTGTTTGCAGCTATTGTTGGGGTTCAGACCAACTCTGTATGTTTTCAGGCTTGTTTCAGTGTGAGATAACAGTTGTGGGACACATAATGAGAAGGAGCATCTGACATGCCGGTGCATACTCCCAGATATTGGGTCATATTGTCATGGGCTGTCGTGCTAGGCAGCTGCTGGGGAATGTACTTGTGCACAGGAGACCATATCTGCCTTTTCTCCAGTGCAACTGCACATGCTGGATACCGCAGTATGGAGAAACAAAGGACCTGAAGGGTCCCAGAGTGAGGAGAGAAGCCACAGTACTGCTCAGTCAATCACTAAAGACAGGTAAAACAGTGGGTGAGAATAGTATCGGATAGGATTCGGAAGTAGATCCCATATTTCATGTGTGAGACCTGATGGATCAGTGGTTCAGGTCTAAAGTGATCTCAGATATTCTTGAGATTTCTATCCCAGTCACAATATTTTGTGATATTTGTGCCACCTTGAATGGGTGGGTATTTTGAGCAGAAATCTTGCATGGGAAGATTTTACGTTATTTTGGGCAAAACAGTTTAGAGCTTTTCTGGCTTTGTATCCAAATCTGAGGTTGTTTTCAAACAGGGATAATCAAGTCCAAATGTCCTTCTGTTCTTAACCTGCCATGATGTGAACAGGGTCAGGATTTGTCGTTGTTTTGCTGTCCCTCTCTGTCAGCGACAACAAGTACAAGCTGAGATTTTTAGCACTGGGCTGCATTTAAGTGAGGAGAAAGCCATCTAGATTATGCTTCGTTCTCCCTTCACTCCTGTTAGATACTTGTTTTGCAGTAGCAACAGCAGGTGTTGCTTTTGTGCTTGCACTAGGAGTGAGAGAGACAGACCTACTAGGCTGCTGAATTTCATGGATTGGTTTGCACAGGTGGGAAGAGAAATAGACAATGTTGATAGAATTTAGATACTCTCATCTTACTCTTACTTCCTCCCTGAAATTGAAGGCAGTCATCCCCTTTCCTTCCTCTTAGGACTCATTAACGCTTCCGCTTCCTTTTCCATTGCCTTGACTTCTGTCTTCTTTCCTCCTCTCAAGCTAGATGCTGTGCAACAAACTCAGGAAGGACCGTGTGTTATTGCTGGTGTTTATAGCACAACTGGCCATGCTAATGCTTCCTGTATAAGCTGAAAATGGGCGCTTGTCCAAGACATCACATAATGCAAACATAATCTGGAAACATTTTCAATAGCCCCAACTAGAATCTGACTTTATCTCTGAAGGCTGATCTTTAGGGATCTTCATATGCCGTCTTCAGGTTTTAGACTACAGGTAGCTTAAAGGCAAAATATGTCTGGAGATTGCCTGTGGAGATTAAAAAGGTTGTTCCTGGCTTCAGACAACCACTCTTCTTTATAAGTCTTTTTGAAACAGTAAATCTGCATTTATTCATACATACTGGTTGAAGTAGACAGCTGGCACTTTCTGATTCCAAGACAAAGAGATCCTGTGGATTTTGCTGGCTGAAAAGAAGTTAATAGTCCAGAAGTGGAAATCCACATGGCTCACAACAATGAGACTCGTATCAGCCAAGCAACAAGTTTTTAAGTGTACTGTGTGTTTCCCTGGCAGATTCTGAGCTCATTTAACCCACTGACATCAGGTTAATGCTCATGTAAATGGATTTATTTCAGACTGTTTACCTGGGATCAGAATTTTACCTACTGACATCTGGTTAGGCAAGTATTTCTCTTCCTTTCCATATACAGCTGCCTGTTGTCTTATTTTATATGCTAGATGTTAATCTCGGTAGTGATTTTCAGAGATTTTCCTTCAGAAGGATACTTGCCCATAGCAATGTATTTTGAAGCACTATGTGTGGTTAGAAAATAAGAAATTCAGTAAGAAAAATATGTGCTTGGCACATATCTTACAGTTTTCAGTAATTATTTTCCTTTAAAAAAACCTACAGTAACAGAGACCCTCCACTATAAAGCAACTTTAATAAATAAGACTCAGAATGTGACTGAAATCTACATAATTTCTCAGTTTCTTGTGCTCCCTCTCCATCTGTTTGTCTCTTGTCTCCTGAAGGACAATATCTTTGCCTTATTTGAACATTGTTCAAAGTTCTATAACTTGGTTGGGAATTGCTAGGTGCTATGCGATATCAATTAAAAACTATTATCTTGCAGTGTATTGTTTGATTAATGTTTATGATTCTCAGAGGGAAAGACTTAATTTCTACATAAGAGCTTTCAAGCTGATTCTCACCAGTTCCACAGAAAATGGAATAGTTAACACTGCTACTTGAGCTGACATATGGGAGAGTCATAGGAGATTGGAAATGAGGTGTAAAGTAGTCTGGGAATATTCTTCTGTTTCTATGCCAATCAATACATTTCCTCCTCTGCATTAGCATGGTGTAATTAAGACCTTTTCTGAGGGCCACTCATGGGGAGAACTGGTCTGTCATTCGTAGAAGCATTAGGCTGACAAATGGTTTGTATTGGGAGAGCAGTGTTTCTCTGCCAGAGAAGCCACTCAGTAGTCACAAGAAGAGTTGTATATTGCTTGGCATGTTATTTGGTTGTCTTTAGTGGGCAGCCTCCAGAGTAGCATGGTGTGGCAGAATGGGTTGTGTCATTGAAAAGTGTCCCATTTTTCTTGGGTGATACACAGTACCTCAAGTGCAAGACATGTTTTGCCTTCAGGTGGCACCACTGTTCCTGGGACTATGCATTAAATACATGTTAATAACACATAGGACTTTCATGAAACAGGTAATTTGAAGTGCCTGAAAGTCATGGTGACAGTATTGCTACTGCCATAAAAATGGAACAGCTCTGGTATTTCCATGAAAATGATGGAGCCGTGTGATGAACTAGAAAGCAAGCTACCAGCTCGCTTTCTTACCTATCTCTGCAGTTTGCAGCTGAATGCCTTACTCAATTTGCAGTGCTATGGCTAGCAGTCTGCAGGTTTGCCCAAAGAGGTGCGAGCTAAGCAGCGTGGTGAACTTGTTCTGCTACAAGTGTTGTGATGTGAGGTGGAGCAGTCAGCAGATAAATAACCTTGGTCATATCAACAATTTGTGTAACAAGCAGGAGTACATCAGGAATGGCACACTGTGTTCTTATTTGCCAAGGAATCTGCAACTGATATGCCTTCAGTCACAGAAAAGTGTATTGTAAATAGTGCCCTAATCCCGCTAAGGATGTTGGCGATTGTCTAGAGGAGTGACCATCTTGGGCAGTGGCACATGTTCCTCCTCTTCCCACCCATGCTCCCTGTGCCTCCAGTGTGGCAAGGTATGTCTCTTTTTGCTCCCAGCCCTCCAGTGGAAAAGCTACTACCCTTGCCTGTTGGCATTGCCTTCCTCAAAATATGCCGGAAGAGCAGCATGCTTGCGTGCGTTCTCTCCCACCACTTCCAGACTAAACCAGCTGGTTTTGCTCAGCTCAGCTGACAAGAGCGGTGTGAACACCATGGCACATTCTGTGCAGATTGGGGAGTGGGGACCCATACTATCCCTGTGGCAGAACTGTCACTGCCTCTCCAACAAGGGAGTGGGCTGACAGCTGCCTGGAGCATTAAACACTTACAACTTGCAAAGAATGGTGATAGGTTTGCTGGACCATGTTAGAATGCTGCAATGATCTGCAGCAGGCTCCTCTTTTGGCCATTGGGCTGCTTTGCCATATAGTGTGGATGGGAAGGATGTTAGGGCTGCTACTGAATGGTCCGTTAGGAGTCACTTGCCCCAGAAGAACAGTGTGAGTCCTTGGGTGAGGCCAGAAAAAGAAGCTGAGAAGCGCTTTCACCTGTTCTTCTTTACCCACCTCTTTGCAGTTCCATCTTCTACTACACATCACGGTTGCTGGTGGATCCACTGGCTCTGTCCATCTTAAACTGTTAGATAGGAGCGTTGTAGGGAGCCATGATCACCTCCTGTGATGACCTCCTGAGGCAGGCTCTGCCCATCTTGCTGCCTCCTTCCACTGAGTCAGATAGATTTCCCTGTATTTGAGGACTTCACTGCACAGAATTTGCCCTGCAGCCCAGCTTGCGGCTGGAAGAGATGCCTTTTCAATGTGACACCCTTGTTCTGTTGCCATTCTTTCTGTGTCCACATGTGTAAGACAGGAGAGCTCACTGTCTTCTTTCAATAGTCTTTTGTGGCTCTTCTGCCTCTTTTTGTTGTGAAAAAATCCCTAAATCCATTTCACTTCATCTGCCTGCAAGAAAGCGTCTTGCTTTAACCCTCTGCTGGCTTTTTATCAATGCACAGTCTCGGTATTGAGTGGTTCCTCTTCATGGAAGTGGCAGCTGTGTCCTTCCTCGTGGGTCTGTTGCTGCCCTGGTCTGTGCCTTTCTATGAAATGCTTTCAGAATCCCACTTTCCTGGCACTTACGGCTCAATTTGTGCGGAGTGGAATTACACCAAGGCCTGTGAGTGAGAGATGCAACAGCAGAAGGCAAAGCTGGGAGTAGTGGGAGCAGGTGTCTGGCACCTCGTAGAGTTGGAGCTAGTTCCCTGACATTTAGAAGGGATAATGGCTGTGCTGTTCCATGCCAAGAATTGGGAGCATGGGATTTATCCAGCCTATGCCCACCTACTTTCTGCATGTGGACATTTGTTCTCCCACCCACCTAATTAGGAAAATAGAGTGTAGAAAATGAAGGGGCGGATTTGTTATTTTGTTGTGGCTGTTTGAAAGCAAAGTTTGCTTTGCAGCCTCATATTACAGTCCATGGAGGGACAGTATTGTCTCCAAACCTGGCATTAGTGTTGGTTTTCCTCAGGAAGTCTAACGGGAGGCAAAGCTATGGCACAGACTGTCACGGCAGCAGGGGAAAGGATCAGAGTCACTGGATCGAGCCTCCATCTTGAGAGTGAATGATTGGGAGAGGACTGCCATTGGAGACAGGCAGAAATAACCTCTGGGTAAACAGGGAAAATCGACACTTTGCCAAATATTTCAGTAAGCGAAAATAATTCTCAAAGGCAGGGAGTTTCCAAGAAACCCTACCGCAGTCCAGGTAACATTTAAAATTCAACTTCCTTGAGAAAGTAGCTTTATACTCCTTTAGCCATTTCCCTTTATCCAGTAGTTTCTGTGTTTGCTTATTCTGTTTTGGCCCCAGATAATTTTCTGTATAACAGTAGGACATTCGGAATGGTTAAAGAGTGTCCAGGGAAAACCTGTTTCTGTAATTTACCCAGCTAGTCATTATCCTGTTTCATTCACCCTTAGGTAACTTGTTATGCTACACAAGCAAATAGTAAATAGTGAGTTTGTTTCACCCAAGAATTCTTCATCAATCAGGATCACAGTATTACAGAAAGAGGGAGCTGGAAGGGATGCTGAGAAGGCCATTTCTCACCCTAGGGCAGGATTTGCTGTAGCTACCTCATTACTGGCAGAAGTCAGTATAATTTACTGTGTAACTGCAGAACAGGATGAGAGATGGGTAGATGGTGAAAACCGCTAGTACATGACAGAATCTAGATCAATAACTTCTCAGCCTGAGGATTTTCCCCCTTCCTTCAATGTCCCCTCACACAGAAATGTGCCTTGGCTAACAGGCACTGGCATGTTTAGAGGTAGGATGCCTTCGGATCCTCCTCAAGGGATTGTGTATGTTTGTGGGTTCAGAGAGACCACAACTTCCTAATCTAACAAACAAAACACTCACCAGGGAGCTAGGTTTTAATCCTTGAGCCCATTATTAATTAATTTTTGAGGGATGACTTCCCAAATCTGAGGTAAGTTCGCCAACCATTGCTGAGGGACTGTTACACTGGAGGCAGCCTTTTCTACCACCTCTGTGAATTTAACCCTTCATTTCTTTTGTGTTTCTTGAAAAGTCCTTGGAAACAAAATATCCCATTTTGGCTCAGATGGAGCACTTGCTTAACGCAAAGGAAGGATGATGGGTTTAAAATCAAAGGCTTTGGTTCAATCCAAATAAAATATTTATGCTTTTTTTCCGGTTCAGCTGCTGAGCTGAAAAATCACTATTTGCAAGCCCCTGAAAACCACTGGCTGTCCCACTAAATTTGTGTCAGGTGGTTGCTCCAGTTCCTCTGCCTACTGGTGGTCTTAGAGCTGGTCTTGTCACAGCAAAAGAACATCCTCTCCTCTGCTTGCAGCCCTGCAGATCTGTTCTGGCCTAGTCGTCAGCAAGGTGGAAAAGAGGTAACTTCACTCATCTCTGCTGATACCCTAGAGGGCTTGTGACAGAGCATGTGTCATAGTCTCTCAGCTGAGTCAGCTTTAGACTGAATGAACCTGGATTTTTCTTTTGCCCTGCTGAAAACACAGTTACGTTGAGCACTGGTAGTTTGGCTGGCAGCATCTCTTCCTCAGGAGCTGCCTTCCAAACCTGAGCACATGGGGTAGAAGCCATCAGGGTGTGGGTGACAGAACTGTTGCTGAAGGATATAATAGCATAAAATTGTATCAACTCCTATAACACCTAGGACACAAAGCCACAAAGACATTAGCATTTATACCTTGTAATGTCACAAACCTGACTGAGGCAACTAGCTTCTCTCTGCAGTATCCAGGGAGAAAGAGGCATCTCAGAGTGCGATTCACAAAAGCCAACAAGCTGAAGATAGATGTCTGCTGAAAGTTGTGCCCCTTTCTAGATCTGAGATACCACATTCAGCAGTGTCAAATGAGACATCTGCCCACTTAGGCTTCACAAACAGCTGCTCTTTCCTGAAAGCTGGGGCATAAACTTTTCTTTTTCAGAATACCTTACGTCCTAAATGCTTCTCACCTAGACTGATTGTATTCCCCACCAACAACTGGGCTTCCTGAGGTGATTTAAACCCATATCTCAAATGCAGAGTGAGTTCTTACAGCAAAGGTCTGTGTTACCAAGAGTTTTCAGTTCCCTCTGTGGGAGCTGCCAGTGAAAGCACTTGGGAGCAGGGGGTTTACTCAACGAATGAATGGGAGACCTGGATTCAGCTCTTTTCGAGTCTGTCAGTTGTATTTTTTCCAACAACTTCTTAATAGGAAGTCTTAATGTAAAGTCTTTGGTGAAAGAACTAAAACCCATATCTGCTGTCTCTCGAGGGACTTCCCTATCCCTTTGATCACATTCTTTATCTCTCACAGCAATCCTGTGGTTTCAGCAAGTCTTTTCCTGGAATTAGCCTGATGGTTAAGTCTGTTCCACCAGAGAGCTAAAAGCCTGACACCTCTCAAACAAGGAAGAAAGCTGAATCCAGGGCCTCCACAACCTGTGTCAGGTTTGAATTTATTCTGAAGAGAGCTTTTTTGGAGATACGAGCAACAAGGAGCTTAGCATGTGTACCAAGCCTGCCTGTGGCTTGCCAAATAGTTTGAGCTGAAGGATGGTGCAGTACAAGGCCTTTTGTAATGTTCATCCTCCACCCTTTTCTGTGATTAAATCCAGCCTGCATGCAATTCATTGGCAGTAGTTTCCCACTTAGCAATAATCAGACCATATTGGGACAAAATATTCAAAATATGTAGCAATGTGGGGCTTGGGAAAGTATCAGCATAGAATTATGCCTTCCAGAATAGCAAACCAATGGATGTGCTGGAGCTGAAAAGCATGATTTTTAATGAATGAGACCCTGGCTACACTTCTTGTTTGGCATTAGCCTGCCAAAGAGTATAACATGTCTTAATATCTTTTTGAAGTGATTCAGTGAAATTTCCAGCTTTTGGATTAAAAGAGTTATTAATAAGCCAGGCTATAAAAGCCTGAGTGAATGTAACCAACTCCTGCTGAAAATGTGCTGAATAAAGCAGATGTGATGCTCAGGTAACTGGCAAACAGGCCACCTGTTGATTTGCTTGTCAGTGTTGTTGCTACCTGGGGTATGATTCTAGTCAAGGAGAAAATAGGGTTCCTTTAATTAAAACAATTTGTGCAACATCATTTCACTTAAAATTGTCCATGACTTTTTAAAGAAGATTGAAAACAGTCTAATCAGGGCTTGGTTTGAGTCCTACCGCAGGAGGAGAGAGCGGACAGTCAAAGGGAGTTTCATAGTGCGGACGTGAGAGGGCTAAGATATAGGTGTTAACCTTGGCAGTGGAAGTTAATGAGCAGTGTGATACTCCATAGTGGTTCTATTTCTCCAGCTATAATTATGTGAGCGCTCAGAGCTGTCTCTTTCTGCCGAGCCTAGGGTGTGCATCTATGTTTCCCTTAAGTCTTCTTGAAATAACAGCTGTAATCAGCAGCACCCAATTCCAGACGATCGGCTCCCTTGCTTGGTTGTGCTCAGAAGCTTTCTACATCCATAGCTTAGATAACGATACAAACCAGGAGCTCCTATATAAAGAAGTGTTTGGCCTTTATGTAAAGCTAACACTCTCCTACATTCGTGGTCGAATGTAGTTTTGAACATGTTTGCAGGTAGCTTTCTGGAAAAAACAATAATACTGTGTGTGCATATAGCTTTCTTGACTCCAATAAATTTTACGAACAATACACACAGAATAGCTGCTTCAGCTACTGCCCCGAAATAGCTGTCCTGTAGTGGAGTGAAGTTGTTACCTGACCACGCTAGCAGCTTGAATTTAGGAAGGAAGTGGAAAATGCAAACAAGTACATCAGTTAAAAATGTAGGCCATAATGAGATCAGAAATCAGGATGCAGTGATTAGCGCTTCTGTCCTGCAGTGTGAAATGCTGCCAGCTTGAATTCAATGATACCTCAATCGATGAAAGAGTGAGAATCCTGAACATCAAATCCACAGAAACCATGAATATATTTGTTCTGGTGTTCTCAACCAGTAGGGGAAGCAGGTGGAAATGTGAAAACAGAATTACTCATTCCATCTAAAGTGAGTATACCTCAAGTGCCACTTAGCATCTAGTCTAGACAAAGACAGGCATGTTTAAAATGGCCTTATACGCTTGTGGTTAACCACAGTTGTTAACTGCAGGTTTTCTCAGTGCACATCCATTTGCAGCTTTGCTGGGTCTGGAAGGTGCATTTGTAAAGGGAGTGCAGCTTGAGGAAGGAAAACTTGTCGAGGAAGATAATGATCGATACTCACTGATAATTCCAAATAATACCCAATTTCCGCATTAGAAGGGGAGAGGATTCTTTGTTGCTCTCCCATTCTTGTGGAATGGATTTGAGCAGGCAAAGGACATCATGGGAAGTGTGTGAAATAGAGACATGAGAAAAACTGAAGTAGTGAAATAGAAGACTACAGAAGAATGGAGAGAGACACCCAAGCAAAAGAAAGTCAAGAAGCTGGCAAACTGCAGGCACCTGAACTCCCTTATACACAGAAAATAGAAACAAATCAAATCGTCCCTTCTGCTGCCCCTTGTAATTTTCCAGAAATCTTCTATAATTTTCCCTGGAGTCCCATGCTGACAGCTGGCAGATGCTGAATGAGAGAGGGTCTCCAGAATGAGTGATGGCAAGGTCACAGCTGGAATGCCTATGAAGATACTGATGCAGTGTATCACAAGAAACTTTTGCTGCCACATTGTGGCAGAGAGAAAAGCTGCCATACGACAAATCCTCCTTTGTAGTCTTTGTCCAAATATGATGTCTTTGTATTTTTATTAGTGGTGTTCTCTGGTAACAAGTGTGCTAAGGAGGTTAAAGTCAAAGAGGAAGGGGGAGACCTTAAGCAATGCAGTTCCTGCAGACTTAATTTAGTGTGCAAGTCACTCATTAGAAGCCACATAGCACTCTCCTATGCTATAGGTTTATCAACAAGTGTAGCTAAGAAGGTGCTTAAAAGCTTGTATTTCAGAGACTGTGTATGAATAGTACCTCTCACTGCTGTGGTTGCTATAGTAAACCCTTGTTCTTAATTGAATACTACAGTAAATAATACTTTAAAACTGGAGAGGAAAATCAAAAGAAAAAACTCCATTAGGAGTTCACTGAGCCACTTGAAATTACTGCTCCTTTTTCATTTTTTGCAAGTATTGAATGCTTTGTGCAATGGGTTATAGAATAGCAACACCTGCATAACTGTGATGCTTTGTCTGCATAGTTTCTTGTCCCTCAAAACTTTGCAGGATATGATGTGGTTCAGAGCAATTCTGTCAATAAGGAAAAGAGCAATTAGTGGGATTAAAATTAGCTGTTGTTTCCTTAAAATTACATACATTTTAGACCAAATTTTGAAGAAGAGGATGCAAGAGGTTGAAATGATCCATGCTGTAACTGCTGCCAGTGGAGTTACATTGGAGATAAATTCTCCAATCTTTTCCTTGGTGTTAAACTGTAATAATCCATAAGCACTGCAATTACAAAGTTCACTCATGCTGCTGGCAGCCTTAGAGTACCACAGATAATTCTGTCCACGAAAGTACTTATGTGGTGTACAGAGAAACTGTCAGGGTATGTGTGCGATGGGTAGCAAGACGGAAGTTGGTGAGCAGCTGAGAACTGCAGCAGTTCCTTGTTACCTGGTGGTGAAGAAGAGAGGAAGAACCTCAAAGGCCAGATGAACTCTTTGAGGGCTGAGAAACATCCCATACGTCAGGATAAACAACTGTGAGGCAGAAGACTTACAGGCCCCTGAGGGGAAACAGAAGGAGTGATGAGGTTAATACAAGTAGGAAATTATGCTATCATAGGGTAATAAAGCAGTGAAAGAGATTAAATGATACATGAAATGCTGTGTTCAGAGTTACTAGCATGAGGCCAGCAATAGATTTGTATTTAAAGCACTGGAGTGCAAATAAGCTGCTTTGGGCCTATTTTATGCTTTGATCAGACTCTGTATGTGTCCTTGGTGCTCTGCCTCATCTTCCCATCTGTATATTGAGGCTAGTGCTTTCTTCTTTTGCGGGGCTTTTGACAGAGGCAAACATACTATCATTCATGAATTGTTCAATGATGTGGCAACATGGGCCATAGACATAAGACATCTTTTGTAGACTGCTACTCACTCAAGGAGTGGAAGACGTGTTTATTCCTCACCAGCTAAGGTACTTTTCATGGATCTACATCCTCATTAGCAGACAACATCTGTTTCTTCTTGTAATTAGCTCACAGTTCAATAGGTAGCTCCAGTCTCTTTTACACCTGGACTACAATCAAGACGGAAATCACAGAAGCACATGTCTCTCCCCTCCCCACTTTAAAGCAGTTGGAGTTACACACATTGTTAAACACCTAATAGACAACAACTGTGTGCTAGAGCTCTCCAGCACATGTGTGAAATAATGTTTTTTTCCTTTTTTTATTTTCTTGATGAGCTTCTGTTCCAAATGTGCTTAGGCTTCTCTGGCTTCTGTATTAGTCTCAATACACCAGTCATGGATTAGGCCATAAAGAACTGTTTCCAGCCACCTGCACAATGGAAAGGGGAAGTGAAGTGAGGGCTGCTGGAGGGGGAGCATGCACCAGCTGGCCCTGCTCCTGAGGCATTATAACTGGATTCTTTGGGGTAGAAGGGTGTGAGGTCTCAGGTCATTTCCTGCCAGGTTTGCTCGGGGGGGGGGAATATGTAATTGTGCTGTCTCTCTGTACCATTAGTGTCAAGACTCATTAGGAACCCAATCTACTCAGTGGCAGTAGGCATACAAAAGAAAGAACTAGCCAAAGTCTGCAGACTGCAGAGCAGGAGTTGGTGGAGGAAGCAATTGTAAAATTCCCGTCTGGGTAATTAGAGTCAGCAGGGAATCAGATTGGCTACGGCGGGGCTTTCATTTTTCCCCTTGCTGTTTTAACAGGATTGGCAGGTGCTGCTTTATTCCAGGGGTGAGGTGATGTGCCTGTGTCATAATTCACAATGAGAAATGATCATCAATTTGCTGCCATGCTCGTGGGGTGAGCTGAGCAGGCAAACTGTGATTACTATTGTTATTAGTACCTTGTTAGCATGGAGCAGGAAGATTGTTGAGGGCAGTTGTCTCTGGAAGGGGTGGGATTTGTGCACACACAAGCATGTTCCTGGCAGCTTAGCTACATTTGGAAAGTTTGAGACTGCTGGCTATGTCACACCCTTTACACTGGGATCTGTTTGTTAGTTGCCAAAAAAATGTGAGTGACTTGAAAAATTTACCTCATGCTTAAAAATTGGCAGCATATTGGCACACTTTATCAGCAGGACAATTCAACAGAGTTAAAACGCAATAAACCAAAATGGACCCTCCTACTGCTTGCTACTTCTCTGTTTGCTTAGTGAGAAGTAGAAAGAGACAGAAGCAATCTATTCTGTCTGCACACAATGCAGTTTAAGGCCTGGATCGAGACGTTGTGAAATCAACAGACAGATTCACATTGACTTCTCCGGATTCTGGCTGAGACCAGTGGGCTTGCACACTCTGGTAGTTGACATGATAGTTAAAAGAAACAGCAGTAAGGGATGTGCTGAGAAGCACGGCTTCTGGGAAGAAAGGTTTTCTTAACACAGCATTTGTTCCATAAAAGTTCCTAGAGAGAGCAATTTCCGTAACAAATTGGCTACATTTACCAGTCAAAATAGGATTCTCTCAGCAGCTTTGCTTAGCTGAATTCCATATTTGAGAGTCAACCCTTCTTCTTTCTAGCTCCATCCACCAATAGTCAAACGAAAGCTTAAGGAAATAAAACTTTGCAGACATTTGTTGCTGTTGCACAAGCCAGCATAAAATGCAGTTCTCTTCTCCGCAGCAGTGTCATCCTGGTGCTAAGCTCTTGGATTTTCAATACAGGATGCAAGACTTATTCCCTACTGTTGGCAAAAAAAACCTCTTGTGGGCAGTGGACTACTTTCCTGAGTAAAGCATACAGGATTGGATTCACAAGGAGGAAATAAATGCAATGGCAAGCCATGCTGTTTTCTAGACACTCTTTGGTAAATTGTTGGACAGGAAACAATATTTCTGTTCAGGGAAATACACCAACATTGAAAAAACTGTTCTGCTCTTTGTGAAGCAAGGCTGAGGCCTTTCAATATATGTTTTATGGAAAATACTAGAGAAATTAAAGTATTATCCTGAAGAGCTAGTATTTGGACCCTTGTTGGAGGTATGGGTGATCCTGTTATGTCCTTGGTTTCCCCTGTTCTGGGACGGTATTCTGCCAGCCAGGCTGTCCTGAGATGTTTCTCTGGGCTCCGGCCGGATTTTCCCAAGCCTAAGGTGGAACTATGTCTTACCAGTAAGAACTGGCCTAATGAAGCCAGTATGTACCCAAGAAATTTTTCAGCTTCAGTAATTCAGTGTTTTCCTGCAAAAAGAGCAATTTTATCGGGGGGCGGGAGGGAAGATCACTGCCAGCTTTAACCTTCAGGTGGCAGCTACATTTTAAGAACCTGTTTGGAATGCAAACAATAAGAGATGTGTGTTTCCCTCAATGCCTTTCCTTTGACCTTCTGTGCATGTCTTCAGCATGTTGGGTCACTGGCAGAGTAAGAAACGTGAAAACCAACCCTTCCTCTCATCTCCAGATTTCTGGCTGGAATGAGTCAATCTCAGATCTATAAGCTGCTTAGACCTCCCTAGCACTGTAGATTAGATGATGGCAATAGAAGCTTTGCTAGCTCCTGTTTTTCATAGCTAAGTCTCTCTCTCTCTCTCAAAGCAGAAGCTGACAGTCCATACAGATATGTTTCTCAGGCCCATCTGGGCTGTTTGCCATGCATGGTAACATGGAGTTTGACTGAGCTTGTCCTTTCAAGGAAAAAAAACGCATGCTTGCTTCTCCCTTATACCCCCATCTCACTTAATGTACAACTACTTCTGTCAAAACAGGGCTGACCCTCTCCCTTCCTACCCCTCACCCATCCTTGGCGGGTCCTCTGTCTAGATGGCTTTAAATCTGATTTGGGATTTGAGTGTTATTTGGATTAACTCATTAGTGGGGCTCCATTCTGGCAAACCTGCTAAGCTGTGGCAGTGGTGCATAGCACTGTGACAATATTACACTGAAAATGAGAAATCTAATGAGATTAGCATTTTATGCATTCAGACAGGGCCTGGGTGTGTGAATGGTTTGCAGACACTTGGTATGAATCACAGTAGGTCCAGGAGGAGTCAAAGTGACTGGACTGTCACACAGCACCCAAACACACACAAAGGAGATTGCAATGGAGCACAGAAGCATTGGTAGCTTGGTTGTGGGGAACAGAAATATCTCTGTCCCCATCAGCTGAGTTTGTCTCAAAAATATTCCCACTTATGCCCAACAGATTAATTTCTTTTCCTAGAGATGGAGGAGGGCTGATATGTGTCTAGGGGTTCAGCTTGCAAGTTAGTCCTTACTAGTGGTGATGGGGGAAGGTTTTAGTGGTTACTTTGACGGGGAAGAAGGCTGCTGACTTGCAAGTTGTTTTTACACCACACAGGGATGCAGTGCAAGATATGCTTGTTAATGTGTGTGACTACCAGACTGCTCCATTCTAAAATTACATCTACAAGAGTAATTGCCTGGACAAATGTCAGTTGCACTTTTCCCTCTCAAAGGCATTGTAGTTTTTACTTTGGGTTTAAACAGAGAAAAGAGTCAGTATCTGCAGCCTCCTTTGGTCGCAGGGAGAGGGAGAGCTCTGCCTGGTTTCTTAGGTACTTATGCTGGGTGCATGGGCTTCTCCCACTCTACCACCCAGCTAAACCTTTTGTAGCCTTTTGTAGGTGACAAGGAGACGACTTTTGGATAAGCTGAGAAGTGATGCATCAGGGCTGGGAGTCACTACTAAGTGCTGTCCTAGCCTGCCACCCAGCGCTGGTTTCTGGGACTCAGAGCTGCTAATGTGCTCCTTCACTGCAGCTGGTACCTGGCGTGTCCTGGACCGTTCTTCCTGGGCCTGTTGGAATATTCCTTCCAGAGTTATTGAAACAGATATACAGTCCTCTTAGAAATAAGCAATGTTTTAAAATGGGCTGCCTTTGGAGAATTGTGTGACAACTTCCTCAGATTCCTTCTTGACTACTGTGGGCTCAGCAAGTAGATGGCTCTTGGGTGTTGTGTACTCTGCAGATGATGGGCTGGTCTAGCTTCAGGTTTTAGTAAGCCTTAAGCAAGAAGGGAAGGCTATTATTTCTGGTCTTGTTTTTCCAGGACAGCTTATGAATGATCAGAGCTGCACAGTTTCTCAGCATGGTGATGGATCCAAACCAAATACATCCACAAAACGAAGCTGAAGTTTGCAACAGTTTCCAAACCGGGATCAGTGTGTCATCTTTATAAAAAATAGCTAACAGGGCTAGGGAGAGGTGATAATTCCTAAAGATACCATAAAACCACTTGAACCTCAGAGAAGAAGGGAGGAGGGGATATTTTCTTGGGAAAGAAAGAATGGTTAACTGCTGTGGGGCTCGGCTGTTCCAGGAAGGAGGAAGACAGTGGTGTAGATGACAGCTTTCATTCACATGACTTACCGTGTGACAAAACCATCCTTCTACTACAAGGCTAGAAGTTCTGATGGGGGAAAAGATGTTATTATATAAGTGCTTTTCACATAAAATTGGGGGTAGATGATTTAGGGAATTGTTTTGATTTTTTTTAAATGTTTCATTTTTGTGTATTTTTTTAAAAGATGTCTGTCACTTCACTACTGAATAAAAAGGAGCAATTGAGTAGTGTCAGTGACAAAACAGAAATTGTATGTACAACCGATAGCTTTAATTGGGTAACTGATGTGAAATCTGGCACAGTCTTAGAAACTGCTGTTTGTCTGACTTAATAAGTAATAGTCAGCTGTTGTACGTAATGGCACGGACTAAAGCTACCACACCAGTCTTTTATCAGATAAAGAATTTAATAGAGCAGCCGCCTTTGTGACTGTGGCCTGACATTCAGCCTTGACAATGCTGCCTGGATTTATCTAGGTGACCAGAAATATTGAGCTTTCACTCTGCAGTGTGGGGGGTGGCAGAGGGGATGAGTGGTCATTTTTCTTTAAGTAGTGAGATAGTTTTTGCTGCCAACTGAAAAGGAATGGGCAGAGAAGAATGAATGTGATGAGGTGGCTTTTTTTTAAAGTGTGTGAGGTGCAGAGAGCAGGCATAATACAGGAAAATGCGAGTATAGAAGGAGAAGATGAAAAACAAAGGTGTATTTACTCTGAAGGGTGCTTAAAAGGCATTAATATGTATTGTAAATCTTTAAATGCTCTGTTATTCAAGCATTATATTAAGTGGAAGGAAAAAAAAACCACTGCTACTGATTTGCATTTTGTTATTAATTCAGAGTAAAAGAGAGAAAAAATTGTCAGCAAGGTGCCTTAGTGAATCTCTATATAATAGTAACAATTTATGTATGGGAAGCAAATACTTAAAAAAGTGGGTAAAATGAATAGAAATGTAATTCAGAGCAGCACTAGCACTTCATCTTCATGTAATGATATGGGCAGAGCCTGAATTCTGACACTCTGCAGTGAATTATGGGACATGGTAGAGTTTGCAGGACTGCAGAAATAAAACATGATCGGTTATAATGTCCCATTAGGAAAAGGTGATGTAATGAATTCTTCTTTCATGGCCTAGCAATGACACATTTCATTTGCTAGGTTATTTACCCCCTGGATAAAATTCATAATCTCTCCCATAATATGAAAATATCTCCTCAGATACATTTGTAGAGGAATCTCATTAGAAGGTTTTGCTGAATGTATTTTTTGTCAGAGTTGTAAAGGCAGTGAGCTTCACCAACAGGGAAGCTGGACTGGGAGACAGAATTCCTGACGCTGCTGCTGCATAAGGCTGTGTGAGCACCCTCAGCTGCTGAGATGCTTTCCCGTGACACTTCTGACTCCATCTGTCACAGGTCAGCTGGCATAGTAAAGACTCACTTAAGTTGCCTAAGCCAACCCAGCTCATTCTGGATGAACTGTGTTGAAGCCATTTAGCCTGCCTGATAGAGAGGTAATCTTCAGTGGGAGAAGTGGTGCACGGCTTTGGTGAGGCCTGAGTAGTACTAGCTATGGTTAGGAGAGGACAGATGTCCAGTGCTGTAAGATATCGTCTCCTTGAGACAGGTTGTTATATGCACAGGAAGGCGCAGGATCCATCCCTGAACTCAGCTAGGATTTCTGGATGCTCCAGGAAAGCTTTAACTAACGTGATTGTTTTCTTTTGGCTCAGTAGTTTGAAATGTTGTAAAGAAGACTGGCCTGCATGGGCCAAGTTTGGAGCTACTATGCATGAAAAAATTGCTCTTTAGTGGCTTGGCTGACTCTCATATTTTTCTGGACTAAGGAAGCAACAGTGAACAAGATGCTGTTCAGTAGAGAGAACTGCTTTTAAAGGAAAGCTATTTTAATTTGATCTCTTTTTTAAATCCTGAAAGGAGGCTTGAGAATTCTTGAAAAGCTCACCTGGAAACACACTTGGCTTGCTGTTTTAAAAAAACACATACAAATCCCCCCAGAATAGGCCTTACAATTTCTCATGCTATGTAGCATATCTGTCTCTACTAACAGATATCTGCTAGCACATCTCTACAGGTCTGTAAATATTCAAGATTTAGCTTTAATGAAAAATACTGTCCCTATATAAAGAAAAGGTAACAGTTTTTATGCAAATGTTACGGTGCTATCTTTTTAGTTATCTTAGTTTTTTAAAAAATCAAACTATGGCCTTCAGTCCTATTTAAAAGTAATAAAATGAAAAAATCACTTTCTCTCCAGAGATCCAAAAAGCTGAATATATTTTCCTAGCTGATTGATGCTTTTCCATTTATTTTTAAATGTAATTTTGCCTGGGTAAGGAATTGTTCTCTTGGATGTCAAGAAGGAAATATTTCCCAAATCATAGGCTTGGATTGGCTGGCTCAAGCCTAATGAGATAGCTCTGTTGAGAGGGGGTAGGCTGGTGAACCAGAGAACTGAGTGATTTGTCATGCTGGTTTTCCAGCCATTGCTAAAGAGCTGCTTTGTAATGCCAGCCTGCCAAATCTCCTGGCCACAATCAAATTACTCCCTTTGCATGCACGCACATCCACACCCTCGCCCTTTAGATCTATCACTGACAGAATAGTTATTAAACAAAAACTCAGCCCGGGGAATTATTAATCGCCAGGCTTCGTTTCTTTATCAAATGTTGTGGCCCGGAGGGAGAGCTCTTTAAGCTTTCAGAAAGACCATAGCACATTAATCACTGGAGGGAAGTGGGGTGCGGGCTTAGCATTTGTAATACTTGTCAGATCAGAAATAGGAGATACAGAGATCAAAAGAGCTGTTTATGACTTGGAGGCGAAAGGGTTTCACTTTTCTTGTTCTTCTTTGTGTCCTCTGTTTTTTACTGTTTGTTTTGGGATTTTGTTTTTGGTGTTGCTTTGTTGATCTTGTCTCAGAACTTAGACTAACTCTGTTGCTATACCTGTGGCCCGTACACTGTCTGGGAAGAGAAAGTCCATGAGTTATGGATACAGCTGGCTGTGTACCCAGTATCAAAACAGTGATCACTGCTTTTGAGTGCCAGCCTGTTGTGGTGCTGCACTTCTCCAAGCACTGAGAAGGCCCAAACCGCAGTCAAAGTTGGGAAGCTGAGTGTACTTCAGTGCTTGTTTGTATAAACTAGTTAAATGGAGGTACCTACCACTGAAGATCGGTCCTGAAAAACATGCTTGACTTCTTGAAAGTTTAGTATTGGGTTCACTATTATATGCAACAAACATATATACACACTTTTAAAAAATTACTACAATCACGGCAGCTCCAGACCATATATATGGCAGATTAAGGCAATATTGTAGGCTCCCTGTGGCTGGAAGCACTTACCCTGTGATCAGTTAAAGCATTAATTAACATTGTCCTTGTTCACTCTAGTCCTGAGACCTTTAGTCCCTGTAGTATGTGAGGAGGTTTTTACTCCTGGCAGGGTACCTTTTGAGGAATGTAAGCTGCCATTCAGTTGACATATTTTTCTGCATAAAAGAATGGTGTATCAGCCAAAGCGAGTAGCTGTTTCTGTAACACTTCAGCAGTGCATTCCTGATTCTTGAGCTATCACCCGAAGAGATTCTTCAAACTGCTGATGTTGAGAGGTGGGTTTGCTAGTACAAGTTATCCCCACTTGCATATATAATCTTTTCTGCAGCAGAAAACTCCCTGATTTTTACTAACACCTTAGCCTGAAATACATAATAATTACAGCATCTATTGTAAACACATGTCCACTTCCAGTATGACCTGGAGCTAATTATCAAAACAGCCTGCTTCTTCAAAATAATACATATCTATATAAAATACATATTTAAAGAAAGTGTGAGTGTATGAAATCTGTGAGAGCATGAGTGGGTAAATTCAGCTTAGAGATTTTGTAAATAAATGCCAGCTTCCCCTCTTGTAAGACTGCACCTTGAGTTTTGTGGCACTAATTTTGTATCAGAAGTATGCAGGGTTTTGGCTGCAGTGAGAGAGCTGCAGGTATCTAGAACCTCCCTGTCTCACAGGAGCACTTGGGGAGAAAAAAATGTCTTTAGTTCTGTGGTATATATGAGAGGTTGCAGTGAGGATCCCAAGCTCATTGGAGAATGGGCTGTGTGTTAACATGCATTTATACCATGGCTGGCACACAGCCTGGTTTTGTACAGCCCTGCTGTTAGCTGGAGCCTCTAGGCACTACTGTAATATAAATATTCTGGAAGAATAATAGGGCTATTTGTGGCTCCTGAGGGCAGTTAATGTGGCTGGTATGTAGCATGTTTCTCAAGCCTTCATCTCATTTTTCCAAGCATCCAGCAAGAGAGAAGAAACAAACCACATTTTCTGTGCATAGACAGAAGGAATGAGAGCAGGGATGGATCACATCAAATGGATTTTGCGAGAGCCACAAAACACTTGTTGCGTGTTGTCCCGACACTGCAATATGATATTTGCATTGTGATGTTGTATCAATATGTGAGACGATCTGTCTTCTTGGGAGTCTCATGTCTGGCAAGGCAGATCCCAACTCAGAGGCTGGCTTCTTTTAAAAGGATTTTGTCTATACATGTGTAAACAGCAGCCTATTCTTTGGGATTTCCAGAGCAATCTGTGTAGATTTAAGCACTGAAAAACTTAAATGACGTACAATTCCACAGGCAAACAATTCAAATGATTAGTTGTACTCCCAAGTATACCATCATACACCAAAAAGCATATCAGCACACCACTGTGAATAACTTCCAGGCAGTCTTCCTAATAAATGTCGTGGCAAAAGAGAGTGTATGGGCTAAGAACAACACTCAGTGAGTCTGGTTTGTGTGTCAGGAAAACCCTGAAAGATCCATGCCTTTGTACAGAGTTTGCACAGCAGGAACCATCTCTGGGTGTTTATTGTTAATTGAATCCACTGAAGGAATTGCTTCTATATCATTAAATGGGTTATACCTGGTGTGATACTTCTTTTCTGGCTGTTTTTTTGAAGAGATGGAGGAGGCAGTAAGCCAAGTATCTTGGGTTACCATTTTTATCCCCAGTTTATAAACTTTTGAGAAAGAGCATGTAGATGTCATAATCCCCTAACTCCTGAAATACATTCCTATGAACTATTTTTGCTGTGCCTGTCAGGGAATATTCTAGCTAGTACTCGAAGAATCTCAGAATTAGTGGGATTTGAGTTAGGATAAGAATTATTGCAAGAGAAACTCTGCATAATAAGTAGCACATTTTCTTTTGTTCCATCAAAGCTGTTTTCCCACCTTTCTGTGAGGAGCTGTAGCTGAATTTCTTCATGAGAGACTTAGTCAGGGTTTAGGTGGGTCTAACAGCTCAGCAAACTAATAGATCTCAGGAAGCTTTGGAGCTCAAACATGTATTCGGTCATGAATGTTTTTAATTAATAATGCTTTTGTTTCATTTAGCTCTGTCCTAGTATGCTTTGTATCTGCAGAACCTAATAATAGGTCCCATGGGCTCAGTGCTTTCCTTACATCGGATTACCTCAGGTCAACGGCTCCACCTTGACTGTTCTCAGACTATGTATGTCTTGTTCCCCTATGTTTGAGCTGAGGTAATTTACTCTTCTTTCAGAGCAGAGTATGTGACCTCAGATGGCACCGCAATTACTGAATGATAAGACCTTGAACAGAGGCTGTTACTCCTGAATAGCTGATACACAGTTAGCATGCATAAAGGGCACTTAAACAGGCTCAGCAGTTCCCACAACAGCAGTGAGACCTGCACTTTTCAAGTGAGAATGCAGGATGGGCCTGTGAGATGGAGACAGTGGGTAGGTGGCTGAGGATAGGGAATTAGAGAAGCCTTGGGGCTTGATAACACGTAATTTGCTTCTAAAGCATTTTAAAAATCTAGTTCATAAGCATTGAAACAAGATTTTATCACATCCTGCACTGCATGTTTAATAGTAGCAGCTGATACTTCTCAATACAGTCTTAGCTGCAGACTTGGAAGAGCATTCCTAGTGTCTACCACAAAACTATCTACCTTATATTAATCAGTTCCTGGTAGAACCAGCCTTGAATTATGGTTAAAAGCAGGATTATGTCTGTATTTGTCTGCTTCCGGGGCTTTGGTTTCAGTGTAGGTCTCTGGCATCCAAGCCTAAATCATTAATCGTAATGATAACTATTACCACTCACTTCACTGAGTTTGCTTTTTCTCTCAGACGACCTATATTTTATATTCATGTATATTAATATATTTCATACATATATATTTAATATATAATGTAGCTATAAATATACAAAAATTTATTCCAAAGCATGAGTTACTTCACAGTGGAGAAGATACTTAGAGATACTACTATGCTTAAAGATGCTACTGTGATGCAGAGGTAACATTCTGCTGTTCCTTTTGGCAGAAATATGCAGTCAAGAATAATTCTCAATGTTAATACTTTCTATTCGTACCTGTTAATTGTGTTATGGTAACACTTAGCAGATTGACTTGGGATAGAATCCTTGTTATAGTTAGTGCTGCGGAGACATCTAGCAAGACAGTTCTCCCCTTGCAATGCAAAAAGGGGTTGGCAGAGGACAGAGGAGGAAAGAGATCCGTTAGTGTCACCGAACAGGTGAACAAGAGTCAGAAACAACCCTCCCTGGGACAAGGTATGCTCTACTGGAGCTGTAGACTACCACTGCCACTGTGATACACAGCTCTTCTACTTATTTGGTGGAACACCCAGGAGCCACATCAGGATTTTTTTCATTTGTTCCATTATCACTTCTGTGTTGCCACTGATTTATCTTCAGCAACTGTAATACCTTGTGCAAAGGCTGGGCTTTACATTGCATCAGCTGTAAAAAAGGTGAAATACTGCTGAGCACATGTCAAGGAGCTGTCTTCCACAGAATCATAGAAAACAAGGTGGGGAACAGTTCTTGAGTGCTCAGAACCAGAATGGAGTCTGCTCCACCTAACTTACCTTGCCTGCCTTGCCTGTTACTGAACCAGACCTCTCCATTCAATCCATCCCACTGCTCCACCATTCCTAATATTAGAAAACTATATTCCTTTGTTTAACTTCCCCTTGCTTCACATTGAACCATTACTGTTCGTCATACCTACCTACTCTTTTTTTTTGCCTTTATAACTATTATATCTGTTATCTTGACTCCCTTCAGTTTATTTTCCTGTTTACTTAACAACTGCAATTCCTTTGCTTTTCCCTTATGCCCATATATTTTAGCTCTCTGCTTATTCTCACCACTCTACTCTGGAACAATTCCAATTGGGCCACATTTTTCTTGACCTTTTGCTAATACTGCCTGGCTGGGAGCTGGACTGAGGGAGGGAGTGGGAATCCTATGTTAGAGAAATCACTGATATAAAATTTTACAAAGGAGGAGGGACAGGGAGGAGGGAAGGAAAGTAGAAGTAGGAAAAAGTGACCAGACACCTCCTGTAAGTCCCAAGTTTCAGGGTAATTTGCTGATATGAGGTCAGAGGATTTAGCACTGAGAAGTGCAAAGCAATGCACTTTGGAAAGAACTATTTAAACTACACACAAGTAGCTATGTGCATACATGCAGGGATTATGTTTTACTTGGCTGCAACCTCTCTGAGGAAAAAAAACAGATTTCAATGAAGACATCATCTCTATGTGCAGAGCTGGTAAAAAAAACACAAGAGCAAAAATGTCAGATTGTATGAAAGAGGGAAGAAGAATAATGTAGAACATATTGAAGTAGGATTACATCGATTGGTGTTATAGTTCCAGCTAAACTACTGCGTTTGATTCTGGTTGCTTCATTTCTAAATGGCCATTGCAGAGACCAAGCCAAACAAAAGCCCAACAAAATTGTTAAAGACACAGCATGGAGGAATGGGAGAGTCTATGCCAGATGAAGTTAAAAAAAGACTAGGATGACTTAATTTGAAAAGTGCAAAGTAATACAGAAGGTAAGAGACAAGAGATAATGGATTCCATTCTGTCCCTTGGCCTAAATGCAAGTCAGCCCTTGATGAAATAAAAAGGCACAAATTTAATATGGATCAAAGGAAATTTTGTTCTCAGTGCAGCATAACGGGCAGACATCATGGCCTGACTTCTGTGTGCCTGGCACTGTTCAAGTACAGCAGTATTTTTAAGCTATTTCTGCTCCTTTCTGATAAGAGGACCATTGCTCTGTGTTCTGGGCCAGGTCTGCTGCTGCAGGACAGCAGGGTGCAAACTGAAAGGGTCATTTGGGTGCCCAGTGTGCCCATACTGCTCAGGACTGAGCGGTCAGCCCTTGCTGACCACTGCAGTACTGCTGCTACAGAAGTGCTTCATTTTTCAGTAACTCCTGCTGCAGATAATCCTGCTTTGCGGTGTCACTCCTTGTTAGATTTGCAGTGCACTTCCATAGCTGTAAGCTTCTAGCACTCTCAAATGTGTCTGAGCTAGTAGTTGCCAACCTCAGTTGACTAAACAGATCTTTCAAGGGAAGTGCTTTTTCGTGTTGTGTTTTATGTAGAGAGATAAACAACATTTTTCACCTTTTGTTATTGTCTGAATAATGTAAGCACAAATATTGCTGAGGATCACGATGCCTGACATATCTTGGGAATACATCATCCATCAAGAGTAAAACAGAAGTAGAAGGAAGGAAAAATTCTTAATAGTTGCATCTCTCGCTTATTTCATGACTTAGCAAAACTGCCTCCCCATGAGGTAATCTGTGTAGCTCTGTGTCGCCATTGTCTCCAGTTGTTTATCTTGATTCGGCTAATAGGGCTGGTATCCAGAATATGCCAGCTGGTTTGAGAAAAGCTGAGGTCAGGGAAATAAACTGAAGATTATACCCATTCAAAGGAGAGAACAAAAATCAAGAGGAATTTGGTGGACTTCCTTGAAGGGTCTCCAGTTGCGTTTACACTACTGTAATAATGCTGTAGTTGTTTGAAGCTCCTTTTCATCAAAAAATTCTTCCTGTCATCTCGGGAGCATCTCTCTAAATCTACCTGAGTGGGCTTTGGCTCTTAGGTTTTAATTAGGCTCAAGAAAGGATTATCTTAATTAGGGCTCCTGATTGAAGGCGATCTAGGAGCATTCCATGATTCTTGAAAGCGAAGAGGATTAGGAAGGAATTAACTCCCCAAGTTCTCATTTTCTGGCCATCTATGGTATCCTGCCAGAATTCAGTGCTAACTACTTCATGAACAGAAGGGATAGCGCAGCACCATCTGTCAGTGGAAGCAGGCACTGGTTCTTCCTTGTGCATTCTGGAGATCCCTTTGGAGAAAGTAACAGAGCCTATATTATCATAGCATGGCTGGTTCTGTCACCATGAGCTTGTCTGTACAGAAAAGTTACTGGACAGTGACCAAGAGCATGAATTTGAACTGCATGAGCAAAGCTGCACCAGCGCATACAATCAGAGGGCTGCTACTTCCCACAAAAGCATATACGGTATCTTTAGCACCAGGAGAGGAGTTACTGCAAAGTAGCTTGTAAGCACTAAATTTACAGTCATACATGTAATATCCATATACGGCGCTTTGTCTCTGTTGATAGGTGGGAAAGGTCAACTGGGACAACGTCTGTGGGGGAGCTCATATGCTGGTTGTGAGAGCGGCCTGGCTAAGAGGAGGCTGGACAACTTTGTAGATGTGACAGGGCACCCTACAGATGGGTTAAGGAAGACACTTTAGCTAACTCTAGGCTTTCTATTCCACCTGGAACCAAGTGTGATGCAGAACAAGGAATACAGGGTTTCTCTACCAAGAAAGGTGCAAGTTGTTTATAAATTTGAAGACTTTGGTGGCACAGGGAAGGAAGAGATTTAGGTAGTGAAAATACCAGGTATTTGAGGAACTCTCTATATTCAGATGATCAAGTCTGCTAAGAAGTCAGCAACCTGAAAGAGCCTTATTTAATTGCTTGTAAAGAGATGAAAAAGGTTTAATTCTTTATTGTCAAAAACGTAGACTAAGGCCTTAAAGCTGCACTTCATAGAGGTAACAGTGTTTCTGAGAAAAGAGTAATTTGAAATGGTCATCCTCCAGGAACTTAGACTATTCAGCTAGAGGAAAGCATTTGAAGGAAAAAGAGTCAAAGTGCAATTCCAGAGAATGAATAGAGTTCTGGGTTTAATAGAGAGCAGGATCATTCAAGTAAACATGATATAGAATAAGGTTATAAAGGGGACATGGCAATAACAATAACTAAGGTTAAACAATAAAACAATGCCAGCACCAAAATTAGATTTTACATCTGCACATGGCAGGTACAAAAGAGGTGGGTGTCTGGTTTCTCAAGAAAATGTATTTATATATTGTTAGATAAAGCACTTTTTCATAATGGTATGACACACTTAAAAGTTTGGTGTAGGGATTAGACTTTGAAATCACTTTAATTGAAGTTGCTGAGCTTTCAAAAGTACACAGTATCAGGCAGACACTGTTTTTTAATGTGGTTCAACCAGCTCAGCTCCAAAAAATCTCTGTGCGCTTTGTAACACAGCCCCCATAACTATTTACTATTGAGTGAGGTGATTTCCCCTGGTTCACAAATCAAATTCCAGTGGCAGAAGTGGGATCAGGGTAGAAGAATTAAACCTCTCAGCACTCCTTATTCTTCCCACTAGATCAAACTCTTGCTTCCACACTACAGCACAGTACAGCCTTCATTAGGAAAAACCCACTTTAAACAAACAGATGAAGTGCACATAATATTTTTATTCCTCAAAATCTGGTATACTGTATGCCATTAACACTGAGTCATTGAAATTGCTCCAAAATGAAATATTATAGTGTGTTGTGCCAATGCCTTGAAAGTCTTTGTGTTAAGGTTTCAACAAGAGAAACAAAACAAAACTCCAAACCTGAAATTTCCAGTCTAGCCATCACATTTCTGTCCTAATGTGCAGGAAATATCAAAGTATTATGAGCCATCATGTCCACACAGAGAGGCAGATAAAAGTCTAAAGTTGACGAAGATCAGACTGCAAATAGGATACACGTTTAACTGAAGATAATTAACCACTGGAACAGATGGTAAAGGGATGTGGTAAATTAATCGCCTAGAGTCTTTAAATCAAGATTGGATGTCCTTCCTTCTAAAAGAGATGGCATGGTTCAGCTATAAATTATTGGCTTGATGGCAGTATTGCTGGGTGCAATGCTCTGGACTGTGTCATATGCAGGAGGTCAGAGTTGATGAGCATAATGATCCATCCCTCCAGACCTTGCTATCCATGAATCCATTATGTTAGCTTGAAAAGTTTTCTATTTTAACAAAGCTGTTACAGACTGTTAGGTTCACAGTGTGTAGCTTTAGAAGTTTCTAAATACTCTTTCATTCTATGTTGTAAAGGGTCTGAATTAATCTTGTTAATATTGTTTAAAAGCATGGAAGTGTAAAATACAAACATGCTTTGTTTTTAACACATTGATTCCCATACCTCACTAAAAGAAAAGATGGTCTTCAGGCAAACATTGATTGTGTATTTCCCCACATGTTCATTGCCCCAGCTCTTGGGCGGGTGGGTTGTAGAAAATTTTCTTCTCTATCTCTTTCTTTCCCTCTCTTGAACAGTGTGAAGGAAGTGCTATGTCCTAGAGTAAACAGGTGATCATCACACTGGGATGTCTACACTTTTGGTTGCTTGAAGTTCTGTGACAGAGGACTACTCTGTCACTCATGGCTATGGCAAAACTGTGGTCTACTGCTCCCTAGTCTGCTCCTTTTCATCAAAGTACCAGCCTACTACGTGATACTTCTTATTTGTCTCTTCACAGTGTTAGGTCAATGAATATGCTTCTAGCTGTAGTATCTTTCAAGTGAGACCTGTGGGCTGGGATTCAGGTGCCTGAACACAGGCATCTAGTACTATCTCAGATTCTCTTGAACATCTTGCCTGGACTCCAGCTGCTGCTGTGAAGGGTGTGGGTCTCTAGCCCCGTAGTCTTCTGGAGCAGTAGCTGGAAGCTAGGTGGAATAGCCAAGGCATTGTGGACTGGCACTGTGTGTCTGTATTAATGCACAGAATCACTCCTGAAATGTTTTTGGTCATTAAAAATCCCAGTGAGCTCTTGGTGAGTCCTAAGAAACAGATCTAATCAGGCGGCCACCCGAACTTCATCCCCACAGTTTTATTTGCTTACAATAGCCTTTACTTTCTTTTCTGAGCTACTGTGTTGTGGTGCTGAACACCTCTATGCAGTTGCTGAATTTCAGAATGCACTCATCTGTGGTGATGCTTCTTGACAGATATATTGTTTTGTAAAATATTTTGGGATAATTCCTTAATATAACTTCAACGTTTAAGATCCCAAAGCACTCTGTGAGAGTTATATATAGAAATACTGGATTCTCCTCTCTTGTTACAGGACAAGGTTATCGAGACATGATTAATGATGTTGGGGGTCTCTGGTTTCTAGCATTCAACTTTTCACCAAACAGAGATTTGAGGAGTTATTCAAAGAGAGACTGCTGAACCCTTTGTGAGTCCTAAGCTGAAAACCCCACAGCAGAAACACCCCCAAAGTTATCATTTGCTTCTTAGAAATCTTGGTCCTCTTGAATTTTCATTGTCATTCTGTGCACATGTTAACATCTTTTGTGATTATGAGAAACTGCCTTGCAAGTCTACAAGGCAGTTTTTAGTCAAGCACCAGGGAAATAACATTTTGAATATCTAGCCCCCTAATGCTGCTTAAATTAAATCAGTTTCTCTCCTCTCCTTTCTCTTTTCTTAATTCTGATTGACCCTCCGTACTCATTTGAATTACATTATTTTTCTGTCTTCATCTATTCTCAAAGTTTGTAGTCCTTTGGTTAGATAACCATAAACATGCAGCTCCTCTCATATATAACCAATATTAAAGCTGCGTGTATAAATCTGGCAGCAAAGTGGTATTTTTGCCCGCTCTTGAATTGTAGATATATTTCTTTGGTAATGACTGAGCAATAGTTCATAATTTTAACTTTTTCAGTCGCCATGTAAATGTGTTAACCAAAACTGCAATAAATATTTTACTGGCAGCTGGCCTTAGAAACCCAGGTTATATCTATGAACAAATGTAGCTGTTGATTCCTTCCATGTTATTACAAGTAATTCTGTTTCACTTGCATTGCAATTAGAAGTTGTGCAATAGAGCACTCAAAAAGAAAGGCCATTGAGTCAGCTTCTCTCCATGGTATGCTGTATAGCATCTGTGATCTCTTTCTTAGGTATATAATAATCTAATCTGACCTGTAATACTTCAAGCTCATTTATTTCCTGAATCACACACATACTCTTACACATGCAGCTGTGTTCAACTTTGCAGTGGATCCCACAGGTCTGCCCAGGCAAATATGTGGATACATGGATTTATTTATTGCAGGTGATGCATGGATGTGCTGTAAAGCATGCTGTGTTCAGGCTTCCTGCACACCACTTCAAAGCACAGCATTGCTAACTAGGGATAAAATTCTTTCATCTGCCCGTATGTTGTCAAGGCCATTGCTGGCTGCAGCGCTCATTGCTACTTCACATCCTGTGGGAAGGGGTGAAATCAAAGCCATGGACCCTTGCACAAGGTTTGCTGTGGGCTCCATTTTGTTGATGACAACAGGGTTACAGCATGGGTCCCTGGCCCTGGGAGAGAGGCACTAGGTCTAACAGTCTGCAGGGTTTCAGGAGCAAAGATCTCCCATCTTTGCTTGTAGTTGTTCAAGCACTGCACCAGTACACATTGTGGGTTATAAGTAAACAGGTCTGTGGCACCCATCCAGACTTCACATAGATCTGTAACTGATGGTCTCATTTCTAGACAGTCCTCTTTTGAGAGCCTGCATCAGCAGCTCTCTGCATGGCAGTCTGTTTTCTCTGACTTCAGTTTCCTAGGGCTGCTTTTTGCTCACTCTCCCCTAGTTCTCTCCTCTTCTCTCTCTCAGTTCAATACTGCAGTTTCCCTCACAAAAATTCCTTAGTAAGCCCTATTCTCCAACCCACTTCAGACTCTAACAAGATGTTTTCACCCATAAAAACAAGACGTTTTGTCACTTGTCCCACTTTAAAGTGCTTTATGTAGCACTCTTGTTCCAGACTGCACATTAACTGCCTTTTACATTCCCTGCTGCACCTGCGTCTCTCTCTCTGCCCTCAGTCCCCAGCCACATGGGAAGGTGTATCCTTCTCTCTCATACCCAGGAACCTGCATGCATAGAGTCTGGTCTTGCTGTCAGATAGTTCCACCACAAAGCTCTTCACTTTAAGTTAGATTAGATGTCCAAGGGGTTTGGCAGACACATGCTCTCTGTTTACACCCACTCAGTCCCCTTTCTAAAATTCAGTACTCCAAAAAAAATAAGCGTGGATGGCCTATCTCCTAGAGAGAGTGCTTTCAGAACCTGAGCTTTCCTACAAATAAAATAAATTATAGCTCCTGTGTTGCTAAAAAAAGGGAAAAAATATTAATATACTGTGTTTTCAAGCCTGGATCTATAGGGAGAAGTATTATTTTGTACTGGGTCATATAATGCAAATGCAGCAAGATAAAAAATATGCAAGGGTTTGGACACAAAAGTTTTTTTCTGAATGTTCAGGCAGCCTGACCTGTATTTGAGTTGAAATTTCCTCTGCATTGAGTATGTTAGGGCATTCATTCTCTAGCTTCTCAATGCTGTATTAGCAGGAATTATCAGCAGGAACTGGTTAATTTTAGTGGCTGGAAGTTGTTGCAGAGAGAAAAATGCATATCAGAGGGAAAAGCCCTCTTGGGGGGGGAGGGGGGGGGGATGAAGAGGGGGAAGAGAAATAGAAAATAGAGGATGGAGCAGTAATTGGGCCCAACTGCAGCAGTCCAGCAGGGGAAAGCGGTTTTCCTTCTGAGTCAAGTCAATAGTGAGGTAACCAACTAATAAATAACAGATTTGCTACAGAAAGGGCAACTTTTCCTCCTGTTGCAAACCTCCTGTCAATATAGGAGAAGGACCATAGGAAGTAGAGAGCCCTTGATTTATTCACACAGGGACCTTGATTAGAATTAAATTCACTTCAAGGAATTTGTCTTATTTCCTCCTTCATCAATGAATTGCTTCTCAGAATCATCTCCTGACTATTCTTCCCCTAGTTTGCAGTAGCTGGATGTTTCAGATGACAGCTAAATCTGGCAAGCAGCATGTTCTTTCTTAGGAAAGTAATTCAGATTGGTCCCTCAGATAGTGCTTCAAGCTCCAGATCCACATATAACACAATGCTCAGTTTGGTTCAGGTGGAGGAACTGGATTTTGTGTGTTACAGGATGATCACAGAATCATTAACATTGGAAAAGACCTCTAAGATCATCAAGTCCAACCGTCAACCCAACACCACCATACCTACTAAACCATGTCCCGAAGTGCCACATCTACACTTTTTTTTAACACCTCTAGGGATGGTGACTCCACCACTTCCCTGGGCAGCCTGTTCCAATGCCTGACCACTCTTTCAGTAAAGAAATTTTTCCTAATATCCAATCTAAACCTCCCCTGACACAACTAGAGGCCATTTCCTCTCATCCTATTGCTAGTTACTTGGGAATAGATTTCTTGAAACCTGCCCTCAGACTTCACCAAGGAAGACCAGATCTCATGCTCTTCTCAAATAGCAAGAGATGGATCAAGCTGGAGGCCAAACAACCACCCAATTCTTTTAATGTTAAGATTGTTGCATAGTGCCTGATGCATGTTCAAGACCTGACGGTCACTTTGTTTTATGCTTTAGCTAGAAGAAAATGAAGAGTGAGCTCCCAAGGATGCTTAGGCCTGTGTGTAACTCTAACTTACGCTCTTTAAAGGCCAAAGGCCTTCCACGTCTGTTGGCGTGGGTTACGGATCCATTGCAACGATGTCACCCCTATATGAGTATTGATCGTTCAGCCTTTATTAGTCAGCAAAACAAGGTTTATATAGCAAAACAATTACAGCATCTGATTGGTTAGACCCCTAACCATATATAGGCAAAACTACTGCAACTCGTTGTGATTAGAGCAGAGCTGCATCTCGATGCGGAAGCAGTGCTGTGGCAGGAAACGACAGTGT
>Ga0065711_1027235_pt1 | contig 52118 bp, 30 predicted proteins | sample Hoacrofraction12_FD_59098 | JGI IMG/M metagenome (GOLD analysis project Ga0065711, IMG submission 59098) | Hoatzin crop microbial communities from Cojedes, Venezuela - Epithelial fraction 12 v2 (version 2) | ecosystem: Host-associated > Birds > Digestive system > Esophagus > Crop | place... | reverse complement strand
CTAGTCCAACCCCCCTGCAGCGAGCAGGGACACCACTAACTAGATCAGGTTGCTCAGAGCCCTGTCCAACCTGGTCTTGAATGTTTCCAGGGATGGGGCCTCCACTGCCTCTCTGGGCAACCCATTCCAGTGTTTCACCATGCTAATGTGGTTGTGTGATGGTGTTAGTTTCTTCCAACTTCTTTTGTTTAGTTTTGTTTTGTTACTATTTTTCTCTCTATGTGAGGCCTTAACTAACAGAAGTATTGCATAGGCTGTGGTAAGTCTGGGGATGTTGGTATAGAGCTGTTCAGAGAAGCTGCTGAAGCATTAATGCGTTGATCTACAGCTGAGGAGAGATTGCCTGGAGGTGCCAGAGGAAACACTTCCTTTCACATACGGGACAAGTGAAAGGGAAGGCAGTATTTTTCGTATCACTGACCTGTCAGCAATTAATGGGTATTTAAAGCTGTATTCAGGAGCATACTGTTAATGGTCCGCAGTGGATGGACTTGAGCACTAAGGGAGAAATAAGACAGCTGTCCTTTGAATCTAGTCTGCTGATCACGGGCCGTCAATCACTGGCTACTCCTGGTACAGATCCAACTCACTCCACTAACTCTGGACACCTAAAGACTGAATGCAATTGCTGGCGGCAGCTGTTTTTCTGAGAAGTTTCGGTTGACTCAGGTTCAAGAGGCAATACAAAGTAGAAATACCTGTTAAATCTCTCCGGCTTTTGTAGGATTGGTAACCTCAGTCACTTAAGGGCGATTCCACATAGTTCCTTAGATTCTGAAAGGAAGGGGAATGCTGTGGTTTTACAAGCAAACACAACCAATGGCATGCTTGCTTGCATCCCTTTTGGAATAAAGGGGAGAGTTAAGCTGCTGAAGGTGAATTTTTCAGTTTTGCCCTGGCTTTTTTTCGTAAAGCTACAGCAACTTTGTGGGGTGCCATTCCTGTTTATCATGATCTGAGGTTTGTAATAATATTGATGGCAACGTCTACTATCTCTACTCTAGAGCAACTGCACTGCTGACCTTCCCTTGGCTTAAGAGGGAGGAGAGGGAAGATCATGATTAGTAGGTACAGTGTTTGCACATCTTTAATTAGGAAAACAGATCTTGGCTAGACTGTCTCGTAGAGCTCTGAGAACTACTCTTTTAAGTAGATATTTCCGCAGGCAGAAGTGCATGTGACTAGTCCTGCTTTACTAGCCTTGGATGAAGGTGTTAAAATGACTAGTTACCTCCTTCTGTCCTAGTGGGACAGTGCCTTCTGGGTGACAGAAGGGAAGACTCAAAGCATGAACTGGCCATGCTGGCCGCAAGGCAAGTTCAAATTTACAAGTGCCTCAGCAGTGAGTGTTGGTTGACTTCCCTCAGAGCATTTTTAGTAATAACTTTGCATCAACTGAGTTATAAAAAATTATTACTTGTTTCCTTGTGAAGACTGAAGAAGTTGCCTACTCTTGCAGCCACAGAACTGCTTATTTTTTAGTAGTATATTCTTAAAAAGACTAATTGCTGTGTTTGTTTTTAAATTGTAAGACTATAGTATAACCTTAGTGGAGATCCTGGCTTGTGGATGTAGTACGAGATAAGGGTAGCATCTTTTGCTCTCTGTTCTGAGAATACTCTGTCAATCACATATTTACTGCTTGTGAACCTCACTCAGGTGAGTGAGTCAGTGCTTTTCACATAAATTGTGCTTTTCATAATTTTCAGTTTTTTGATTAAACCAACAACCAGACACCCTCTCCCCCCAAGTGATGTAGAAGGAAAGCTTGCTTTTGTTCTAATATGTGAATATAATAGCTTGCTATATAAAGGACTTTGAGGAGCCTTTGCAAGTGAAAAGGGAGATGTAATACCTCTGTGGTGGCCTTCCTGTTGTCTGTCAGCAGCTTGAGGATATCAGGAGCTTTGCACTAGTTGTTGACAGCTCTGATGCTTTTGTTTATATCCTTTTCATGCTAATAATAGGTCAGCTGATGAAATGAATTTACTTAGTCAGGGTTGTATTCATGGTTACATGACAGCTTATATCTTGCATGCCTCCAGCTTGTCCAAAAGTTGAATTTTATCTGACTCTGCCAGCTGCTGGAGAGCAAGTGCTCTTTGTTTTTAAAAGCTACTCCCTAAATAACTGTAAAATAGGACAAAGTCAGTCAGAAAGTCTAACTGCAGACTGAGTTAGCACTTAAGCTGTGTCACTTGGCAGTTTCTTGCAGGCTGGGGAGGAAAGGAACAAGAGGATCCCTCTCACAGCTTTCTATTCTCTTGCCTGTAGAATGTGTTGAAGAAGAGAGACCAAGTTCAAGCGGAGTATGAAGCAAAACTGGAAGCAGTAGCCTTGAAAAAAGAAGACCGTCCAAAGGTTAGTACTTCCAACTACTCTACAAAACCAGCTTGCACTAAGATTACTTCCTGAGAAGAATGGAGAAATGGAACTTGCTTTGTCTGGGCCTGGCAGCTTCTTTGCAGTATAAGCAATTTCTGACAAAACAGAAGTTTGTTGGCAAGCTGGTGTGAAGTAAAGACCTAGGTATGAACATACATAACATGCCAAGCAACTTCTGCACTACTGATCTCCCACCGTTCAGAGCAGGATGGCTCTCACCTGTGTAACACTTGAACAACAGCCAGCAGTCAGTTGGCGTGTTTAGCGATGCGATCTGAAGCAGTGGTAGAACAGTGCCTAGTGATTTAGAAGTATGTCAGCTAGCTGAGTTAAGGTCTTAGCCCTGGCACTGCTGAACTGCATTGTAGGACACCTGTTTTGACTGTGGAGGGAGGGCTCTGTGTTCTGCCTCTTCTGTTAGGCAGCTCCTCCTGTGTGATGCTGAACCATACGGCAGGTGTGATGGGCTTTGGCTGGGCTTCGTGCAGAAGCAGAGCTATACACTGGCGTGCTTATGCTGCCACCTGCTTTCTGCATGAAGCCATCTGTGAGAACCCTGTCTTAAACCACTTTCTCCAACAGTGACAACAGCTTTTGTTCCCTTCCTGTGCTTGGGGTGTCTTGTTCCTCTTCATCTGTGTGTTAGTAACTAATGGATGACTTTCCAGTATTAGGACTACTGTAGAATAATCTTACAGGAGGTCCACATAATGTCTGTAAGAAGCAGTAAGAGCACCAGAGCATAGAAATGCAAACTAGTATTTTTCTGATTTTGTGTCTGTTATGGACTCTACAAATAGTAGTGTCTTGGGCATCTTGTGATGCTCTTGTATTTTGGTCTTTTGCCTGCCCCGCTGCTGGCTGGTGTGGTATGTACTCCTGCTTCTTCAGTGTAGCTTTGTAGAAGCAGGTATTCTAACAAGCTGTAGATAGGATGGAGAGAACTAAAACCAGCATATCCAGCAAGGCTATTGAGGTTTTTAGGCATTTGACTTTATCAAGATTTTGATGTAGTGGAACTGTTGAACTTTGCTAATCTCTCACCTCTCAGTGGGATTGTGTAAAGCACAGCACTTAAATAGCTGTCCAAGATTTTTTTGAATACTTATGTCTTCTGTCTAGAGTATAAGCATACCTTTTGGCAACTCCTTATACCTTTTTTCTAATATAAGCCTTCTGTGTCATTTACAAAATGAAGTTGAACAAACTAATAGAACTCCTTGCATGTTCATAACGTGCTAACTCGTGGTTTTCAGATCCTTTCTACCTGGAGGGAATGTCCTTGTCTGTGAGAGCTGGTAGCTCAGCTGTGGCTAGCAACACATCTTTCATTCAGTGAGGTCTCTTGGCTATGACTTGCTGGAAAGTAAAAGCAGTCAGAGGGTTGTGAGCTGGGTTATGCAGTGAACAGTATTTGTGTCCCTTTTGGCACATTTAGCTGAAGTGGCAGAAATTATGTTATGTTAAAAAACCTAACAAACTAAAACAAAACTTTAAGGGAAAAAAGGCCTACTTTTGGATCATGAAAGGAGTGCCTGTCATTACTTGTTAATCTCTTCCACTGGAGGGCATTCTGCGACTGTACACATAATCAAACTGGCTTCACAAAGCTATGTTGGTGTCATTAGGTTGTTCTCACATTGAGATGATCAGCTTAGAACTTGGTGGCCTATAAATGCAGAAGGCTCGTAGGGCTACTGCAAATGTCTGTCAGCATATACTGCTCAGAATGCTCAAGTTTACACCAAAAGCATAGTGTGTGTGGTGTTTTTTAACGCTAGCACAACAGTATTAGGGCAGAGTCTGCAGCCTTTCTGTCTGTAACAAGTACAGTGGTGAAGTGCTGCTTACCCATTTCTGACCCATGCTGGAGCTGGTTTTGAAGTAATCCAACCAACGTAGTGAAGCTCAGGCGTTGGTTTCTGATTGGTGGGATGAAGTTCACCTCTGATGACCTAACTCATTCTGTTTGCATCAAGGCTTTGCAGTGTGGTGATCTATGGGAACAGTAAATATGGCAGTGCAGGACTTGAAGTAGAAGGTGAGAATCTGTATTTACAGGAAAAAGAAGGCTGGGCTGGTAACATTATATGGTTCCAGAGAACTAGGACGGTGGAAATGTCATATGTAGAGGTTAGTTGCCTAACAAATGCTGGATTCGTTGTGCTTCAGGACCATTTGTTACTTGGTAATTATGCTGTAGAGGAGTTTTAAAAAAGTGGATATGCTTATGCTGCCAGCGAAGCCATCTGCACTTGGCCACACTAAATTGTAGACGTGAGGCATACTTAGAGGCGTACTTAGACTCTGGTCACTTCAAGAATTATGTGAAGAGGAATAGGTGTAGGTGAAGAACTTCTTATCATATAATGAGGTGACCAGACTCCTGAATATACAGTTTTACAGTCAGTTCTTGCCTGCCTGTACATATCTTCTCAGTTTAAATTGACTCATTAAAATAGTGGTGGGCACTTCTAGAGTGTATTGGAGTTTGAACTAGTTGTCACTTGGTTTTGGGACTGGGTTTTTTGAGCTACTCGAGTAGCTGAGAGCAGGGATCGGTAAGAAAGTAGCAGCTTCTCCCAAAGTCCAATCTTCTTTCTTCTCAGTTCCTAGTTGCTAGCTAATATTTAGTATCTCCACTGGTAGCAGCAGATAAAAGCATCAGTATTGATGTTTCAAGGTATGCCCAAATTTGATGTTAGAACTATAGCCTCTCATTTCATTAACCTTGCAGTAGATACAAACTTCTTGGAAGTTGTTAATTAACTTAAAATTTTGTTTCAGCTACTGAGTTGCAACTTCTGTTCTGAGAAGCCGCAGTTTTGGAAGAAAAGGTGTTTAAACTTCTGAACAGGACCGGTGCATGTGCAGGCACTGCTTTTTTACTGCTGTTGCTTCTTAATTGGAGCATACGTGACCCATTTGCTGACCACTAGGTTGTCCCTGTAGCTCTGAACTCGTACAGCGCTCTCAGCCTTGCCTGCAGGAGAACTGGCTGTGAGAAAGAACAGATTTTTTTTTTTTAATAGCTTGTGGTTTCAGATCCTGGCAGAAGAAGCAGGAAGCTGGTGAGTGCTTAGAAATTAACTTAATTGGGTTGGGAAATCTTATGTGGTTTTGCTTCCAGACTTTGACTCCTGATGGCCTAGCCTTTCCTGTTAAGACAGCAGAATACTTACAGATATGACGCAAGGCATACTTGCCTTGAGAGGAACATCTTCTACAGCTTCCAGCCACTGACTTGGTAGCTCTTGTCTGAAGCCTAGAAGAGAACTTCATGTCTTGAATTGTAGCAGAGTGGATTCTTTAGCCAAAAGTATAGTGCTCAGAGGGTGGGGGAACTGTGTAGCTACTGAACCCGCAAGCTGCCTGTATTGTAAGTCCAGTTGTGTGGATAAGGGGTATTCAGATCCCATGAGTATGAAGGACGTGCTTCTTGTGTCTCAAACAACTTTATTGGAGAACAGATCTAGGACCTTCTCTGAGTATTAGTTGGAATACTTCATTGATTGGCCCTAATCCATATCCTGGAGAAGACCCAGAGTTGATATGTTTCTATCTAAATTGTGTACCTTGCCAGACTTCAAGGTAGCAGCACACCTCTAACTTCCTATATCCGTGAAAAACTTCTTGCATAGTACCTTCATCCTTTTCCTTCATGTCCTTCAAAGAAAAAGGGAATTTCCTGAAAATATCAGGTATGACAAGAGCCACTACAAACTTCTGCAAATGTTCTTCGTTCTGCCTTTTGCCTTTGTGCAAGTTACAGCTTCCAGAGCAGAATTTCACTACTTCTGTTGGTGCTAGAGCTCAGAGCTTGCCTCTTCTGAGGTCATGGGCTTAGTCTGCATGTCCTTACAGGCTTCTTGTCTGTGTGGACCATGGAGCACAAAGAGAAGGGAGAGAAAGGTGTTCATGGCTTTCCTGTTTGAAGAAACGTTTCTAACTTGTTCGTTGTAGTTGCCTGTTGGTATACATGATATTAGTTAAAACATAGGCAAAGAACACCAACTTCTTTGGCCGAAAGTGCACGTACCTTGAGCTCGTGACTACTGTCATAATCCATTTAAATCTCTCCCTAGGCTCACAATAGGCTGTCCTTCAAGATTTCTCCCACTGCGTATGGGTGATTATGTGTCCAGTGTTGAGCCCAGAGGCCCATGAGCCAATCCACAGTGCTGCTCATCAGTGCCTTGCACTTGCATTTTTTTCAGGCAGCCTGTAAGGTTAAAAATGGAAGCTAGAAAATTAGAGGCTTAGGAATTTTATTCTGCAGCCATAGCTGATCACTGCTGTTTGTATAGTACAGTCATGAGATAACACTGAGTTCTCCTATCCAGCTCTTTGGGCAAACGTAATAGTTTGTTGTTTCATACTCCCTAGTGTAAATCGAGAAGTGCAACTGCGAATGGGAAGGAGGAGAGAAAGCTTGCTCCGGAGCTGTAGTCAAGCTGCACAGTTTGAGAACTAGGAACTGAACACCCGGTGCTTACACCAAATGGTTTTCTTCTTCATGTGCCTGTAGCAAGCTCTTACCCAGCCTGGCTCAGTATCTGGCATGGAGATGGACGAGAACAACTGCCCACCACCTCAAACTGCAGAGATCAAATTAGGCAGTCTCGTCTCCTTGCTAATACAGAATCGGGGTTTTTCTCCCTGCAGCTATAACTGAGTTTATTCTGGGTAACTACTGGGCTGTTAACTTATTCTTTCCTCTGCAGCTTTGCTCAGCAAGGTTGGAGTTAATTCAGAAGTATAGCACTCAGTCACAGTTTCAATCTGCATTTCTTTTGCTGCAGGTACCCACAGACGTTGAGAAATGTCAAGACCGAGTAGAGTGTTTCAATGCTGACCTGAAAGCAGATATGGAGAGATGGCAGAACAACAAAAGACAAGACTTTAGGCAGCTACTCATGGGGATGGCAGATAAAAACATCCAGTACTACGAGAAGGTATGTGGTACTGCTGAAGCATTGGCAGGAATAAGAGTAGATCATTTTTCCCTCAGGTTGTGAAAATTCTTCAGGATATCTTCTTTCTGTCTTGAAGAACATTGCACATCTAAATCATTTGTCTAGTGCTATGGAATCTGCTATTTGTCATCAGCTTAGTGTAATCTGTTGAGTGGTTGGTCATGCTCAAGTGATCTGCATGAGACTAGCAGCCATTTGCAAGGCAGCCCTGTAACACCATTTCACCCTGGATGCTTGTCTATCTTGCATTCTTGAATTGACCAAATTACTGGGCAGCAGTAGTGGTGATGAAGACCACCAAAATTGTAATAATACCAGACTAGAAAAAATGTTGATTGTGCCTTTTATGAACCAAACTACATGAGTTAATGTACATCCATGGATCCATACATAGATTACACCTGGTATGCATAAATTATTCTAATCTGGCCCCTTCTGCATATTTCTGTCTCTTGTATGCTAGTCTTGGAAATACCTAGTCAGGTGCCTTTGCCCTGTTTCAGTTGGAGCAAAATATCAGGTATGAGAACGGAGATTCAGTGGCAGATTTTTTGAAGTGAAAGGGCCTTGACATTCAACTGCGTATGCTGTCAGTCTAGTTTTCCTTCATGTTAGAACAGTGCTGCCTAGTGCAGTGGTTGATATATTAAACACTTCTAGGCTTATGCACGGTGACACACTTCATCTTCTTGCCTATTGCTTATTTCCACATCTACTTTACAAATTTCTTCCTGTGCTAGGTTACCTCCCCGTGTATTACAAATGTGCTCTTCCTTTGACTCTTCCAGTGTCTGTCTTGTCAGTAAGTCATAACAAGCCACACGGAACTTGCCTCACCCTGGTCTCCTAAGACTGCTGTAGGCTAGGGGTGTTAAAGACTCCACTGAACACCCAGCAGTGCCCATGCAGTTGACAGTTAAATCTGTACATCTTAGTTTTGCTCTTAGCTGCAGCAAGGAAGCTTTTTGGTAGGAACGTATGTAATCACTTCAGGATATACAACTACAAATACTCTGTGCACCTTCAGTACAATCAGCAAGATTCGAAGGAAGACGCTTGACAACAATGACTTGCAGATAGAAGAGCTGGTGATGAGTTTGCCCATTCCCAATGTTTAATAACATGTATTCCATAGTCTGTATTTGTCCAGTTTGACTTCTGGGCTGTACGTGGTTGAAAGAGAGTAATGATAAACAGCACAAGGATTGGCGTGAGTGTACATGTCTGGGGAAATGACTCCAAAGCCTGGATTGACTGTCTAATAACCCAGAAGCTAGACTCTGCTTTCATTTTACTATACCAGGCACTACCAGTTTGTTGTGCAGTGGAGTCAAATCCCAGAGGTGTACTGGAGTACATTCTGTCTCTTAACTGCCTTCCCGGAATGCATGGATTTTTCAGATAAGGTAGTCTGTAATATTATGTCCAAAATTATGTCATTATGTCCAAGTTGGCCCTCTCCCACAGTCACATGACAAAGCTGTGAATTTCTACTAGAAACAGTTTGTCTGCCTAGCTGAAAGCTGTGATGTTCTTCAGTTTAGAAGAATCTAGCTTGATATTTTTTAATATTTACTTCTTCTTTCTTCAGTGCCTTACGGCGTGGGAGTCAATTATACCACTATTGCAAGACAAGCCAGAGACCAAGTAAGAAGTACCTTCATGGACAGTCTAGCACTTCTATGCTCAGTACCACTAGACATACTGGAACTGTATGAAGGACTCCTTTGTCAACTTAACTGAAATGACAGCTGCACTTAGGCTGGAACAGAAACTCTGAAAACTATTTGAATTTTTTTCCTCACTTTCTGTGTTTAAACTGGGGTATGTTTCATCTTTTTTGAGTTATCTTGAATGGTTCCTTCTTTATCCTATGGAGTGATTGGGGGTTCATAGTGAAAGTGCATGGGGATCTTGATAAAACTTACCTCTCTAATCTGGAAGGAACTGATGAGTGGAACACTAAAAAGATGAAAATAAAACTCTACTGTGAGGTGCCAAATGACATGTTTATTACCATTCTCTTTTGTTTGCTAAGAAAGAAGATAATTACTCCTATGATACAGTACTCCTTAACCAATCCTTATCCCTTTTTTGGATGGACAGGGAAAGGCTGGAAATTAATATTTTGTGGTTTGCTACCGCCCACATGCTCCCTCTGGATAAAATGGTTTCTGGAGACTTTTCTCTGCGGGAGTTGGGCTGGTCCTGGGCAGAACATACCAACACCACCTGCTGATAGTCTGTGATGCAAGCATGAACTGTGGTTTTTGTGAGTGTGGCATGCTGTTGGTTCATACTGAGTGTCTTTGTTTACCTTGGTGATTATGAAGTAACGTCAGTTGGCTGAAGTATACTTGTGTCTGACTTGAGGATCAAAATCAGCCTACCTGCAGGAGTGAGTTGAACAGCGGCCTTTCAAGACTTATGGGAATGGTGAAAGCAAGTATGAGTATTTAGTGTATTTTTTCCAGAGCTAGTTCTGGAAGTTGCATGGTAGAATTCTTTTGGTCCATGCTTTAAATTTTCTTTTTTCTGAGCTAGAGCCACTTTGGGCTTGGTCCCTTAAGGTGCCTGCTGTAGTAAAGGTAGAACTCTGCTTTCTCTCCCTATGTTTTGTTTTTTCAGTAGCCAAAAAGTGTCAAATACTTGCTTACACCAAGCATCATTGTGTGTGAAACTTGCCTTAAACAGGTTGATGAGGGTAGGTGGGTACCCGGTTAGGTGCACATAGTGTTCATACCTGTCTCTACTGAACCACGCGGCAAGTCTTTTAAGACTACTTTTGGTACAGATCTATTTTCTTAATAGTTTTTATTGACCTTTAGAAATGTAACAGCTTCTGCAAGTCGCTCTTTTTCCCTTTCTTTTGTAGTCCCACCTCAAGTAAATGCCTGCTTGGTGTTAATGGCCTTAGGAATGCTGCCGTGATTCCCAGGGTCCCAGAGTCTTGGTTTAACAGCATGCAGATAAATCCTTTTTAACCATCCTAAGTGAGGGGTGTTGGGGCCAATATCAGTGTGATATTGGGATTTGGGGGAATATCTGAGTGCTTACTGCTAAACTTGAGTGATGACTTGATCTCTGGCAACAGTCTTGCGAAGAATCTGAGCAGTAACTGAGTATGTGCAACCTCTGTGTTCTCCTGTGATGACATACCAGGTTCTAGTCTAGTTTGAAATTTATCCCTGCATAAACACCAAGCATACCTGAAGCCCCTCTGCTCAGCTTGGTGGCTTTATAGCGACTGTCAAGATGAGTTACTGCAGCAACATGGTAGCTGTCAGGCTAGTGAAATAATGCTCTCTGTGTGCAAAAGTTAAGTTTAAGACATTTTAAGAGGTCTTCCTTCTTGACTCAGTCTCCATTGACAGTTCTGTGATACTAAACAGACGACACTTTTTGGTTTAAGCTCACAGTTTGTCAATATACACTTATTTGGTGTGAATGAGAACTCTGCTTTAAGACGCTGTTAGGTCCATAATGACAAACTGCTTTTGTGCAAGGGAAGTGCTTAAGGGGATCATCTTGAAACAGTAACCAAGTGTTTTCCTCAATCTTTGCCTTCTAAAATAAGGACTTGTATAACATTGAACAGTCCGACCTTCAGGATTACAGTTTTCCCTATTTCCCATGAACTGAGATCAACATACTTTTTTGGGCTGGTTCCTGTGCGGGAAGTGGAATTTTGTAGATGAGTCTGCAGCATCACTGGGAGTCAAGCAAAATGTAATTTGAACTAATATTTGGACAGTCCTCCCTTTGCCTTATGAAAAGATAGTGCAAGGTGAGTGGAAAGGATGGTGGGTTTTTTACTACAGGTGAGTAGGTTTTGTCTGATGCCTTACAACACTGAGGTCGTGTTCTCTCTTAGATTTATGTCAAACTGATGTGGGTGTTGGTTTGGGGGAATTTATCAATTGACATAACAACTGTTCATAAGAAGCATAATGGACAGTGGGGAGTACCAAGTGGAGTTCAAATCAGCGTATAACTGTTGAGGCTGGAGCTGCTGAAGATCAGCTTAAATTTTGTTTAATCTGATGCCACTGATTCTGCAGCATGGTTTTTAAACTAGTGCTCATCCAAAGTATGTTTCAATTTAGATATATCCCTTTCTGGATAAGCTGTTGAAATGCAGGCACACTTTGCTCTTCCCTGTTGGAGTATGTGTCTCTGTGGCACCTGCAAGTTGATCTGGAGGAGAGGCTGGAATATACACCTCAGGCTGTGGGCGCTAACAGGATTTCTTACACTATCTGGAATGCCAAAACATCCTCTGGAAGAACTGCTGCAGTGTAAGAAGGGTGTGTAGTGGTGGGTCTCTGAGCTCCTATGGGCTCTGAGGAGTCTTGTTGTAAAGAGCTGTTGTAAATCACTAAGTAACTGTGGAGAGAGCTGTGAGGTGTGGGGAGGATCCTGACTGTGAGGTTTGGGGTGGCGATGTTGAACAGGAGAACTACAAAATAGCAGGAAACTCTTGTAAGATATAAAGAGTGACACTTGTAAAGAGGGCACTTATTAACTGCTGTTAGTGGGAGGCTGAGATCTGAACTGTTAGTGAAACTCTGACGTGTTATTCTGTAATCCTTATAGGACAGGAGTCCCTCCTTTGGATCGCCCAAACTTCAAGTGTGAAAAGTAAAAGGTGTTGGTAAAGCAAAGCAGGGATAGTGCAGGAGCTTCATCTTTGAGTATCTTCTTGTGTTCAGTCACTTAAGATCACCCTCTGCTCATGCAGTAAAATTATGTCAAAAGTAGTTGCACCCTTTCTATGAGCCTATGTAACATGTGTGTCCTTCAACAGTCCTTAAATTAGCCCGGTTTTTCTTGTTCCGTAACCAGACCAAGTTTTCTCTGAGGATGCATAATTCAAAGCTGTCCTAGTTACTTGTAATTTGTGGGATGTTTGTTTCTTCACTTAACTGGAACCAGCACAATAAAGCAAGCATGGAGATCTTGTTTTCATGCTTGGTAATGAACTGTGCATTGTTCATATGTATCCTTACCACATTCTGACTCTTGCAATAAACATAGGTGTTGAAACGTCACGGCTTTTTCAGGTGTCCACTGAAAAAGGGAAAGGTAAAAGGTGTAGCCTGAAAGACACGAATTCTTCTTCTGTTGCAAGTTGTATCCAAGAATAAACTATGGATTCTTTGCTGAAGTCTACTTGGATTTTTCTCACACTGGCACTTGTGCTCAGGATAGAGTAGTGGGATGACTGGTAGAAGGAAACATCGGCAAAGCATGAGTGGCAGAGACAGTCCTGCAAAGGTACTGTGATGTAGCCTTGCAGCAGTGGCTCTGTGTGGTCTGTTCATGATGCATATTGCTTCAGGTGTTGGTCCTGCAGGTGCCAAGGTCCCACCCCACCAGGGACTGTTCAGTGTTTTAACAGGAGCCATGCTTTTGTTAAAACTTGCATAATTTAGCTGAGTATGCTTAATGTTGCAGACTGTTTAAAATCCTGGTGCTGATAACCACTGAGCAAAACTGCATAGACTAAACTAGCTCATTAGAAGTTCAGCTGTCTTAAAGCTAGAATGGTTTTTCCCTTGGTGTATTAACTTTTACTACAACAACAAATAAATAGGGAAAATGGGGTCTTTTTTTTAAGGTAGGGAACTTGCTACTACTTGCCAGGCTTTTTTTAATTTTGTAAAATAAAAATGGGGATCACAGGAATAACCTTGCCTTCTGGCAGTGTGAATGTTGCATTTTAAACTCTTTGGGAGTGCTGTTAAACAAGTTCTATGGAATAAAATGGCAATGCTTAATTCTGTGCTTCGCACTTCAGAGTCTTTTCGGGGTATCTGATGTGTACAAGTACTCAGTAACAAACTGGGCTAGTTTTAAGGTTGCATGGCTAAGGCATCGTGCTTGTGCAGAAAACAGTTCACTTTCCAAAAAAGGCATAAGTAGATCACGCTTATGTAAGTGGTATGCTAAAATGGTAAAGGCTGGCTGGTGTCCTAGACTGCTTTGAAGGCCTTGGTACTCTGTGCTTTGAAGCTAAACCATTTCCTTAACTCTGCTGCTGGGATATGTATCCATACCCTCAGATCCAGCAGCAGGGTTGGGGCCGGTGCCACATTCCCACTGCACAGGGAGACGACCGCAGAGGGGACAGTCTTACAACAGCCAAAGGGCTTTTGTCTTCAGTATATGAAAATAAAGCAGCACCATCCTTCTCTTTTCCTCTGTGCTTGCATCTTTGTCCCTTGTTCAGGTTTGGAGTGCTGGGCCATGCAGGTGAAGGCAAGATGGCTGTGGATGGAGGTGGACCTCATTCCCTCCCACCCCCCCACCTTGTTGACGGTGTCAGTCACTGGGGACCAAAATGGTGCTGCCTTACTGCCCTGACTCTTCCACTTCCAACCTCTGTAAACCCACTTGCCGGAACTAGAGTCACTGTTCATACTGTTAAAAACCGAAACGAAAGCTGTGAAAAGACCTGTCTCTGTGTGAATTAGCTAGTAAACAATGTGAAAATGGGAAGGAGGTTTTTGTTTCCTGCACTCGACCAAACCTGGCAACTGTGCTCTTGTTCAGACTCACGGGCTATGAAATGTTGTCTTGCCTTCTGGTGCTGGCATGTTTCTATACTCTTTCATATATCTCTGTATAAATATACTTTGTGCATTGTTTACTATGAAACTAGTATTGATGGAGAAAAACACTTTGAGGTAAAACTGTTTGTAATTCTCTATTAGTGTGTACATTTTTTTAAAATGCACCGTTTGTTTACCTCAATTAATTTAATGGAATGGACCAATAAATGTATTAAAAGATGACTCCTTTACCTAGAATATAAAGTTTCTTTTTTTTTTTTTGCAGCCTTTGCCATTGAAAAGATGTGTGCACTTATTTTGCTGGCCAGCTCACTATCTTACTACAGAAATACCCTTCCTTAAAATCTTGTTCCACTGCTGGTTTAACTAGAACTCATCTGTAGTAAATCTGGTATTACTTGAAAGTGAAGTCTGGAGCTGAGGAAAGGTTGCAAGAGTGTGTGCGTGGGGGGAATGGGTGGCACTAACTTCCTCATGATAGGGGGTTGCGTAGTGAGTAATCAACTTCTGCTTGCTGTATCCCTGGCTCGAACTGAAGCTGCTTGATGTGTGTCCAGATTATATCAGTTAGTGAAGGGCTTTAACTTGCCTTTACTTAGTCCAGGAGCTTGGAAGCCACTTAATCCTTGTTAATTAAGTTAGCATGTAAGTAGAGGCATAATTTAAGCCCTGATCCCTCTGGGGCATGCCGATCATCTGAATCATGTTTGTATTCAGCTGACAACATCTCGTGCCAGTCTCTGTATTATTGTATGAGCTGGGGTAACAAGGTAATTATTACCTGGCACCGCTGTCCCTACACCTCCGAACAGCCTGTAGGAGTAGTGTGCTGCACTTGCCTGTTCTTAGCCTGTTACAAGAGTAGTATGTCTTGGTGGTGTGAGTTGAAATGCCGGTATTGGCTCTTGAGTCACAGCTCTCCTCCCATGCACTCTGTTAAAGCACTGTCTGGGGACGGTGCTACTGCTGCAGATGTCAGGGGTGTGAACATCTGTTTGGGGGTGTTTTATTGTAGGGATTACTAAAAGTATCTTAAACTTACTTTTTTTTTTAATTGTGGTATTTCTGTATTTAGTGGTCTTCTGCATAACATTGATTAGTTGGGCTGACACATCTTCCGTAGCAGTTGCTGGAGAGCAGGTGTGTCCTGCTGATGACCACGTGCATGCAGCTTGCAGACCTGTGCTTTGTCAGCCAAAGTCACAGACCTGCCCTGAGGTTTCTGAGGGAACAGATACGGAGGAACTGTTGGAATACTGATCCTCTGCTTTCCGCTTCTGCATTGAATGATGTGTCCAGAAACGCTGTTTTAATTTCTGCCCTGTTCTTGCCACTCTGCGCTATTGCTAATGGGCCTAGAAGGAAAGCAAAATGCTCTGAAGACTGCTGGTGTGCAGTAGCCAATGCTCATACTCTGCGAGATGATGTACTGCAGCGATGACAAGGCAGACTTCTTTGTCCTGGGTGAGCTCCGTGGGTGAGAGGCCGTGGCACGCTGTGAAGTGGAAACATAAATGTGATGCTTTGTGTAATGATGATAACTGTGGGGACTAATGCTTGGCAAACGTTCCACTTCGGTAGCTCACAGAATTGATAAAGACCAAAAGGTGCTTTAGCTGGTACAGCCTCTGTCACTTGGTCAGAATCTGAAAGGAGCCAGTGGTCGAACGTTGTTTGATGGCCACGATGCTGTAAAGAGCAATAAAAATGCAGATTACAAGAGAGCTAGCAAGCTACGTCTCACACTGCAGTTTGCCTTTCCCCCATCAATTCTTTAGCTTAAACTTTGCTGGGGGGTCTGGATCTCGCTGAGTGCTCATGTGATTCCTCTCCAGGATTTGCCAGCCTCTGCGTAAATTACTCTTGTGTATAAGCAATGACATTAGCACCACGTGTCATCTTTCAGATTTAAAGTCCTAATCCCTATGTTTATGCTGATAATGTTGATCACTTCTGCTTGGAGAGGGTGTGTTAAAAAGTAGTTGAGTAGCTAGCAGTGACTCGCTGTTAGACAGCAGGGTTGCGCGTAGGAAATGAGTCACTCGTGTGTCTGGAAAATCTGAGGAGGAAAGCAGAGCCAGGGGAATGAGAAGTATGAAGTAGCCTTCCCCACGCTCATAATCCTGCAGACACCAGGCGTCCGATGTTTTCACAAGCCCAGAAAGCCTTCAGTGCTCTGGGTGAGGCAGAGCTGATGGGATATGAGCTTTCCTTAGTGTTGCCTTTTCTTTCTGTCTGTAACACTGAAATCAGTATACATAGTGCCTTTAGACTTTCTGCTGTAATTTTTTTTTTAAATTACAGCAAAACTTGGCAAGAATTTTGCCTGGGGTCAGATGTTAGCATTAGCCTATCCATTACCTGCCTTATATTTGAATGAAAATATCGTCGTTGCACGGATTAAAATACTGACAGTATCACAATTCATTTTAACTTCATATTGGAAGTTTTCAGTAGTGCAAGGAGCTGCAGGGTCTTGGGGAGGGGACAATGGGCAAGGTGAGATTTGGAGGGAGATCATTCAAAAACTCTGGAAGTGTAGACGGAGATGCAGTTTCAGCTTTCTCTCTTCAAATTAAGCTGCTTTTGTGCTTAAAACTTGTTCTTGAAATGGTACCTCTCAGTCACTCTGTAGCTGTACAGTTGGGTAAATTCAATGGATCAGAAAAATAACCATTTCCTTCACTATCTGGTGATGGTTTCTCTTTGAAAGGAACACCTGAGGGACACTCAGTTTATTATTTTCTGTCACAATGAGTAAGTAACCTGCCATGGATTTCTTAAAAAATGTTTTAGTGTGTGTAGGATTATTCCCTCATTCTACTTACTGTTATTTTTGCAATAGCAAGCACTACATTTGTGCGAAGGCTTTGTCCCTTGGGATTATCAGCTCTTAAACTCTGAAATATTCCTCCTACAGCAATTCATGTTACATTAAATAAAAAGATTTAAAACATTGGCTAGATCACTTGCAAGTTCTATTGTTTGAATCTCCTTGATATTTGTCAACTCATTTCTGCAAGATTTTTGTTTATCTTTTTCCATTTTTTTCCTTTCAAATTCCAATTTTTTTGAAATTTAATTTAAGATTACTAAAAATTTAATTTGTTTTATATGCTTTAGACCTAGAATCAGGAAGCATGAAGAAAATACAGCATGTCCTTTTGGACAAAACCCTTCCTATTCCTTACCTTAAAGGGAAGAGGCTCAGGCAGCCAACTAGAAAAGACAAAATGAAACAGAAGCCGCTGTACCAGTTCAGTGTGTTTTGATAGATCTTGTTGTAGGCTGTAGATGTCACTACTCCTGTGATGACTAAAGACAACTGCAGCAGGACAAACACCTTACCTGTAAAACAAGAACAGAGTTTCTTACCAGGGAGAAAAAGACCAGCTCTGGTACCTCCCTGCCGAATCCAGGATCTCCACTGTGTGGAAGAGCAATGTGGTCATTGCTTCACAAGCACCAGGTGGCATGATTTTGTATCTGCTGCTGTCCTAGCCCAGAATTAATCATAGAGTCATAGAATCATAGAATGGTTTGGGTTGGAAGGGACCTAAACGATCATCTGGTTCCAACGCCCCTGCCATGAGCAGGGACACCTTCCACCAGACCAGGTTGCTCAGAGCTCCATCCAACCTGACCTTGAACGCTGCCAGGGAGGGGGCAGCCACAGCTTCTCTGGGCAACCTGTGCCAGTGTTTCACCACCCTCATGGTGAAGAATTTCTTCCTAATATCTAATCTAAATCTGCCCTCTGTTAAGTGGCTTTTCCGTCTTCTAGGCAAAAAGATCCAACTAGAAAACTGTCTGCTTAAACTGTCAAGGTATAGAGGTAGCTGCTTCGAAGAGCAGCAGTAAACTGGGCAATAAGTGCTCCTTCCCTTAGGAGGCAGAGAAGTAGTCTTGGGCCAACATCTTCAGGACAGGAGAGACTTTAGTCAGGGTCTGCTTCTGCCCTAGGCCTGAAGAGTGGTCCACTGCGTTAAAGTGATGATAATGCCTGAAATGGGGAGGTGCGTGTGATTTATATGATGTTCCAGGGAGAGGAAAGGCAGAAACTGAATCTTAGTTGAAACAGCTTTTTTTGCTGAAGTGCTGTTTCTGTCGTGGTAAATGGAGGAAGGGGAAGCAACCCAGCCCTGCCGGGATGTGCAGACTGGGAGCAAGGTCAGCGCTGTGCTGCCCTGACAGCCTTCTCCAGCCACACAGCACCAGTGGCCACCACCTCAGGAGACAACGCTGCTACCAGGAGGCAAGGGCTGCTCTGCTGCGTGGCCCTGCTCGAGGTCCTGCTGCAGTCGGGCGCAGCCCGTATGGCTCATGGTGGAGGTTAAAAACAACATTATGATTAATAATAATAATGATTAATTTGGGGTGTGAGCTGCGCCATTTGTGGCAGGTAGGTGGGTTTGCTACAGAGCCCATTGTAGGTGCACAAGCAGTAGGAACGAACTTGGTGACAGAGCAGCGTTGTGCTCGTATCACAGAAGGGAAAAGGATGCAAAGGGCGCCTGTGGGGACAGGTTTGGAGGAGGCACGAGCAGTCATGGGCCTGAGGTGCTACTGGAATGCAAGTCCAGTCCTATCTGTTGTGTCTAAATCCAGCCCATTGGGGTAAAAATGGTAGCCTTCGATATGGTGTTGTAAAATACAAATATTTTACTATTTTCTAATCCATTTTTAACAGAAAATAATTTCTGCTCCTGTTTACCAAAAAGGGGCAATTTTTATGCAAAGGTTATCCTTTGTTAGTTAAATCGTGGCCTGACAGGAACAAATTGCCACCTAACACTTGGACACATGTTTAGAGAGCATAACTGAAAAAAGATGAAAGAAATCCATCCTTCCCAAAACTGAAAGTAAAAGAAACCAAATACAAATGGTGTGAATATCATAGTGCTTTGACCCAACGACTTGCTTCTCTTGGTTTTCCCTGGAGTACTGTTTTTTGAGCAGCATCTCAGATATTTTCCCTGCCTTTGAGCTGCACGCTGATATTAATCTCTTGAAGCACATGCTGAAAATTTTGTGGATAAATGATGATGCAACCGATATGTTTGGATGTGACAATCTTTTCCTGCAAGTTTCTCTGCTCCTCTGCTGTGGTACCAGCTGTTCTGGTTTTATTACACAAAGCACAGATTGCAGCAATAACTTACCGTTCTCCTTGTACCTTAGGCTGAATGGAGGTATTTGAGGGTTTTTTGATTGGTAAGGTAGCCAGAATACTTACCATAGGATGATCCTTCCACATGCTTGGACAACATGGACCTGATGGTTGGTAAGGGGATGAGGGCAAAGAGCATCACTGCCCGTGCTGCAAGGCAATGGATACGTAGTTATCATCAGTACCTGCTCCTTGCCTTGCAACATGACAACCACTGATTTTGAAGACTGCATGCCTCTGGGTTGGGCAGGGCCTTTGCTTCCCCTATGCTTGTCCCTTGAGTACCAGAAAGAAGTACAAATCTTTGGTAGGGTTGTAGGTCCTCGCTTCATTCAAGTGAAGGTGGATAAGCCACCTATTGCTCACACTATGAGAGGTACTTTGCCCAAACCAGCGTGGTGTCTTGGTCTCAGCCCAAAATCCCAGCGTAGATGGGATATAGCACTGTTCTTTGAGATAGTGAGGCTAATGATTTAAGTCTAACCCACGGAGAGAGCACCCCATGCTACATGGCCTTGTCTTTAATAGTACTGTTATTACACTGTAGCTGTTCTCTATCTCGATGCATCTTGCTTGCAGTATTTTGGGCTTTCTCTAGTGTGGAAACTTTCAGGGAGCTGGGATTACCTTCCTGTCAGCAGAACCAACCTCAGTGAAGACTTGGTCCGTGTCTAGTGTACTGAGGTGCTTCTGCAATAACAGGGAATAAGCATCCTGCACCCTGTGTAGCAGCATGTGTTCATGACAGACTTAATATTAAACAGGCATTTTTTAATTTTTATTTTTTATCCATTCTTCCTCAGCCTGATTGCCTAAACAAACAAAATATCTTAAAAGTATCACTCAGTGTTTGGCTTAGTACACAAATATAATATCCTACAGTCTTTCCCTTTAGAATAACTTTTATTTTCAGTTTCTCATTCCCTGTAGGAGCAGACTGAAAAATCATTTCAGGCCATTTCTCTTAGATCTTTTTCTCATGTTCAGAAGCAAAACCTCAAAGCCGTGCAGCACACAATCCTGTGTTTGTCACATAAGAATCATCCATCTCACTGCCACAATGGATGCAGTTCTTGGGTTTTGTTTTCTGTGTTCCTGCAGACGCTACCTCCCAACAATAAACTTGCCTTTGCTTCATCATGGGTTGCTGCCCCATCTATTGTTACCTGTCTATTGGTCATTTATACATAGTCTAAGATTGTACGCTACATTCTCATGATATTTTAGTTGCTAAAGCAGCTCCAATGTTTCACTGTTAAGTTTCCCATTGACTATAAATGCCTTAATATAACAAAATAAATCACAACTTAACATGTTCGCTTATTAGGAAACCTTTGCCAATTTATTTCTATTGTAGCCTTAAGCCTTACCTGACAAGAAGCAAGTTCTTCCCACAAATGCACCAGTGCAGTCTGACTAGTACAGGTAGCCAGCAACAGTTCCCACTCACCTGTGGTGTGAATACTGTTCCCTGCTCAGATGGCCAAGTGATGAATTACAAGCCAACTGGCCCTAAACTAAGCCTTGGCAGGAGTATATGCCTCCTTTTGGTATTATAGGATGCTGAGTGTAAGGGGTATGAAGTGAGATGTGAGGAGAGGGGAATGATAATGAAGCCCTCTTGGGAATTGCTCTTGTGATGGTCTCCCGAGTTCCCTGCTCTGAAACTCATGGTGAAGCAGAGCAAAAGCCCTTCTCCTGACACCGAAACACCCCAACCCCTTTCTCAGGGTGCACTTGCTCGTGCAAGCGGCCATTTGACTCACCAATGTAGAACAGGAACGTCCACCGCACGAAGGCCATGATGAGGATGCCAACACTGAAGGACGTCACTCCGATCATGATCATGGTAATGTCCCTCAGGTATTTGGAGAACACAAATACCCCCAGGAAGCTGGTGATGAAGATCACGTACCCAGCAGCATTCCCGTGGCCTATCTCCACGGCATTCCAACTTAAAGGCTCCCTGAGCAAGAAGAGTGGGAGTACATTCATTGCACCAACCACCGCAAGGTCGTAGAGGATTGCTGCCGCAAACAGCGTGATGATGATGAGTTTCGAGGGGGATACTGGAGCGGAGCTGCTGCTCGCTGAAGGTTGTGAACTCCCTGTTGCTGCTGCTTCTTTGTGGGCTGGCAGCTGGCTGCCCACCTCCTCTGCACTCTTGGCTTTGGCTGGGCAGGAAGCTGCTGGCTTGGGGACTGTCAGGACAAAAATGCTGTAGAGGAGGCAGAAAGCATAGCAAGCAATGCTGCAGCCCACCAGCACAGTGCCCTCTCGATAGCGGTCACTGAAGCCAACAAAGAGGTAGCCAGACGCCATGCTTCCCAGAAAGCCAGCGAGGCCATACACCAGCTCAATAACAATAAGCCGCAGAGACCTCCTGCCCTCGGAGGAACCCAGAGATCCCAGAGCCATGACGCCTGCCCAGAACGTGGTGAAACCGCCTGTCAGCCCATTGAAGGCAGCAGCCCCGTACATGACTTCAATCGGCCAGCCCAGCAGGATCAGGAGGAGCAGAAGAGTTTTGGAGCCCAGGTAGCCGAGAAGAGGGAAGCAGATGGGGATCTTCCGATGCATCCTGTCCCCTAGCTTGGACAAGCCATAGGCTGACACCAGCGGGCTCAGACCCAGGACTAGGTTGTAGATGATATAAAAATTAGAGACAGCCTTCTGCTGAGCATCTTCCAGAGCATGGGAGGGAGCGGTGGCATTGGTCTGGTTGTAGTAGTTCTTCACCACCAGCAGCAACGCCGTGTCGTAGAAGGCACTGGCCACTTGAGAACCTGCAACCACCGGCTCAATCCATGTCCTCAATGCCGTCACCCCCACCATGCTGCCGATGACTGCCTCTTCTCGTTCAGGAAGATTCACAGGAGGAAACGACTCTTCAGAAGTTCCGCTCTGGAGGCATGCTTGGAGAGGAGCAGCGGAGTTAAAAACAAAAGGTCTGCCAGGCTGCACAGAGCCAGACAGTTGTGCAAGAGATGATCTGGCTGGGAGGATATCTGCACCTCGCCTTGCTATGTATATGCACGCATGCACATTCCCGCGCTGCTCTGATCTCCAGCTCACGCTGGAGAGGCTTTTGTAGAGCCGGAGAACGCCCTGCGCTCGCCGACTGCAGCTGCTCCTCTTCCTGGTGTAGTTTCAGCAGAGGTCAGATGACCCAGGGGATTTTCTCTCTCCCAGTTTAGGAAGTGAAAATGCCCTGATCAAGTAATTGCTGCAATTTGGGGTGGCAGTTTGTTTTTTTTGTTTGACATGCTTATTTATTTTTTCTTTCCCTTTTGGCATCCTTCACGTGTCAGAGGACTCTCAGGGGGGGTGGAGGGGCAGGGGGTGGCTGTGTGCTTTTATGTCAGGTAATTTGTGAATTCCCCTTACCACCAGCTCTTTTCCCTTTCTTTCACACAAAAATGTTGTTGGCTTTTTTGCTCTTCCCTGCTCCCACCTGCCCTGTTGCTGCATTGTGCCCCTTGTGTCACTGTTGTTTCAATAATGCGGTCAGGAAATGACACCAAAGAGAAATTAAAAGGGAAAAAGCCTATTTTTGGTAAGCTGCTTCCCACGGCTGCCACTCTGCCTGCTGCATCCTTTGGCTTTACGATGTGGGAATTCCCAAGGGGAGGAGAAAAGTCCCAATTTATCCAAAGGCACCGGCAACGGCTGCGCTGCAGCAATCAGCCAGCCGAGCTGGAGGCTGGGGTGGGTAAGAGACCACCTCCAGCTCAGCGTTTTCCAGTCCCATCTCCTCAGTGCAGCGGCCGCAACTCTCCGCAGGTGCTGATGCCCCAAGCAGCTTTGCAGCTTGAAGTCAGCCTTCGTTTTGCTGCTGCCCGAGGGGGTCAAGCCAAGCAACCCACCCCAAGCGGCTCGGGGTCCCTGCGGGCACGCCGGTGCGACAGGCCAGAGGCACAAGAAGCTCTTGGAGCAGGGTATGGCACAAGCAGGCTGCCAGCTCCAGGGAAGATGCTTGCAGTCCCAGCTGCAGGAAATACTTGGAGGATATTTGGCATCCTCAAAAATGCTAACTTAAATGATAATGATCTCATTCTGCACTGGTTTAATGAATTGTAACAGGCAGAATAACAGTCTGTTCTAGGAAGATTTATAATGATTGCTTTAAAAAATAAATTAATGATTAATTTGCAAGAACAATGTTAAAAACTCCATCTGTTGCGCTCTCTATTGATTCAGGTGACGTTTAGTCAGTGCCTGTGTACTCATGGCTCGAAAGTTTCATGTTTTCACTCTTAGTTCTGTTGTGCAATAATTTTTGTTACACGTTTCAATTCAAGGAAAAAAAGTCCCAAGAACTAACAGGGAAAGGAGTGGGGAATTGTCTGCTGGAATGATTTACTGCTAGACAATTTCAGTTTCGCCAGAGAATTTGTTTTTCTGTCAGGCCAAAAGACTCCTAGCCCTTTGTAAAATATAATGTGGGTTGTTCCAACAGTTGGCTTTTTTCCCCCCAAGATTTTCTGCAAAAGGTGTCTAGTTTCTTTAGTTTTTGTTCAGAAGTGGGACAGATCTTTTTCTCCAAATGCTGGAACATTTCCAGAGGATGGAAATTCCAGACAGCCTTACTAAGAATTCCAAAGCATCAGCCTGTGACCAGTTCAAGTAACAAGCGCAACCAGAGGAATTGCCACGTTTCACTTCACCCAGGGAGCCCTGTCTCTTCCACCAGACATTAGAAGGAAAGATAAATGACTTTGTCCCATTCAAGCTTCAATTTGGGACATTAGTTATCTTGGTGTGCAGAAGTATGTTACAGGCACTGAGCTTGAGAGACTCCAGATCTGCTCAACTCTTAAATAAGGGATATTTTTCCTCCACACTTTGTTGCCTCCACAGGCTGTCTGGCTTATTCATCTGACACTCTTGACATTTAGGTGATACTGTGTTATGGTTAATGCTGTTCAGGCCTAGATAGCTAATGAACTGTGCTAAACGCCATTAGTGATCTCATGAATTACGTACATATTTCCAGGATATTCTGAGTGTCCATTCGCATTAAATGTACTTTTTAGAACTAGTTCTTATAGAAGGATGTAATTTCATGTCAGTAATTGCAAATAGTGAGTGCTAAAGTAAGAGTTCAACGCAGGGTCCAGAATATTTCCCACTGCAAAATACTTTTCATGAACACCATACTCATTTGATGCCACAAAGACTTCAAAATTACTATTGTCTAGCATCAGCTTTTCCATGGGGCCCAGTTCTCAAATTCCTAACATTTATAGGGACATTTCCACCCACTTTGAAGTACGTTCATGTGGCATAAATACAATGGAGCCTTAAGAGAGTGGCCCTTGACGTTTAAGAAAAATGTGACTACAGAATCAGTGAGACTAGTCTAAAAGCAAAACACATGTTGTTTTAGGTCATCCCTCTCTAGAGTTGCCTGGAGACCCACTAGAAGCCAGGTCAGCACCATGTTGCACCAGTTCTTGGGGATTTCTTAGTCTGGACAAATAAAGGTGTTTAATGTCTCCCTGTGGTGTTATACATTCCTGCGCAGTATTGCTTATTCTTTTTTTTAAATAATTTATGACAGTTACATCACTTTCTGAATAGGGTTGCTGTAGGGATTTCAGTATGCTGGGCCAGCTGGGCTTGGCAGGTACCAGCATTTTGGAGCCTGGTCTTTTTGGCACCCAGGACTGCAATCCAGCGTGGGCATGTACACTCTCTTCATCTCCCTTGCCCAAGCCTGCTGATGGTATCTGTGATTTGCAGTCTCTGGCTGGCAAGGCATTTTGTCTCTGAGGTGGTATATCAGCTCCGTAACTCCTCCTCCTCCTTGGTACGTGCAGATCATCCTGGTGCACACTGTGGCTTTGTAGTGGTGACAAGGCAGGGAAACATGACTGGGGACTGGGAAATGCCCGGGTGTGAGCCTGGAAGGAGCTGTGGTCACATTACAGCACCGGAGAGAGGGAGAGCTGGTTGAAAACTCTAGGAAGAAGCAGCTAATTCGGTGATGGCCTATTTTCCTTTGGAAAATACAACTTGGTCATAAATGACCACAGACTGTAATGGCAGGCCGTGCTCTTACTCTGGTTTGGGAGGCTGGCTTCCTCACCGGCAGGGGTTTACTTGCATATTGCCCCTGCCCTCGCAAGGCGCGTGGTGCTGGGGAGATGCAGGGGGAGCGGAGGCTGCACGGAAAGGCGGGTGCATGGGGCAGGGGGATTGCCTCCTGGCAGCTGCTGCATCACAACAGGGATGCGGCGTCCTGGTCCTGGGCAGTTGTCCTGTGAGATCTAGAGCTGCTGATGGGAGATACTAATGCCTGGATGTAAAAGGCCACCCCAGCAGCCTTGTTTCTGCAGCTCTGGAAAATGATACCCAGGCTGTTGGGACACTCATGATGGTGGTACCAGCCTCTGTAGCACAACAGCTGGTAGATCCACCATTGCCATAATAAAACGCAGGACGATGCCATTATGAGTGCACCTTGAGGTGTCTCAGACACCAAGACCCCTGGTCCAGTAGTCCGACATTCAGGAGGCACAGCACCACCAGACGTGTTGAGATCACCTATGAGGACGTCTGCTCTCCTCTGCTGCTCATGGCAGGAAGAGGAAGCCCTGGCCACAGGCAGTGCAAGCACATGGCACCTTGTTCCCCTATGCCTTGAGGCCGATCCCATTACCCCACACAAACAAAGCCCAGGGTGGTGCGCAGGCTGCAAAAGAGCTGTAGAATGGATGGGCTCCACAGAGAGACCCCACGGGGTGCACTGATGTGAAGCACAGTGAGGAGGGGGGGACCCCATGCCAGCGAAGGGGAGGTCCACCAGCCTTCCCTTGGAAGAAGCTGGCGCTTCCCACCACTTTGAGAGCAACATGAGAGAGCAGCAAGGATCTAGAAACAGCAGCACTGTCTAATTCCCTTTGGGACAGACACTGGCTGACCAAGCAGCTCCAGAAATCTGCATTATCTTGCTATGACCCCCAGATGTCATGTTTTTTGTCTGTTTTCTCATTTAACCGTTTCCTACTCACCTGGTTGCAGTCTCCTGTGGGCTGGAAAGACAAAACACAGCTTCCTCGACACACACACTTTTTGCTGAGTTGGCTTCTTTTTTCTTTAGCTGGAGGTATTTAGGCGATTAATAGTGCTGACAGCTAACTGTATGCCTTAACATTAATCCTCTCCGTGGAAGCAGGAAAAAAAGCCTCTTGCGGTACCTGGTGTCTGCCTGATCAGCAGGAGCACAGAACAAATCCTGCTGTAGTTCTTCGATAAGCGCCAGATAATCTTGGTACTAAACGACTTTTTTTGTGTGCATATCCTCCTTTACATTAATACTCATGTCTTTTTTAAGTTTTTGTCAGCATATATGGGTTTGGCATAGAAGCATTGCAGAGTTCAAGACTGTGCAGGCAGCAATGGACTTGAGAAATGGGATGAAACAAACTGTCTTAGAACTACAGCTTAAGCAATCATGTGTTGAATAGAGAAAAAGCAGACAGTCTTGAAAAATGAAATAACCATAGCAAAACCACGACTACTAAAAATTTCACTACAGAATGAACTACAGTCACTCATCTGTAAAAACTTGTTTCAGGACCAAAAACTGCCCTCCCCTTCCCAAGTACTCTCCAAAGCTATTTAGACATAATTTTGACTATCTACTTCACATTTTAATTTTTTATATAGGTCTAGAAACTTTTATGGCAATGGTGAATGGGTACTGAAAAGCCTAGAAATGCATTAAAAAAATAAGTTGGAGAAAAGGCATTAAGGGTGAGTAAAAGCTCTGTAGAAGGAGCGTGTGAGTAAATTCGACATAGGCTTTATGTGATTGGAGAGGAACTGTGTGTGAAGTGTGGACGTGAATTAGAGGAAGACTATACGCAAAGCATATAGGATAGGTTAAAGTGGCAGAATAAAGGAGGAAAAGGCAATAGTAAGCCACCCATCCTTGTGGAGTGAGGAGGGGTAAGAAGAAAAGAAGAGCAAGGAAAAGAGGAGCACTAATTTTTGTGGACCGATAGGGCCTTTGCTAGATAAATCAAACCTAGCCAGGTACCATTAGATGGAATGAGTATCTCTCCATAAGCCTGTGGCTCCATGGAGGTAAGAACAGCAGCTGGCAGAGGACATCAGAATAGTGGACAGAAAAGGAGTGAATCCACCCCATTTTTCAGGGTGAGAGGTGTAAACAATCAAAAGCATCATAAATGCTTAAAGACACAGGCTCTGCTTTGTCCTTTGTGTAAGACATAGCGCTTTGAGGAGAGGAGGGAAGGTAAAATATTTATTTAAACCTTAGCTCTTCTGGAGATACCCTTGCCTGGTAACCCAGCCATTTTCACCTGACTGATCTCACGTTAGCCCTCTGCATGGCTACATTTACGTTTTGAAGGCATGTAAAGCAAGCACTGAAGCCATCACCTGCAGTAAGCCCTCGGTGACAGCCACCCCAAACATTCAGAGCAGGCATTTGGTAACTCCTCACAACCCCTCTCTGTTTATGCTGCCGGGCTAGGTCCTGAGCACAGAATTTGGCAAGAAGGATTAGCTATGGTTTTAGTCACTGGAGTGTTTAAATTTTCCAGGCTATTTTATGCACAACATCCTGTCAAACACATTTACCTTTTTTGTTATAAAAACACCAAGAAATCGTATACACAACCCAAAAGCTGCAGATGCTGCTGTTGTCTCAGAAACCTGGGTTCAATTACCTGGTGTGCAGTACGCCAATATACACACAGAGCAGAGGTATTTTATTGCATATTTGTGCAGATATGGGTGTCTGTCCCAAGACAGCACACCTCATTCACAAACTGACAGTCATTTATACACTTAACATTGCCATAGTCATCTTCCTAATACATACGCTTTGCTATTCTGGTAAATGATTGGCTGAAGTCTCTTCATCCAACATGTAAGGTGGTACGCACGCTCAGTTTCTTCATCTTGCGAGTCTGGGGTATAAATGGGGTAGGCGGTCCATGAGTCGGTGGTCGTGATCTCCCCCTGCCGGAATTACCTTTCCCCTAGCGACCTGATTCTTTTGGCAATCTCAGGAGCTTTTCATAGCCCCTTAGCTGTTCTTATGATACATCACACTCTGGTTCTACTGTGGAGGTGCATCCTTCTTGTGAAACACATAATGCAAAATCCTCTTTCTTAGTTTCTACAGTTAATTTTTAAACTTAATAAGGGTAAGGCTATACAAAAATACCTACAGCAGCAATAGTCTGGTTAATTGTCATTTCACAATTTTATTCCCTTTTTTATTCCTTAGTATAACACTGTGGTACACTCTTGTGACATTTATGAAACTTGTCACTCTTCCCGTGTGGCAGCTCTTCCAGTGCGGGGTGTTTATCGAACTTCTGCAGCTCAGAAATAGAAAACGCAAGAAACTCAGTAACAAGGTCCCAAACGCTTTCCTTGATTACAGAGCACCACCTGCTCAGGGCCAGGCAGGCGCTCCATGGACCACTTGCAAGCGCCTCAACGCAGGTGGTGGCGGCTGCTGAACCTAGCCCAAGGCGGTTTCGGGGTACGAGGTTGCATGGCAGTGCCCTTCACTGTTTGTCTCACCGAAAACACTCCCCAACGCCGGCTGAGGACTTCCAGGCAACCTGGCATCACGAGGCACAGAAGATAGCAGGGATAACCCTGTTTTTTAACATCTGCCGCAGCCACGCCTGGTTAATTATCCATCTTGCAGCTTGAGGGTGGGGACACTTGTTTGGAGTTGGCAGACTGGAGAGGTCCCTGGGACAGCAGGGAAAGGTGCCAGCATCCTCGATGAGGGTGGCTGGGAGGCAATGGAGGACCGTGTCCATACCCACTTTGTTGCAGGGCACTAGTGGAAAACGGCACCAATGGGGTAAGCTTCTTCAGGCGAGAGAGCAGAGGTGTGCCTGGGTGGGCAAGCTGCAGCCCCAGTGCTGGAGGAGCCCTCCCTGGAAAGCAGCAAAGGCTGCTGAGGCTCTGCAACCCCACGCAGAGGTGTCACCTCCACTTGACACACAGGGGAGATGTATCTGGGCTTCTCCAGGCCCACAATTCTGCATCACACAAGGTGCTCTAGGAGAAAGCTCCAGGCTCTGGAGAAAGCTCATATAGACAGGGCAATGCAGTCTCTTTGCATGCTACTCAGGAGAATTGTAGCGAGCACCCGCCCAGGCAGCTAGGGAATGAATGGCCTTGACAGATTTTGTGTATCCTTAGGACTCCAGTATGTGTACAAAAACACATTAATGGGGCTAAAATATTGCGCCTCTTCTCCTTTCTCTGAAGAGTCTTGTTGTTTCTGCAGGGAATTTTTTGAGTCGAAGACGGATAGCAGGTGAAGGGTACCAGGGAAACAAAGTCCAGGAGCTTTGCAACAATACAGCTGCTTCTGACTTTTTCCAGGCTGCAGTCCTTCAGTGTCTAACAAGCATGAATAAATATATACAACTGTAAATTTTAAGCTGTGTGGCATGACAGCTGCTGTTACTGGTGTTTGCTGTTCCCTTGCCCCTTCATTTCAGCACTCTGTAATATTCAAAGCTTTACTGAGCTAAGACTTTGCTTTTATGCCCCATTGTGTAATTGCTAAAATGCCCATACTGGTCAAGAGCAACACTGCTTCTTCCCACTACAACCCCTGCATCCCCCCAGCAAGTTCCTCCGAGTGGTTTTGTACCTCCTGCTAACTGCACATGGGCAGTGGGGAGACGTCTCCCAGCCGCTTTGCCCATTTCAGTGTGTCTTTGCACTGTGCGCCTCGGTCACCAGATGAGTGCCAGGGATGCCCATGAAAGGAGGACTGCCAGCTGCAATCACCTCCCAAAAGCCTGCTAGCATCTGACGAGCTTCCCAGTTCCTACAGAACCAGAGACACTCTTGTTTGCCAAAAATCAAGAGGACATAGCTGAGGGCTGTGTCAAGTGTGTGCTCTTCCCTCCAGAAGACCTTGCTTTTCTTGCTCTGCTGTAGATGAGGTTGCTTGGCTGCTGCAGGGTTTGGGCCATGCACAGGTGATGTGGGCTCGTGCCTCTCATTGCCACGTGATGCATTTCTGCACCACCACTTTCCAAGGGGCAGCAGCTACCCGAGTTCAGCACCTTCAGGGAACTGGTGTTGGATGTCAGCCTCAAAGATGCCAGTGGGAACTGTTACCAGCTAACAAGTTATGTGTGGCCTTGAGCTTTCAGGCACCCTCTGCAAAGACACATAGCCAGGGCAGCCTAGGGCAAAGCAGGCAGATGCCTACAGAGTAAACTGAGAGAGTGACCTCCCCGACTTTTAAAACCACGCTGATTTAATATGTCTATACAGGAAGAGAATAAGAGATAAAGGAAGATTCGACAAAATTAAGCCCTTTGGGACACTGCAATGCTGTTTTGATCCTTTAGTGCTGGGCATCTTGATAATAAATTCCTTGGAAACATCCTGCAAAGCTTAGACAGACTATATTGACTTATCTTTCAATTCATAAACTCAAAGAGTCTGCATGTCAAGAAATTATGGGGCTCATGAACAGTGATATCATTCAGCTATTTCTTGAATCCCTTCTGCTGAAGACTGACTCAGCAAACAGTGGCCAAGGAGGACACCCGAGCTGAATCTTGTCCTGCACCGCCATAGTCTGGACCTGGCAGCATGTGAGACTCATGCTGTAACTGGCAGAGTTTTTCATGTGGTTTCCAGAGATCTTGGGTAAATATGCTTTTTTTGCCATACAGCTTCCATCCCTGCTCAAACATTGTCTCAGTGTGCTTTCAGATGTCTTCAGAAATGGCTCCCTGCATGAAAAATTCCCATCAGCAAGATTTTCCCCTATTTATCTTTCTGTCTTCTGCTGTCTATGCCACTGCCCTCTGACCTGTTTTACTTCTCTCCCTCTCCCTCCATTCCTGCCAGAAATTTTCACTTTCCTTATACATAAAGTCCCCACAACTTGCAATTAGCTTTCTCTTTAAAAAACAATCCTCTTCACCTCATACAAGCTCAGTTTGCGTTATCTGCAGCACCCCATGGCTGGAGCTTGGCACACAGCATTAAAGAAAAGCTGTAATTATGCCCCTTTTGGCATGAGTAATGCAATCAACAGAAGGTTTTTGTTTCACCTGGCTTTCTCCCAACACCGTTTCAAGTCAACCTCACTAACATACCAGCGTCATTTTATAGTGCACTGACACAAACCCAATCCATGGGCTTCCAGCTGAGTCCAGTGCTGTGTAGTCCTCAAAGAACAAGGTCCTTAGAGGTATTTAGGTACCTAAGTGCTTTGGTACGTTTGGATCTGGTCCACTTAAGGTTTGTCTCATGGGTCTTGGTTTATCCATCTTCCATGGGGTGTTTTGGCAAAGAGTTGTAAATCCAGTTAAATACCTGAGGAGAGGAAACCAGCCTGGAGGGAGCCTGGCTGGAGGCTGACTGAGCCTTGCTGTGGTGATCAGTTAGGGACCTGTGGCTGGGGACTTGGCCTGATCGAGGGTCTTCTCCGTTCCATGAAGCTCATTGGAAGCAGGGTGAGATACCCACGCTCATGGGAGACACCCAGCCTTGTTGCTTGAAAACAGCCACATTTTGGGTGCAGATAGCATCATACGGAAACCAGAAGGGAACAGCAGAGGGCAAGGAGCTGGAAGGGAGCAGTAAAGGGTAATGCTGTGAAAGTCTGGGTCAGTGTTCGGCTGGTGCTGTACCCCAAAACCGCCCTCCTAGAAGCAAACAAGCCTTACCAGGGAGTGAGCAAGTGCCCTACTTTAGCAGCTTCCTTCTTTCACTCCAATTAAATAGGGCTGAATACTTTCTGCCTCCTCCATGCAATGCGGGGGTGACAAAGCTGCCTGGCAAGTCAATTCCCATTGTGTATCAGGAAACTCCACCTTTTTCCATGGAGATGATGCTTCTCAGAGACCTCAGCTCTTCCCTCCTTTGTAACAACTGGTTATTTGTTTGCAACACTTCTGAAGACTTGCTTGAATGCTGCAAAGTACTGCTTCATGATGGTTATGTCATTATCCATGTGCTTTTGCTAGCATTTTCCTGGCTTCTTGTGTTTCAGTTGCAGCCTGAGGACTTGATGCTCATTCTAAAGTAAGGCTGAGAGAGTTCAGCTTCCCCGGATGCTGCAAGAAGAAGTGCTTGCTTGGGCCATTGGTACAGAAGTATCCCACCTCACTCTGAGCCACAGCCTTATGCCATCAGTGGCACCCCAAGGGGGAGGGCATCCTTCTGGGCTGTCTGCTGCAGCCCAACATGAAACCTTGCTGTCTTTGTGGAGCTGCTACCAGCCCCCTACTCTTCCCCCCTGCCCTGCGTACACCTTCCCAGCCAGCAACTGTCCCCAAAGCAAGAGTTCAGTGCAGCATGACCCCTTGCGAAGTGTTTGTATGCTCAGCCACAGCCTTGCACCAAGCTGCTGCCAAGGCAATACAGAGTTTTCAACCACTTCCAAGAAGGGCAGACTGGGAGGGCTGGTGCACCCCTGAAGCTCGTACAGGAGGGGGCATGCCCAGGGCACTGAGTGTGCCTGCTAAGACCAGCAGTGTTTTCTGGGGTCCCCATCAGAACCGTTTCCATCTGAGAAGCTCATGAGATATGCCATGGCTCTCCTCCTGATCGTTTGCTGATTGCAAGAGGGCTTGCTGTCTTAGTAACACAGGTGCCATCTTAGTGGGCTTGGCACTGATAGGGCTCTGAGACTGATGCCAAGGCATCAGTCAACATGTCCATACCAGGTGCTGGCCGCTCCCAGAATTTGGCTTCCAGGGGACATCCTTGGAAACAAAAGTCTTCCCATGGTCAGAGCAATCCACCCTCCAGATGTCACTGCTGCAGCTCAAATTCCCACCATGCAATCCTGCCCCCGCAGTTTATAGCAATACAGAACGTGATGAAGTAGCTTTGCACACTTTTTTTCTTTCTTCATTGATTTTTCTCGCTGCTACTGCCACACTCTGGATTGGAACAAGGCCCGAAACATTTCTAGCTCCTGGTGGCACACTGCCCTGAATTCACTGCAGAGGTAACACATGCCTGCGACTGAGAATAGGAGCTCTCACACTGACACCATATTTAGTGCTTACTGTAAAAGCTTTCTTCCTGGAGACCCCATTGATAAAACAGTGGGTTATGGTGCCAGTTACTCAGGGCTCAGTCAGAGCTAGCAGCAGATCCTGAGATATGGATGGCGTTTGGGGGTTTTCCCGTTGCATCTTGGGGGTTTTGTTTGTTTATTTTTGAATTATTTTTTTTTCCCCTGTGCTACTGCTCACATGACAGATAGCCTGTGCCCCTTGGTCTTGCACCACACTAAACACTGTGATGCTGTTCAGTCTTTAACCTGGGGAGGAGTGCAGTGCTGGACCCACACATTGCTAATAGTTTCCTGGCCTGCCCATCCTAGTCATTTCAATAACTAGAACACATAATTGAAAGTCACCTTCAGTCCATGCTAATACTTGTAGCTCTGGTCCTGCCTAGCCCTGTCCCTCCCCTGCTACAGCTTTTGGTGCTCTGGCTTGGCTTCCTTACACTACAGAACCTGTTTGTGGTTTTTGTTTTAACCTCCTGTTCCCAGTCTCAACTCAAAACACTGTGTAGAATGTTCTTCGTCCTTTTAAAGCAGTTTAACCAAACCTGCCTCTGTGGAGGATAGACTTTGCCTCTCCATTTGCTTTCCCATTGTGCTGAGGACTCTTAAAGCCACCTACAACTACTAGATGTGCAATACCCTCACCTTATATGGGACTATGCCAGAAATGATGGATAAAATGGCTCTTTTATACTCCTTAACTACTTATATGGGATAAGTAGTGGGATAATTATATGGGATAAATACATGGGATAAACTGGCTCTGTTATGGTCCTTAACCTTACACAGGACTACGCCAGAAATGATGAATAAAATGGCATATTAATAATCCTTAACTACTTTGTAAAAATAGTCTAAAGCTTAGTGTATGCCATTTTGGCTATGCAATGGGGTTACAGGGATTTTATATGTCCTAAGTGGGTGTTATTAAACAACTACCAACAGCTGGTAAGAGCAGAACGCATTGCAAAAATTCCTGAGCTGCTGCCACCCACTGGCATCACTGCATCAGTTTTGCAATGTCTAAATGCTCCCCCCCAAATGTCCAGTTTCCGCTTTTAATTCTCACAAAACCCAAAGGAGAGGTCTAGAAGGAGTGCTCTGGCATCAGCAGGTGACACAACCGAGTGGAGAAAAAGAGATTTCTCTTGCCTCTCAACAAACAGAAGCAGAGTCAAGTGGGGGGAGACCGACTGCCTGGGGAGGTGGGAGACAAGCCACTCTCCGCCAGCCGTGTGCTGCTTGCGGGGTACACCTTCCCACAAGAGCGTGAAGAAACAGGCAGCTTTATAGAAACACAACACAGGTTTCTGTTTTAATGAGAAAATAATTATATACTTGCATTGTAGGCCTCACAGTCACTATAAAACAGAAGCAGGATAACATTTAAGTGGTTAACATACAGAAAGCCAGGTATCGTTGAAACTGGTTGGTAAGTCATGACAAGGATGCTGCCTGTTGTTTGCCAAACACGTCAATGCTACTGTATTTTCCTTCAGATAATGTCAGTACGGAGCAAGAGGAAGCCCAAACCGGCAGCTTTTAAAACAAATTGTTCAGAAAACCTGCACTGTAATCCCAAACTGATTATAATCACAAATGCTAATGCTTAACTATTTTCTCAGTACACAGTTTCATTAAAACCAGTCTTTGCCACGGGAAAGGATCTGAGCGTTTCTTTTGTGGAGACAGTTAACTCTGCAATAGTGCTCTTTTGTTGCATTTGATATAGTTATATATAGATAGATATGTATTACTGGCGTATACTTATAAACACCTAAGCTTGGTAGCATGCAAATGAAATAACAGAGGCAATTAAACTGCATCGCACCCGTGTTACCACAGCACTGCATGTGTGCTGCTGACTACGAGTGTCCATAATTTCTGGAAGAGAAAAACTCTGCTGGGTGGAAAGTTTGACTGTCCTGGATTGATACATGCAAATACTTTTGTCGCAGGGGCTGAAAGCGAATGCTTCGAGCGCAGAGGACTCCTGCCTGGCCTCTCCCCACCACCACATCCCCTTTCTGGGGGAACAATTTCATTTTCACTTCAAAGACTGAGGGGTGATTGTGGCGGTAGGGGAGGATGTGGCAAAGCATGAAGAGATGTCTTGTGATGGGTGATCAATGTCACTGGCTTCCAGTCAGAGAGCAGGAGGTAAAAACAGGCCTCCAGGCTAAAGAAAATAAGGATGCAGGTTCCTGGGAAGGCAACTCAAGGCTGCCCCGGTTTCAGGGTGCAAATATTGGGGCAGAACTCTGTTTGGGACCATCGTTTGGTGCAAGACCACCTCACCGTAAGTCCAGGGGCCGTCTCCTCTGCTCAGGAAGCCCCCTTCTCCCAGCCTCCCTTACGGTCTCCCCAAGGGTGGAGGGAGCCAACAGTCCTCTCGGTGCAGATGCGCAGAGCTCAGGGACGCAGGTACACGACGTCTGGCCTCAGCAGAGTGCTGCATTGGTGGCGTTGCTTTTCCTACAGTTGTACGGCAACGACCCGATCACAGTCGTCAATCGCAGTTGACTGCCAATTGCCACGTCTGAACAACGGGTCCACTTCATTAGGTACGTAATTCCTTCATAGGCACGGTGCCTCCCCATGCACCTGGGTTTGGAGAGCATCCTTGAGATAAACTCGCTGCCCTTATCACAGTGAACACTCAGTTCAGCAGGGTTTTCTTCTGTTCAATAGCACTTAGGGAGGCAATTCACAGAACTAACAGGTATATGTAATTGTTATTTGCTACAGTTCCCTGAAAACAGGCCTCAATATGATAGTGTCCATGGATAGAACTCACATGCTGGAGGATCTGAAGTGGTGGTGGGGAATCATTTGGTTGCAAGCTCTGTGTTTGTTTAAGAAAAGCACCAGAAGTATGTTCACAGTATTGGTACTCATTTTAAATGAGCTCACTGTTTCAGGAAAACACAGCACAGCAGGTCATGAAACCAAGGAAAGGCTTAAGGGAGAGGACCAGTATCCTGACTGATGATTTTTTAAAAAGATGTCAAAATAATAATTGTTTGTTTATAAAAAAGACAGACTGTTTTATATAGAAAAAAGCTCAGTGTCTTTTTTTCTGTCTCATCCCAAACTTGTTGGTTTCTAGTCCAGAAATTATGGTTCCCAGTTGTAAAATTTTCCTATTGTATTGCTTGCGTGAAAAGAAGGAGTAAACCCGCAGCCTCTATACTACATACAAATACAAAGCACAAGAATAAATACCACATTTCTTTTCCTAATTGTCAGCTTACAAAACTGGTCAATACTTTGCAATTGTGACTCATGCAGATACTATGTTGGGTCAAATTTTAATATCACAAATACTGCATTAACTCAGTGCCTTGTTTTTATATCCCCTTTCAGAAGAAAAAAAAGAAATTAGCACTCAACCCTATAGCTGATAAACAGCTTTGGAGAAAATAACCAGAACACGTGCTGCCATACACTTTCTGGTATGTCAGCCTCACGCACATGCCTGCACACACACGTGCACACACGCACCCACACGCATCCCCACACGCACACACAGATCCACACTAATCCTTCACTGCTGATCCCAAGCCTAAGGAGTAACTAAAGGCTCTATGGTTTGCTCGTAGCACTGAAAACACTGACTGAATGGTAAAAATAATGTTTTCTTCCCTTGTCTGCTCCTCCTTGCTCGCTCCTTCCAACTCATTATGCCCTTTAGCATTTTTGTTGCCTGGAAACGTGAAGACTTCCACAAAGCACTCTACTTCAAAGGCTTTTTATGTTGTATAAATATAGTTGAAGACGTAACTATCTTTCTTCTTTATTTCATACCTCTTTGTAGGCCAGAGTCTGGCTTAGTTCAATTATTGCCTCATTTAAAAACTAAATGTCCTTTATTTGTATCCCTTTCCCACTACCTTTCTACATCAAATTACCCATCTTCATAGGTTTTACACATATGCCATTCATTTCCCTCCCCACCATCAAAAAATAGTTGTCATCCGCTAAATACAGATTTTCTATTTAGAAACTTTGTTATGTAAATATGCTCTGAGAACCTGGAGCTCAGGTGATATTGCAAGCATAAAGGATCCTAAAGCTAAGGTAATCCATTTGGCTTAGCTCTCATCCCCATCTATTCCACTCCTAAATTGTGATGGCTTGTGTTTGCAACACAAGGACTGTTTTTCTGAGTCTACTGGATTGTACATTTGCAGTAACTGCCTCCCTGTTTGGTGGTTTTTTTTTTCCTTTTAAACAAATCAATTACTAGAAAGGGGAGCAGAACCCACCACCCTAAAAAAATCCACCCCAATCCCAAACCAACCCTTCAGTCCCCTCAAACAAACAGCAACAGAGGGCAATATTGTTGTGTTTTGTGGCTGGACAGAGTACGCCAAAGGAACGTTGATGGTCTTGGTGCGGTGGCTGTGGGAGGCGAAGGAACTGCAGGAGGGTCCAACGGGAGCTGCTGGGGGGACAGTGATGACAGGGGCAAGGCAGGGCTGTCAACTCAGCCAGTGGGAAGCACGAGTGTGAGCCCTGGCTGCAGGCTCCTCCACGCCGACCTCCCACCCCATGCCTGCAGCCTCTCCGGTCTACGGGGACAACCGCCCCTTGTTCCCCCCCAAGGGCTCCCACCCCTTGCACCCTCCTCATTGCATTATTTTAGAGGGGTGACGGAGGGACGGAGAAGGGAGTATTTTCCAGATGGGTTTTTTCCTGTTGTTATAGGATTGCCAGGAGTTGGATCCTTTCTGTGTCTATGTGCATCACTGAGTTTGTTGTGTATATAATAAATATTGGACTAAAATAAAAAAGCTGCTGCTTTCGTGGTGTTTTTTGTGGCTTTTTGTTCTTTTTTTCTTCCTTTCTCTCTTTTTGGTTTCAGCATGCCTGGTTGCTGTCTTCACACTGCAGCGTGGTTATTCGTCCTCCTCCCGGTTGGCATAAATGCCGGCTTCCCAACGCAGCGCCAGAGCACTCTTTCTGCGGTTCACCCTGGTCGCCTCAAGGACCTGGTCAGGAGAGAAGGGGAAAACACAGAACATCACTCAGCTGCCCACAGACCCTGTGCCAGGTGCCCTGGCCGGGCGCGCAGGGACCAGCCGGGCCAGCCCTTCCCGCAGGGCTCCCAGTGCCGCACCTCAAGCAAACCAGGAGCACTCATGCGATGAAGCACTTGCTGATGTGAAGGTGAGAGGGATGGCACACAAGAGCAAAGCCACATCACGGGAGGACAGAAGGGGTAAGTGTGGTCTGGCAGCATCCAGCTCACTTCATAGAACCATAGAATCATTAAGGTTGGAAAAGACCTCTAAGATCACCAAGTGCAACCATCAACACAACACAGCCATGCCTGCTAAACCATGTCCTGAAGTGCCACATCTACACGTTATTGTGAACACCTTCCAAGGGATGGTGACACCACCACCTCCTTGGGCAGCCCCAGCTGCCCCTCACCAGCCCAGCTGCACATTGCCCCGTCCCTGCCTGGGGAAGACAGTGGACACGGTCTTGGGCCTCTCCCCAGAGGCAGCTGCACATCTTCAGGACCAGGAGCCAGCAACCACCCAAGGCTGCTGTAGAGCTGCATGTGCAGCCTGGAAAGTGGTCTGCTGCTCATTTCAGCACGTCATCCCCGCAGGCAGAACTCGGCAGCCCTCCCGGTATCTTCTTCTCCTGGTCTTTGGCTTCCAGCTACACCAATGGGAAAGTCGACACACTGTGATCAAAGTGCTCTTGGAGTGAATAATCACTCCACGCACATGGGAAGGGAGGTTTAGGCAAGAATGACCTGCACAGCCTGCAGAGTCTGGTACGAGATGGACCCAGATACTTGACGTATTTTTCATACACACATACACATGCACACACAAAAACAATTAACTAAAAAACTAAGAAACAGTTTTACTACATGTTTTAACAAGGTTAAAAAAACCGACAACAGACGAAACCAGAAGCTGTTATTGTGACGTGCATCTGACATGCTCCTCGGCAAATAATGCATGGCAGTGGGTGTTTTCCTCCCAGCAGAGTGAGACATGAAGGGGTCCGGGGCCTTCTTACAGAAGCACATAGCAATGTTATTTTCTGACCAACACTGAATAACAGTTCCATGACCAAACAACAAAGCTGCCAACGTCCACTGCCCTCAATGTGTTTTAAACCAGCCCTGCCCATGAGAAGTAAACTTCTGAAATATTTTAAATATATTTAAAATAATTGTAAAAAAAACACCCCAACAAATACATGACTGTTCACTGAAACAATGCCTGCCATCGCTGGTCCCTAATGCTTCCTGCAAGCTGCTCCACACGTTCCTTGACTGCAGCAGAGTAGCTGGCCTTTTGAGAAAGGACGATGTATTTTATTCTTCTGCATAGAAAGTCAGATGCAGTGAGGACTTCAGTCTTGGCTGGAATAAAAATAAATATTTGAAGACTAAAGAAACTGTTCTTTCAGCTTGTGACAAGCTGTGGTTGGAAAAGTACACAAGTACTAGGGGCTCCTGTACAGGCAACATTGGGAAATCAACTGTGAACTATCAGCTGAAACTACAGGCCACAACTTCTGCATTTTATGCTAAGACCCAGACCTCCATTCAGGAGCTGAAGGTAGGATGGAGTTTGGCCAGCTTTACTATTTCTTTGCCATCCTAGTTTTTTTGTGAGTAAGGCTATGAACAAGCCAAAGAACTAAAGGCAAAATCCAGCCAACAGAGACAATTTTGAGATAAAGATCCGTCTGCTTCCTGGTACTAAGGGCTACAAGGGCTACAAAGCCAGTCCAGGTCCACTGGAGGGATTTTTTGGCAAAATTTTCCCCAAAATCATGCTTCCTCTTTTTGCAGAGCAACCACTGTAATGGGGCAGCAGGGCTGAGCAGTTTCTGTCTCACCCAGTAGATGGCAAATGTGCTCACAAACCTAACAATTCATCAAAAAACCCCACCCTGAAATCAGTAAAAAAAAAATCCTTCTGAGACATCAGCCTTTAAGCAGCGTGCTGGAGCTACTCGTGCTGCAGGGATGACGACCTGTGGTTTGCGATTCTGAGTGCCCAAACCAAGTAAAGACAACCAAACAAAACAATGGAAAGGCAAAAGTGGGGACTGGGTGTCAGGGTATCATCTTATTATCTTCTCAGAATAAGAAAAGGCAGTGGCTTCTCCAGAGTTAGCAATGAAGCAGAAAAAAAAACAGTGGGTTTTTTTTTTTAGATGGTAACAGGCAAATACTGCTAGACAGGAGACTATTAAGACCAGTATGGGATAACGATTGTACAAAACACATAAAATTACTGTTCTTCCCACAGGATATTAAAATTTACTTGAAAAAACCAGCTAATTCAGTATAAATTTCAAACCAAAACTGCCACTGTCACAGAGTAGCGGTATATTTAAGGTCTGCTGAATTTGGCCTGTAGATTCATGCCAACCGAATATAAAATTGATTTCACATAATTTACAGCAGTTTGCAGTCACTATCTTCCTTGCTGTAAATCACAACGTTGTGATGGTCTCTTGTGACGGCTTGCAACAGTCAGGACCCTCAAACTTTGAAGATTTCTGCTTTGGATCAGTCAGCTGATCTTTGTCTTGAAAAATGGCAGCCAAGTTTCTTCCATTTATCACCTGTCTCCAAACGTGCCCAGAAGCTTGTCTACTTCTTCAAACGTTGCTGGTTGCTCCAAGCAAAACTGTTTCGAGAGTTATGTCAGAGGTACCGTGAGAGCACTGAATGTGGTCTCAGCCTTTGCAGCAAAACAAGTACTGGTGTCTGGCTTAGTACTAATAAACAAGCCCTCTAAATACTAGAGCGGATACTAATAAGTTAAAGGTCCTTTTGAATAGTTACTCCAGAATTATTCTTCTAATCTACTGAAAAGAGTGTTTGACCTAAAATAACACCCATTTTCACTAGGCTGTGTCAGTTTTACACCCGCTAGAGGAAACAATGGGGTAATTATAGCATGCAACTCGAATGACTGAGTGGAGAATCGGGACTCCTCAATGGAGCACTGAATTCACAACCCAGGAAGCTGCTTGCTTAAAATAGCAAATGATCTCCATTTTAAAATATTCTTGGCAGATAGCAGGGCGGTCTGCAGACCCATCACAAGTCCAGTGCCAAGAGGCTCTCCACTGCAAGTCGAAGGCAGGAAAGTCTTTTGCTTTTGTTGTTGTGGCCGTTTTGAGGGGTCTGTAACACGCCGCATTTTGGCGATGTTACAAAATGCTACCTCAATGCTTTCTAAAGTGTCCTCCCTGATGATGCTCCACATCAGCTCAGCGGGTGCAGGCACGGCAACCCAGGCAGGGCCAAGCTTGGGTGGTCAGGGTGTCCTAAGGCAGCCAAGCACATAACTGTACACAGAAGGCATATACCAAAAATCAGAAAGACCATGAAGCAGACAGTTCACTCAAGCTTAGGCTGAAGAACTGAGCTGGCTATGTCCTAACGGTAAGGCCACGTCAGTGAAGAAAATGTGATATGTCTTCTTTGGGAGAGGCGATTTGACTACTAGCTGCACTAGAAGAGGAAGAATTTGGAGAGCAGGGGTAGGTGTGAGGGAAAGACAAATGTACCAAGATACACAGGGCTGCAAAAACTGTTCTTCTCCACCCACTTTGCAAAATATTGTTTTGTGGATCTTGTGATTGCAGCTCTGGGGTCTTACTAAGAATTGCAGAGGGCTCTTTCCTGACAGATTTCTTTTATTTTTGAGGATTTCAAGAAAAAAGAAAAAAAAATTGAAACAGCTATCACTGTCAAGTGTAACATTAATTTATTTCTCCATCCTACAGATGGAGACTAACCTGTCCTGAGCTTCCCTCCAACAGATGTAACAATAATTGCTCTCTTACTGGCAACAAGAGAAGAAAAAGCAAAATACCGATATGCCTTAGTCCAAAGTATATTTATCCCCACCACTGAATGAAAGTGGCTACTATACAGTACAGGCTATTTTTTACTGAACAGTAGCAGCAAAACTGATGTAGAAGATTAATTATTTTTCTGGGTCTTAATGTTTTATTAATTCTTCCCATTTGGAAGAACTAAAAGCAACAAAAGCAGAAAATACAAAGGTCTGGGCATCTAAAATCTACCAGTACCACGCAGGAAAGTCACTGCACAAGACGCCTCCTTGGAACACATTGTGCACAAGGAGCCAGCAGAGCAAAGGCAGGGACCAGGCTGCCTGCTCTCACAGACGTGAGCGTTCCCTCTCAGGAACAATAAACCAAGTGCTTTAACACAGAACTAGAACTACTGAGGAACAAAAACCATCTATGTCTCCAGTATGATGGTATTTTCTTTACTGTACCTACTTTTTGCTGTTCCCTGAGCACACCAGACTCTAGTGAGCAGAGTGAAGAGCTGGGTATCTGAAACAAAAATGTGTCTACCTGAAGCAAGACAGTAACAGTATAATACTGCTACTGGTCAATATTAAAACACAAACTGTGCACTCTCTGCCATCAAATCTAATATGTTGGGTTTCTGTTTAGTAAATCACAAATTTTCAGCAGTAGCCTTTAGTACTGCATAAATGTCACCTTACTGCAGTATCTCCTACACAATGATTGATATTAAGCAAACTCAGGCTAATGTCCCATAAATTTGAAGATATGTATAGTTGTAAGGACAAAAGCAGAAGATTTTGAGGATAAAAACAACCTATATATGTGCAGGCATGTAGTTATCTGTAGTCTGAAACAGCAGACGGATGTGCATTCAACACAGGTTGCTGGAATTTGGAAGTGGTAAAACCACATCAACGTAAAGAAGCAGGCTGTGGTTTGCTGCACATGGCTTAACTTCAGCAGCTACTCTACCTTGCTGGGGGTTTGCTGCCGAGCTGCCAGGCTCACTGCATGCAAGCCCCGGTTCCCAGCCCGTGCAAGCACAGACGGGTCAGCTCCAGCGCTGCTGACGACGGTTAAAACTGAGCCAGCTGCCTGCACCACAGTGGATTGCGGAGGGCTCCGGTAGGGGTCCGGAGCCACAGCTCAGCTCTAGGGTCAGCAGAGAGTAGGGGGGCATCGTGCCTTGAGCCTTGCTGTCCTCCTGAAACAACTGCCCAGCTTCTGCTAAACATGTCCAGCGAGAACCAAGCGGTTCCTTCAGTCTGAGGCTTAACACAGGGGATTAGCCAGGTGGCATACCTGCATACAGAATCGCAGCGTCCTACAGCCTTTTTCATCTCTAACCCCTTTACCATCCACGCACATTCGTTTCCAGCTCATTACTCCTTGCATCACTATCCTTTTACAAGGCAGGCACACAACCCTTCCCAGTAGAAGGCCAGGGGCTGGGCATGTAAAATCCACACCTGAGCTTCTGCCTCTTACACAACACCAAACGCTCTGGTCATTACTGACTGTTCATAAATTGTAACTCAGATTATTGTGCAGGTATTATGGGGGAGAAGAGGCCCAAGCTGTGTTTAAAACCCAATCTCTGAAAGTCTACTGCTTTTATACTGATTAACACTCTATAAATGCTCTACACAAAGATCAGTCACTGGCTTGTACCAGTGAGATAAAACACACACTAAATTTTTTAATGGATAGGAAATAGCATAGACTTGACTTCGCTTTACTCTCCAGGACAGAAAGTGTTCATATACCTGTCTTGAGGTAGCTGATGTAGTCAAATACATTATGGAATAGGGAAACAGTGAACAGTGCATGTTCATAAAAAAATGCTGATGCTGGATGTATGAATGCCAGTCATTACCACAATCTGCGTGCGTCTCTTAAGAGAAGTCCAGATTTACACATAAGTCTGCACAGAAAATTACAGGCAACTGAAACGCCCACATTATTGAGCACCTTGTTCCTAACAAACATTGCAAAAGTGTAGTTTGTATCAACTCCCAGCTCTTACAATAGTTGCATTTGGCAGAGTCCAGCTTTGTAGGGACAAGGACTGTGTAAGCCATTGCCTTGCTAACATACCAAATGGCACTGTAAATACCCTTTCTTTAGCAGGTCTGGGTTTCTTCTACTCTGAGACCAACACTGGTACTAAGTTGTGGGACCGTGATCAGTCATCACATCACAACACACAGGGACAAGGACAGGTTCACAACATTCACCAGGCCGAGGCCGTGCGCTTGGATCTGATCTTCTTCCACAGATGAAAGGTTGGTGTGTGGATTCTTTAAAAAAATGCTACAGATTTTGACAGTGCTAAACACACTATAATTGGAGACAAAGGAAAGCCACAGCAGTTTCACTCAGCATCTGAGGATGCTTAGACTGCATATTTAGCTTTGCTATCTAAATGGTAACAGGGATTAAGGAGAAGTTCTTATTTTGTGCCTCAGGATTGCTCCAGTCCTGGGCAACAGCTCCCATCCCTTAATTACAACCCCTCCAACTGCAGAAATTGTAACTAGAATCCAAGGGTTAGAAAATCAGTCACACAAATATTTGTTGATGAGAGATAAGAATGAATATCCCCCACACACATTTGCATCCTGGTTTTGATATGGAACAGCACTGGCACACAGCATGAAAATGCAAACTGCAGCAACATGCACTTAGAATCACCATGCAAGAGGAAGCAAAAATAAATAAGCAGTTGAAGAGTACCTCAGAAGTAACCTTGCTAGACAGTAATTTACAGGTGTACTGGTAGGAAGGGAAAAGACCAGCATTAGTACATTGAACAAGCATGTTACAACCAGGAAACAAGAACAAAATAAAGAAACTGCAAGAACTGGCACGTCCCAGAGTATGGGATTTCAAGCAACTTGGTGTCATGTAAAAAAAAAGAGATTAGTCAATTTGCTGTTTTTTTAATGACATTGCTTGGCCAGTCTCCGTCTTGTTTACCATCAGTGCTTGACCTGTTTTCTTGCTGCTGCTTTTTGTCTTTTTCTCTCTGTTGAAACCTCTGCTGTAGCACATCCTCTTTGGAAGAAACTGCCCCCTTGTCGGAGCAGTGAAATTCTTCCAAGATGCCCTTGATTTGCCCTCTGTCTCTGAAAGGCAAAACCTGCAAGCCCCGGCCAGAGCAGCCACGTTGTAGCCACTGAAGCCAGACACAAAACAGATAAAACGGGAGGCAGTGATGTTGAAAGGAGAGGCAGGGTAGATGTCCTACTGAAACCACCCCCCTGCCTTTTGGTGTGTCTTGTGCAGCGAGAAACTGAAGCTCTACACGTCAGCACTGCCGGTGTGCTCAGTGTATGAGGAGGAGTTTCCATGGACCTCCCATTCTCTGCAATCCCATTTAGGAGACCATGGCCGCTGCTCTCTGCCCCTGCAGCAGCATGGGCTGTGTTCAGCCTTGGGTGCCGCAGCACCCCGACTGCTCCCAGTACCCGAAGAAGCCTCTGGTTTCCCTCACTCACAAACGGCAATGCTGAACAATGTTCAGCTCTCAGGACTTCATGCCCCAAGTGGCAGCTGCCTGTCTGATTGTCAGTTATGCTCGTTCCCTCACTGTATTTCATATATTTTTTAAGAAAAGGCTGGTGATATGCTCTTATGTTTCGTTAGTTACAGAAATCTTTTTCCTGAGCACAGGGACAAATGTCTTCTGCTGACAAATCAAAGCTATTTGTTGTTTAAATAATTACTGCTTAGCCTGGCACGTAAACTGTTGGCTCAAATTAACAGTGGTACAAGTGCAGCACTTCTTATTTGAATTGTCTTTCCCCTGTCAACGCTGAGAGTTGTTTGCAAAAGGAGAGCGGAAAAAGGCAGGGAAGAGAAGCAGAACACTCCCGCTGGTCCAAGGAAGCTCTCCCTCGGCTCTGCAGGACACTGCCCTCTAACAGGATTTTAGTTAGGCAGCAGCAAGAATGCGAATCATGTTTGGATGTGTGCAACGGGCAAAGAGAAGAGGAGAATGACAACAAACGGCAGCACTGCAGGACTTCGGTGTGCACTGGGGCTCTGTAAATTCACCGCAGTCTTGACAATTCGTCCCAGGAAAGGATCCATCCCACAAGCTGCCTGACGGGCACCACTGCTCCCGCAGTGCTTCTGCGGGCGGTCAGTGCCTGGGCAGCTTCAGCCGCAGCGGGCAAGCCGAGCTGGCACCCAGCACACACCTCTCTGCTCAGACACCGCCCTGACCAGCGCTGCAGTCAGGACTTCAGGGCGCACTTTGAACTGCGGACGAGACCATGCTATCGTGGCCAGCCTGCTTTCTAGGGGATGCATGTGCAGCTCTGGCAAGCACCTGAGAAGGTGCACTCAGGTGACGGAGCAGGGGGAGTTAGGTCCAGTGACATCTTCCATGTCTTCTCTGTGCTATGACATGCACGACAACTGGCCTGTGACCATCACAGCTATGGGAGAACATTTCAGCCACAAGCCACTGCTTTGTGGGCCGGGCAAGTCACCTTCACTCTTCACGGGGGTGGAGGAAAAGCGCAGGGTGAGTACCAGTTGAGTGCCACCTCGTTAGCACAGCAGCCGTGCCGAGGTTTCGAGCCACCAGACTGACAGATGCTCACTGCAGGACTCCCGAGGACCGGTTCTGGATTGCACAGGAGTTTTATGCCCCTCTGGTTTTTTAGAGTTCCTCCTGACCTCTGCAAAGGGCGTGAGGGTATGGCAAGTCTCCTGCAAGCCTCTGAGCACCCTTCAGGGAAAGAGACCCTCTGGGAAGATGCCAGAAGACAGCACCCACCAGAGCAGGTGGAGCCACCCCACTTCACCGGGTGCTGTGGGGAGGGAGGGGGAACCAGAGAGCAGCTCCTTCCCAAGACGTGGCCTCAAGATGTTGCTGCCAGAACAATGCACACTCCTGTGTGCAGCTGTCTTCCCCGTGGCAGCTGGAGCCTGATGGACAATGAGATTGTGTTTTTCAACAGCTTCAGTAGAAGAAGGGACCAGAAAGCTTCTGGTGTGCACTGGAAATTCATCTGCTTAACATTTTGAGTCAGTTCTCCTACTCTGTTTTAATTAACCAGCAGAAATGCAACGGGACCCCTCCATATTGCATTCCTTTTGATTTTAAGTATCTTCTTCTACTGTGCAATATTCATCAGTGATGGTTAAAAGCTGCCAGACTAGTACAGTACTCATGTTACAAATCTTCACTTACTTCTATACACCTAATGAGACTCTACCTTTAATGAACGTTATAGAAAGCAGTCTGTCTGGAGCATGAAGCTCCTTGGTGCCGGGGTCATTGTTCTGACACCTCTGGGAAATGCCTGGAGGACTGCGGCTGCTTCAGCAAACACATAACAACAACCATCTCCATTTAAGCATTTTTATATGGCACTTTTATCTCACTACCTTTTGCACTCAGTGCCCACAATAAGACTGAGTCTGAAAAGAAACACCTCATGCTCTGTTGGGAATCAGGTTGTATAATGGCTGCACCTGAATATTGGTACTTCCAGCTATGAGATTCATAGCTCTTCTTATTAGCGCCTCCAGTAAAGAACAGCTTAATTGGGTTAAACTCTGCTACAGTAAGGACTGAAAAGCAGGTACTCATTTCACAAACTGAAATTCTGGCCGGTTTTCTGTTTGTGTGGAAGAAAGACAAAAAATCCAGGAGGAAACAGCACGCTGCCTGTGGAAGGATCCAAGTTCATTTCTGAGACATTCCCAATCCTATTCTGCAAGGGTTGGTTTCTATGGAAGTTATCCACTTGGTTACACTGAATCCTAAGCACACTGGGATGGGACTTTGGGAGTCTGTGAACACAGGCATGAATACATGCTTGATCCACAAAGTTCAAAGAGCCACTACAACAACCCACTGGAGGGTCTTGGGGATGTGTGAATTAACAGAGTCCGTTAATTTCAGAGCTGCTACCCACTGCCCTTATTATTAATCAACTCAACTAATTAAAGAGAAACTTAATAAAAGTTGCATTTGATATGTGCAGTGACACTCCCTCTCCACTGTCCCTCATCCTTCCATTTCAAACACACTGGCCCTTACAATGCGTTAAAATCCTTACACACTTGCAAGGTGTTCTGAGCAGATTCTTGGGAAATAAATATTTTTGTTGTCTGAACGTTGGTTCTTGCAAGTCACGGTCTCTATCGCAGAGCAAAAAGTGAAAAGGGGAAGTGCACTCACACTGCTGTCGTCCATCCTTTCTCGTCTCTTAGTTTTGTGTGTTTCGTAATCCTCCATGAGGGTCTGCATCAGATTCTTGGGTCGCTGGGCTCCCGCAGGCTCCTCAGGCGGCGGGTCAGATTGCAAGACGGGGCCTTCTGTGGTGGGGGATGGAGGAGGCTTGATCTTCTCTATCTTTCCTGCAACAACATGAAAAGGAACAATCCTTTCTAAGCTAAAGGACTCACAAGTCGTTTCCAAAAGACAACAGTTGGAGAAGCATTTTCAGCAGGGTTTGAATGAAGAAAGAGTTTGGAATTAAGCTTATGAAACAACCTGGTAAATCACAATGGTCATGGGGTTTTAAAACATTCTCCCTCTTCCTGAAAAACACTGCATGAAAACACTACAACATCTTTCCACAAAGCCTAGAAGAATTACCAAATGATACAATGCAAATTTAATGCACTACTATTATTTACAGTAGTATCTGGCTGAATTACCTCGTTCCCTCTTACACTACACATTTCAGTGATCTGGACATGTTGGTAAAATTCTGGAAAACTGCAATATGATTTTTTTTTCTGGCTGGGATTACACAATGCACAGGATGCCATCGTTGTACGCTGGGGACCATGTGCCAGATGTCCAAAGAAGGAATCTTGCTGCTGGCTTTTTATCTTCTTCCAGTGTTTGTTATCTGCTTTGTAAGCGTGAGTGTCTTTGGGTTGGTCCCTGGTGCTACTCTTCACTGCAGCTGTCTCCTGCAAGTCGCAGAGGGTGTTCTTAGAGGGAGACCTGCTGCAGAGCAGGATGGGGTCTCCGTTCCACACACCCCTCACTCAGACCGTGCCCTGTAGTCTGCTGGTGCGAGGAAAGTTGGCAAGAAGTCAGGCTGCTCTCTGACTGAGCCAGTTTCACCCAGGGGAGCCTGTTTCAGGCAGTGACCTCAGCTGAAGAGCTGGGTAAAAGGCAGGCCAGAGCAAGGAGACCACTGCTATGAGCTGCGGGAGAGCTCAGGGGGTGGACAACCCATGCTCCTCTGGGGACGACAGCCTGTGTTTCTCATCACCAGGCACTGATCCCGGGATAAGCCACCTACGCCGTCCTGGTGGTAGGAATGATGATGATGGTGGCAGGTGGTGGGCATGGGAGTATGGTGCAGGGGTCCTCAGCTATGACAGCAGAAAGCAATGCTGACCTAAATTCAGCTTCCCTTTCCCATGGCACGGTGGGTCTTTGAAGTAAGACAGTTCAATGGACGGGAAAGAAAAAAAGGAGGAAAAAACCTGTCCCAAAATCCTTACAAATAAGTGAAGTAACCAGAAGGATTATGCAGATTTTCTTGAAACTACCTGTTGCTGAGACACATGAAAACCCCAGATCCTCCTCCAAAAAGCATGCTGACAGTGGTAGCCACTAGAGAGCAGCCTTGAAACTTCCTGCAAGTATCCGCAGGATTTATTGTTGAAAGAAGAAATGAAACCTGAATTGAGAGTGCAGAGGTCTTTTACAAGAAATCCCCTTGCAGGGCTGGTTTCGTTTCTGACCACTATGGAAAAACCCAGCATCACTAGTTTCTCGTTACAGGCTTAGATTAAGCTGGTCGGTGCAGGGATGAGGCTGGAATTCGTCTGCCCTACATCACCGCACCAGAGACAGGAGGGGAAGTTCCTATAGGCCCAGGTCCTCCTCTGGCTTGCACCAACACCAGCTCCACAGATAACTAGGAGCTTAGCTGCCAAAGCAGGGGCCAACAGCAGGTCCTGAGCCATCCATGACAGCTTGGACTGCTCAGCAGGAAAAAGAACAACTGTCATCTTGCCTATTAGGTCCAGTGGGTAAAAAAGTCTGCTGAAAATAAAAGGTCGGTTTAAAGGTCAGATATCTTGCTGTTAAACTTAATGTTTACACTAATACCTAACCGCCTTGGACATATGCAAGTAATGCAGGAAGAATGAGGCTCCTGCGATGTCCGCCGAGCTTTTGTGCTTTTCCCCAGTGATGCAGACCATCACAGGATCCTCAGACCTACAGAGAAGCCTCACACCTGAGAAGTGCTCCTTCCACTCCCCCTGGAAAACAATGCAGACCATAGGCTTTGGGGATCTGCATTTTGGGGATCTGTCTCTGAGGAGAATCACCCTCCCTGGACGGAGGACCCATCAATTTCTGTATTGTAGCAGCAACCCTGCAGCAACACACAACTGTTCTGGGCATGCTGGGCAGTGTCACCATGAACAATGTCACGGCTCCCTTTTCAGAAATACAGAAGCCAAGGCAAAAATGAGATTTGCCCACCGCAAAACAGTGGTTTGTTGGTTTGTATCCACAAGAAATTATGCTTATACAACCATTTTCTCTGTGTAATTGTTTGAATGACACAGTTTGTTTTGAATTGTTTGAACTGCACTGTAATTTTTTGAATTACAGCAAAAGCTCAGGAATTCACAGTGTCATTTCAACTACTTTTCACAGAGGAGTGTTTCTTTAAAGTTCCTAAAAATTTTGTGAGAACAGGTAGGCAGGTGGAAGAGAGATCCTACCAGCGCCAACAGCAGCAGAAAGGCAAGCAACCAGCACAACCATCAGTGAGGTTGTACTTAGGTGGCGGAGTGTCTGAGGCTTCAGGGCTCTCAGAACAACCACAGAAAAACTCCATGAACCTGATGCAGAGCTCCAGCCCAGCACAGACCTATTCTGCCAGTTCAGACTGTGTCAGAAATGTGGCTGCGTTCATTTTCTTCCGGCAGTTTTTCATCCAGGTGCTGTTCTCAGGCAGAAGAGTCATTCAGCATGAAAGCATCCGGAGACACGATGATCACAGACACTTACTACTTTCTGCAGTCCCATGCCCACACCTGATGCACACAGACTCTGCTGGTGGTCCTTGCCCAAATCCAAGCTCAGTAATAGAGCAACTGTGCTCTGACTCAAATGGAAACAGGGTTACACCTGTAGCATACCAGCAAAAACTGCACCCTGATGGTCACACTTGCAAGTTAACAGTAGTTATCAGCAGTGTCTTCCCCTCCAGGGGAAGGTAGTATCCTGAGGTCACCTTTAGAGCTGTTGCAACATACCTAGTACAGGCTATAGCATCCCAAATCTTCACCTGCACATTTACATTTTTCTCTTTCAAGGGGACTCAAAAAAATGTTCTGTGGCTTCAGTTCTGGTGATGGCTCCCTCTGCTCTCTGGCTTCAGGGATCTAGTAGGCAGTTCCTGGAATTTGATTTCTCTTAATTTCCTGCCTCTTGTGCTATTTGGGGCAGGCAGGAGCTGCTGCTTTGGAGAATGCTCTTTCCAAGCCCTGGGGAGGGAAAGCTCAGGGAAGGGGCAGCTGCTGCTATGTCCCAGTCTGGTGGCTGCAGGACATCACCTGACACTTCTCTGCAAAATCAAAGATGTGTAAGAGCTGGGGACAAATTAGCTTTCTCCTAAACAAAACCTCTGCACAGCTCTGGGAAGCAAAAAGGGTGGTGATGGTGACTTTTCCATCCTTTGGAGCCTGACGGATGTCCAAGCACTCGCTGCAAGCTGAGGAAGGATGCTCAGCTGATTTGCTGCAATGTCAAGATGAAAGAGTGACCAAGGGGAGGCCGTGGGACAAGGACCTGAGCCACCATTAAGTAACCAGCAGGTACCAAGGGCCATCATATAGTGTTAACTATGGTACAAAGGAGATGGGAAGAATGGAGGGCTTCACACAAGTGAGAGCAACTATTTTACAGATGCTGTTGCCATTTTTTGGACATCTGCACAGCAGAGAAAACTTCTCATAACAACGTATTTCTGCAAGAGAGATTGTTTTCACAGAATCACAGAATAGTAGGGGTTGGAAGGGACCTCTGTGGGTCATCTAGTCCAACCCCCCTGCCGAAGCAGGGTCACCTACAGCAGGCTGCACAGGACCTT